>Ga0070670_100001707_pt1 | contig 17888 bp, 12 predicted proteins | sample KBSS63metaG_FD_64665 | JGI IMG/M metagenome (GOLD analysis project Ga0070670, IMG submission 64665) | Switchgrass rhizosphere microbial communities from Kellogg Biological Station, Michigan, USA - KBS S6-3 metaG | ecosystem: Host-associated > Plants > Roots > Rhizosphere > Soil ... | reverse complement strand
CCGTCCGCCCATCTGCTCCTCGCGGGGGCAGCTGCGCAGCACTTCGATGCGTCCGACGCGGTGCGAGCTCGAGGCCTCGGGGCACGCGTCACCACGACGGGTTATCTGCCGGACGATCGGGAGCTGCTCGACCACATGGCCGCCTGCGACGTATCGATCAACCTGCGCTGGCCCACCGCGCGCGAGATGTCGGGCCCGTGGCTGCGCGCATTGGCCGCCGGCCTCCCGACGATCACCACGGATCTGGCCCACCTGGCGGACGTGCCGTCTCTGGACCCGAGGACGTGGGCGGTACGTCCGGGATCCGAGATCCGGGATCCGGGATCCGTCGCGGAGGACATGGAGATACGGAGAAGATCGGATCCCGCATCCCGCATCCCGCATCCCGCCACGATCGCCGTCGATATCCTCGACGAAGATCATTCGCTTCGCCTCGCGATGCGGCGGCTCGCGACGGATGCGCAGCTGCGATCGTCGCTCGGCGCCAGCGCGCGATCGTACTGGGATCGCGAGCACTCCCTACCTCGCATGCTCGAAGACTATCGCCGCGTGATCTCCGAGGCCGCCGCGGCATCCGCACCGAAGCCATCGCTGCCGGCACATCTGATCAACGGCGGCAATGCCACGCTGCGGCGGTTGCTCGCGCCATTCGGCATCGAAAGCGATAATGTCTTCCTGGGGTAAAATCAGTTTGACGATACGTTTGAACGGCGAGCCGTACGAGATCGCCGGCCCTGTCACGATCAGCGCCCTGCTCGCCCAGCTGAACATCGACCCTCGCATCGTCGCGGTCGAGCACAACATCAACGTCATCAAGCGTCAGCAGTACGACGAGACGGTAGTGAACGACGGCGATGAAGTGGAGATCGTGCGGTTCGTGGGTGGTGGATAGGGAGCACAAGCTCAGGGGACGACAGCAATGCATTCCGACCCGTTGGTGATTGCCGGCCGCACGTTCAATTCGCGGCTTGTCGTGGGCACCGGCAAGTACCCTTCCCACACCGTGATGGCCGACGCGCACCGGGCGTCGGGGACTGAAATGGTCACCGTCGCAGTTCGCCGCGTCAACCTGACCGACCGGAGCAAGGAATCGCTGATCGACTACATCGATCGCGAGAAGATTTTCATCCTGCCCAACACCGCGGGTTGCTACACGGCTGAAGATGCCATCCGCACGGCGCGGCTCGGGCGGGAAGTCGGGCTCTCCCACTGGGTGAAGCTGGAAGTGATTGGCGACGAGAAGACGCTCTTTCCCGACAACGTCGCGCTGCTCGAGGCGACGCGCGTGCTGGTGGGCGAAGGGTTCGTCGTGCTGCCCTACACGAATGACGACCCGGTGATTTGCCGCAAGCTGGAAGAAGCGGGGGCCGCGGCCGTCATGCCGCTCGGCGCGCCGATTGGATCGGGACTCGGAATTCAGAACCCCAACAACATCCGCATCATCAAGGAACAATCGCGGGTGCCGGTGATCGTGGACGCAGGCGTCGGCACCGCTTCGGACGCCGCCATCGCGATGGAGCTTGGCGCCGACGGCGTCCTGATGAACACGGCGATCGCGCTGGCCAACGATCCGGTGGCGATGGCGACGGCGATGAAGCTGGCGATCGAAGGGGGACGTCTCGCCTATCGCGCGGGCCGGATTCCGAAGCGCGAGTTCGCCTCCGCGAGCAGCCCTGGTGAAGGCCGCATCGCCCCGGTGGCGGCCGCCGCCGGAGGGCGCGCCGGCGCCTGATGGCGGACCACGAGCCGCTCGAGGACACGCTCCGCCGGCTCAAGGAAGAGCGAGCGCGTGCCGATGCACGCTACAACGAGGCGCTGACGGCGCTCGACCGGACGCTGCGTCCCCCGGTCGCGATTCCGCAACCGGTTCCCGGCCTCGACGACCATCAGCTCGCACCGTTGAATCAGACCTGGAACACCGTTCCCGCTGAACCGGCCCGCGGCGCGGGCCTGCGCGGGCGGCTCACCGGCCTGATCTGGGCGGTGGTCGCGCCCTACCTGCAGCGACAGCTGACCTTCAATTCACAGCTCGTCGATCACTTGAATCGCACCGCGAACGCCCAGCGCCAGGCCCAGCAAACGGCGGAAGCGTCGGTTGCCGCGATCCGGGATCACGTGGCGGCGATCGCGGAATTCCAGACGCGGCTGATGCTGTACCTGCAGGAGATGACTGCATACGTGGATACGAAGGATCGCGACAGCGCCGGGGGGGCGCTGGTGCTGAACGCGTCGCTGAGCGGGCTCGCCGAGAATCTGGCCAAGCACGCAGAGTCGATGGCCGCACGCGAGCATCGTTACGAGAGCCGCGCCGCTGCCCTCGCCGTATCCCACGACGACCTGCGCGCGATGATCGGCGTCGCGCAGCAGGCGGTTGTCGCGCTGAAGCGTGAGGTGGAGCGGCTGAGCACCGGCGCCGAGAACGATCGCGTCCCGCACCACGCATCCCCGATCCCGGAAGCGTCAGACGCCTTCGGCCCGTCGCTCGACGCATATAAATACCTCGGCTTCGAGGATCAATTCCGCGGCTCGCGCGACGCGATTCGCGCGCGCTTCGAGTCTTACCTGCCGCTGTTCGAGGGAGGATCGGACGTCCTGGACGTCGGCTGCGGACGCGGTGAGTTCCTCGATCTGCTGAAGGCGCGGGGCGTCAGCGCACGCGGCATCGACCTGAACCACGAGATGGCGGAGGTCTGCCGCGCGCGCGGCCTCGACGTGACCGAGGCGGACGCCGTTGGGTATCTATCGCGCCTCGCCGACGCATCGCTGGGCGGCATCTTCTCGGCGCAAGTGGTCGAACACCTTCAGCCCGGATATCTGCTGCGCTTCCTCGAGCTCGCCTTCGTGAAGCTGCGCCCCGGCGGTCGCCTCGTCCTCGAAACGCTGAACCCTGCGTGCTGGGTCGCTTTTTTCGACAGCTACATTCGCGACATCACGCACGTGTGGCCGCTTCATCCGGAGACGCTCAAATACCTCGTCGTCGCGAGCGGATTCACCAAGGCGACGATCGAGTTCCGCTCCCCGGTTCCACAGCAGGACCGGCTGCAGACGATTGGCGTGCCCGGAGGAGCGGACACCACCTTCGCGGATCTGGCGGAAGCGTTCAATGCGAATGTCGAGAAGCTGAATTCGCGCATCTTCACATATCTGGATTACGCCGTCATCGGGGACAAGACGGCTTGAAGGGTTTGCTGGTCGGGTATTTCGTGGTTCTCGGCGTCGCGTGGGTTGCCGCCGCGCCGCGCGCCCAGCCAGCAGCCGCAGCGCAACCAGCGAAGAAGACCGCGCGGCCCGTGCCATTCGCTCCAGGCGAGACGTTGACCTACGACGTGTCGTGGTCGTCGTACGTCACCGCCGGCAGCGCCACGCTGAGCGTGATCGAGAAGAAGCCATCCTACGGCTCCGAGGCGTATTACATCGCCGCCGAGGGCCGCCCGACGCCGCTGCTGTCGAAACTCTACGACCTTTATTACAAGGTGGACACGCTGCTCGACGTGTCCACGCTGCTGCCGCAGCGCGCATCGACTTACAGCCGGGAAGGCAGGCGTCAGCGGATGAAGGTGACGATGTTCGACCAGGCGGCGAAAAAGGCACACTACGAAGTGCAGGCGGGGACGGTGGTGCAGAAGGACTTGGCGATTCCGGCGAACACGCAGGACGCGCTCTCGTCCATCTACGTGCTTCGCGCGAGCGCGCTCAAGCAGGGGAACACGTTCGTGATGCCGGTCTCCGACAGCGGCGAGACATACACGGTGCAGATGGAGGTCGGCGCGGTCGAACCCGTGAGCACGGGAATCGGTCAGATACGCGCCTGGAAAATCACGCCCGTGCTGCCCTCGGCCGATGCGGGGGGGGCGCGGCGCCTGACGCTGTGGGTATCGGACGATCCGCGCCGCCTGCCGGTGCGCCTGCAGGCGCAGCTGGCGGTGGGATCGTTTGATTTGACGCTGCGCGCCGCCACGCGGTAAGCGGGCTTACGAAACGGCGACGAGCGGTTCCAGCTGCAGATGCAGGCGCGACAGCGCTACGCCGTGCTGCGCACAGACGGACTCGATGTCGCGAAGCTGGCCTGCTCGAATCGATCGGGTACTGATCACGATGCGATCGACCGATCCATCCTCAATGAGCGACAGCAGCGTCCGGTAATCCCCGAGGACCGTGTAACCCTGGATCCGCATCCCGCGCTTCGTGGGATCGTCGTCGATGAACCCGAGCATCCGGAACTGACCGGAGTTCATCAGCTCGCGCGTCGCGATCGATCCGCCGTCGCCGGCGCCGTAGATGAGGAGCCGCGGTCCGGTCTCACGCCGCCGCCGCACGAACTCGGTCATCAGGCGGAACGACGCACGCGAACCTGTGACGACAAGCATCAGCAGCGCGGCGTAGATGATGAACACCCCGCGCGAATAGTTCTCGAAGCGAAACAGGTAGAGCAGGGCAAGCTCGATCGCCACCGTGCCGGCCATGACCCCTTTGGCCACTACCACCGCATCCATCAGACTGAACAGCCGCCAGACTCCCCGGTACGCACCGGCGATGAAGAAGGCGACCATCTGGACGCCGAGCACAATCGGCAGCGACTGCAGGAAGTTCCAGAAGTACAGCTGGATCGCTTCTCCGTCGAACCGCAGCCGGTAGGCGGAGTAGTACGCGACCGACACGAGGCAGGCGTCGAGCATCACCTCGGCGACGCGGCGCTTGTACATGAAGTCGACCACGAACGGCGTGAGCGTCCCGGATCTGAGCAGCAGCCGATCGCCGCCGCGGTAGACGCGTACGTGGCTCAAATACACCGCGAAGATGGCCATCGCCAGCACGAATAGCGCGGCGACCGGAAGCGACCAGGCCCCCGAGTCGCGCGTGAGCGCATGGCCGATGACCCCGGCCAGCGCGGCGAGTATCCAGAGGACCCCGACCGCCCATCGCTCCGACAAGCCGACGGCGACGAGCCGGTGCGAGGAATGATCGCGTCCGCCCTGAGTCGCGCTTCGGCCCGAAACGAGGCGCAGTACCGTGACCAGCGTCGTATCGAAAATCGGAATCAGCAGCATTAATGCCGGTGCGAGGATGACCGAGAAGAGTCCGGATGCGTGATGTCCCTGCCCCGAGTCCAACGCCAGCGCGGAAAACATCAACCCGAGGAACAGGCTGCCGCTGTCGCCCATGAAGATCGACGCCGGATTGAAGTTGTAGAACAGGAAGCCGGCGAGCGCACCCGACATCAGGGCGACCGTGATGTTCTGGGGTGTTGCAACCTGATCACCGGCGACGAGCGTGATCCCGGCAATCAGCGCGATCCCCGCGCAGAGCCCATCCATGTTGTCGAGCAGGTTGAACGCATTGGTCACGCCGACGATCCAGATCATCGTCAGCAGGAGGTCAATCGTGAGCGATGCGGTCCATTGCAACCGGAACCCGAAGAAGACCAGGAGCGACGCGACAGCGATCTCGGCGATGAGCTTGGTGGACGGCTTCAGCGCGAACAGATCGTCAGTGATCCCGACGATGAAGATCAGCGTGCCGGCGAGAAGCAGCACGATCAGCTTGCTGCCGACGCCGAACACGAAGGCACCGAGCAGCACGGTCGTGATGATGGCGATGCCGCCGAGGAGCGGCGTCGGGCGCTTGTGCCATCGATCAGACGATGGCCGTGCCACGCAGTTCAGCCGGAACGCGAGCGCGCGGCAGAACGGAACGAGCGCGGCGCTGAGCGCGAGGCCGAAGAATCCGGCGAGAAGGATCGTCATCTCGGCACGTCTGCAATTCTAGGGCACTCGCGTGCGGCGAGCAATCGCTCGTACTCCTCGTTGATGCGTCGCAGCATCCGCTCGAGACTGAACATGTTCTCCACGATCTGACGACCGGTCTCTCCCATGTTCCGCCTGAGATCGGAATCCACGAGCAGTTCCGACACTCGCCGAGCGAGTGCGGACGTGTCGAGGGGTGCAACGAGGTACCCTGAAGCACCGTTCTTCACGATCTCGGGAGCGCCGTCCAAGTCGAACGTCACGATCGGTTTTCCCACGGCCCCTGCCTGCGGCAACACCCGGGCGAGCCCCTCGCGCAACGACGTATGCACCACCACGTCCATCGCCTGGATACATTCCGGGACGACGTCCGGAGGCACGCGTCCGGTAAAGACAGTTCGTTCCTTCAAACCGAGCGCCGCAACTTTTTCCTCGACCTGCGCGCGTATGGGTCCGTCGCCGACGAACAGGAACCACGCGTCGGGGTGCGCACGCGCGATTTCCGGCGCCGCCGCGAGGAACTGCTCGTGTCCCTTCAGCGGAAACAACCGCGCCACTTTGCCCACCACCAAGGCGTCGGACGGAATGCCAAGACGCTGTTTGGCAGACGGCGGCGTAAGCCTGTCGCGAACCGCCAGGAAACGGTCGAGCTCGAATCCGCTGTGGATCGTTACGTACTGTTCCGGGCGCCCGATGCCCGCGTCGAGCGCGCCTCGAGTGGTCCGGTCGCTGACGCAGATCATCAGATCGGTTATCGGCGCGCAGCGCCGTTCGAACCAGATGTAGAACCGGTTTTTCCACCCCGCTTGATACTCGTGGAAAGGCAGCCCGTGCTGCGTGTGGACGACGACCGGAACACCGGCGATCCATGCCGCAAGGCGTCCGAGAATGCCTGCCTTTGACGAGTGGGTATGCACGATCTCGAACCGCTCTCGCCGAAAGAGCCGGACGAGCTCCAGCAACGCGAGAACATCGGTCAGCGGCCGGATGGGCCTGACGAGGGTCGGCACGACCAGCATCCGCACATTGGCGGCCACGGCTCGATCCCGTAATGTCCCTTCGGTCCCGTCGTCCACGCCAATGACGAGCGTGACGTCATAGTCGGCCCGCTGCCCGACGACGGTGTGCAGCGTATTCTCCTGTGCGCCTCCGAGAATCAGTCGCGTGATGACGTGCCCAACACGGGGACGCTGCATCTCAACCAACGCGCACCGCCTCAATCATCTCGGTGCCGACATCCGGTGTTGCATCGTCGAGGACGCGCCGGTGCCAAGTCTCCAGCATCACCAGATTCCACAGCTGGTAGTGCCACGAACGGACGCCGCTGGCGTGCTCCTCCAGCAGCCGCGCGATCGCCGCGCGCCGGAAGTATCCGCGCTCCGTCGCGCGTTTGCTGAGCAGGAGATCGGACGCGAATTCCCGCAAATCCGTGCGGAACCATTGCTCGATCGGCACCCCGAACCCTCTTTTGGGCCGCGACAGAATGGCTGGCGGCAGGAGGTCCGCCACCGCCTTCTTCAGGATGTATTTCTTCGCCCCGCGTTTCACCTTGTATGTCGCCGGCAACGACGCGAGGAATTCCATCAGCTCGTAGTCGAGCAGGGGTGAACGTGCCTCGAGGCCGTGCGCCATCGTGGCGATGTCGACCTTGACGAGGAGATCGTCGGGGAGATAGGTCTGCAGATCCACGTCGAGCGTTGCGTCAATGATGTCCGGCGCGTCGGTGGCGCGGTACCTCTTCAGCAGCAGTTCGTCCGGATCTCGGGCCCCCGCAGCGGCGCGAAAGTCCGGGGTGCACAGCCACTCTTTCATATCCGGCGTGAAGTGCATCATCCAGCGGCAGTAGCGCCGTTCCACCGGCAGGTCCATCGGTTCGACGAAACGCCGTGCCCGGCCAATCGTGGACCGTAACTCGGCCGCGGGAAGAAGCTCCAGCGTCGTCGCGATCGTTCGCCGAATCACGCGCGGCAGCCGTGCGTATCGCTGCGCGAGAACGATTGCGGAATAGCGATCGTAGCCCGCGAAGCTTTCGTCGCCTCCGTCGCCGTTCAATGCGACCGTCACATGTCGCCGCGTCAACTCAGAGAGGTAGAACGTCGGAATCGCGGACGAGTCGGCGAACGGTTCGTTGTAGTGCCACGCGATCTTTGGCACGAGCTCTACCGCATCGGGACGTACGATGAATTCGTGGTGGTCGGTGGCGTAGCGCTCGGCGACCATTCGCGCAAAGGGCAGCTCGTTGTACGCATCCTCTTCGAAGCCGATCGAGAAGGTCTTGACAGGGCCACCGCCCGCCCTGGCCATCAATGCGACGATGCTGGCGGAATCGATGCCACCGCTCAGGAATGCGCCCAACGGAACGTCGCTCACCAGACGACGCCGGACGGCCGCATCGAGCTTCGCGAGCACCTGCTCGGCCGCATCCTGTTCAGATAGCCGAAGCTTGCGTCCGTACTGCAGCCGCCAATACCGCTGCGGCTCCGAGCCTTCTCCGCCCACCAGCAGGTGGTGCGCCGGCTCGAGCCTGCGCACCCCCGCCAGCGCGGAAAGCGGTGCAGGCACGTATTGATAGCTCAGGTACCAGTCAATCGCGGAGAGATCGGCACGCGAGGCAAAGCCGGGTTCAGCGAGGAATGCCTTCGGCTCCGACGCGAACGCGATCCCATCGCCATCGAAGCGGTAGTAGAGCGGCTTCTTCCCCACGCGGTCGCGCGCCAGGAACAGCGTGCGTTTCACGCGATCCCAGATGCCGAAAGCGAACATCCCGTTCAGCCGCTCGACACAGGACGCTCCGTACTCGGCATAAGCGGCGAGAATCACCTCGGTGTCGGACTGCGTGTGGAATCGGTGACCCCTACCCTGAAGGTCGGAGCGGAGCTCGCGGTAGTTGTAGATTTCGCCGTTGAAGGTGATGCGCAGGCGTCCGTCGGCATACGCCATCGGTTGCCGGCCGCCATCGGAGAGATCGATGATGGCCAGCCGGCGATGCCCCAAACCGACGTGGCCTTCGGTCCACAGATCCTGTCCGTCCGGACCCCGATGCGCCAGCAGGCCCGACATGCGGGCGACGATCGCCCGATCCACGGGAGCGCCCGACCGGAAATTGACTCGACCTGCGATGCCACACATAGATAGATGGACCGGGCGGTCGCCGCCGCGGAGGAATTTACTGAGGAGTGCGCGGTCTCGGTGACGCTACTGCTTTCACCGTCCGTTCGCCTCTGAATGCTACCACATGCCCACGTATCGCCAAGGGCGGCAGCGCGATCGGTGATCAGCGGGTCAGTTGAAGGACGCGATCAGCCGCTTTGACACGGGTTCCGGAATCAGGATTGCGAAGGTAGCGGCGCAGCACCGCGACGTCGGCGGTGCTGCTGACATATGAATCGGCCGCCGCCTGACGCATGGCGGGGTTCGGATCGTTGAGCAGAGGCTCGAGAGTGGCCTTGGCAAGTTCCGGCTCGTATGGCCCGATGAGCTCCGCCGCCTGTCTGCGAACGTCCGGGTCTGAATCCTTGGTGAGTTCGCGCACGACGGCGGTCCACTCAGGCCCTGCTTCTTTTGCCGCGGCACGCGCTGCCGCCAGGCGGATCGCCGGATACTCGCTCGTTTGCAGCTGCCGGAGCAACGGCATACCGCTCGAATCGTTCAGCGCAAGCAGGGAGCCTGCAGCGGCTAGACGGACGCCGACGACCGGGTCATTGAGGAGTGGTTTCAACCGGGACACGGCAGTCGCCGTTGGGAGCGCACCCAGCGCCTCCGCGGATGCCGTGCGGACGGTCGGATCCGGATCCGTTAATGCTTCCAACAGGATCGGGGTCGCCCGCGGGTTGCGGCTTCTGCCCAGCGCGGAAACCGCGGTTCTTCTGCCCGGTCCAGGCTGCGTCGCCAGCGCGATCAGCGCGTCGACCGCGCCGGCAGTGCCTGTCGCCCCGCGCACGGCGTTCTCTGCCGGCGCGGCCGCATCCGGCGCCGGGAGAAGCGCCGCCGCCTCGACGTCTCCATCAGCGAGCAACGCCTCGATCGCCGCAAGCCGGCTCGGCCGATCCCTGTCCGTCGCTGCGATCTCATGCAGCAGTGCACTGGCGACACGCCGCACCCCATAGACATCGTCGGCCGTTCTCGTTCCGAGCCAGCGCTCATACGTGTCGAGCCCGGCGATCGCACCCGCGCGTGCGATTTCCACATCCAGTGCCAATGCCAGCACCGCAACGCTGCCCGGGTATCGTGACTGGAGGTCTGTGGCAACCTTGGACGCTTCCGACTTGTCTCCGCCCGCCAGCAGCGTCCAGCCGCGGGCGACGGCCGCGCTATCAGCCCCTCCCGTCTTGGTCGCGCGGGGCGTATTCTGCGCGACCGCCGGATTGGCGGCGAATGGCAGACATGTGGTGGCGAGCAGCAGTATGCGAACTCGAACGACGGCTTTCATATCGCTAAGTGCCTCCGGACGCAGCAGTGATCTAGTGTGTGATCATATGACGTTCGTGACGGCCGGCCGGGCGGAAAATCCTCGCCGGACCGTTACTCGGCTGTTCATTCAGGAGCAATTCCGTTGACGCGTCGACTGGGCAGACCGGGCGTGCTGCCCGTGCTGAATATCCTTGCGCTCTGCGGCATGTACGCCGCGCTGTTCACGACCGCGCACGTCTCGACCCAGTATCGGGCGGCGATCGTGGCTGGCGGCGTCCTGGTCGCGTTGATCGCGTTTGTTACTTTCAACGACCGGCTGCGTCATCAGCTCGGCAGCACGGCCTTCGGCCCATCATCGAGGCGTCTGCTCGCACTCCTCCCGTGGGTCGCTCTGGTGTTGATCGTCGCGTCCAAAGGCCTGTGGTGGACGCAGCGAGCCGCATCGCTGCGGCTCTTCAGCCTCTACGTGCTGGCAAACTGGTCCGTCGCGCTGATCCGAACCGACGTGCCGGCGGAGCGAAGCTGGTTCACCGGGCCGCGGCGTGCCGCCGTGTGGCTCGCGGCTCTGCTCGCCGCGCTCGGTCTCGACGGGGCCGCGCTCGGCGTCAATCCATTCGGCTGCGCGGTGTCCACCGCCCTCGCGGCGATTGCCGTGGTGGCATTCGCGATTGCCTGCCGCGGCAGCCGGGCAGCCAATCTGAAGCTGCTGACGGTGTCGTTCGCGACGGCGATCGCCGTGGTCGCGGTCGAAGCCGCGATCCGGATCCTGCACATTGGCCAGAACGTCCAGGAGGTCGACAGCCGCGAGTACGCGCGTCAGTTCTATTCACTGACGCCGCCGCGCTCCGCGTTCGTCAATGCGCCCAAGGCACTCGACGAATTTGGCCCGGCGCTCATCTCGATCAACTCACGCGGGATTCGTGGCCCGGAGCTCCCCGACGACCGCGCCGATCTGCTCCTCATCGGCGACAGCATGATCGAGGCGCGTCAGCTCCCGTGGGAGGTGACGCTCGGCCCCAGATTGCAGGAAGCGGTCCGTGCCAGAGGGATTGACGCACGCGTCGTGGCACACGGGATGCGCGGATGGTCGCCGCTGCTCGAATGGAACTGGTACCTCAAAGTCGGCCGACAGTTGCACCCGCAGACCGTGATGCTCTTCTTCTTCTGGAACGACCTGTGGACGACCGGCGACGAAGCATCGGCGTTCGCCGCCCGGCTCAGTGCCGACGGGCGACCCGACTGGTTCGACGTACCGGTCGATTCGAACTGGATCTGGTACAAGCACGTGCGTACCGTCCGCGTCATCGCAGACGTGTGGCGGCGGCTGACCTTCGACGAGCTGCGCCGGGCCTTCACCTCGGTGAGAACGGCGAAAGCATCGGGCGCAGTCGATGACGCCGAGGCGGACCGGATGGCGCGTACGCTCACCGAACGTCCGCTCACGGAGACGGAACTGAGAACGCTGCTGACGGCACCAGAACCCGAACTTCCAGCGGATCTGCGGTCGCTCGCCGCCACCAGCCTGTGGCCGAGCCTGCGTCCGTGGGATCGCTGGACCGAACGTCAGCGCGCAGCGGCCGCTCGAACGGAGCTCGAATTACAGCGGTTCGCGGAGGATGTGCGCGGCGACGGCGGACGCTTTGTGATTGTCTACGTCCCCAATCCACTGCAGATCGGGGCCGAGGAGTGCCGTGTGGGCCGGCTGTTCGAGCGCGTCGATACGAACGTCGTGCTGCCGCCGGACTCCGGGATCCAGACGTGGCTCCGCGGCGCCGCGCAGCGTCACGGCATCGAACTGCTCGATCCATCGGCGGCGATGCGCGAGTTCGAGCAGCGGCGGCCGGCGGGAGACACCGCGCCTCTCTACCTTCGGGCCGACTGTCACTGGGCGGAGCGCGGACACGCGTTCATGGCCAATTACATCGCGGATTGGTATCAGCAGCACCTGCCCGCTGAGCTCCCGGCGCGATCGTCGATGGTAAAATAGCCGGTTCCCACGATGACTGCGATCCTCGGAATATCGGCGTTCTACCACGACTCCGCCGCGGCGCTGCTGGTCGACGGTGAAATCGTGGCCGCCGCCCAGGAAGAGCGCTTCTCGCGGCGGAAGCACGACGAACGCTTCCCGGTGCACGCCATCGAGTACTGCCTGCGCGAGGCAGGGCTGAAGGCTGCCGACCTCAACTTCGTCGGCTACTACGAAAAGCCGCTGCTCAAATTCGACCGCCTGCTCGAGACCTACCTGGCCTATGCGCCGGAGGGGTTCGCGTCGTTCCGCAAAGCGATGCCGATCTGGCTGAAGCAGAAGCTGTATCTGACCCGCGAGATCCGGCGCGGGCTGGGAGATCGGGCCCGGCGGCGGTATGTGTTCGTCGAACACCACGAGTCGCACGCGGCGAGCGCGTTCTTCCCGTCGCCGTTCGACGAAGCGGCGATCCTGACGCTCGACGGTGTCGGCGAGTGGGCGACCGGTGCGTTCGGCACGGGGCGCGGCAATACGATCCAGCTGTCCCACGAGATGCGGTTCCCGCACTCGCTCGGGATGCTCTACTCCGCGTTTACCTATTACACCGGATTCACGGTGAACTCCGGCGAGTACAAGTTGATGGGGCTCGCGCCGTACGGCGAGCCGCGCTACGTCACAACAATCCTCGACAAGCTGATCGACCTCAAAGAGGACGGTTCGTTCCGGCTCGACCTGTCCTACTTCAATTACGCGCAGGGTCTCACCATGACCTCGAAGAAGTTCGAGGCGCTCTTTGGCGGACCGCCGCGGGAACCCGACACACTGTTGACCCAGCGCGACATGGATATCGCGGCGTCGATTCAGAAGGTCGCGGAAGAGATCATCGTGCGCACCGCGCGCCACGTCCGTGCGGCGACCGGCATGAAGAACCTGTGCCTCGCCGGCGGCGTGGCGCTCAATTGCGTCGCCAACGCGCGCATTCTCGAAGACGGCGCCTTCGATCGCATCTGGATTCAGCCGGCAGCGGGGGACGCCGGCGGCTCGGTCGGAACCGCGCAGTTCGTCTGGCATCAGTTGTTGAAGAACCCGCGCCGTGCCGCCATGCCTGACGGACAGCGGGGATCGCTGCTGGGGCCCGCGTTCACCGACGATCAGATTGAAGCGTTTCTGCAGAGCGTGGGGGCGCCGTTCACTCGAGCGGCGAGCGAGGCGGCGCTCTGCGATCAGATCTCGGATGCGATCGCCGACGGCGCGGTGGTCGGCTGGTTCCAGGGGCGGATGGAGTTCGGACCGCGGGCGCTCGGTGCGCGGAGCCTGGTCGGGGACCCGCGGCGCGCCGACATGCAGACGGTCATGAACGTCAAGGTGAAGTTCCGCGAAGGCTTCCGTCCGTTCGCGCCCTCGGTGCTGCGGGAACACGCCGCCGAATACTTCAAAACCGGTCAGGACGGCGACAGTCCGTACATGCTGCTGGTCTTCCCCGTCGCCGACGACAAGCGCCTTTCACCAGACGAGCGGGAGCGGCTGGCGCAGGGCATCGACAAGCTGAAAACGCAGCGATCGACCATCCCCGCCGTCACCCACGTCGACTTCTCCGCCCGCGTTCAGACCGTCGACCCGAGCCGGAACGATCTCTATCACCAGCTCATCACGTCCTTCTATAACAAGACCGGCTGTCCGCTCGTCGTCAACACGAGCTTCAACCTCGGGTGGGATCCGATCGTCTGCACACCGAAGGACGCGTTCGACACCTTCATGCAATCGGAGATCGATGTCCTCGCGATGGGCCGCTGCGTCGTGAACAAGCGGGCGCAGCCCGCGTGGGTGCCGGAAGAGATCGCGGTGACGGCTCGCGATCCCGTGCTCGATCCCATCTGGAACAGCCCGTGCTGCCAGGCGGACCTCCGTGAGGCCGCGAGCGATCGCGTGGCGTGCAGCCGCTGCGGGCGACAGTTCGCGATCTAGGATGGCATCCCGCTGATGTTCGCGCCGCACGACCAATTCGGCGCGACCGGCGACGTCACCGAGATGGTGAAGGCCTTTTACGAGGAGACGCCGTTCCCGAACTACGACGATCACGATTCGGTCCGGTCGCTGATCGAGAAGTCGCGGCGCGGCCTGTATGCGGACGCGCTGAACGCCTCGATTCCGTTCAATACCACCGTGCTCGAGGTCGGGTGCGGCACCGGCCAGCTCAGTAACTTCCTGGGCATCTCGTCCCGACGCGTGATCGGCACGGACCTGTGCCTGAATTCGCTCAGGCTCGGCGACGCGTTCCGGCGGCAGCATCATCTGTCGCGCGTGCGTTTCGTGCAGATGAATCTGTTTCGACCCTGCTTCAAGCCGGGTCAGTTCGACGTCGTGCTCTGCAACGGCGTCCTGCATCACACGAGCGATCCCCTCGGCGGTTTCCAATCGCTCGTGCCGCTGGTTCGCCCCGGGGGGCACATCATCATCGGGCTGTACAACCAGTACGGGCGCCTCGCCACGGACGTCCGCCGGGCGATCTTCCGCGCGACCGGCAACCGCGCCCGGTGGCTGGATCCGTACCTGCGGAGCCGGATCGGTTCAGAAAAACGGCGGGCGTGGTTCGCCGATCAATATCAGCATCCCCACGAATCGAAGCACACGATCGACGAAGTGCTGGACTGGTTCGAGGACGCGGGCCTGGCCTTCGTCCGCGGCATCCCGTCGGTATCGGGACGCGACGGCGAGATCACGCGCGGGGATCTGTTTCGGCCGGTCGAGGCCGGCTCGAAGCGCGACCACATCGTGGCGCAGCTGAAACAAGTGTTCACGGGAAGCCGCGAAGGCGGCTTCTTCCTGATGATTGCGCAACGCCCGGCCGGTCGGTCGAAAGAGGGGGATACGCGCCAGCATGCTGGACATCAACTGGAATCCGTCACGCCGTGAGCTCCGACAGTTCGCCGGGATCTGGGTGCCTGCCTTTGCGGTATTTGCAGGGACGGTCATCTACCGATCTGGAGCGGTCAGGACGGCGATCGTTCTCTGGTCGCTCGCCGCAGTGGTTGCCGTCGTCGGGCTCGCCTTCCCGCAGCGGACCAAGCCGCTCTTCGTCGGGTGGATGGCGGCGGCGTATCCGATCGGCTGGACGGTCTCGCATGCCGTTCTGGCGATCATCTACTTTGGGCTCTTCACCTTTGTGGGTCTGCTGATGCGTCTCTTCCGGTATGATCCGCTCGACCGAACGGGCGGCCGCGCCACCTACTGGCGGGCGCGGAGCGAGCGGAGCGGCGACACGGCGTATTTCCAGCAGTTCTGAACCCGGCGCGCAGCAGCATGGCCAAACAAGACACGAGACAGCCTGATTTCGCCTCGCAGGCGGAGCTTCCTCCGCGTGGGTTTGCGCGCGAAATGTGGGATTTCGTGCGCGTCAACAAGAAGTGGTGGCTGACGCCGATCATCCTGGTGCTGCTGGTGCTCGGGGCGCTGATCATCATCGGCGGGACGGCCGCCGCACCCTTCATCTACACCCTGTTTTGACCCGCACAGAGCGCACACTCCTGCTGAGGTGTCAAAGAGGCTTGTTTTTACTCAGAAATATTGTAAAATTTTGACTCCCCCGCATAAAGTTTGACGTTCGGCGGACCGAAACCTAGAAACGCAGCCCTGCGAAGGCCAGTCGAGGCACGACACTTTCATGAAGTTGAATTCTTCTGTCAAGCTCGCGATCCTGCTGACCTGCTTCTCGACGTTGTTGCCGCGATCCGGCTATGCGCAGCTGGCAGTCGGCGCGAACACCAATGTCATCAACATAGGCGCGATCCTCATTGGCAATGACATCGCGTACGACCCGGACCACGACATCTTTTTGAGCGTCGCCGCGTACGGGTCGGTGTATGGCGTATTCGTCTCGCCGTCGGGAGCGGCTGCCGGCGCCGCGTTCCGCATCGGCTCGGCGAGCTCCGCGTCCTTCGGACATTACCCACGGACGATCTACAGCCGGGATTTGAACGGGGGCAGTGGCGGGTTCCTCGTCGCCTGGCATCAGGACGGATACCTGCACTCGCTCGTCGTCGCATCGCCTTCGGGGGCGATGTCGGCAGAGCGCCTGATTTCGGATGGTGGCCAGACGGGAACCCGCGCCGGCGGGAACATCGGTCTGGCGTATTCGCCCACGAGCGGCAGGTTCCTGGCCACGTGGACAACGAACGCATTCGGGGTGCAGGGGCGGTTCCTCGATTCGTCGGGTGTACCGGTGGGCGCGGTGACCCAGTACGTCAGTGCCGGTACGAACCCTGGTTCGCAGGAACCCCAGCTCGCGTGGAATGCAGCGACCAATGAATTCGGCCTGATCTACGGCGGCTTCAACAGTGTTGCCGCATGGGCCGGGTTCTTGCGCGTGCCGGCGTCCGGTGCCTCGCCATCGGCCGCTGCGACATTCGGCTTCTCCCCGGGCGTTTTCAGTCCGAGCGTTGCGGTCAACCCGTCCACGAACCACTACGTCCTCGGCTGGAGCGTCGGAGGGGGAGCGAAGGGCACCGAATTCGATCAGAACGGCAACAAGGTCGCGGACGATCGGTTCCTGGCGTCGCGGCTCGGCACTCCGACCAGCTTCGAACTCTCCTACAACCCGGTCAGCGCCACGTTTCTCGCCGTCAGTGAAGATCCGAAGTCGATTGAGGTGGCCGGCGTCGAACTGAACTCTGACGGGTCAGCGTTTGGTATCGCGGTGGGCCTGAGCAGCGGCGCGTCGAGCGGATCTTTCGTTCCGCGTCTGGCCGCACGAACGAACGCGAGGCAATGGAACATCTCCTACGCTCGCAACATGAACGCCCTCGCGGACCAGGTTATTTCGACCGCGACCACGGGCAGCGGCGGGGGCGGCGGCGCTCCACCTCCACCGCCACCCCCGGCGCCGCTGACCGTCACCGGTCTTTCGTTGAGCCCGGGCTCGCCGGTTGGCGCCGGCACGCAGCTCACGTTGACGGCATCGTCTACGGGCGGCACCGCACCGGTGCAGTATCAGTTCTGGCGCTACAACTACTCTCTGAGCTCGTGGACGCTTGCGCAGTCATGGTCAACCAGCAATCAACTGGTGTGGACGCCGGGCGCGGGGGACGGCGGCTGGCACAAAGTGCAAGTGTGGGCGCGCGGCAGCGGGCACACGGATCTCGAGAGCTGGACTGACAACACCTTCCTGGTTCAGACCTCGACGCCGCGGATTGTGTCGGTGAAAATGTCGGCGCCGAGCGGCGGCCCGTTCGGCTACACACCGGGCGTTCCCGTCACGATCACGTCGCTGGCAGTGGGCGGATCGACCGGGGTCGTCGAATATCAGTTCTGGCGCTACAACACCGGGACCTCGAGGTGGAGCCTCGACCGTCCTTGGAGCACCACGAACTCCTACACGTGGCTGCCGGCCGCGTCGGACGAAGGCATTCACAACATCCAGGTGTGGGTGCGTGATACCGCGCACACCGACTGGCAGGATTGGACGTCGAGCGAGCTGGTCGTGTCCACCGTGTCGGGAACACTCCTCACGCCGATGACGGGCGCGGTCGCGGACGGCAGCCCGCTGACGCTCTCGGTGCTGGCCACGGGAGCGGCGGGGCTTTACGAGTACAAGTTCTGGCGCTACAGCCTCGCGACCGGAACCTGGCGAGTGATCCGCGACTACTCCACGAACAACACATTCGCGTGGGTGCCTACATCACTCGACGTGGGACAGACGCGTGTTCAGGTTTGGATTCGTCCGGCTGGATCCGCGACGGCGTACTCGGCCTGGGCGAGCTCAGATATCATCA
>Ga0070670_100001702_pt1 | contig 17907 bp, 14 predicted proteins | sample KBSS63metaG_FD_64665 | JGI IMG/M metagenome (GOLD analysis project Ga0070670, IMG submission 64665) | Switchgrass rhizosphere microbial communities from Kellogg Biological Station, Michigan, USA - KBS S6-3 metaG | ecosystem: Host-associated > Plants > Roots > Rhizosphere > Soil ... | reverse complement strand
TGGATCGAGTGGCAGAGTTTTGTGCCGGTCGAGTTGAGGTTCCGAAGAAGAAGGGCCGCGTGATTGCCGTGTTCTCCAGTAAAGGCGGCTGCGGCACCTCGTTCATCGCCACCAATCTCGCGGTCGCCACTGGCGCTCGCACTGCGCTAGTCGATCTAAATCTTCAGGCCGGCGACTTGCCGTTGTTTCTCGGTCTCGACCCCAAGTACTCCTTCGCCGACATGGCGGAGAACCGCACCAGGCTCGACGACGCGTTGATCAAAAGTTTCGTCGCTCCTTACTCGTCCAACCTCTCGCTCCTCGCCGCGCCGAAAGAAGCTGACTCGGCAGACGAGATCGAGCCGGAACATGTTTTTGAAGTGCTGCAACGCCTGCGCGAATCCTATGAATACGTTGTCCTCGATCCGCAGCACACGTTTGATTCGATCACGCTCGCGGCGCTCGATCTCTCCGACGAGATAGTGCTCGTCCTGACGCTCGACATTCCCGCGATCCGCAGCACGCAAAGAGCGCTGGAAATTTTCGACCGGCTCGGTTACCCGCGTAAGAAAATTCGCATCGTGGTAAATCGCTGGAGTAAACAGATCGATCTCGATCTGCGACAGGTCGAAAAGTTTCTCGGCGAGCCCGTGATCGGATTCATTCCAAGCGACTACCAGACCGCGGTGACTTCCATAAATCTCGGCCAGCCGCTCGTCCAGTCGGAACCAAACTCAAAAATCGCGAATGAGATCCGTCGCATAGCGAGCGCGCTTGCCTCCGCGCCCCTTCCCATCCAGGAAGAACCGAAGCTGCGCCGCACACTCTGGAGTTCACTCTTCAAGCGCAACGCAGCCCAAAGCCAGCTGGAGCTGCAAGTCAGCAGCACCGATCTAAGTCTGTAGAAAAATCGAACCGAGGATTGCAGACGTCTGCCGTCTGTTTGAGCAAATCACATGGCACTACGCGAAAGATTAATCAAGGAAACTGTCGGCGCGCCGCTTGGTGGCAATGGCAACGGCCAGGACAACAGTCAGCAGTCGTTTCAGGAGATGAAGTCGCGGCTGCATCGCGCGCTCATCAATCGCATGGACCTGACCAAGCTGGCGGCGCTCAATCAGGATCAGGTGCATGCTGAAGTTTCGCGGCTGGCGGAAAGCGTGCTGGCCCAGGAAGCGATGCCCCTCTCGTCGTCGGAGCGCGAGCGCCTCGTGAACGACGTTCAGCATGAATTGTTCGGTCTTGGCCCACTCGAGCCGTTGCTGGCGGATCCGAGTGTTTGCGACATCCTCGTCAATTCTTACGGCACAATTTACGTCGAACGCGGCGGCAAACTCGAAGTCACGAACGTGGCTTTCAAAGACGACGAACACCTGATGCGCGTGATTGAACGCATCGTGTCGTCGGTCGGCCGGCGCATCGACGAATCGTCGCCGATGGTGGACGCACGGCTGCGTGACGGCTCGCGCGTGAACGCGATCATTCCCCCGCTTTCGATCGATGGCCCGGTGCTTTCGATACGTCGTTTCGGGGCCGAGCCGCTGCGCATGAATTCGTTGATTGAAAACAAAGCGCTCACCCGCGACATCGCCGACATGCTGCAAATGTGCGTGACCGCGCGTTTGAACGTTTTGATTTCCGGAGGAACCGGCGCCGGCAAGACGACTCTGCTGAACGCGCTGTCAGCCTACATTCCCGAAGACGAACGCATCGTCACCATCGAAGACTCGGCCGAACTGCAACTGCAACAGCCGCACGTGGTCCGTTTGGAAACCCGTCCGCCGAACATTGAAGGCAAAGGCGAAGTGACGCAGCGCGATCTGGTACGCAATGCCCTCCGCATGCGGCCCGATCGCATAGTCATCGGCGAAGTCCGCGGGGGCGAAGCCATCGATATGTTGCAGGCCATGAACACCGGCCACGACGGCAGCTTGACCACGGTTCACGCCAACACCCCGCGCGATGCCCTGGCCCGCCTGGAAACAATGATTCAGATGACCGGCATGCGTCTTTCCGATCGCGCCATGCGCCAACAGGTCGCTGCTGCCATCAATCTGGTGGTCCAGGTCGCGCGCCTCTCAGATGGCACGCGTCGTCTGACGGCCATTTCAGAAATCACCGGCATGGAAGGCGAAACGATCACGATGCAGGAGATTTTCCAGTTTGAGCGGACTGGCATCGACGCTCAGGGCCAGGTGATCGGACGTTTTCGTCCCACTGGTATTCGGCCACGTTTTGCCGAACGTCTCAAAGCTTGCGGAATGCAACTGCCGCGCGTGTTCTTCGAGGAGATGTAAATCAATGCTGCTGTCATTCCTCGTATTTCTGTTTGGCTTGTTCCTGGTGCTGGGCGCCTACCTGCTGGCCACGCACGGGAGCGACGCGAAACGCGAGCGCCTGCAGAAGCGTCTCTCCGAAGCCCTGCTGCATTCGTCGCACACCGAAGATCTGGAAGTGGTGTTGGCGCGCAACGAATTGATGAGCGAGATTCCCTGGCTGAATCGCTCGCTGATTCGCATGCAGGCCGCGTTGCAGTTGAAGCGCATGCTGGACCAGGCCGACCTGCACATCACGCCGTCGCGTTTGATCATGTTCTCCGGAATGGCGGGAATGCTGGCGGCCCTCGCGGCGTCAGTGCTCAGCGTTTCTATCATGCTGATGTTTTGCGCGGGAGTCGGAGCGGCGGCAATACCTTTCATCCACGTTTGGTGGACCAGGAAAAAACGGTTCGATCGCTTCCTCGAACACTTGCCTGACTCGCTTGACTTGATGAGTCGCGCGTTGAGCGCGGGCCACGCTTTTTCCGAAGCGATGCACATGGTGTCGTCAGAAATGCCCGAGCCCATCGCCACTGAGTTTCGCAAAACTTACGAAGAACAAAACCTCGGCCTGTCTCTCAAGCTGGCGTTGGAAAACCTGACTCAGCGAATTCCGCTGCTTGATTTGCGCATGTGCGTTACGGCCGTTTTGATTCAACGCGAAACCGGCGGCAACCTCGCCGAGATTCTCGAAAAAGTTGCGTACACCATTCGCGAGCGCTTTCGCATTATGGGCGACTTGAAAACCCTAACGACGAGCTCGCGCATGTCGGCCTGGCTGTTATGTGGTCTGCCGATATTCGTGACCATCATCATCACCGCGATGAACCCGGACTACATGGCTGTGCTTTGGAAAGATTATCGCGGCCATTACCTGATTGCCGCCGCTTTGTTTCTACAAGTGACCGGCATGCTGATCGTGCGCAAGATTTTGAAGATTAAAATTTGAGAGGAGTGAGTTGTCAGTGGCCAGTAGTCCCTTGCAGCAACCGACCTATACCGACCCGCTGACTACTTTCCACAATTCCCCTGATGCCAACCAACGATGGACTACTGACCACTGACCACTGACGAGGCGACCATGCTTTTACTGATCACAATTTCAACTTTCATCTGCATCTCCCTCGGCATGATGGGAGTTTACTGGCTCTTGTATCGCCCGCAGAGCGCGGCCACCGAACGCCTGAAGCAGCTCGGTTCACGCGCGCCGGTAACCAACGCCAGCACCGGCCTTATCGAAGATGAAGGTCGCGGCGCCGAGTTGGCCCAACGTCTGGCGTCGCCGCTCAGTCGTCTCTTGCCGCCTTCAGCGGCGGAAGCAAAGAAGCTGCAAAAGCAATTGATGCAGGCGGGGTTTCGTTCGCCCGGCGCGGCAGTGACCTATCGCGCGATACAGTTGACGACCATGGCGGCGTTCCCGGCGGTGGTGGCGTTGTTGTGCGCGGTGATGGCGCGACCGGTGAGTGGCGCGCTGCTGTGGATCCTCAGCGCTTTCATTATTGGATTTTTCCTGCCGCGTTATGCGCTCCGCCGCATGATTCGTTCGCGCCAGCAGCTGGTTCGCTGGGGCCTGGCCGACGCGCTCGACCTGATGGTCATTTCAATTGAAGCCGGACTGGGCCTGAACGCGGCCATGATGAAGGTCAGTAGTGAACTCAAAGAAGTGCACCCTGACATCAGCGACGAATTTGAACTGGCGAACCTGGAAATTCGCGTGGGCCGCGAGCGCGATGAAGCTCTGCGAAACCTGGCCGAACGAACCGGCGTCGACGATCTGCATAGCCTGGTCGCGATGTTGATTCAAACGGACAAATTCGGTACTTCGATCGCCAAAGCGATTCGCGCGTTTTCTGATTCGCTGCGGACCAAGCGCCGCCAGCGCGCGGAGCAGGCAGCGCAGAAGGCCGCGGTGAAATTGCTTTTCCCGCTCGCCTGCTTCCTGTTTCCCACGCTGTTTATCGCGATTCTGGGTCCCGCGGCCCTGCAACTGATCGACACGCTCGGCAAGATGTAAAGGAGTTAGACAATGAATAAACGAAGCCTGCTCGCAATCTTCATCGCGTTTGTAATCGCCGTCGCCGCTTCGGCGATGTGGAGCGCATCAACCACCGAGCGCGATGGAGACGCGGACGCGAACACCATTGAAGACTCCGGCTCAACTGCCGGCAATTCCGGCGACGTCAAGAAAGGCAACAAGGTCGCGCGAATTCTTACCGCGCCCTTCAAAGCGTTCGGGCGTTTGTTTAGTCATAACGACAAGAACAAGCTCCAGCGCATGACCGAGCGGGACGCCGAGAAATTTGAGAGCGTTGGTGTGGCGCGCGTCGAAGATAGCCGCACGCCTGAACCGAATAAGCTGGCCCTCGCGAATTCCGCGAAAGAGCATCTCGCGAACGGTCGTGCCTATTTGCTCAACGGCCAACTAAACGAAGCGATCACGGAACTCTCCACCGCCGCGTCGCTCGATCGCAAACTTACCGAAGCGCACAACCTGCTCGGCGTGGCTTACGACAAGAAAGGTCTCGCCGATCGCGCGCGAGATTCTTATGAACGGGCGATCAAAGTTGAACCGGAAGACGCGCAGGCGTTGAACAATCTCGGCTTCTCCCTTTACCAGAACGGAAACTATCGAGCGGCGGTCGATCGGCTGAAGCGCGCAATCAAACTGGCGCCGACCGACGAACGAATTTTGAATAACCTCGGCCTCGCGCTTTGCCGGCTGGGCAAATTCGACGAAGCGTACAAGCAGTTTGCGCGCGCCGCCGGGCCCTACACTGGAAATCTCAACACCGCGCGAATGCTCGAGCGTTTTGGACGCGACGAAGACGCAATCAAGTATTACGAAGCAGCGCGGAACATCGATCCAAACTCGACACTGGCCGTGAAACGCCTCGCCGATCTTTACAAGCGCACCGGCAGAACCGATCCGACTGTAGCGACTGCGACTGTTGCCACCGCGAATACAGGACGGTAGTTCGTTTAGAGGACGCTACTTTCGTTTAGAGGCGGGCACCGCCCGCCGTCTCAACTGTGGCGAAGATCGAACCGGCGGGCAATGCCCGCCTCTAAACGCAAACGTTTTTAATAACACCATGACTCAAACAACCATACTTTCTCGCATTGAACTGGAATCGATGGGCCCGCCCGTTGCCGAGGAGATCGCTGACCTGGGAATCGGCGAAGGTTTCCTTTGCGACCTCGCACTCAAGCACGTCGCGATGCTCCCCGAGCCGACGACTACCGCGGTCGCCGAGCGCCTGCATCTGCCGCGAGCGCTCACCGAAGAAATCCTGGAAAAACTCTATCGCGAAAAGTTGATCGAAGTGCGACTGCAAACGGCGGTCGGCTCGACTCGTTACAGCATGTTGGACCGCGGCTGGGAGCGGCTGGTCCGTTTGCTGTCGATCTGCGGCTACAGCGGCGCGACTCCGGTTTCACTGAACGACTACGCGCACATGATGCGTTTGCAGTCGATCCCGTCGCACCCGGCATCTCTCGATACGGTTCGTGCAGCCTTCCACGATCTCATTCTCCCTGACTCGCTGCTGCAAACGCTCGGCTGCGTCATCAATTCGCGCCGTTCGCTTTTTCTCACCGGCCTGCCGGGCACCGGAAAGACTGCCGTGGCGGAACGCATCAACAACGCATTGCCAGGCGCGATTTGGATTCCTTACGCCGTCGAGATCGATGGACAGATCATTCGCGTGTTCGACTCGCATTGCCATCGCCCAGTGTCTGTTGAAGATACGCCGGTTGAGTATGACCATCGCTGGGTCTTGATCAAGCGGCCGCTCGTTGTGGTCGGCGGTGAGCTGACTTTGGAAAATGCAGACCTTACCTGGAGCGAGTCGGCGAAGTTCTACGAAGCGCCGTTTCAGATGAAATCAAATGGCGGCACGCTCGTGATTGACGACTTTGGTCGCCAGCGTGTGGCGCCTCAGGATTTGCTTAATCGCTGGATCGTGCCGCTGGAACGTCGCGTCGATTACCTGGCGTTGCACACCGGCAAGAAGATCGAAGTGCCGTTTGAACAACTGGTCGTGTTCTCGACGAACCTTGATGAAAACGATCTGGCGGACCAGGCGTTCCTTCGCCGGATGGGCTACCGCGCTCGCGTCGAACCGCCGACTGCCGGCGCCTATTCCGAGATCTTCAAGCGGCAGGCGCACACGCGTGGCATTCGTTACCAGCAGTCGGTGCTGGACCACGTGCTCAACAAGTACAAGCTCGAGCACCGGCAAATGAAAGGGTGCGAGCCTCGCGACCTGCTGGACCGGGCCACGGACATTTGTTTGTTTGAGGGACAGACGCTGGAACTGACGGCGCCGATCGTTGACGTGGCGTGGCGCAATTATTTTGGCGCGTCGCACAGCTTCGACGCTGCGCACCGGTTTGTGCCGCAGGCTGAGGAGTCACAGAGTTTTAGTAGTCTTGCCGATCCGCTGGAGTTGTAGTTGTGTCGCGTGCCGTACCCGACTCGCACCAACAAAAACCGCCAATGAAAATCCCTCGAATCATCAAAACCATGACCATGGCGGCGCTGCTGCTGTCAGCTTCTGCTGTCTACGGCCAAAAGAAACCAACCGCACTGCTGCTGCCTGCGGAAGCTTCAACCCCTGTTCGCTTGAAGCTCGTCGACGGCAGCAACATCGCTGTCGACGAGGCCTGGGAAACAGAGCAGGGAATTTGGTATCGGCGCGGCGGCATGAGTCACCTGATCACCCGTGATCGCATCAAGCGCATTGAGCGCGACTCGGCTCCACGATCGAAAGCAAGTGCTCCGGTAGCAAAAATAGAGGTGGTGGAAGAAGCCGATAGTGCGGACCAGGTTGATGCAGCGGATGGTCCTGTTTGGATTTATCTCGTGGGCGGTGCGCGCGTCGAAGCTGACAGCGTTACGGAGTCAGCCGCCGGCGCCTGGTATCGTCGCGGGCCGCTGTCCGTCTTCGTGGAGCACGCTCGTATCGACCACATCGAGCGAGAAGTGGAAACTGTTGCCGAATCAGACTCTTCTCACAAAAAGGCGCGCGGTTGGACTACGGGCAATGCGAAGATCGACAGCTTCATCAGGCAGAGCGGCGCAAAGTATGGCGTCGACCCCTACCTGATCTTTTGCGTGATGGAGCAGGAGTCACACTTCAATGCGCGGGCTTTATCGCCCAAAGGCGCGCGCGGCTTGATGCAATTGATGCCAGGCACCAGCGCGCGGTTTGGAATTAAACGCCCTTCGGATCCGGCGCAAAACATTGCTGGAGGGACGCGTTACCTGAAACAACTGATCGATCAGTTTGATGGGCGGATTGATTTGGTGCTGGCTAGTTACAACGCCGGCGAAGGGGCCGTGATGAAGTTTGGCCGAAAGGTTCCGCCGTATCGGGAAACGCGAGATTACGTGAAGCGGATTAGTTACCGGTATCGCCGCGCAAAACCCGCCGCTCCCGCGAAGACAGAGGTGGCGATCGGCGACGGGTTGTGAGTTTTTTGTAGGGCGTGGCCCTACGTGCCGTGACCCGAAATTGGATTTGCATGAAACGTATACTGATCAGAATTACCCTGGGATTGCTGCTGGTTTTTGCCACCAATGCTGCGGCTCTTGCGCAGCAGGGTGAAGCGCCGCTCACAAATGCCTCGGTCGTCAAACTTGTGCGCGCGGGGTTTAAAGAAAAGACCGTCATTGCGATCATTCATAGTCGCGCCACACGCTTTAATCTAGATCCCGACAGGTTGATCGAGCTGAAGCGCAGCGGCGTCAGCGAAAACATTATCCTCGCCATGCTCGCGCAAACCGAGTCGTTTGTTTTCACTGATGACGATTGGATGGACGACTCGACGTTTCGGTCCAACCGCTCGGGCGGTAGTTCAAAGAACCAATCGCCAGGCTCCGATATTTTTGGCAGCAGCTCCGGGTCGCGAAGCCAGTCGAGCGGACGAGGACAGACTGGCGGTAACGACGGTGAAACTACTACGACCGGCAGCGCGACAGTTAGAATTCTTCGTCCGCCCGCTGAGGGCGGCGGCCAGTTGAAGTTGGAGAAGACTCCCACTTTAACCAACGACGGCGTGATCAAGTTGGTAGAAGCCGGATTTTCTGAAGGGACCATCATCAAGCGAATTGAAGATTCGCCGGTGGACTTCGACCTTTCGACCGCCAAGCTGGAAGAGCTGCGCCGACGCCGCGTGACTGAACCTATTATCCTCGCGATGACCGCGGCCATGGCTGACGACCCGGGCAGCACGCCTCGAGGCGGTCCCAGCCGGATCAGGGGGAACTAGTCATGTCCCCTACCGGGAGCGCAGCTGGGAGGGCAGGCATCTTGCCTGCAATGAGCGCGAAGCGCGAAAAGTTCTCCCGAGAAGAGACTTCGGAATCCAGAGCGCGCCCTCCGGCGTGTTTGCGGACAGGATGTCTGCGCTCCCAGCTTCTGCTGCTGTGTTTTTCCTTGCTGTTTTTTGCGCCGAATCTGTCCGCGCAGTCTAAACTTCCCACGCCTACACCTTCGCCGAGCCCGGAAGAACAAGAGATTGATCCCGACGATGTCATCTCGGTCAACACTACCGAAGTAATGTTGCCGGTGACCGTGCGCGATGCAGCGGGCGCACTTGTCAGTAATCTGACGCGCAAAGATTTTCGAATCTTCGAGGATGGAGCGGAACAGACGCTCAGCGACTTGAGCCTGCGAAACGTTCCGGTCGATGTCGCCTTGATTGTTGATGCGTCATCTTCTGTAGCCGAAAATTTGGATGACTTTCGGAAAGCGGCAGAAGGCTTCGCCACACATCTGGCGACGGACGATCGCGTTAGTCTCATACAGTTCGACGACCGCGTGGTGATGCTGCAGGACTGGACCGCCAGCATGGTCCAACTGCGCCGGGCTCTACGCCGAATAGTGCCAGGCATGTTCACACGGTTTCATGACGCAGTGCTATTGGGCGCTCGCGACCAGACGCCTCGAGCAAATGCTCGACACGCGATCATTGTTTTGACGGACGGCATCGATAGCGGACGCGGCAGCAGCTTTGACGCGGCGCTAAGTGGCGCGCTTCGGGCACAAACAACGATCTATGTCGTTAGCAACACCCAAATCGAGCGAGCGCGGAAACAGGATGAGCTGGCATCTTTACTTTCCGCCACGGATTCGGCGGTGCGTTTCAATCAGCTTCGCATCGATGATTTGCGACTGGGCCTGGAGGCATTAGATGAAAGCGAGCGTCACCTCGAACAATTGACGCTTGCTACGGGCGGGCGTCTGTACAAACCTGCGAGCTTCAATGACCTTGAACGAACTTACGCTGAAGTCGCGGATGAGCTGCGACATCAATACACCCTCTACTACTCACCTTCAAACTCCAAACGCGATGGCCAGTTCCGGCGCGTCCGGGTAGAGACTACCAGTCCAGCGCACCGCGTCGCCGCTCGCATTGGCTACTACGCTCCGAAGAAGTAGTGCCTTAGTCAGGCCAAAGAGCGGTGGCAAGCCCGCCTTCCTGACCTGGAGATTCCTGTCTTGAGCTTTTCGCTCTGCTTAAAAGCCATTCAATCGGAGAATCACATTCAACACAAACCGGCTCAGGCTCAGGAAGGCGGGCTTGCCCCCGCTCTTTTGCGACATTCTGTAGTCTCCTTGGATTAGCGTTCAGGACTCGGCCAAAATGCTACGCCTGCTACCGAGAAACCGTGGCTGAGTCGTGTTGACACGTGCGGCGAGATGCTGTAACCTGCCGTGGCTTGCTGGTCTCAAGAGTTAAGTCCAATTATTTATTCGCTTAGCTCGCAACGAGGAATGACGGCATGGTCATTGCCAACGGTAATGGCAGTTTCGCGAGGTGACGTGTGTTTACCCCTGCCTTGGCGAGCAGCAATTCTAAAAACAAGAGCGATTACGAGGAGAGAGAATGCGATTAATTAAGCGCGCCGAGAAGGGCCTGACATTGGCAGCCGGCGGCCTACACAATGCTATCCAGGCAGTTAACAAGTACAAGCCGAATCCGTCCTTCACGCCCAAGTGGTCGGACAAGCCGCTGCTAAAGTCGTGGCAGAAAAGCAAGCCAATCCTTGGCTGGCCGCGAACCACCGATTCACTTTGTCCCAACTGTGTAATCGAAGCGCGCGAGTCAATCATCTCGGGTAAGCAGGACGTTAGTGTCCTAATCAACGAAAAGGTCGGCGAGATTAAGGCCCAGATCATTGAACGCGACGGGGAAGTCTGGATGGTCAAAGATTGCCCGGTTCACGGTCACTTCGAAGACATGATGGCCATCGACGTCAAATTCCTGACGCACATCGAAAAGATGTTTCCAGGCCGCGACATCGACGCGCACAACGACGAAAAGCTTCACAATCACGGTACCAGCACCATCAAGTATGGCCGCGGCGCCGTGTTGACTGTTGACCTTACGAATCGCTGCAACATGATGTGCGACCCGTGCTTCATGGACGCCAACCAGGTTGGCTTTGTTCACGAGCTGAGCATGGACGACATCAGAGAAATTCTGGACAACGCTATTTCAATCAAACCGCGCCGGCAGATGTCAGTACAGTTCTCGGGCGGCGAGCCTTCGATCTCGCCTTACTTCATCGAGTCGATCAAGTATGCGCGCAAGGTTGGTTACAACAGCGTGCAGGCGGCGACCAACGGAATCGAGTTTGCCAAGAGCAAAGATTTTTGCCGGCAGGCGGCCGAAGCTGGCCTACGCTACGTTTATCTGCAATTCGACGGCGTAGGCAACGATGCCAACAGCCATCGCCAGGTCGGTAACTTGTTTGACGTGAAGATGCGCGCCATCAACAACCTGCACGAAGCAGGAGTTGAGATAGTGCTGGTCACGACATTGGTCAACGGCATCAACAACGATCAGGTCGGATCGATCATCCGGTTCGCGCTTGATAATCCGAAGAAGATTGCTTTCCTGTCGTTCCAGCCGGTTTCGTTCACCGGCCGCGACGAAGAGATTACGCCGCAGCGTCGTTTGCAGCAGCGTTACACCTTGTCCCACCTGGCCCACGACGTGAAGGACCAGGTTGGTATCACTGAACCGACGCGCGATTGGTTCCCGTTATCGTTGATGGGTGCGTTCGCCGACTTCGCGGATCTGGTTCATGGTCCCGATGCGGATTGGGGTCAGGTGTCCTGTGGTTGTCATCCGAATTGCGGAGTTGGCACGGCGGTGATGGTCGACAAGGAGACTCGCGAGATGCGTCCAGTGCCGGAGTTCCTGAACATCCCCGGGCTGGTCAAAGACATGCAGAAGATTACCGACGCGGCGCGCGGCAAGTGGATGTCGAATTTGATGATGGGTCTGGCGCTGCTCAAGCACTACAACCCTTACAAATCGCCGTCGCAGTTCACCCTTTACGAGCTCTTCAAGAAGTTTGACAAGTCGTTTGGCTTGACCGGAAAAGATTACGGCAAGGTCAGCGGCGATCGCTCGAAGGACGACATTGAGAAGCGACGCGCGGATCGCTGGAACTTCCTTTTTATCGCAGGCATGTGGTTCCAGGATTTGTTCAACTACGATTTCCGCCGCACCGAGATGTGCATCATTCCTTACGGCACGCAGGAAGGCGAGATTTCATTCTGTGCCTATAACACCGGCATCGGATGGAGAAACATCATCGAGAACATGCACCAGAACGCGACCGTGGCCAAGTGGTATGAAGAGCATGGACGTCACGAAATTTTCGCGCGAGGTAAAGAAGTCGAGCTGGCTGATAAGGCGCACGACATGGTCTTGAATCCAATCGACCTGACCCGGCCGAACAAGCCTGAGATGGAAGGGCCCAAGACGGCGCATGAGGAAGCGGTAGCGATGCGCAAGCTTTATCAGGAAATCGTGCTCAAGAAGCAGCTCGATACCAAGGAAGCTGATAAGCCGGTGCAAATCAAGGGTCTCAGCCGTAAGAAGCAGGAGACTGCGGAACCGGCGCTGGTCTAAGGACGGTAAGTGAATAGTAAATAGTAGTTGTGCAGTGCAACCCCGCGAGCGAGTCATGTTCGCGGGGTTTACTGCGGAGGGTGAATCGTAAATCGTAAATCGTGAATCGTTAGGACAATCTAGGTCGGCCCGCATTTCCACGACTATTTACGATTTACCATTTACGATCTACGAGCTCCCAACTTGACCATGGGCCGTTGCCACGTGTTAAATAGCTCGGCAAAAAACAATTCAAAGATAAGGAACGACTGAAAGCGAATGGCAATAGTTACTATTAATCAGGGTGAATCGATTGAAAGCGCATTGCGACGTTTCAAGCGTAAGGTGATGACCGAAGAGATCATTAAGGACGCGAAGAAGCACGCGTTCTTTATTCCTCCCGGCCAGAAGGCCAAACTCAAATCTGCTCTCGCTCGCAAGCGGAACAAGAAGAAAGGCCGCATGCGCACGGCTCCCCGAGACTAATCAGATTAGCAGTGTCAACCTGCGCAAACCGGCACGCCCGGCTGCGCCTCCACCGTCAACGCTCACAATCTCCGGCTTTGGTTCCCTCGGTGTGTGGATTGGATCTCTGGTTGTGATGAGTTAACTGCCAGATTGAGACGAGTTTCGCATGACGAGAATTTTGCTGACAAACGACGACGGTATTCATTCGCGCGGCCTCGTCCAACTTGAAGAGGCACTCAAGGAAGTCGGCGATGTTTACGTCGTGGCCCCCGCCTCGGAAATGAGCGGTGCTTCCCACAGTCTCACCCTCGCGCGCCCGCTTCGTATTCGCCAAATTGATGACCGGCACTGGACCGTCGATGGCACGCCTACCGACTGTGTAACTCTCGCTCTCAATAAAATTCTGCCGCCGGAAGAGTTGCCGAATATTTGCGCGTCTGGAATTAACCATGGTGGTAATCTTGGGGACGACGCGACCTATTCGGGCACAGTAGCCGGCGCTCTCGAGGCTACCATCCTCGGCGTGCCGGGCCTGGCGTTTAGTTTGGTGGCGCGGGAACGCTTTGATTTTCGCGAGGCGGCGCAGTTTGCTGTGGTCGCAGTGCAAAAAGTTTTGGCCGAAGGACTGCCGGATGGCACGCTGCTCAACATCAACATTCCCGCAAAAGAGATCAAAGGTGTGCGCGTGACGCGGCAGGGAATCAAGAATGCGCGGCCGGTAATCACCGAGCATATCGATCCTCGCGGCAAGCCTTATTTCTGGATCGGCGAAGAATATTTCAACAACAGCGCCGCTGCCGGCACCGATTACAATGCCATCGATCAGGGTTACATCTCGGTCACTCCGTTGCGGAGTGATATGACAGATCATCGAGCGCTCACAGCCATTGAGAGCTGGGGTTACTTGAAAGATTCGGAACTGCTCCACAAGGGTTAAGTCCGCACTTGAGTTTTCGTGCACACTACCGGTCAACAACCTGCGAATCGAAGTCAGGATTATTCCATCCCGCGCGAACGCATGGTCGAACGCCTTCGCGACCACTATCACATTCGAGATGAAAAAGTTCTCGCCGCGATGCGCTCGGTGCCGCGCCACGCCTTTGTGCCGGAAGCATTGCAGGGACGCGCTTATGGCGATCATGCGCTGCCCATCAGCGGCAGCCAGACAATTTCGCAGCCTTACATCGTGGCGCGTATGACGGAGCTGCTGGAGATCGATGGCGACAGTCGCGTGCTGGAGATAGGGGCCGGCTCCGGATATCAAACGGCGGTGCTGGCGAAAGTTGCCGGGCAGGTTTACTCGATCGAGCGCATTGCTGATTTGGCGCGCGAAGCGCAACGCCGCATCAGAGAATTGAACATTTACAACGCGACCGTTAAGTGTTTCGACGGCACGTTGGGGTGGGCCGCCAATGCTCCCTACGATGCCATCCTCGTCGCCGCCGGTGGTCCAACCGTGCCACAGCCGCTCGTAGCCCAGTTGAAGGTTGGCGGGCGATTGGTGGTGCCGGTGGGTCAAACGCGCGAATCGCAGCGGCTGATTCGAGTTATCAAGACTGAAAGCGGCTCGAAACAAGAAGACCATGGCGCCTGCGCGTTTGTTCCGTTAATCGGGCAACACGGCTGGTCGACGTAAAAATTAAGTTTCAAGTTCTAAGTTTCAAGTTTCAAGTTCGGAGTTCGGATTCGGAGTTTAGAATTCAAGTGTCGAGTTTTATACCAGACTCGGCATGGAGTCAGTACCACAACGCGGTAGCGTGTGGGTCCTGTGCGCGGAAAGCGCTGATGGTACGACCCACACGCTACCGCGTTGTGGTACTGACCTCACCGCGCGGGTTGAAACTTGAAACTTGAAACTTGAAACCTGAAACCTGAAACCTGAAACTTATTTAAATGATCGCACGATTAATCGAATTCATTTCCGGCATTATCGTGGCCACTATTTCGCTGCTTGGTTACTCCGGCATCGTCTTGTTGATGGCCATCGAGTCAGCCTGCGTGCCCTTGCCGTCGGAAATCATCATGCCGTTTTCCGGTTACCTGGTTTCGACCGGTCAAATGAATCTTTGGCTGGTTGGTATCGCGGGCGCAGTTGGCTGCGTGCTCGGCTCACTCGTTGCCTATTGGGTGGGCAGCAAAGGCGGCCGTCCCTTGATCGAAAAGTATGGACGATACTTGCTGGTGTCGCGCCATGATCTCGACCTGGCTGACCGGTGGTTCGCCACTCACGGCGAGGTCATTGTTTTCGTGAGTCGACTGCTCCCGGCGATTCGCACCTTCATCGCGTTCCCGGCCGGCGTCGCGCGCATGAATCTGAAGCGGTTCGTGATTTATACCTTTGCCGGCTCGCTGCCATGGTGTCTGGGCCTCGCTTATATTGGACAAAAGCTGGGTGAGAAATGGAACCAGGACGACACGCTGAAGACCTGGTTTCATCGCTTCGATTTCGTTATCGGAATTGTTGGGGTGTTACTGGCCGCCTGGTGGATTTGGCGACATGTCGGACATCTGCGCGACGAGCAGAAGGCGTAGCGCCCATTATTCATATAGATGGTGGCTGACATGTTAATAGATTCTGCTAAGGCCCGTTTATAGATTGAGTAATCCATCCTCAGAAGTCGCGGTAGATCGCTCAGAATCGATACCAACTCACGCGGCGGTCTTATCTTGTTTATCCCGGAGACGTGAGAATGAAATTTTTGCAGGTGTTGTTGCTGGTATTGGCGCTGGCCACGGTTAGTTTAGCGCAAGGGGTGACCGACTCTGCCTCTAAGCAGATTCAGGTTGCCGCTCCCGACCTGCTGCAGCGTGCAGGCGAACCTGGTCTTTCCGTAGTTTTAATTGAGAACTGCTCAGTGACTTGGCACGGTGATTTCGGCACGGCAGACAAGGAGCAACAGAAGCGTGTCGATCCGACGACCCTGTTTCAGTTTGGTTCCATGTCCAAACCAATCACGGCCTGGGCGATTATGACGCTGGTCCAGGAGAAAAAAATTGATCTGGATGCGCCCGTAAACCAATACCTGAAGTCGTGGAAACTCAAGTCCGCGGAATTCGACCCATCCCAGGTGACCGTGCGGCAGCTGTTGCATCACAGCGCCGGCATCTCGCTGCCTTCGGTCAGCGGCGTGGATTTTGGCGGCAAGGTGCCTTCGCTAGTCGATGAACTGTCAGGAATGGGCCCGAGCAAAACGGCGGTGACGATCAGCGAAAAGCCAGGAGTTAAGTTCAACTACTCGGGCGGCGGTTACGCGATTTTGCAATTGTTAATAGAAGACGTAACTGGCGTCAGGTTCGGCGAATACGTGCGGAAAAAGATCTTCAAGCCCCTGGGCATGACGACGGCAACCTTTTCGCCGGACCGGAAGATTCTCAGCAGGACGGCTACTCCCTACGACAAAGCCGGCGCGGCTTTAGCCTTCCGCTTGTACAGTGCTGAAGGTGCGGCAGGCCTCTACGCCACACTGGATGACTACGCAAAGTTCGTCGTGGCGCAATGCGCAGCCGGCAACAAGGTACTTAAAGCGGAGACGATAAAATCCATGTTCGAGGGTGATGTCGTGACGCCGCGATATGGACTGGGCTACGAACTCCTACCCAAACTTACTCAGAACCCAATTATCTCGCATTCGGGTTCCAATCCTGGCTGGAAAGCTAACTTTATCCTCTTCCCGGTGGAGGGCGTCGGTATCGTAGTGGCCACCAACAGCGATGTCGGTGAGGCGCGAAAGAAAGTGCTCAGCATCTGGCGCGACGTCGTACTGGCGAAGTACAAGCCAGTCGCCCGGCCTTAGGTTGATCGAAGACCCGAAGCCGAACGTGCAGCGAGGAATTGAACTATCGGGAAACTGTCCAGTCCTGCAACTTCGATAATGGTCTCACAATTGAAACGACCGCCGTTTAAGGCGGTCGTACTTTGATCTATTTGGTCGGGGCGAGAGGATTCGAACCTCCGACCTCTCGGTCCCGAACCGAGCGCTCTACCAGGCTGAGCCACGCCCCGACAAGTAGAGCGATAATAGGGAAGCGGCTACCGAGTGTCAAACAAGGGAACTTGAACTTCCGTCTTTTGGAGTGCGCTGACCTGTCAGCGCTTTGGCTCCGCTGCGACCTGTCGCAGCCTTTGCCGGTAATTTCCAACGTAACAGGTTGCGACAGGTCGCAACCGACAAAAGCGCTGACAGGTCAGCGCACTCCAAAACAAAGCTTTCTTGTCGCCCGCAGTTGACAAAATTTCTTTCGGCTTTCCTGGCCCACCACTCGTCTAATTTGTTGACTCGGGCTTCGCCAGAAATGGTATAGTTTTGCTGAACCTGGGTTGATGACCGGGTGGCCCCTCCACCAATCGTATTGGAATACCTCATAGTCGCGCGAAGTAGATTCGTAAGGTCTCGCTAAGGATCCGTAACGGAGCGTCGTCCCATGAAAACCAGTTCCACTTGCCGCTCATCCAGGCAGAGTCTTGTCAGTTTTCTTTTTCTACTCGCCGCGCTTTGCGGCAGCGCTGCCAACGCCTCCGCGGCAAACGCCAAGGCTCCGATCCTGATTAGCGAAGCGGCTTCCACGCGCGCCGTCGCCATGGAATCGGTGACCTTCAGGGGCGAGCCCTTCCCACTCACGTCAAGTGTTGCTTTCAGCTCCGACACGCGCACGCGCATCTGCGTTTTCGCGATGAACCTCGAGCTGCTGCCGGGAGAGGGCGCAAACGCTTTCACAGCCGACATCGAGGACGCTGCCGGCAAATTACATCCGCTGCAAATTGAGTTCATGGGCGCGGTGCCAAACTTTCCCGGCATCACGATGTTCATCGTCAGGCTGGCAGACGACATTGGCGACGCCGGAGACGTTCTCTTCCGTTTGAATTTGCATGGCATGGGTAGCAACCGCGTGCGCATGGGCATTGGTCATATTGGTGGTGGGCCGGCCGATGATGCCGGCGCCGTTGCCACTCCCGCGCCCGCGACGCCGCCGCCAGCCGATCCACCCCTCGTGCCGGATTCGTTCAGCGGTCCAGCAAGTGATGCCGACGCCACCCGTTTCCTCGAGCAAGCCACTTGGGGGCCAACGGCCGCTGACGTTGCTCACGTTAAGTCGGTGGGATTTCTTGCTTATCTCAATGAGCAGTTCAGTGCTCCGGTAACCAACGTCGCCAAAGGTTCTGACTTTCCCGACCTCGCGTTTCCGGTTGACGATCAAGGCACCGCGTGTCCAACCAGCAATCCGGCTGATC
>Ga0070670_100001700_pt1 | contig 17910 bp, 14 predicted proteins | sample KBSS63metaG_FD_64665 | JGI IMG/M metagenome (GOLD analysis project Ga0070670, IMG submission 64665) | Switchgrass rhizosphere microbial communities from Kellogg Biological Station, Michigan, USA - KBS S6-3 metaG | ecosystem: Host-associated > Plants > Roots > Rhizosphere > Soil ... | reverse complement strand
CAGATGGCCGCCGCGCAGGTCAAGCTCGTCGATCAGATCTGGGAAAAGCGCGATCCGAACCTGTCGCTGGCCAACAAACACGACTTCGTCGTGCTCGCTTCCATCGTCGAGAAGGAAACCGGCCTTGCCGACGAGCGCGCCCATGTGGCTTCGGTATTTTTCAACAGGCTCGCCAAGAACATGCGGCTGCAGTCTGATCCTACCGTGATCTACGGTCTGTTCGGCGGCGACGGAAAGCCCAGCGACCGGCCGATCTTCCAGTCGGATCTGAAGAAAGAGACGCCCTACAACACCTACATCATCAAGGGCCTGCCGCCGACGCCGATTGCCAATCCCGGCCGTGACGCGCTGGAAGCCACGGCAAATCCCTGGAAGTCGCAGGACCTGTACTTCGTTGCCGACGGCAGCGGCGGTCATGTCTTTGCCGCCACGCTGGAAGAGCATAACGCCAACGTCAAGCGCTGGCGCAAGACCCTTGCCGACAAGGGCGAAAGCAGCAACGATATCGCGGTCGACGGACAGCCCGAAGAAAGCGGCGTTCCGACGCCAGCCAAGAAAAAGTAACTGAAACCGATAACGGAGGCGCGCATGGCATTGCAGTCCATGACCGGATTTGCCCGGCGCGAAGGCACCAGCGGCCGCTATCGCTGGGCGTGGGAACTCCGGTCGGTCAACGGCAAGGGGCTCGACCTCCGTCTGCGCCTGCCGCCGGGCATGGAGCGGCTCGAAGTCGATGTGCGTCGGCTGATTTCCATACAGTTCTCGAGGGGCAACCTGCAGGCAAGCCTGTCACTGTCCGCCGACGAGAACCGCTTCGAGGCAGTGGTCAGTCAGAGCGCGCTCGCGACCGTGCTTGCGATGCGCGACCAGCTTGCCGGGATCATCGATCCCGCGCCCCTCAAACTCGATACCCTCATGGCCATCCGTGGCATCGTCGAATTCCGAGAAACGCCTGAGGGCGAGGACGCAGTAGCGAGCCGCGACGCAGATGTCATGGCCGGGCTGGAAGGGGCGATCTTTGATCTGAAGGCGATGCGCGAGCATGAGGGGCAGGCGCTGTCTCGCATACTTCTCGGCCAGGTTTCGACCATCGAGGACCTGACAAATGTCATCGAGCAGGATCCATCCCGGTCGCCTGCAGAAATCGCCACAAAGCTTTCGGCGCAGGTCGCCGCACTGATGGACGCAGCCCCGGGGCTCGATCGGGACCGGCTGCATGCCGAAGCGGCACTGATCGCCACACGGGTTGATCTGCGCGAGGAAATCGACAGGTTGAAGGCGCATGTGGCGGCGGCCCGCGAACTGATGGTGAAGGGCGGACCGATCGGCCGCAAACTGGACTTTCTTGCACAGGAATTTAACCGCGAATCGAATACGATCTGCTCGAAATCGAATGCGGCAGCTGTGACGTCGGCCGGTATCGAGCTGAAAGTGGTGATCGACCAGTTTCGCGAACAGGTTCAGAATTTGGAGTGAACGATGAATACGGCGACATCGCCCTTGCTGCCGATCGCCCGTCGGGGGCTGATGCTGGTCATCTCCTCGCCGTCGGGTGCCGGCAAGTCGACCATTGCCCGCACGCTGCTGGCCGATGACAAGCAGCTCAGCCTCTCCGTCAGCGTGACCACGCGTCAGCGCCGTCCGAGCGAGATCGCCGACGTGCATTATCATTTCGTCTCGCAGCGCGAGTTCGAGCGAATGCGCGATTCGGATGCTCTGCTCGAATGGGCTGAGGTGCATGGAAATTTCTACGGCACGCCGCGCGAGCCTGTCGAGACGGCGATGGCTGAGGGCCGAGATATGCTGTTCGATATCGACTGGCAGGGCGCCCAGCAATTGCAGGACAAGATGTCCGCGGACGTGGTCTCGGTGTTCATCCTGCCGCCGACGATGACGGAGCTGCAGTCGCGGCTGCATCGTCGTGCCGAGGATTCCGAAGAAGTCATCGCCACGCGGCTCGCCAATTCACGCGCCGAGATCGAGCACTGGCGGGAATACGACTATGTGCTGATCAACGAGGATCTCAACACCGCTTTCGATTCGGTGCAGTCCATCGTCAAGGCCGAACGCCTGCGTCGCGACCGACGTCACGGCATGTTCGATTTCATCCGCGGATTGCTGGAAGAAGTACCGAAGCTTTAAAGGCAGTTTGCCAAGCGGCAGAATTCCTCGACCGACAGCGTTTCGGCCCGACGCGTCGGGTTGATCTCGGCGCGGGCAAGGAGCGCCTCTCCGCCCAAAGACTTGACGCTCTGGCGCAGCATCTTGCGGCGTTGCCCGAACGCCGCTTCCGTCACCCGCTCCAGCTTGGCGACCGAACACGGGATCGGATTTTCGCGCGGGGTCAGGTGGATGACGGAGGAGGTGACCTTCGGCGGTGGCGTGAAAGCCTGCGGCGAGATGTCGAAGGCCGCGTAGGCCTCCGTACGCCAACCACAGAGCACACCCAGGCGCCCGTAATGATTATCCCCTTCGGCCGCGATAATCCGCTGGCCGACTTCCTTCTGGAACATCAGCGTCAGTGACTGCCAGAAAGGCGGCCAAGCCGCCGGCAGAAGCCAGTTGACCAGCAATTGGGTCCCGACATTGTAGGGAAGGTTGGCGATCACGCGGACCGGGCCGTCGCTCGCCAGCGAGGCGAAATCGATCTTCAGCGCATCGCCCTCGATGACTTCCAAACGCCCTGGATAATGTGCGGCGATTTCCGCCAGCGCTGGCAGGCAGCGGGGGTCGCGCTCGATGGCGATCACCTTCTTGGCGCCCAGTGCCAGGATGGCCCGTGTCAATCCACCGGGACCTGGCCCGACCTCGATGACGGTGACGCCTTCGAGGTTGCCGGCCGTTCGGGCCACGCGCTGCGTCAGGTTCAGATCGAGAATGAAATTCTGCCCGAGCGCCTTGCGCGCATCGAGCCCGAACCGCTCGATCACATCGCGGAGCGGCGGAAGCCCGTCCAGGGCCGCCATCAGGCAGTCTCTCCGGCGACCCGTGCAAGATCGTCGGCAAGCCGCAATGCGGCGACCAGACTATTGGCGTTGGCGATGCCCTTGCCGGCGATCCCGAAGGCCGTGCCGTGGTCGGGGGAGGTGCGCACGAAAGGCAGGCCAAGCGTCACGTTGACCGAATCATCGAAGCCGAGCGCCTTGGCGGGGATGAGCGCCTGGTCGTGATACATGCAGATGGCGACATCGTAGCGACGCCGTGCCTCGTCATGGAACATGGTGTCTGCCGGCAGCGGCCCAAAGGCGTCAATTCCCTCGGCGCGCAGGACCTCAATGGCAGGATGGATGATCTCCTGATCTTCCTTGCCAAGCGCGCCATCTTCACCCGCGTGCGGATTGAGACCGGCGACCGCAAGGCGCGGATGGGCAATCCCGAAGCGTTGCTTCAGATCGGCTGCAGCAATACGGCAGGTCTCAATGATTAGCTCTGCGGTCAGCGACGACGGGACGTCCTTCAGCGGAATGTGGATGGTCACCGGAATGGCCCGCAACTTCGGGCCCGCCAGCATCATCACCGGCATCACGGTCTTGCCGGTCGCCTTGCCGGCGAGATCGGCCAGGAATTCGGTGTGGCCGGGAAAGCCAAATCCCGCTTCGTAGAGCACGGACTTGGCAATTGGGTTGGTCACGACAGCGCTGGTCTCGCCATCCACCGTAAGCTTCACCGCGAGCTCGATCGCAGCGATGGTGCCCCGTGCCGTGGCCACATGCGGAATGCCTGCGGCCACATCGACGCCGGCCGGAACGGCGAGCACCGGCAAAGCATCGGCAAAGACCGCGCAGGCAGTGGCCGCAGTAGCAATCTGCAGGGGTACGGTGAGTTCGAGCAGGTGCGCGCGCACGGCAAGGGCTTCAGGGTCGCCGATGAACAGAAACGGCGGCAGGGAGAGCTCCTTGCGCCGCGTCCAGGCATCGAGGGTGATGTCCAGTGCAATGCCGGCGGGGTCGCCCTGCGTCAGGGCAAGAGGTCGGGTCGGGAGCGGCGCCATCGACCGAAATCAGCGATAGACGATCTGCGCCTTGGAGCGCAGTTCATCCACGTATTTCTTCTCGTTACCAGTCATCTCGCCTTCGGCGTTCTTTCCGAGGTCCTCCTGGCGGAAGACGGCCGCTGCTGCGATATCGTCGCTCACCTGGCGCTTCGAGCAGATCGCGAGATATTCCACTCCGCGATCCGTCACCAGTGCGGAAGTGGTGCTGCCCGTGGTAGCTTCCAGCAGCGGCTTCCACTGAGCAGGCAATTCCGGCGCCAGAACGCGTCCGAGATCGCGGACGGAAACGTCATGCATTGTCGCGGCAAAAACCTTCGCCTGATCGCAGCCCGGGAACTTTGCTCGCGAGGCCTCGGCCTCAGCCTTGCGCTTACCACCAATCGCCGCCTTCTTCGAAGCGGGTACAACGAAGATCACCTGCTTCAGGAAGTATTCCGTGGTGGTCGTCTTGTCCTGGTTCTGCGTCATCCGGGTGATCAGCTCATCCTGAGACAGCTTGTTGCCGGAACCGAAGCGGGCGTTGAGTACCCGCGGCCAGCTCATCTGGATTGCGATATAGCCCTTGAAGTGCTGGGCGGTGACGCCGGTCTTGGTCAGGACCTCGTTCAGCTGGGCGACAGACATCTTGTTGCTGGCGGCAAACCGCGCATAGGACGCGTCAACGTCAGAGGTCGAAACCGACATGCGGACGCGCTGGATTTCCTGGCGCTTCAGAAGCTCGGTCACCAGCTGCTCACGCGCAAGCTTGGGAAGGTCGCCGGTCTGATGCTGCAGGCGCATGAAGTTCGTGCGCTTGGCGATATCGCCGCTGGTGATAACCTCGTTGTTGACGAGGATCTTGACTTCACTGGTACCGGACGCCACGCCCTGAGGTGCGCCGCGCTGCGGACGAGCAGCTTCGGCCATTAGGGGAAGGGATGTAACCATGGCCAAGGCGACAGCACCCGTCAAAATGGCGCGCACCGGGTTTTGTCCAGCAAACATCAACTATCCCTCTCAAGGTCCTGGCTTGGCGATCGCGTCAGGGACGCTGTAGCCAGATGCCAACATTTGTATCGACCATCTACAGCAAGGCAGACGAATTGCACAATCCTTGCGGCGAAACAATGACGCGCTTTTCGCGGCAATTGGAGAGTTGTTTGGGGGAGGTGTCGGTGACCGGATGCGAAGTCCGGTCACCGGAGGTCTTATGCCTAGAATGTCGTGTCCGAGGCGCTGCCGACATTGATGTCGCCGAGCGTCCGGAAGGTGATCTTGGCACCGATCGACCAATCGCTGGCGGTAAGGTCCGAGTTGTCGCTTTTCGAAAGATAAGACAGGCTGAAGATCGTGCATTCGTCCGAGTAAGACAGGCCGATGCCGCGACGCGTCACATTGTCCTTGTTCAGGTCGTAGCTGACCGTCCCGAACACCGCCCAGTAGTCTTTGAAGTTGATCTGGGCGCGGGTCTGGATTTCATCCTGGTCGGACGTGAACCCATAGGTCGGCTGTGCGGTGATGTGGGTGTAGGTCACCGAGGTCTGGAAATCCGCATTGGCATAGCCAAGTGTCGAATCGCCGCGCTTGAAGGTCATGTCCTTGTGATCGAGGCGATAGGAACCCGTCAGCGAGAGACCCTGTGGCGTCGACAGAGAGGCCATGGCGACATAGTCGGAGACGCTGTCCTCGAGGCCCGATTCGGCACCGGCATTGACCAGGTCCGACGTGTCGAACGAGTTCTGTCCGGCCAACTGGTAGGACTGGCCGACGATGCTTGTCAGCTTGTAACCGCTGTCGAAGCTGCCGGTATAGCGAATGCCGACATTGGCGCGTGTGCCGCCTTCGATCCGGTCGAAGCCCGAGAACTTGTCGCGGCTGAAGAGGTTGCTGGCGTCGAACACGAAGCTTTGCGCGTCCTCGTTCGGCAAGCGACCGGCCAGGTTTTCGTTGGGGCGGGCATAGAGCTGCGCGATCGGCTCGAACACGTGGGTACTGTTCGCCGTCGAGACCATGATCGGATATTTGGCCTCGATGCCGGCTGTCAGCATGCCCTGCGCGGCAGTGGCGCTGTCGTCGTAATTGCCGCTGTAGCTGTAATTCGTGCCAATCGAATTCGGCGAGTCCATGCCGAGTCCATAGGCATCGCCGCGCGCCGCCATCAGCGGCGTCAAAAGCAGACCGCCCTGAGTGGCAAACGTCCGCTGCCACTGCAGTTCTGTGGTCAGACGGCTGGTGTCGCCCTTAAGGCCCTGGAAGCGATCGTTGGTCGTCAGGTCACTGAGGGTCACCGCACGAACCGCGTTTTCCCGGCGCGCGATGTTGGTGAAGTTCATCGTTGCGGAGAGTTCGCCGCCGTAGACCGGCTTCGGATCGACGTAATGATAATCGATGACGGGCGCAGCGATGGCCTGTTGCTTCTCGCTGTCGCTGTTGTCGTTGGCATCCTGAACGTCGTAGTAGAAGCCGCGCATATCGAAGTAATTGCGCTTGCCGAGACCTGTCAGGTAAATCTGATTGGTGTGGGTGCTTTCGTCCAGGCCCTTAAGTCCGTAGGTCCTGGCAAAGTTGTTGTCCGTCTGGGCCATGACGTCCCAACCGAAACTCCAGCGAGGATTGATCTGGAAGTCGCCCTTCGACGCGACCAGACCGCGGCCCTTTGCTTCGGCATCGCTCGTATTGGCGGTGAATTCCTCGGGCTTGTTCTGGTCGATACCTGCGGCGCGGATCGTGTAGGTACCGTTTTCCAGCCGCTGACGGAATTCAGCCTCGAGCATGAAGCCCTGGGTCGTATATTCCGTGCCAGTAACCGTGGCGTCCATGCTCGGCGAGATAACGTAGTAATACGGAACCTTTGCGCCGAAGCCGAGATGCTGCTCAACGCTGAAGCTTGGGAACAGGAAGCCGGACTTGCGCTTGACTGTGTTGTCCGGGACTTCAATCCACGGGATGTAGGCGATCGGGAGGCCGAAAAGTTCGAAGCGGGCATGCGTCAGGCGAACCGTGTGGGTAACGCCGTTCTGCACGACGCGCTGCGCCTTCACCTGCCACAGCGGTGCCTTGCCGAGCTTTGTGCAGGCGAGGCAGGCGGTGTAGATACCCTTGGTCAGGATCATCTGCGTACCGCCGACGCGCTCTGCTTTTTCGGACGCGAGTCGGGTGTTGTCCGGCATTTCGATGCGCAGCGAATCGACGAAGCCATCCGAAAAACTATCGGTGACGTCCATCTTGTCGCCGTACATGCGGTTGCCGTCGGGGGTGATCAGCTCGACATTGCCGATCGCCGTCATCCGGCCGGTCTTCTGGTTATAGACGACCTGCTGCGAGACCATCTTGTAGCCGCCATAGTTGATCTGCACCGCGCCGTTGGCGGTGACGATCTCGCTGTCTTTGTTGTAAATCAGTTCATTTGAGGAGAGCACCAGCTTTGCGTCGGCCGGAACATTGACCTTTGCAGTTTTCATTGGCGAGGCGTCCTGGCCGAATACGGCAGGTGCGCTCGCGACGTAGGCACCCAGCACTGCCAAGATGGCAGCCGAGAGCTTTCTGATCTGTTTGCGGTTAGTGACCGCCACTAGCCATCCTCCTGATGAAGCAGGATCGTTGCGCCGAGAGCCAAAGCGACGATCACGGGAATCCATGTCGCCACGAAGGGAGGCACAACGCCACTGCTTCCGAATGCCTTTACAAGCACGTTGACGACATAAAGCACGAAGCCTGCGAGTATTCCACCCAGAATCACGGAGCGTGACTGGTTGAAACGACTGAATTTAAGCGAAACGGTTGCGGCGATGAGGGTCATTGCCACCATGAGGAAGGGCTGTGAAAGCAGTGAGTTAAACTGCGTCTCCAATGCCTTGGTTGAAAGGCCGAAGCTTTCGGCGATCTGAATTCGATTAGAAAGATCATAAAAAGCAATGGTTTCAGGCTGAGCCAAACGCTGCGAAACGAAGTCCTGCTTCAGATTGGTACGCACGCGCACCGAATTCTTGTGGGCGGGAATTTCACCCGGAGCACGCTCTACAACGTTGTTAAGAACCCAGTAACCATCTTCCAACTTGGCAGAGGTCGCGTCCTGCCGAAGCACGACATCGCCCTGTGGATTGAAGTGGATGAAAATCGCGTTCATCAGCGTCATGCCGTTGTCGACGACCGATTTTGCCCCGATGATCACGTCATCGTCGCGGGCGATCTGGCGCAGCCACGGAACAGACAGCTTGTTGTGGTAGGACGGATCGCCGCGAAGCTCGGCTTCGAGCGCGTCGGCCTGACGCTGTCCGGCTGCGGCGATCGGGTTGAGCACCAGCATCGTCAGCAGCCCGACAATGAAGGCACCCAGCACGAAAGGTGTCATGAACTGCCACACGGAGATGCCGGCAGCTCTGGCAATGACAAGCTCGTAGCGGCGGTTCAGGGCGATCAAGGTCGTCATGCCGACGAACAGCACGAGGAACGGCATCGTCTGCTGCAGAATCAGCGGCAAACGGACGGCCGTCATCAGCAGACCGATGCCGACGCTATAACCGGGAAGTCCGGACAGTCGACCGGCATTTTCGCTGAAGTCGGCGAGGAAGACGATGGCGGTTACGCCGATGAAGAACCAGAACGTGGCTATGGCATAGCGCAGAAAGAAATAGCGGTTGAGCGTTCCGAAAATCATGCGTTGCCTCCGCTCGATTTTCCGCCGGAAGAGGGCAGTCGCGCCTGGGCCCAGAGCCACCATCCGCTGACGCGGTTGCGCAAGCTCATCGGCATGGTGCGCTTCTTCGTGCGCGACAGCAGATAGGTGCAGATCAGGATTGCCCCGATGTTGATGCCGTAGAGCACGCCGATGAAATAAGGAGCCGCCTCGATCTGGTTGGCCGCATAGAAGTCTGCCCAGCGCAGCCCGAAGGAGATGGTCAGCGCCGACACCATCGGATGCAGGCGGGCCTCTCTATGGGACCGGGCGTCGCCGGCAATGACGAGTGAGATCAGTGCGAAAATCGCCGGCAACATCCAGTCCGTCAGGCGGCGGTGCAGTTCGGCGCGATATCCGGTCGGCTTTGCCTTGTAGTCGGCGTCGTTCGGATCGGGGTTCAGCAGGAAGGACAGGCTTCTGTCGCCGGACCGAAGATTGGCCTGGCCGCGGCTCTGGCTGAGGTCCGAAAGGTCGAAGGCATAGGAATCGAATTTGATGACGGAGACGTTGCCGTCGACGGTCTTGCGGTGCACTTCGCCGTCATGCATCAGCAGGGACTTGCCGCTCGGATCGACGGCACCTTCCTTGGCATAATAGATGAGGTCGAAAGCTGGATCTCGGGAATCAGCGACGAACAGGCCCTTCAGGATACGGCCCGACATGCGCTGTGAAATTTCCACATAGAGGCCGTCCTCGATACGCCGGAAATTCTTCTCTTCGATAACGGTCGAGAGCAGGTCGGCATAGGCAGCAGCAACCATGTCACGGGCCGCGACGCGCGCCTTCGGCTCGACCATGTTGTCGACAGCGAAGGAGAAGATGCTGACAGCAATGGCAAGAAGCATGATCGGCCGAATGATGACCATCCGGTTTGCGCCGGCGGCTTCCATCACAGTCAGTTCCGAGTCCGTATTCATCGCCGTCAGCGTCTGGGTAATTCCGATGACGAGGGCAAAGGGCAGGACGACCGGGATGATGGTCGGCAGGATAAGCGTAGCCAGCGTCGCGAACGATCCCATCGACTGGCCGCTGTCTGTCACCAGGTTGATTCGCTGCAGCACCTGGGTGGTCCAGATGATGGCGAGAACCGGCAGCAGGGCCACCAGGAACATCAGGCCGACACGCCGTGTTATATAGGATTCGAGTAGTTTCATGCCGACCCTTGATGCGACGCTTCAATGAAACCCGCAGGCCCCAGAGTTCTCCTCCTCTACGCTGTTTGATATTTTTTTGCGACAAGCCGATTGCGAAAATTTCCTTAATTTCGCGAAATATTTCGAAGGTGTGTCGTTTGTGATCGAGGCGGATTATCCGCCGCTGAACAAGCTTCACATTTGCGCCATGGTCGGCGCGATTTTCGTGAGTGAGCGGGATACTCGGGTTGCCGAAAGGGAATCGAATAGCTGCGGACGGAGCATTGGTGCGTCCGGGATCGCTCTGCCAAAGCTTGTATTCCACCGCGAAAACCTAAATGATCGCCGTCAGAAGCCCGCCATCGGGCCCATCGTGGAGTTAAAATGTCTGTGAATTTCGAGATTTCCTTCGCCCCCTCGGCACGACCGACGACAGGGCTTGCCGTCGTGTTAATGGCTGCCGACAGCGATCGCGCGGCTGGGGTCGAACAGGTCGATCCAGCCGGCATCATCGGCAAGGCCGCGCGCATCGCTGGCTATTCCGCAAAGCTGCTGAAAACGCTCGATATCGTCGCGCCAGAGGGATCGCCGGTCGAGCGCATCCTGGTCGTCGGCGCCGGCAAGGCTGGGGCAGCCACGCCGCACGACTGGCTGAAGCTCGGCGGCGTTGCAGCTTCCCGTATCAGGAAGGTGGAAACGGCAGCGATCTTCCTGGATGCGCCCGGAGCAGAAGTCAGTCCGAAAAACGCGGCCGATTTTGCGCTCGGCATGTTGATGCGCGCCTATAGCTTCGACACCTACAAAACCAAGAAGGGCGACGACGAGGACAAGGCCGACAAAGCCTTCAAGGTGGTGATCGTGACCTCAGGCGCTGCCGAAGCGGACGTTCTGTTCGGCGATTCCGAGGCTGTGGCTGCAGGCGTCAACCTGGCGCGCGATCTGGTCAACGAGCCGCCGAACGTGCTCGGTCCGGTGGAGTTCGCCGCGAAGGCGCAGGAACTCGCAAAGCTCGGTGTATCCGTGGAAATCCTCACCGAACGCGACATGCGCACACTTGGCATGGGTGCGCTGCTCGGCGTGGCCCAGGGGTCTGTGCGGCCGCCCCGCATCGCCATCATGCAGTGGAACGGTGGCCAGCCTGGCGAGGCGCCGATCGCCTTCATCGGCAAGGGCGTCGTCTTTGATACCGGCGGCATCTCCATCAAGCCGTCGGCCGGGATGGAGGACATGAAGGGCGACATGGGCGGTGCGGCCGCCGTCATCGGCCTGATGCACACGCTGGCCGCCCGTGGCGCCAAGGCCAATGTGGTCGGTGTGCTCGGCCTGGTCGAGAACATGCCCGATGGCAACGCCCAGCGGCCCGGCGATATCGTGACCTCGATGTCCGGGCAGACGATCGAGATCATTAACACCGATGCCGAAGGTCGACTCGTTCTGGGCGACGCCATCTGGTACACAAACGATCGGTTCAAGCCGCGATTCATGGTCAATCTGGCAACCCTCACAGGAGCGATTGTCGTTGCCCTCGGCAGTCAGCATGCGGGCCTGTTTTCCAACGACGACACGCTGGCGGAGCGCCTGACGGCGGCGGGTCTTGCCACCAACGAGCGCCTTTGGCGGATGCCGCTCGGCAAGGACTATGACAAGCTAATCGATAGCAAGTTTGCCGACATGAAGAACAGTGGCGGCCGCCAGGCAGGCTCGATCACCGCTGCCCAGTTCATCAAGCGCTTCGTCAAGGATACGCCCTGGGCGCATCTGGACATCGCCGCGACCGCGCTCGGCTCGCCTCTCGACGAGATCAACCAGTCCTGGGGTTCCGGCTTCGGCGTCCGCCTGCTCAATGAGCTCGTCCGGGCGCACTACGAATCGTGACCGGCGGAAGCGGGGCCAATCGATGACCGAGGTGCTGTTCTATCATCTGACGGAATCGAAGCTCGAGGACGCCCTGCCGCCGCTGCTCGACAAGAGTGTCGAGCGCGGCTGGCGGGTGGCGGTGCAGGGCCGGGATGCGGCAATGCGCGACAGGCTCGACAGTCACCTGTGGACCTTCCGGGAGGACAGTTTCCTGCCGCACGGCACCGATGAGGGCGATAGTCCGGAGCACCAGCCTGTGCTGCTGACCCTTTCGGCCGACAACGTCAACGACGCCAAAGTGCGCTTCTTCGTCGACGGCGCAGAAGCCACGGCGATCGAGTCATACGACCGCGTGGTCTTCATGTTCGACGGATACGATCAGTCGCAGCTGGAAGGTGCCCGGGCCCAGTGGAAGAAGCTGAAGGGTGAGGGGCACAAGCTCACCTACTGGCAGCAGACCCAGGAAGGCCGCTGGGAGAAAAAGGCCTGATCCATAGGCCAAACTGGTGAACAGCCGTCGCATCCTTCCTCATCCCCGTGCTCGTTACAGGGATACAGCGCGCCCCAGTCATTGAGCGCGAAAAGGCTTTTTAGAAACCTATTCTCACGGCGCAGACGCGCCGTGACGGTGCCGGGGATGAAGGACTTAGCCGATGAATACAAAGATCATCGGCTAAATCCCAGCATCAATGATGCACGCGAGGCCCCCCGAATGGGGATCAGCCAGCAATTAATCGTGGAACGCTTCGACGAACTTGCGCTTGCCGAGCATGAACGCATCCGCCACATGACGGAGCGGCGCGAGGTCGACGTCGGAAGTGCCGGCTTTGACGATTTCGGCAAAGCGCCGGTAAAGCGACGGATATTCCGCCTCCGGCTCTGCGAGCTTCAATTCTTCATCGACGAACAGCTTGGCCCCGCCATCGGCCAGCCGCATCGTGCCGGCATCGGTTTCGACGATGATGTCCCAGCTTTGCTTGCCGGTCTGGCGCCAGTCGAATTCGGCGTGGACCGGGACATCGGTCGCGTCCTTGAAGTGCAGGTCGGCGGCGATGGGAGCGTCGCGGTTTTCCGGGAATTCCAGCGTTGCGCTTGTCAGGAAGATGGCGCGCGGCAGGATGTGGGTGACGATCGACAGGGCGTTGATGCCCGGGTCGAACACGCCGAGCCCGCCCGCCTGCCAGATCCAGTCCTGGTTCGGATGCCAGTGGCGCACGTCTTCCTTCCAGATGACATGCATGCTGTTGATCTTGGTCGATGCGAGAAACGCCTTGGCCGCCTCGACGCCCGGTGCGTAGCGCGAGTGCCAGCTGGCAAACAGCGACACGCCCTTGGACTTGGCCAGTGCTTCGAGATCATGGACCTCGCTCAGCGTCGCGCCGGGCGGCTTTTCGAGGAACACATGCTTGCCGGCCGACAACGCCTTGTAGGCGGCCTCATAGCGATACTGTGGCGGCATGCACAGCGACACGGCATTCATGTCGGGCACTGCGGCGATCATGTCTTCGATCGCCGTAAAACTCTGCACGCCATCGACGGTGCCATTGCGGCTCGCGGTGGCGATCAGGCTGTAGTCGCTATTGGCTGCGATTGACGGCAGATGCTGATCGCGGACGATCTTGCCGACGCCGACGATGCCGAGCTGGATGGGGGCCGAAGGATTGGAGGACATGGGTTTGCTCGCGTTCCGGTGTTTCACTCAAAAGTATGATTATTTTGAACCGTTTGTATCAGAAAGCCGGCCGCGAGCAAGGCCGGCTTTCCTCCTGGAGACGGTCTAGCGAGACATTTTGAGGTCGGCCATGGCGATGGCATTGCTCGGGGCTGAGCTGTGCCCGAAGCGAACCGTAACGACCTTGTAGCCCTCCTTCTCGAGCCGGGTCAGCAGGCTCGGCAGCATCAAGGCGGTGCGCTGGTGGATGTCGTGCATGAGGATGATGCCGCGGCCGCGACGGTGCAGTTCGTCCATCGTCCGCTGCAACACGGCGTTCGGCTTGACGCTGAAGTAGTCCTTGCTGTCGACGTCGACATCCATGACGATCATGTCGCGCTCGGCGATGGCGGAGCGCAGGCTTCGGGTGTCGGCTAGATAGGGAAAGCGGAAGAAATTGACGTCGGTGCCGACAGCCTTCGAAACGGCATTCTCGCCTTTGACCACCTCGGCCATTGCCTTGTCGAAACTCATGCCGGCAAGATCGGCATGACGATAGGTGTGGCTGCCGATGGTGTTACCGTCTTCCCGAACCTTGCGGGCGATGGCGGGATGGGCTGCTGCCATTTCGCCCACCATCATGAAGGCGGCCTTGACGCCGAACTGGTCGAGCGTTGCAAGGATCTTCTCAGTCTTGCCCGGCATTGGACCATCGTCGAAGCTGAGAACGACTTCCTTGTCGGCCAGCTTGAGGTCGTGGAGCGACGAGACAGTCAGCGTGCGCCCAGCCAGGTGATGCCAGTATCCGCCCCAGGCTGCCGGCTCCATGGAAACCGGGTCGTTCGCTTTCAACGGTACCTTTGCTGGCTCACCGGCGGCATAAGCCGTCTTCAGCGACGCCACCGTCGTCGGTTTCGTCGCGCAACCGGCGAGCATCAGGCTGGCCAGGAGGCCGGCAATAAGGGGATGTAATGACATGGGAATCGCTCAATCGCGGGAGGAATATTGAGACGATATTTTCCGATTATGGTTAACGAGAAGTTGACAGGATTTGCGCCGGTGGGGCTCATCGCTGGTTGTTTTCGTGCATCTTCGCCGCTGTTGCCGATTGGCACCATAGGCCGAGCGCGGGCCCTCGATAACGGGGCAGATCGTGCACAACGCGCGCCGTTGATGGAGGGCGCGGAGAGGGGCCAGTCCGGCCCTTCTGAGCGGCCGCCGCCAACAGGCGCGCGGCCAACGGAACGCAAATCCTCAGCCAGCCATGGCTGCTTCATACTCGTCCGACAAGATCATCCACTGCTCTTCGCTCTTGGTGATCTTGGCCATGATATCGGCCCGTTCCTTGACCTTGGCCGCAGCCTTGTCCGGGAACTTGTCGTAGATCTCCTGGTCTTCGAGTTCTTTGTCGAGGGCCTGAATCTGCTTCTGTAACTTTTGCGTCAAGGCCTCGACATCGTTGATCTTTTTCTTCAACGGGGCGTTGGCGGCGCGCTTGTCGGCGTTGGCCTTGCGCTGCTCGGCCTTGTTGGCCTTGTCTTCCGGGCTCTTCTTGCCGCCCTTGCCGCCGCGCGAGGCGGCGACGATGGTGGTGCGGTAGTCCTCGAGGTCACCGTCATAGTTCATGACGGTGCCGTCTTTGACCAGCCACAGTCGGTCGGCGGTCGCCTCGATCAAATGGCGGTCATGCGAGATCAGGATGACGGCGCCCGAATATTCGTTCAGCGCCTGGATCAGCGCGTTGCGGCTGTCGATGTCCAGATGGTTGGTCGGCTCGTCGAGGATGAGCAGGTTCGGCGCATCGAAGGCGGCAAGCCCCATCAGCAGGCGGGCCTTTTCGCCGCCTGAGAGATCCTTGGCGGCGGTTTCCATCTTGGCGGTGGCAAGGCCCATCTGGGCAACGCGCGCGCGCACCTTGCCTTCGGTGGCACCCGGCATGCGCCGGCGCACGTGCTCGACGGCGGTCTGCTCGGGAATGAGGTCATCCAGCTGGTGCTGCGCGAAGAAGCCGATCTTCAGGCCCGATGCCGTCTTCACGGAGCCCGGCGAACCGTCGAGCCGGCCGGAGATGAACTTGGCGAAGGTCGACTTGCCGTTGCCGTTCGAGCCGAGCAGCGCGATGCGGTCGTCCGTGTCGATGCGCAGCGTCAGGTGCTGCAGGATCGGCTTGCCCGGCGTATAGCCGACCGAGCCGCTCTCGATGGCGATGATCGGCGAGGCGGCTTCCTTCTCGGGATCCGGGAACTTGAAGCCCTGGACATTGTCCTCGATGACCGAAGACACCGTGCCCATGCGCTCCAGAGCCTTGACGCGGCTCTGCGCCTGGCGGGCCTTTGAGGCCTTGGCTTTGAAGCGGTCGATGAAGGACTGCAGGTGCTTGCGCGCCGCGTCGTTCTTGACCTTGGCCTTGGTCTGCAACTCGTTGGCCTCGGCGCGCTGACGCTCGAACTGGTCGTAGGAGCCGCGATAAAAGGTCAGCTTCTGCTGGTCGAGGTGGACGATGGCGTTGACGGCCGTGTTGAGCAGATCGCGGTCATGGCTGATGATGATGACGGTATGCGGATAGCGGCTGATATAGTCTTCCAGCCAGAGCGTGCCTTCAAGGTCGAGATAGTTGGTCGGCTCGTCGAGCAGCAGCAGGTCAGGCTCGGAGAACAGCACGGCGGCAAGCGCCACGCGCATCCGCCAGCCGCCCGAAAAGCTCGAGGCCGGACGCATCTGCGCCTCGGCGTCGAAACCGAGGCCGGCAAGAATGCTGGCCGCCCGCGATTCCGCTGAATGCGCACCGATGTCCGAGAGCCGCATATGGATTTCACCGATGCGGTTCGGGTCGGTGGCCGTCTCGGCTTCGGCGAGCAGCGCCTCGCGCTCCTTGTCGGCCTTGAGCACGATTTCCAGCAGAGGCTCTTCCGTGCCGGGCGCTTCCTGGGCGACCTGGCCGATACGGGCATTCTTCGGAATAGAGACGTTGCCAGTCTCGCTTTCCATGTCGCCGGTGATGATCTTGAAGAGCGTCGACTTGCCGGCGCCGTTCTTGCCGACGAAGCCGGCCTTGATGCCGGCCGGCAGAGCAATGCTCGCCTGGTCGATGAGGAGGCGCCCGGCAATGCGGGCGGAGATGTTGTTGAGCGTGATCATGCGGCGGTTTTGACCGAACTTGCCTTGGATGGCAAGGGTGTGCGCTGCAATAGCGCCTGTGCGGTCGCAAACGCCTGACCGGCCTTTAGTTGCGGGCGCTGCTCATGAACAGCTGCACGGGGCGGCGGCGATTGGTCTGCGCACTGACGAGTGCTGCTTCGGCATGGGCCATCAATTGGGCTGCCGACGACGCGTCGACGCTGAGCGCGATGCCGGCCGAGATGGTCAGGCAGCCCGGATCGTTTTTGTCGGAGCTCGCATAGATCAACGTTTCCTCGACCGATGCACGCAGGCGTGCAGCGATCGCCCGGGCTCCATCGGTATTGACGTCGGTGACTAGGAAGCAGAAATCGTCGCCGGGCATACGGACAACGAGGTCGTTCTTCTTGATGCTCTTTCTGAAAAGCTGCCCGAGCTTCTTCAATAGCGTATTGGCCGCCTGCGGGCCGAACTTGGCGTTGAAGGCGCGGAAGTCGTCGATATCGACCATGATCAGCGCTATGCCCTGCGCGCTATCCGTCTCGTAAAGCTCTGTCAGCTGGTTGATCATGGCGATCTGGTTCGGCAGTCCGGTCACGCGGTCGGTGGCCGCCGCGCTCCGGATGGCCGCATTGCCTCTTTCCAGCGTGTCGATCTTCTCCATCTCGTCCTTCAGCCTCTCCGTCAGCTCCGTTTCATAGAGCATCAGGTTGGTGAGCGAGGCGTTGAGGAAATCCATTTCGGCCGAAAAGGCGGCAAGGCTCTGCATCGGGTCCTCGTTGACCGATTGCGTCACCGTCTCGACCGTATGCACGAAGTTCTGCTTGCGCTTCAGTCCTTCCGAAAGCTGCTCCGCCACGTCGCGCAGCATCTTGGCCGTATCGGCCTGCGATTTCTCGGCCACCAGACCGCAATGGCTGACAAGGCGAAATTTGAGGCCGATCTCGTCGAGCATCGCCTGCGAGGGGTGGGTTCCGAGCATGGCAATCTCGTTCGACATACTGCGATCGGCGCCATAGAGGGCTTCGTGGAAAAGCTGGTAGTTGCGGGGAAGCCCGCGGACGCCGAGCTTGGCCATGTAGTGGCCGACCTTCTGCAGATCGGCCGGGCCGACGGCGGTATTCGCGGTGGTCGAGACGGCGCTCGCCTGCTGGGGCTTCATCACTCTATCCTCGTCGCAGTTGCGATCGCCCTGTCCGGCCTCGCTTTCCTTCACGATAAGTGGGCCTCCGGGTTAAAGCCGGTTTAAAATAGGCGACGGCGGGTCCATTTCGACGAACTGACATCTTCGGCAGTTAACGCCCGGTTGACTGCGCCCGACTGTGACGCTCCCGTGAAATTGCCGCATACCCCTTGTTTTCAGGCGATGGGGCGGTTAAAGACCGCCAACTTTGCCGAAAAAATAAAGGAATGGACCTATGGCCACTGAACGCACTTTTTCGATGATCAAGCCTGACGCAACAAAGCGTAACCTGACGGGCGCGATCATCAAGATATTCGA
>Ga0070670_100001698_pt1 | contig 17918 bp, 9 predicted proteins | sample KBSS63metaG_FD_64665 | JGI IMG/M metagenome (GOLD analysis project Ga0070670, IMG submission 64665) | Switchgrass rhizosphere microbial communities from Kellogg Biological Station, Michigan, USA - KBS S6-3 metaG | ecosystem: Host-associated > Plants > Roots > Rhizosphere > Soil ... | reverse complement strand
AGCGGCGCACCGAGCACGATCTCGGTGCCGCGAATGGTGATCGCACCGAGCCGCCCGGCCTGCAGCGTCGGCGCGCCGGGTGCGAATTTCCCTTCGACCAGGAGCGAGCTGGCGAGCACGGTGAGGTAACCCAGGTCGCGCGTGTTCCACAAGACCACCGCCTGCACCACGTCGCCGTGCACGTACGGCTTGTTGATGTTGGGGAGCGACAGCCCGATCACGTTGACGTCCTTACGACCGGCCTGCCGGACGGCTTCGGCGGCGCCCGGTACTGCCGGCGCCGAGATGGCCATGATCAACCTGACCGCCGGGTTGACCCGCATCACCGTCTGCGTCTCGGCGAAGGCCTTGTCACGGTCGTCGTCGCTCGGACGGATGGTCGCCAGCTTGAGGTTCGGATACTTCTCCGCCTGACGCTTCTTGATGAAGGCGATCCATTCGTTCTGATTCGCGGCGCTGAGCGCGCCGGTAATGATCGCAAATTCTCCCGTGCCGCCGAGCAGCCGCGCCGCTTCGTCGGTGAGCGTGTTCGCAATCCCCTCCGCGGTAGCCTGGTTCACGAAGAAATCGCGCGCGTCCGGATCCGCATCGGCGTCCCACGTCAGCACGCGAATCCCGCGCGCGCGTGCCTTGCGCAGCACGCTCGAGATGCCGCCGCGGTTCTCGACCGCGACGGCGATCACATCGACCTTGCGCGTGATCCAGTTCTCCACCAGCTCGTTCTGCCGCGCCGCGTCGAGGCTGGTGGGCCCGTCCCAGATCAGTTCGGCGCCCAGCTCCTGCGCCGCTTCCTCCGCGCCGACCCGGCAGCTGACGAAATAAGGGTCCCCTTTGGCCTTCGGCATCATGGCGATGACGGGACGGTGCGTATTCGCGGCAGCCGACGGACTGGCCGTTGCGGCCGCTCCGCCCGGCGGCCGGAGTGATCGCACAAGCCACACGTTCGTACCCGCGACGATGAGCGAGCCTGCGACGATCGTCGCGCAGAGCACGGCGACTTGACTGTTCCTCACCTCAAACTCTCCTGTTTCTCCCGTGTCTTCCGTTTCTCCCGGACCGCGACCCGGCGCACGCCGCGCAGGGCCGATTGTGCCAGCTCTCAGGCGATCGATCGCGATCGTCGTGACGAGCAGCGTTCCCGTCAGCACCCCGGCGAGCTCCGACGGCAGCGCCGCAAGATGCAGCCCGTTGCGGAGCACCGCCAGCGCAAACAGGCCGAGCACCGTCCCATAGATCGTGCCCCGTCCGCCGAACACCGACGTTCCGCCGAGCACGACCGCGGTGATGGCATCGAGCTCGTATCCCGTGCCCGCGTCCGACTTCGCCTGCCCGAGGTGCGCGACGTAGACGATGGCCGCGACGCTCGCGATCACGCCGGACAGCAGATAGAGGGCACCGACGCGCCGCTCGACCGGAATTCCCGCGTAGCGCGCGCCGGCCGCGGTGAAGCCGATCACATACCATGCGCGCCCGGCAACCGATCGGTGCAGCAGCACGGCATACGCCGCAAGCACGAGGACGAACAACGGCAGCTGCGGCGGGACGACTCCCCAGAGGTAGCCCTGTCCGAACCAGAGAAACCGCGCCGGAAAATCCGTGTAGTTGACCGCCGCCTGCGTCAGTCCCTCCGCGATGCCGCGGAACAGCGAGAACGTGCCCAGCGTGACGATGAGCGGCGGGATGTTGAGACGTGCGACGAGCCACGCGTTCAGCGCGCCGCCCGCGGCGCCGGCGGCAATCGCCACCGCAGCCGCGCCGGCGATTGGCAGACCCCAGTCGTGGTACGCCGCGCCGAACAGCACCGCGGCAAGCCCCATCATCGAACCGACCGACAAATCGATGCCACCCGCGACGATTACCGGCGTCAGCGCGATCGCCAGCAGTCCCAGCTCGACGCTCAGCCGCACGATCTCGAAGAAGTTTCCCGGGGTCAGGAAGTTCTGCGCGATCGCGGCAAAGAGCATCGCCTCCGCGACAAGCGCGAGCAGCAGGATCCACTCTCCGCTGAACCGTCGGCGCATCAGGCAGGACCTGCCGGGACCGCGGCGGCGGTCGCCGCATGGAAGGAGCGCCGCTCGCGAAGCGCGTCAATGGCCACCGCCGCGAGGATAATCGCGCCCTGGAGCGCACGCTCCCAGTAGGCGCTGACGCCAAGAAATGTCAGCGCCGGACCGATTGCACCGAGCAGCACGACCCCGAGGAGCGTGCCGGTGAAGCTGCCTTCGCCCCCGCGAATCGCGGCGCCGCCGACGATGACCGCGGCAATCACCTTCATCTCCAGGCCAAGGCCCGCGTTACTCGGGATCTGGTTGAACCGGACGGAGTTCAGCAGCGCCGCCACACCGGTGAATGCGCCGGCGGCGACGAACACTGCGAGCTTGATGCGCGCGGTGTCGAAGCCCGCCAGGCGGGCCGCATCGTCATTCGATCCCGTCGCATACACGGCGCGCCCGGCCGCGACGTTCCGCATGATCCACGCGGTGATCGACTGGAGCAGAACCACCGAGACGCACGCGACAACGGGGTATGCCGCCTGTGGGAGCCCGAACCACTGAAACCCGCGCGGCAGATCCTGCACCCACGCACCCTGGGTCCACCACCGCAGCGCATCTCGCAGCGCCACCATGGTCGCCAGCGTGACGACGATCGACGGCATGCGCAGATAGGCGACGAGGCTGCCATTCACACCGCCGAGCAGGGCCCCGGTGAAACACGCCGCCAGGCCCGCGAGCATGACCGATCCGCTGCTCTTCGCGACGATGCCGGCGATGACGCTGCAGATGGCGAAAATGGATCCCGCCGAGATGTCGATATTGCCGGTGAGGATCACCAGCGTCATGCCGATCGCGACGACCAGGACCGGCATGTTCGCAAGAAAGAGGTCGCCGAGATTCTCCCTCGCGAAGTAGCCCGGTGCGAGCGCCGCGAGAACGGCCGCCAGCGCAGCAATGACGAGGACCAGCGTGACTTCGCGGCGACGACCGGGCATGTCAGCTTTCCTGCCCCAGAGCGACGGCAAGGATCGTCGGCGCATCGGCGCTGCCGCGCGCGACGACGCGCCGGACGGTGCCCGCGTGCATGACCGCGATACGGTCGCTCATGCCGAGTATCTCGGGCAGCTCGGACGAGATCATGATGATCGCCATGCCCTCGGCCGCCAGTTCCTGCATCAGCGCGTGAATCTCCGCCTTCGATCCGACGTCGACGCCCTGCGTCGGCTCGTCGAGAATGAGCACGGCCGGGCCTGTCGCCAGCCATCGCGCGAGCGCAACCTTCTGTTGATTGCCGCCGGACAGCGAGCCGACTTCGGCAGCCACGGACGGCGTTTTGATTCTGAACCGTTCGCGGTACCGACCTGCCACCGTCTCCTCAGCCGCACGATCGATCAGGCCGCCGCGCGACACGGCAGCGAGACTGGCGAGGGTCGCGTTGGCGGCGATGGACATCTCGAGCACGACGCCGTGCTGCCGGCGATCCTCCGGCACGTAGCCGATGCCGAGCGCGATCGCGTCTGACGGCGTGCGGATGCGAACGTGCTTTCCGGTCACCACGAGGTCGCCGGCGTCCGCGGGCGTCAGGCCGAAAATCGTTTCGGCAAGCTGCGTGCGTCCCGACCCGACCAGGCCGGCGAGGCCGAGGATCTCCCCGCGTCGAACGCTGAACGAGACGTCGTGGACGCCGCAGCGGCGGTTCGTCAGCCCGCGCACTTCAAGCGCGATGTCGCCGGCCGGGATCTCGCGCTTGGGAAAGACCGCGTCGAGCTCCCGGCCGACCATCATGTGGATCAAGTCGGCGCGCGACACGTCGGCGGCGGCACGCGTGGCGATCGTCTCGCCATCGCGAAGGACGGTGATGCGGTCCGCGATGGCGGCAATCTCCTCGAGGCGGTGGGAAATGTAGATGATGCCGACGCGATGGTCGCGAAGGCGCGCGATGACGCCAAACAGCCGCTCGACCTCGCGCTGGCTCAGGGATGCCGTCGGCTCGTCCATGATCACGATCCGGGCATCCGCTCCCAGGGCCTTGGCGATCTCCACCACTTGCTGCTCCGGCATCGTCAGGCCGGCGACAGGAGCGTCCGGATCGACCGCCGCGCCGAGGCGCTCGAGGAGCTCCGCGGCGTGCCGCCGGCGCGCGTCGCGATCGACCCGGCGCCACAGCGTCCCCCGCTCCAGCGACATCGCCACGTTTTCAGCGACCGTGAGATGTGGAAACAGCGACGGCTGCTGATAGATGGCCGCGATGCCCAGGTCGCGCGACACGTGCGGGTCCAGGTGCGGCACCACCGTGCCGGCGACGACGATCGTTCCGGCATCAGGCTGCTCGGCGCCGGTCACGATCTTGATAAAGGTCGATTTCCCTGCGCCGTTTTCGCCGACCAGCGCGTGGACTTCGCCCGCCTGCAGATCGAACGACACGCGGTTCAGCGCGCGCAGACCGAAAAAAGACTTGCTGATGTGGCGAGCTTCGAGAAGAAGTGTCACGAAAGGATGTAAAGGTAAAAGGGAAAAGGGAAAAGGTAAAGCGTTGCGCATTCCGCAACGATGCTCCCGACGGATCGTGCAGAAACACGCGCTTTTATCGCGGCGTCTTCGTCATACTCCCCCGCCGCACCAGGATGGCATTGCGCAAAGCGAAACGGTAAGGCATAATGTCGACCCCCGCAGTCAAGAGGATCCATGAGCACGACCAAACCCCCCTCGCGCGACCCGTATCTGGTGAAGTCCGTGATGCATTCGGCGCAGCTGTTGTCGGCCTTTCGCTCGTCGGGCGAGGCGCTGCCGCTGCGTGAAGTCGCTGCCCGAAGCGGGCTGCCCAAGAGCATGGCGTTCCGGTTGCTCTACACGCTCGAACGCTGCGGGATGGTGGAAAAGGTCGGCGAGAATCTGTATCGGTCGCATCTGCGTCCGTTCAAACAGCGGCCGTTCCGTCTCGGCTATGCCGCGCAGGGCACGGACTACCAGTTCTCGAAGGAGATCTCGACCGGGCTGCAGCGCGCGGCCGCGGCGCAGGGCATGGAGCTCATTTGCGTCGACAATCGCTACAGCCCGAAGATCGCGCAGCGCAACGCGGACGTCCTCGTGCGCGAAAAGGTCGACCTGGTCATCGAATTCCAGACCGACGAGCATGTCGCCCCGATCGTGTCGGCCAAGTATCGCGAGGCGGGCATTCCGCTCATCGCGATCGAAGTGCCGCACCCCGGCGCCACGTATTTCGGCGCGAACAACTATGAAGCCGGCCTCATCGGCGGCCGTCATCTGGGCCGGTGGGCGAAGCAGCACTGGCATTCCGAGGTCAGCGAAATCGTGCTGATCGCGCTCGAGCGGGCCGGCAGTCTGCCGAAGATGCGCCTGACCGGCATGCTGGTCGGCATGAAGGAGACGTGTCCGCAGCTCGAGAACTGCCAGGTCTCGTATCTCGAAGGCGACGGCAAGCTGGGCGAAAGCTTCGAAGCCATGCGCCGTCATCTGCGGACCAGCCGCTCCCGGCGATTCCTGATCGGTGCGATCAACGATCCGAGCGCCCTCGGGGCTCTCCGTGCGCTCCAGGAGGCCGGACGCAGCGAGTCGTGCGCGATCTTGGGGCAGAACGCGTCGCCCGAGGGGAGCGCGGAGCTCCGCGTGCCGGGCACGCGCCTTATTGGCTCGGTGGCGTACTTTCCGGAGAAGTACGGCGCCGAAATCGTCGCCGTCGCCCTGGACATCCTCCATCGGCGCTCGGTGCCGCCCGCGGTGTTCGTCAAGCACCAGCTGGTCACCCCCGACACCGTCGACCATATCTATCCGAACGACCACCTGATGCAGGTTACCGCCACGACCGTCTGAGCATTGCCAGAATGCAAGTTTTTCCTCCCTCCCCGTTCTAAGGGACAGGAGGAATCGCATGCGAACGCTCGTCCTGGCCGGCCTGCTCGTGCTCACTCTCTCTCCAGTCTGGTACCCGTCCTCGCAAACGCAAATCGGCACCGTCCGCGGCATCGTCAAAGACCCCGGCGGGGCGGTGATTCCTGGCGCTACCGTGGAGCTTTCCAGTCCCGGACGCACGACCCTCACGCGAATCACGGACGCGAACGGCGCGTTCGTGTTCGAACGGGTGCCCGTCGCGGGATATGACCTGACGGTCACCCTCACTGGATTTACGACCTACAAATCACGCGTCGGGGTCACGCCCGGCGGGACCGTGCGCGTGTCCGCGGTGCTGGCACCCGGCGGCGTTTCGGAGTCCGTCACCGTCACCGCCGCGGCGCCGATGGTCGACGCGAGCGCGGCCGAACTGGCGAGGGACGCTATCGCCAGCAGACGGTCTGCCGCGGCGCCCGCAATGCCGTGGGCTCCGGCCGGACCTCCTCCTTACCACGGCTACGGCCGACGGGGCGATTTCAATACCGAGGCGTACGATCGCATCGACGAAAACGCCTTCCGCACGGTGTCGGGCGATCCGCTCTCGACCTTCTCGATTGACGTGGACACCGCGTCGTACGCAAACGTCCGACGGTACCTGAACGGCGGCGCGCTGCCTCCGCCCGACGCGGTGCGGATCGAAGAACTGATCAACTACTTTCGATTCGATTACCCGAACGCGTCGCAGGATCACCCGTTTTCGGTCACCACCGAGATCGCGCCGTGCCCGTGGAACCGCGAGCATCGGCTCGCGTTGATCGGGTTGCAGGCGCGTCCGCTCGACGCGGACCACGTGCCCGCGCGCAACCTCGTCTTCCTGCTGGACGTGTCTGGGTCGATGGAGCCGCCCGACAAGCTGCCGCTCGTGCGCACCGCCATGCGGATGCTCGTCGACACGCTTACCCCTCGCGACCGCATCGCCATCGTCGTCTACGCCGGCGCGAGCGGCGTCGTCCTGCCCTCGACGAGCGGCGCCCACAAGGAACAGATCCACGAAGCAATCGCGCGCCTCGGAGCCGGCGGCTCGACCAACGGCGGCGAAGGCATTCAGCTCGCGTACAAGTTGGCGGAGGCGCAGTTCGTCAAGGGAGGCATCAACCGCGTGATCCTCGCGACCGACGGCGATTTCAACGTCGGCATCACCAATCAGGGGGACCTGACGCGGCTCATCGAACAGAAGCGCACGAGCGGGATCTTTCTCTCAGTCCTGGGCGTCGGCACCGGCAACGTCAAGGATTCGACGATGGAAAAGCTGGCGGATCGCGGGAACGGCAACTATGCGTATCTGGATTCGCTGCACGAAGCGCGCAAGGTCCTGGTGAAGGAAGCAGGCGCGACTCTGGTCACGGTCGCCAAGGACGTCAAGATCCAGATCGAGTTCAATCCGGCGAACGTGGCCGCCTATCGCCTGATTGGCTATGAAAACCGGATGCTGAACAAGGAAGACTTCAACGACGATCGCAAGGACGCCGGTGAAATCGGCGCGGGCCACACGGTGACGGCGTTGTACGAGATCGTGCCGCCAGGGGCCAAGGTCGATTCTCCGACGGTCGATCCGCTCAAGTATCAAGCGCAGACCGAGCCGGCGGGCGTAAAGGCCCGCCCTACAGCAATGCGCGAAGAGCTGATGACCGTGAAGCTGCGCTACAAGGCACCCGACGGCGACGTCAGCCGGGAGATTGTGTTCCCCGTGAAAAACCGAACGGGTGAGATGTCAGCGAACGTCGGCTTTGCCGCAGCGGTCGCGGAGTTCGGCATGCTGCTGCGGAACTCGGACTACCGCGGGACCGCCACGCACGCTGAGGCCGCCGCTCTGGCGCGGAAATTCCGGGGCGCCGATCTGGATGGATACCGGACGGAGTTCGTGAAGCTCGTGGAACTGGCGGAATCGCTGACTCGCCAGACGCACCGAGACTCGTTCAAAAACGTCCCACGATGACCGGCTGAATCCACGCGAATCGGCCGTTGCTCTCGATGACCTTCGCGCGGACATAGCCTTCGCTGCCGGTAAACGCATACGTGGCGGACGCGTCGGGCACCTCGCTCAGGACGCGTCCGCCGCGCCCGATGAACTGAATCCGGTATTTCGAGCTGGCGATCGCCTTGACGCTGACCGTCATGCTCTTTGCGGTGACGTCGAGGGAGTCCAGCACCACGCCGGTCGACGCGTAGAAGTCGCCGCGCTCCATCGCGTCGAGCAGCGCTCGCGTCTCGAGCCGGGCCGCCCGTACCACCACCCATCCTCGACCTGGTCCGGACACCATCGGATCGCCCGGCTTCTTGAACACGTGCGCATCGTCCACCGCGATGCCGTAGACAAGAGTGCCATCCGACAACAGGCGGTCCCAGATTTCTTCCAGACCGGGGGCGCCGCCGCCGCCGAGGTTGTTCACTTCAGGATGGCCGTTGAAGATCTCGAACAGCTTGCAGTCGCGGACGCGGCTCAGATCTTCGGTCGTGAGCGCCCACTCGAAATTCGGGTGGTTGATGTGCGGTACGCCGGATGCGCTGCGAATGGCGTTGACGCTTCTCTGCAGCACGTCGAAGACGGTCGAATCCGCCGCGCCGCTCTGGGCGCCGATGCCGCGATTCGCGTCGAGGCCGTTGACGTGGATCGGTTTACCGCCCGCCCTCGAGGTCACCTCTTCCCCTTTGACGACGAGGAACCGTTCCTCGGCGCCGTGCAGTGCGTTCAACTCGGCGACGCGCGTCTGATAGTTGTGGTCCGTCAGGACCAGAAACTGGTAGCCGTGCTCGCGATACCACCGGACCACATCGTCGGGTGTGCTGTCGCCGTCGCTGTTCAGCGTGTGGGTGTGCGTGTTGCCTTTGTACCAATGCAGCGACGACGGCGGGGTCTGAAGACCCCGGCCCATTGCAACCGGCACCAGACACGAAGAGAGGGCCGCGGCTACGAGCGGGCGCAGGTAACGACGGTTCATTTCGAGGACGTGCGTTTGGGGGACCTGGTCACGTTCTCGGCGAGGAACAACCCCGCTTTCCCCCCGCTCACGATATCGGGATCGCCGTCGCCGTCCATATCCCGAATGTCGGTCTGCATGCCGCCCCCCATACGTCCACCGTAGTCGATGATGTGACGGGTGATGATCAACGACGACCCTCGGCCGCCGGCGGCAGGCAGCGCGGCCGGCTTCCGGAACTCATACCAGTACAGGCCGATCGGCTCGCGCTCGCCGGGATCGTTGCCGTTGTGCGCGAAATATCGTTTCCCCGCGACCAGATCGAGCTGCCCGTCGCCGTTCACGTCCGCGAGCATGGGTGCGTGTCCCTGCGACCATGTGTTGTCGATCACCCGTTGGGTCCACGAGCCGTCAGCATTCTGCTCGTACCAGCACACGCCGTAGTCGTGTCCCATGGCCGTGACGATGTCGCGGCGGCCGTCGCCGTTGACGTCCAGCGCGTACATGAACCCGAACTGCGCCGGGCGCGGCGCAGGAGCGGGCGATCCGGGTACAGCGGCCGCCGCCGGAGCAGGCGGCGCACCGCGCTGCGCGCCGCCGGGCGCGATCGAGTGCTGATTCCAGTCGGTCTGATGGAGCGTCCATGTGCCGTTTCTCACATCGGCTGGGGCCTCGAACCATCCTTGCGGCGTCAGGATGTCGTTGCGGCCGTCGCCGTTCACATCGCCGGCACCGATTCCGTGGCCGTAGCTGTGATCGCTGACCACGTGCTTGTTCCAGGTACCGCTCTGAAGATCGAACCACACGAGCGGCGCCGCCGGCCGATCGAACTGCGGCAGGAGCTCGCGCGCTTTACCGTCGTTGTCGAGATCGACGAGCTGCGCGAACTCGGTGGGGAATCCTGAAAAGATCTCGGTCGCCTTCCACGCGGTGTCTGCCGGGCGCGTCGAAGTCGGAACGGCTCGGCCCGGGTTCTTCATCCAGACGACGCTGTTGGAGAAGTAGCCGAACTGGACGACATCCGTGAACCCATCGCCGTCGACATCGACTGGCAAGTCGCTGAAGTTGTCGACGTACTGGCCGTTCCAGTTGATGTCACGGATCTTGTGCTTCGTCCACGCCGGAGCTTCGTACCACGATTCGCTCGAGACGATGTCCAGCCGGCCGTCGTTGTTGATGTCGACGAACGCGGCGGTCTCGCTCGCGCCCCCGTCGATCAGGCGAATCGAAAACGGCACATCAGGGGGACGGCTTTGCGCGGCGATGATGGCGCCGGCGGCAACGAGGAACATAGCGGCGCAGATGCGGGTCATGACGCACTAAAGATGTTCGCCGCCGGTGAGGTCGTCAAGGAAAAAGGAAGCTTTACCTTGCCACCGCGCCGGCATCCGGACCTTCAGCCTCCTGCAGGCGCTCCGCTTCGAGGAGATGCTCGTTCATCAGTCGCTCCGCGAGGGGCGCGTCGGAGTCGCGAATCGCCTGATAAATGCGGTGATGGACATCGGCGACGTCGCGAAGGTCACGCTGCCGATCCGCGGTGCGGCGGCGCCTCTCGTAAAAGAGCGCGGAGACCATTTCGACCAGCGAGGCGAGAATCTGATTGCCGGACGCGGCCGCGACGGCACGATGAAATCGAATGTCGCATACGAGGAACGCTTGGGGATCATCAAGCGCGGCAAACATCCCCGTCACCGCATCGGCGATCGCGGCGATGGCGTTCCCAGTGGCTCGCGTGGCGGCCATCCCGGCGATCCGTGCTTCGAGCGTGCGCCGCGCTTCGAACATCTCGGCGCGGGAGACGCCGTGCAGCGTGGCAAGGATGCCGAGGGCGTCGGTATCGAGAACTGGCGGGCCCGTCGCGACGAACGTGCCGGCGCCCCGCCGCGCGATGAGGACGCCTTTGGCGGTCAGCGATCGCAAGCCGGCACGCACGCTGGTCCGGCTGACGCCGAGCTCGTCAACCAGCTCACGCTCCGGGCGCAGTCGCGACCCCTTGGTGAGCTTCCCCTCGAGGATGAGCCTGCGCACGTGATCGACGACCAGTTCGGCGGCAAGTCGATCTGAATGTCTGACTGTTTCGTGCGCGTCTTCCATCGCCGTGTGCCTCACATTGTCACAGGTCACGAATAGAAATGCCCAAGCGCATGGGTGCCAGTGGATTGGTCATACCAACACCACCACCCGCACCCGTTTGCTCGCGCCAACTATAACAAATGAATTGATCTTCTCGACCACTGCCAGAAGGATGAGCTCCACGTTATGTCCGTTGACAGACGCTGCCGAGGGATTGGTGATACCAATGCCGACGAATCGGATTGACTTCAACCGATTTTGAGGTGTAAAACGACGCCACGAAGGGGTAGCTGACAGCGGCACCAGCAACCGGAGGAACTGTATGGAACTGAAGGCGTGGCTCCAGCGAGGCGTGATCGCTGTGGTCTGTCTAGTCGGCGCGGGCGCGAGCGCCGCGATGGCGCAGATTACCACCGGCTCGATTGCCGGCACTGTCAAAGATGCTCAGGGGGGCGTCATCCCCGGCGCGACCGTGACGCTGATCAGCGAATCTCAGAACACCAGGTCCGCACCGGTGATCACCAACGCGACCGGTGATTTCGTGTTCGTGAACGTCAAGTCGGACACCTACACGATCGAAGTCGCGATGGACTCCTTCAAGACGATCAAGAAGCCCGGCGTTCGCCTCGGTGCGGCCGAGCGCGTGGCGGCCGGGACGCTGACGATCGAGCCTGGTGGCGTCTCGGAAACCGTCGTCGTCAAGGGCGAGTCCCCCATGGTTCAGGCGAGCTCCGGCGAGCGCTCGTTCACGGTCGATACCGAAGCCGTGCAGAACCTTCCGCTCCTCGGTCGCTCGTTCACGCAGCTCGCCTCGCTCGCACCAGGTGTCACGGGAACGACGCGCATCGGCGATCGCTCGTCAACCGGCGGCGGCGACACCAACGTCCAGATGGACGGCGTGTCCACGATGGACACTGGCAGTAACCGCGCGATCATCGACCTCAACGTCGAATCGATCGCCGAGGTGAAGGTGCTCGTCTCCAACTATCAGGCCGAATTCGGCCGCTCGAGCGGTCTGCAGATTACGGCGGTGACCAAGAGCGGCACCAATCGATTTCGCGGATCGGTCTACGACGTCGAGCGGAATTCAGACTGGAACGCCAATAGCCGGACCAACATTCTGAATAACGATCCAAAAACCGTGCTCCGCCAGCGCGACTGGGGATACTCGATCGGCGGTCCAATCGGGAAGCCCGGCGGAACGAACAAACTGTTCTTCTTCTACACGCAGGAATTCGAACCGCGCACCGGCGGCAACGACGTCATGCGGTTCCGCGTTCCCACTGCGCTCGAGCGGCAGGGAGATTTCTCGGAGACGAGGGACAATACCGGCGCCCTCTATCCCTATATCAAGAACCCGCTGGTGAACGGAACGTGCTCGGCGACCAGTCAGGCGGCGTGCTACGCAGACGGCGGCGTGGTCGGACGAATTCCCGCGTCGGCGCTATATCAGACCGGTTTGAACATCCTCAAGATGTGGCCGGCGCCGAATCTTCCACCCGGCCAACCCTATAACTTTCAAATCACCAGACCCGAAGAAAGCATCCTCAGCACGCAGCCGGCGATGCGGTTCGACTATCAACCCGCATCAAAATTCCGCGCCAGCTTCAAGTACTCGGGGTTCTCTCAGCGCGAGCAGACGCAGCAAGGTTCTATCCCCGGCTGGAACGACACACGAATGGTGAGCCCACATGTGTCGCTGATCGCGGCGACTGTGAACTACACGCTGTCGCCGACACTGTTCCTCGAGGGCACCACCGGACACAGCTCGGCCTATCAGGGCGGCTGTTTCGGCGTCGGTGGCGGCGGCGGTCCTCAGTTCTGCAATGCCTTCACGATGACGCCGAATGCGGACCGCAACAACATTGGCCTCGGCGGTATTCCGTTCATCTTTCCCGAAGCGAACACGATCGACAACCGGTACTTCGTCTACTCGCTCCTGAACAAGAGTGGCTCACCGATGTGGGACGGCACCCATGTCCTCCTGCCTCCGAGCTTCTCGTGGGGGAACCGGGTTGCGAACTCGCCGCCCAACATTGGGTTTCCAAGTCAAAACCAGGCATCGAGCCTGGACGTCTCGATCAGTTTGACGAAAGTTGCGGGCCGGCACACGTTCAAGACCGGCTTCTATAACCAATACAGCAACAAGCAGCAGGTGCAGGGAGGCGCAAACGGCGGCCCGAGCATCAACTTCCAGCAGGACACGGTCGGCACGAACCCGTGCGATACCTCGTTTGGATTCGCGAATGCCGCGACCGGCTGCTTCAGTTCGTACGCCCAGGGATCCAAGGGCGTCGAGGGCAAGTACATCTACTACAACGTCGAAGGGTACGTTCAGGACAACTGGAAACTGAACTCGCGGACGACGATGGATTACGGCGTGCGTCTCGTACATCAGACGCCGCAGTACGACGCGCTCGGACAGGCATCGAATTTCTTCGTCGACCAGTGGTCATCGGCTGCCGCGCCCGTTCTTTACGTTCCCGGTTGTGCGAACAATGTCTATCCGTGTACCGGTACGAACCGGCAGGCGATGAATCCGATCACGAAACAATTCCTGGGACCGAACAGCACGCTGGCCATCGGCACGATCGTGCCCAATTCCGGCAACCTGACCAACGGGCTCGTCCAGGCCGGAAAGGGCATTCCGATCACCACCTACAAGCAGCCCGCTCTGGGCGTCGCGCCGCGGTTCGGGATGGCCTACGACCTCAGCGGAACACAGCGCGTGGTGCTCCGCGGCGGCGCTGGACTCTTCTTCGATCGGCCGTCCGGCAACGCGGTCTTCCCGCAAGTGCTCAATCCCCCCGCGCGGCGATCGGTCACGCTGCGGTTCGGACAGCTGCAGACACTCGGCAATGGCGGTCTCGCCACCGAGGCGCCGTCGTCGCTCTCCGTCTACGAGTTCGACAGCCCGCTGCCATCATCCACCCAGTGGAATGCGGGGGTTCAGTTCGCGCTGCCGTGGGCGTCGGTGGTCGACGTCGAGTATGTCGGCCAGCATGGCTTCAACATTGTCGAAGGCATCAACCTGAACGCGGTCGATTTCGGCACTGCGTATCTGCCTCAGTATCAGGATCCGACGCTGGCGCCGACGACGCCGGGCGCGACGTCGCTCTCGACCGACCTGATGCGCGCGTTCAGCGGCTACAGCGGCATTACCCAGAACGTCTCGCGCGGCTGGGTCACCCATCACTCGCTGCAGCTCTCGTTCACCCGTCGATTCCGCAACGGGATCTCGTGGGGCTTCAACGACACAATCGGACTCGCGAGCACGGGGAGTACAGGCGCGCGGCTGCAACACAATTCCGATGGGTCGGTCACCTATCGCAGCGACCAGGCTGAAGCAGACCGGCTCTTCCAGGTCGACCCGATCCGACACATCATCAAAGCAAATTTTGTGTGGGATCTGCCCGACCTGGCGAGCAGCGGCACCTCTCTTCGTGCGCTCGGCTATGTGATCAACGACTGGCAGCTGTCCGGCATCTGGACCGCGACCACGGGTAGCGTGGCGAATCCTGCCAGCAGCCCGTACGCGGTCGGCTTCAGCTATCAGAATGGCGGCGGTAACGTGAACCTGACGGGTTCGCCGGATTATGGTGCGCGCGTGCGAATCGTCGGCGATCCGGGCTCGGGCTGCTCGAGCGATCCGTATCGGCAGTTCAACACGGCAGCGTTCCAGGGACCGCTGACGAATAGTGTCGGACTGGAGTCCGGTTCCGGCTACCTGCGCGGGTGTTTCCTGAGTGCACTCGATCTCTCGATCGCGCGCAACATCCGTTTGGGCGGTGGCAAGACCCTCCAGCTCCGCGCCGATCTGTTCAACGCGCCGAACGCGGCGGGCATCACGAACCGGAACACGACCTTGGTGCTGTCCAATCCGAACGATCCGGTGACGAACGCGGCGCCCGTGTTCGATCCGATCACGGGTCTGTTGAACAACGGGGTCAATCTCACGTCAACCGGAGCGGTGAGCCCTGATCGGTCCAAGCCGAAGAACGCGGGGTTTGGCGTGGCCAATGCCTATCAGTCGCCGCGGAACGTTCAGCTTCAGGTGAAATTCTCCTTCTGACCATCGACGACCGAACGCGAGCAGTCCATTGCCGCGTTCGGTCGTTCTATCCTCCGCCGAGCGTCCGCCGAGTTAATGCCATGCGACTCACACGTGCTTGCGCCGTCGCCGTTCTCGTTGCCTGCGGCTTCGCTACCGCTGGTGCCTTTCAGAAATCTTCCGCGCCTTCCAAGCCGTGGCCTGCCGCTCTGCAGTCGGTCAGCGAGGATTCACCGGCGCTGTCGCCGGCGGCGGAGATGCAGACGTTCTTTCTTCCACCGGGCTATCACGTCGAGCTCGTCGCCAGCGAGCCGATGGTCGAAGACCCCATCCTGATCGATTGGGATCCGAATGGCCGCATGTGGGTCATTGAACTGCTCGGATACATGCAGGACCTCCCCGCCACCAACGAACGCGCCCCGGTTGGCCGAATCAGCGTGCTCCAGGACACGAACAACGACGGGAAGATGGACAAGAAGACCGTCTTCCTCGACGGCCTCGTTTTACCGCGCGCGCTCAAGGTGCTGGACAAAGGCGTGCTGGTCGGTGAACCGCCGCACCTGTGGCTCGCGCGCGACACGAATGGCGATCTGAAGGCCGACGCCAAGGAGCTCGTGTGCGATTGCTTCGGTACGGAGCTGGGTAACGTCGAGCACAACGAGAACAGCCTCCTGTGGGCGATGGATAATTGGATGCACACGTCCGAGGGCGACACCTACTTCCGGTTCAAGGACGGAAAGATGGAGACGCGGCGGACGCTGTCGCGCGGTCAGTGGGGCGCGACACAGGATGATTTCGGCCATGTCTACCGGAATTCGAACAGCTCCGCGCTCCACATCGATCTGCTGTCGACGCCCTACTACGCCCGCAACCCCAACCTGGTGCGGACGCGCGGCAGTTATGAGTTCGTCGGCGACCAGGACGAGCTGAATGCCACGTTCCCGATCCGTCCCAATCGCGGCGTCAACCGCGGCTATGTCACCGGCCAGCTGCGCGACGATGGCACGCTCGCCACTTACACCGGCGTCAACTCGCCAATGGTCTACCGTGGGGATCGATTACCGGCGGAGCTCGCCGGCAACGTCTTCATCGCCGAACCAACCGGCAACCTGGTGAGCCGCATCATCATCAGCGACGACGGCAAGAGCCTTCGCGGACGAAAGGCGTACGCCAACGCCGAGTTCCTTGCATCCACCGACGAACGATTCCGGCCCGTGTACTTGTCGTCGGCGCCGGACGGCACGATCTACGTGGTCGACATCTACCACGGGATCATTCAGCAGAAGGGTTTCATCACCGAATACCTGCGCGATCACATCGTCGCGAAGAAGCTCGAAGCGCCGATTCACATGGGCCGCATCTTCCGGATCGTGCACGACACCACGCGCCGGGATGGTCCCCCGGCGCTGTCGTCGGAATCAGCGGCGCGTCTGGTGACACGTCTCGGCCATCCGAACGGCTGGTGGCGGGACACCGCCCAGCGGCTGCTGATCGAGCGCGGTGACAGGACCGTCGCGCCCGCTCTCAAAAAGCTGGCAGAGACCGCGCCTGATCCCCGCACGCGGCTCCATGCGCTCTGGACGCTCGACGGATTGGACAGCCTGGAACCGGCGCAGGTGATCGCGGCGCTCGACGACAAGTCGCGTGACGTCCGGGTGAACGCGGTACGCATGTCGGAACGATTTCTCGCCGAGCCAAATGCGCAAGTGCAGGCGGCCGTTGTGAAACGCGTCGATGACGGCGACTGGGCGGTGCGACAACAGCTGGCGGCCTCGCTCGGATCTTTGCCGTCCGGAGCGCGTGAGACCGCGCTCACCTCGCTGCTCGAGCGCCACGGCAACGATCCTGTCGTCGTTGACGGCGCGCTCAGCGGACTGCGTGGCGGCGAGGCCGCAGTGCTGACCAACCTTCTGGCAAACCAGACCGCGGCCCCCGCGCGCGACAATGCGATCACGATGCTGACGGCGACGCTGGTGCGTGGCGCGCAGGAAGGGGCCGTCCAGACCATCCTGCAGCGCGCGGCCGAGACGACGCGGCCGGACTGGCAGCGAAGTGCATTGCTGCGTGGGGCCGAGGTCGCGTTGCTCGGCGCCGCGGCACCGGGCAGTCCGGCCGGTCGTGGCGGCCGCGGCGGCGCCGCGGCGGGTCGCGGCGGAGATGCGACCGCGCCGGGAGGCCGCGCCGGTCCCGGCGGCGCGCCGGCATTTCCTCGTGAAGGTGGCGCTGGACGTGCGGCAAACGCCGGCGAAGCGGCGCCCGCGGGCGGCGTGGGCGGACGCGGCGGCCGAGGTGGCGGCGCTGGAAACCTGCTGCGACTGAATCGCGAGCCGGTGGCGCTCAGCGGCCTCGCCGCAGCCGGCGGTGAGCTGGGGGCGCGCGCGACCGCGCTCCTGGCTCGAATCGAATGGCCGGGTAAGCCGGGGGCTTCCGCGCCGGTGCCTCCGCTCACCGCTGAGGAACAGCAGCGGTTTGCCGCAGGACAGACGATCTACCAGAGCATCTGCCTGCCGTGTCACCAGGAAGATGGGCGCGGCAAGGAGGCGGTCGCGCCGACGCTCGTCGGTTCGGCGTTCGCGAATGGCGCTCCGTCGATTCCGGTTCGCATCCTGTTGAACGGCAAAGAGGGATCGACCGGGCTGATGCCGCCGCTCGGCCAGACGTTCAGCGACGACCAGATCGCAAATGTTCTAACCTACGTGCGCCGCCAGTGGGGCAACGCGGCGGCGCCGGTCGATGTCCAGGTGGTGAAAGATACCCGCGCAGCGGTCGCCGGCCGAACGAAGCCGTGGACGAATACTGAGCTGGCGGCGCTCAATAGATAGAAGACAGAAGACAGAAGACAGAACACAGAAGACAGAACACAGAACACGGCTCGCACACCGCAGAAAGACGGGACGTTGTCGCGGGCCGCACCTTCCGGACGGATCATCCGTCGTCCCAATCGAACCCTGCCTGGTCTTCCGCTGTTCCGCC
>Ga0070670_100001697_pt1 | contig 17921 bp, 18 predicted proteins | sample KBSS63metaG_FD_64665 | JGI IMG/M metagenome (GOLD analysis project Ga0070670, IMG submission 64665) | Switchgrass rhizosphere microbial communities from Kellogg Biological Station, Michigan, USA - KBS S6-3 metaG | ecosystem: Host-associated > Plants > Roots > Rhizosphere > Soil ... | reverse complement strand
CGACGCGCTCAACAACATGTCGAGCGCACGTGGCGACGTGGCGGTAACGACAGCGCCTACGTCCAGCGGGCCGGCTCCGCCGAAGCGATAAGGGAACGGAGCGCGAAGCCGGACCCTGCCCGCCGAAGCGATTTGGAACGAAGCGCGAAGGCGGGTCAGGCCGTCGATGAAGGAACGGCGATCGACGTAGAGGGCGCGTCAGGCTTTGGCGCCACGTCGACCGGGCGTGGTGCCGGTGTGATTTTCGCGGGCGGCAGATCGAGCGCCGCACGTGCCGATGCCTTCACCGTCGTGCGCGCGAGCACCCACACCATGTTGACGGCCACCGGCGCGCCGTCTACCGCCTGCGCCGGCGCAAAGCGCGACTGCTTCACCGCGTTGACGACGGAGCTAACATCGCCGGTCTGCACAGCGGTATCGTGGCGGCGCACGCTGGCACGCTCGGCAAAGAGCACTTCGTAGTTCGATACACGTCCTTCGCGGGTCACCACCGCCGCCAGAGCAAACACCGCATCATCGTCGTCGGGCACCGACTCGAGGCCGGCGCTATCGAGCGCGCGCGGGGGCGCCGCCATCGCGCCATCCAGCCGCATCGGATTTTCGTCCGACCCTGGATTGGCGAGCATTTCGATCATTCCGGCCAGCGAGTCCGGTTTTTGCGCGTTGGTCACCGACACGACCGCCGCCGCGACGCAGAGACACGCCACGAGCGCGAGCGAGGCACCGACAGCTGGCCAGAAGAACCGCATATCGCTGCACATGCCGCGCAGCTGCGCCCAAGTGGCCTGTTCACGTTCCGTCTGGATGCGAGTCAAAACCTCGGATTCAACCGACGCCAGGCTGTCGTCGGTGTCGTCAACAGCTCGAAGAGCACAGGACGTAACGCGCAGTGAGGCACCGATGACCTGCATGTCCTCGACACGCGCCGCGCACACACGGCACCAACGCAGGTGCGATTCGAGCGCGACCTGATCGTGCACCGGCAACTCGCCGTCGACAAATGCTTCGAGGAGCAGCTGCGCCGCGCGACAGTCGAGATACGGAATCATGACCGCATCCCCAGCAACTCTTCACGGAGCGCCTGGCGTGCGCGTGTGAGCCGCGACTTCACCGTGCCCACGGCGACGTCGAGCGTGAATGCAATTTCTTCGTACCGGAGACCGTCAATTTCGCGAAGGACGAGCGCCGTCCGCTGCTCGAACGGCAGCCGCTCCATCGCCGCCCAGATGCGCGTGGCCGTTTCCTTGCTGGCCAGCAGGCGATCGGGAAGAACTTCCCGCGTCGCCTCGAGTTCGCCGCAGTGCTTCAGATGGTCGTCGAGCGAGATCAGGTCGGCGCGCCGCCGCCGGCGCCACCAGCGCTGGCGATTGCTCACCTGATTGACGACGATGCGATAAATCCAGGTCCGCAGGGCGGACTGGCCCCGGAACCGCGACAGCGTCCGAAAGACGCGCAGAAAGACCTCCTGTGACACGTCGAGCGCTTCGTCGCGGTCGCCGAGGAGGTGGAAGGCGAGGTTGAAGACAGTCCGCTGATGCGCGGCAACGAGATCGGCGCACGCGGCTTCATCGCCCGCTACGCACCGCTCGATGAGCGCAGCCTCTCGGCTGTCAACTTCTGACCAGCTAATCGCGCCGGCGTTTTTCACAAGAGCTCCGGAACCTGAGTTAGTCATTCGAGTGTACAAAAACAAGGACCTCGGGACCAGAGGCTTCGCGGAGTTAGACCCCGACAGGTCGGGGAAAGTTCCTCCGATAGGGAGGGTGTTACGATTCTGAAACCGATGACACGCGGGAGAGTGGCCTCTATTACCGGAGCGATTCTGCTCGCCGGGATGGTGTTTGCCTGGAATGCGGTCCGCCAGGAGCGTGAATTCCGGCGGTTGATCGTCGCCGGCGACGCAGCCCTTACCCGCGACCAGACGTACGAGGCGATTGAGGCCTTCAGTGGCGCCCTCGCCTTGAAGCGCGATTCGATGCTCGCGCACCTCAAGCGCGGAGACAGCTATCGCCGCCGAGGTGAACTGACCGCGGCGCTCCGCGACCTTCGTGAAGCGACGGCGCTCGACCCGACTGCCACGCGCGCACTCGAGCTGCTGGGCGACGTCAACGCAGCCATGGCGAGATACGAGCGCGCCATCCAGGTCTATCGCCGCTACCTTGCCATCGACGATCGCGCACCGCAGATCCTCTACAAGCTCGCCCTTGCGTACTATCGAAGTGGGCAGATCACGCTGGCGGTTGATCCGGTGCGGAAGTCGATCGCGCTCGACGATCGATTTTCCGAAGCCCACTACCTGCTCGCCTTGTGCCTCAAGGCTCAGAAGCACAACGCAGAAGCAATGGCGTCGCTCGGGCGGGCGCTGGAGCTGAATCCAGCGCTCGGAGTGGCGCGCGAGGAGCTGGCTGCGCTGGACCTGGCACAGGGCAAGACGCGTGAAGGCATCGAGCAGCTCGAAGCACTCGCCGCACTCGAACCATCCAAGCCCGAGCGTCTGATCAACGTCGGCCTCGCCTACGCACGCGCCGGCCGCACCGACGCGGCGGTCGCCACGCTTGGACGAGCTGCCGAACGCTACCCGCAGGCCGACGTCGTATACGAAGCGCTGGGACGTGTCTGGCTTGCGTCTGCGGAAGCCCATGACGACGGCGTCGCGTTGTCGAAAGCGGTTCAGGCGCTGGAGGCCGCCGCGGCGCGTGCGAACGCATCGAGCGACACGCTCACACTCTACGGGCGCGCGTTGATTCTGTCAGGGCGAATCCAGACCGCCGAGCGAGTTCTGCAACAGGCCACCACCGTGTGGCCTGTCGAGCCCACCGCGTTTTTGCACCTAGCCGATGCGGCCGAACGGCGCGGACATGTGGCGGCGGCTCACGATGCGCTCGCCAGCTATATCGCGCTGTCAGACGAGGAAGACAAAGAACAGCTCGCGGATCGTCTGGCTGCGCTGTCCGGGCGTCAGCGTTAGGTCCGCCCACAGGCGGCCGACCTCACCCAGCCCGCCGCGTGACCGGATCGAGTGCGTCTCGCAAACCGTCACCGAGAAAATTGAATCCAAGCACCAGGAACGCGATCGCAAGTCCGGGAAAGATGGTCAGATGCGGCGCGTCGAGCAAATGGGTGCGGCCGCCATTCAGCATGGTCCCCCAACTCGGTGTCGGAGGCTGAACGCCAAGTCCGAGAAAGCTCAACGCGGCCTCGGCGAGGATGGCGCCGCCCATGCCGAGGGTTGCCTGCACGGTCAGCGCAGGGAGCGCAGTGGGAATGACGTGCCGCACCAGAATCCGCGGTGTTCCCGCGCCGAGTGCCCGCGCCGCCTGGACGAACTCGAACTCGCGCGCACGAAGCACCTGCCCGCGCACCAGCCGCGCGTATCCCACCCAGCCGATGAGCGACAGCGCCACCACGACGTTCGCGAGACTCGGACCGAGGACGGCGACCAGCGCAATCACGAGCAACAACCCGGGAAATGCCAACAGGATGTCGATGATGCGACTGATCGCCTCGTCAATCAGGCCGCCGAAGTAGCCCGCAATCGATCCGAGGAGCGTTCCCACCGCCGACGAGATCGAAACCACGACGATGCCGACAAGCAGCGAAATGCGGGCGCCGGCGAGTACCCGCGCGAAGATGTCGCGGCCGACTTCGTCGAGTCCGAACCAGTGGGTCGCTGACGGACCGTCCAGACGTCGGGCAAGGTCCTGCGCCGCTGGATCCGAGCGCGCCAACGCCGGACCGATGAGCGCCGCGACGATCGCGACGAGCACGGTTGCGGCGCCAACCTTACTCATACCGAATGCGTGGATCGACCAGCCCGTAGAGCAGATCCGTCAGTAGATTCATCCCGACGTAAGTCACCGCGATGAGCAGTATGCACCCTTGAACGAGCGGATAGTCGCGGAAACCAATCGACTGAATCAGCAACCGTCCGATGCCCGGCCACGCGAAGATGGTTTCCGTGATGACCGCGCCGGTCAGCACCGCGCCGAACTGCAGGCCGATCAGCGTAATCACCGGAATCAAACTGTTTCGAAACGCATGGCGAACGACAGCCCTCGCGCGCGATGCACCACGGGCACGGGCAGCGGTGACGTAGTGCTCGCGCAGCTCTTCGAGCAGCGTGGCGCGTGTCATTCGGGCGAGGATAGCCGCCAGCGCCGCGCCGAGCGAGATCGCCGGCAGCACCAGATGCGCCCACGTCCCCCGTCCAGACACCGGGAGCCAGCCCAACTCGATCGAGAACACGATCGCCAGCAGCGGTCCGAGCCAGAAATTGGGAATCGAGATCCCGAGCAGCGACACGGTGGACGCCGTGTGATCCACCGCCGTTCCGCGCCACACGGCCGCCGCAATGCCAAGCGGGATGGCGAACGCCACGGCGACGATCATCGCCGCCGCCGCGAGCTCGATCGTCGCCGGCAACCGCTCGAGGATTGCCGTCGCGACCGGCTGGTTGGTCCGCAGTGAACGTCCGAGATCCCCGTGCAGAGCGCCCTCGAGAAAACGCCCGTACTGCTCGACGAGCGGACGGTCGAGACCAAGTCGCGCACGCAGCTCCGCCACATCCTGCGGCGATGCAGACTCGCCGAGCATCGCCTGCGCCGGGTCGCCGGGAATCAGGTGGATGAGCGAAAACACGAGGCTCGCGACGCCAAGCAGGACCGGGATGGTCAGCGCTAGGCGCCGCGCCAGAAACCGAAGCAAACCTCAGCCTTGTGTTTCGTCCTCGTTGGCGCCGAGCACGTCCTCCGCGATCGCCACTTCATCGCTCGGGAGGCCGGATTCATCGAGCGCGGCCTGTGCATTGGAGTTGCCGTGGGTATTCGGGCCGTCTTCGACGGCACCTTTCTTCAGATCCTGGTCGGTCTGTGGGTTCGCGCTCTGATTCATACCCGGCCCTCCATGCAGACACGATGCCGCGGGGGGAAATGTGGCGCGATTATGCCCTGCCCGTCAGCACCGCGTCGAGTCCCAATCGTGCAAGCGTTTTCAGCAACCCCTGACGCGAGAGGCCGAGCGCGCGGGCGGCACGCGCGCGATTGCCGGCGGCGCGCGCCAGCGCGACCTCGACGAACCTCCGTTCAAACTGCAGACGCGCGTCGGCGAGCCGCGTTGCTGCTAGCGTCGTCGTCGCGCTGATGATCGCCGGCAGCAGCGCAGGACGCACCCACCCGCGCTGCGGCGCCGCGACCGCCAGCGAAGCGATCACGTTCTGCAGCTCACGGACGTTTCCTGGCCAGCGATAACGGGCAAGCTCCGCCAGTGTCGCCGGCGACAGGCGGGCGCGCGAACCGGTGCGCGCAGTCGCCATCTTCCAGCAGTGTTCCGCCAGCACCGGAATGTCATCTGGTCGATCACGCAACGGCGGAATCTGAATGCGAATGACATCGAGCCGATAGAGCAAATCCTGTCGGAAGCGGCCCTCCCTCGCTTCGGCTCGCATGTCGCGGTTGGCGGCGGCGACGATACGAACGTCAATCTTGCGGCTGAACGACTCACCGACGCGCCGCACTTCCTGCTGCTGGATGGCGCGAAGCAGTTTCGCCTGGGCCCGCGGCGACAGGTCGGCGACCTCGTCGAGGAGAAGGGTGCCGCCGTCCGCTTCTTCGAATAAACCAGCGCGATCGACAACGGCTCCTGAGAACGCTCCCTTCGCGTGCCCGAAGAGCTCGGATTCGAGAAGTTCATCGGGCAGGGCCGCGCAGTTCAGATCGCAGAACCTGCGCTCGCGTCGCGCGCTCAGGTGGTGCACTCCACGCGCGGCGAGCTCTTTGCCCACGCCGCTCTCCCCTTCGATGAGCACGGTAAACGGAGCTGCGGCGGCGCGGACAATTGCTTTTCGAACTGTCGTCATCGCCTCGCTGACGCCAAGCAGTTCTGGAACGACCGTCGCTGACTTGGCCTCGTCACGGCGTGCTGCGAGCCAAGCGTCTAGGCGCGGCGCCACCATCACCGTCGCCAGTTCAATCAGTTCACCGGCGTCGCAACTGACCGCGCAATCAATGGGCCACCTGCACACCAATGCGGCACGCACGCGCGACGCGAACCGCACTGGAACACCGAGTTCCAATCCGCCGTTCTGACGCTCGGGCCCGATGGCGAGGCCCGTGTCGAGCACCCGCGCGCCAAGCTTCGTAGCCAGCCCCTCGCCGGAGCTGCAGACAATCGTTGGTGGACCGCCGGCGTGCGACAGAATGTCGATTCGACTGGCGTGGAGTTCTGACGCAACACGCGCGATGACTCGCCGTACCGCCGCCATGTCATCGTCGTCTTCCTGTGCGGTGCGCAGGAGCGCAATCGATACCAGCGCACGTGGCTGCGGTGGCATCACAGCACGCAGCGTTGATGACACATTGATTGAGAGGCGCTGGCGGATTTCGCGCTGCAGCAACGCCGGAGCGATTGCCTCGACGCGCTGAACTCGGGCGAGGTGCACCTTCGCGCTCTGAGCGTCACCTCCGCGGCGCAACGCGTCAATCCAGATCAGTCGTGCCCATGCATCCCGAAGCGGACTTTTGGCGACTCTGGCAGCCGCTACCACGGCCGAGAACGCCTCACCCGCGCGCACGAGGTCGCCTGCCGTGGCAAGAACAGCGAGGTCCGTCGCATGCGCGATAAGCTGCACCACCGCATCGCGGCTGTCAGCTGCAAGCGTTTTCAGATGGGCAACGCACCTCCCCGCCTCGAACGTCTCCCCCTTCGCAAGAAGGAGACGCGTTTTGACCTCGCAGGCTTCGGCGATGACTCGTAGCTCGAGTCCCGACAGGCTGTCCACGTCGATGTCCGGCGCCTCGTACGCACGGCCCTGCCAGAGCAACGCGTCCGCGAGAACCGCCTGCGCCCATGAGCGAAGCGAGGAGCCCACGTGCGGACCTTCCAAGACGGCGCGGCACAACGCTTCCGCTTCGACACACGCCGCTTCCGCGGTCCGAACGGTCGCCTGCCGGATGCGACCTTCGATCATCAATCCGTCCGCCCGGGTCGATTGCGCGAACTTGATCGCACCCTCGAGTGCCGTATTCGCGTCTGCCAGACGTCCGCGGTCAGCGAGGACCGTCGCGAGAGTGATGCTGAGCCGGGCGGCGTGTGCAAACGAATCGCGTCTTGCCACCGCGGCGATAACGTCACGCAGCAGGCGCTCTGCGGCTGCGTGGCGTCCACTCGCCACGAAGTCGCCGGCGCGCTTGGCACGGAGAACGAGCTCTGTCACGCGCGCAGAGTCTCCATCCGCCGGTGCGACGTACGCCAGTCGCGCCTCTCGGACGAGATGAGCGGACGGTTTCTCCGTTGGCCGACGGAATGTCAGCAGAAGATGCGGACGAGGCGATCGCGCAGCCGCATGAAGCAGTACCGAATAGGAGCGGAACGGCTCTCCAGCCAAGTCGAGCAGCAGCAGTGTCCGTTCTTTGAGCTCGGCGTCAGCGAGAACGAGTTTGCGCATGTATGCATCGATCTCAAGTGGAACGAATCCTCGTGTGGACGCAGATGCACTAATCCGTTCCGCCTCGTGCACAATGTCTCGCGCATTGATGCTGTCGACGATGATCCAACGCGGATGTCCGTCGCGGCCGTGGTCCATCGCTTCGATCAGCGGAGTGAGATTCGAATCGGCGTCAAGTCGCACCATGCCGCGTCGAACTGCAAGCGAGACGACGCCGCCGACTCGCCGGAATACGGCCTATCGCCGCCGGGAGTGTGCAATTTCTTCGTATACAATGCCTTTCGAATGTTGCGGTTTCTGAGCGCGGGCGAGTCGCATGGACAGGCGCTCGTGATCACGCTCGACGGTATGCCGGCCGGTCTCGATGTCGACATCGATGCGCTCAACGCGCAGCTCCGCCGCCGCCAGGGCGGCTACGGCCGCGGACGCCGAATGGCCATCGAGAGCGACCGCGCCGAGATCCTCGCCGGTGTACGCCATGGCAAAACAACCGGCGCACCGATCGCGATGTTGATCCGAAATCGCGACTGGGTGAATTGGCAGCAGACGATGCATGTCGAGCGTGATATGCCGGAAGGCGCGTCGGGAACGAAGCGTCCCGAGGTGACACGTCCGCGGCCCGGCCACGCCGATCTCGCCGGCGCGGTGAAGTACGGCCACGAGGACATTCGTGACGTGCTCGAGCGCGCCAGTGCGCGCGAGACCGCATCACGTGTGGCGGCAGGCTCGCTGGCGCGGCAGCTACTGGCCCACTTCGGCATCCGCATCGCGAGTCACGTGTCGTCGATTGGCGATGTCGCGCTGCCAGAAGACCGCCTGGTCTCGTTCGACGAAGCCCGGGCAATCGATGACGAAGCGCCATTGCGCTGTGCGGATCCGCAGTTGCAGCAGAAAATGATCGCCTTCATCGACGCCGCAAAGGAAGCAGGCGACACGGTCGGCGGCTCGTTTGAAGTTATTGCGACCGGCGTGCCTGCCGGGCTCGGTTCCTATGTCCAGTGGGATCGCAAGCTGGACGGCCGCTTGGCGCAGGCCGTGATGTGTATCCATGCCATCAAGGCGGTCGGAATCGGCATCGGACCGGACGCATCATTCCGCCCCGGGTCCCGGGTGCACGACGAGATTCTTCCGCCGCGGACCGAGGCCGTAGCCCCGATCCGACCGACCAATCGCGCCGGCGGGCTCGAGGGTGGCGTCACCAATGGGCAGGATGTGCGCGTGACGGGCTTCATGAAGCCGATTGCCACCTTGATGAAACCGCTGCGGTCAGTTGATCTGCACACGCTCACCGATGCCCCCGCGGCGATTGAGCGCAGCGATGTCTGCGCCGTGCCCGCGGCCGCGGTCGTCGGCGAAGCGATGGTAGCGCTCGTGCTCGGTGATGCGTTCCTGGAGAAGTTCGGCGGCGACTCCATCGAAGAAATCGCGCGTCACTACGAGGCGACCGCGGAGCAGGTGCGCCGCCGGTTCACGTCCCGCACCACATGGGCCGGCTGAAGCCGGCCCCTACACGCGCCTAGAGGGATGTCCTTACGTCCGATTCTCCGCTACGGTGCCGAAGTCCTGCACGAGCCCGCCAGACCCGTCGCCGACATCACACCGGACATCGTTCGCCTGATCGACGACATGATTCAGACGATGTATGCCGCGCCGGGTGTGGGGCTGGCGGCAACGCAGGTCGGTGAACCGCTGCGGATTTTCGTCGCCGACGTGTCGCTCGGCCGCAACCCCGCCGACCTGATTACGTTCATTAATCCCGAATTTGTCGAGCGCGACGGCATGCAGCTCGAGGAAGAAGGCTGTCTCAGCGTTCCCGGCTTCAACGCGACGCTCGCGCGCCCGTCGCGCGTCGTCGTCAAAGGCCTCGACCGGCGCGGCCAAGAACAGGTCATCGAAGCCACCGGTCTACTGGCACGCTGTTTCCAACACGAAATGGACCATCTCGAGGGCACGCTCTTCGTCGACCGACTTCGCGGACTTCAAAAGGACCTCATCGTTCGCAAGATCAAGAAGCTCTCGCGCACTGGTAAATGGTAGTGGTGTTCTTCGGGACACCGCAGTTCGCGGTGCCCACTCTTCGGCGGCTTCTCGACTCGACGCATTCGGTCGCCGGCGTGATCACCCAGCCAGACCGGCCGCGCGGACGTGGACAGAAGATTACCCACGCGCCCGTGAAAGCGCTTGCGCTCGAACGCGGGATTCCCGTTTATCAACCAGACCGTTTGAAGCCGCCGGAGGTGGCGGACACACTTCGTGGCTGGCAAGCCGACCTGGGCGTCGTGGCCGCTTACGGGCGCATCATCCCTGAGCATCTGCTGACGATTCCGCGGCTCGGCATGATCAACGTTCACGCGTCTCTCCTCCCGAAATACCGCGGCGCCGCGCCCGTGCATCGGGCGGTCATCAACGGCGACAGCCAGACTGGTGTCACCATCATGCGCGTCGTCAAGGAACTGGATGCCGGGGGAATGTTCGCAAAGGTGACGCGACCGATTCGGCCCGACGAAACGAGCGATGTCGTTGAGACCGCTCTTTCGGAAATGGGCGCGGAGCTGCTCGTCACGGTTGTCGATCAGCTCATGTCGGGCACCGCGCGCGAGGAGCCGCAGGACGACGCGCGGGCAACATATGCGCCGCGATTGACAAAAGAGGAGGGACTGATCGACTGGACGCGGTCCGCCTCAGAGATTCACAACCGCATCCGTGGTCTTTACCCATGGCCGCACGCGTATACGTTTTTCAAAGCAACGCGGCTCATCGTGCTTCGATCCGAGGTGGCCACTACCGGCGCGACGGCCGCGAGCCCAGGAACCATTCTGCGCGTCACGTCGGAAGCCATCCACGTGGCGACCGGTGACGGCGAGCTTGCGATGCGGGACGTTCAACCCGAAGGACGTCGCGCGATGCGCGCTCACGATTTTCTTCTCGGGCATCGCCTCGCCGCCGGCGAGACATTTGCGAATTCATGACGGCTCCGGCGCGAACCGCTGCGTATCATGCGGTTCGCGCGGTGTCGAGCGGCCGCGCCGATCTGCCGTCGTCGCTCCATGCGAGTCGCGCTCACCTGACCGACGAACGGGACCGATCACTCGCCGCCGAGATTGTCGCCGGCACGTTTCGCTGGCAGCGAAGTCTCGATTACCTCATTGAGCATTTTTCCCGGCGACGCGTCGCGAAACTGGATCCTGAGGTACTCGCAATCCTGCGACTGAGTCTGTACCAGCTTCTCCACCTCACCCGCGTACCCGCGTCCGCGGTGGTTGACGATGCCGTCGATCTGACGCGAGCGGCTCGCAAACCGAGCGCGAGCGGTTTCGTCAACGCGGTCTTGCGCGCCACACTGCGTCACCGTCACAAACTGCCGCTACCGGCGCGGCCGCCCGATCTGTCCGACCGCGAGGCGGCGCTGGCCTACCTCGGCATCACACATTCGCATCCAGAGTGGCTGGTGGCGCGGTGGCTCGATCGTTACGGCTTTGAGAGCGCCGAACGATGGGTGCAATTCAACAACCACACGCCCTCACTCACCTTGCGGGTCAACCGTCTCAGAGCCACTCGCACAGAGGCGATCGTCGCGCTGGAACACGACGACGTGGACGCGGAACCTACTCGCTTCGCCCCAGACGGCCTCGTAGTCACACGCGGAAACCCGATGCGTCGCCCTCCCGATGGACTCGTGTACGTGCAGGACGAGGCGTCGCAACTCGTGCCGGCAGTGGTGGGGGCATCGGCGGGCGAGCGGATCCTCGACTTGTGCGCGTCGCCGGGCGGAAAGACGATCGCCATGGCGGCGGATATGAAAGACGTCGGCAGAATCGTCGCCAGCGACGTCCGCCCACGACGGCTTGCGCTGCTTCAGGAGACGATCAAGACAGCGGAGACTCGATGTGTGTCCGTCGTGCGGGTTCCCACAGTCGGTCCGCTGCCCTTTGAAGCGACGTTTGATGCGGTTCTCGTCGACGCACCCTGCTCCGGTCTGGGAACGATTCGGAGAGACCCTGATATCCGGTGGCGCCGGCACGAGCAGGATCTGGCAGCCCTTGCCCGCGACCAACTGGCGCTTTTGGTGCGCGCCGCCGACGTTGTTCGCCGTGGCGGGCGCCTCGTGTATGCGACCTGCTCGAGCGAACCCGAGGAAAACGACGCTGTCGTCGCACACTTCGTCGCGGATCGTCCGGACTTCCGCGTCGTCAATCTCCACAGCCATGCCGGCGCGGAGATCGCTCCGTTCATCGACGCGCAAGGATTGTTTCGTACAACCCCACCAGCACACGGCCTCGAAGCGTTTTTCGCCGCACTCCTAATCCGGTCCTGATTGGAGCGGCATGGTACGATTGAGTGTTCAATGCCCTCTCGATCTGGCGTCTGGAGCTTCGGCCGGCTTCTTCTTCTCGCGGCTGCGCTCGGTGGAACATTTCTGCTTTTCTTCGGTGTTGCGTTGCGAGTGGCGTTGCGCGCGCGCGTGGTACAGGTTCCACCGCTCGTCGGCAAAACAGTCAACGACGCGTCGCAGACGCTGGGCGCTCTGGGGTTGACGCTGAGAATCGATCCGACGCGGCGTCCGGATCCGAACGTGACCGCCAATCACATCATGCTCCAGGATCCGCCCGCCGGCGCGGCGGCGCGGTCTCAGCGTTCTATTCGCGTATGGCTCAGTGCGGGCCCACGTACGACGACAGTGCCGGAGTTGATCGGCCAGACGGAGCGAACCGCGCGTATCCGGATGGAACAGGACGGCGTCGAGCTCGGTTCGGTATCCGAATTCCGCTCGCCCGACTACGCTGCGGATGCTGTCGTTTCCCAGGATCCGCCGCCCGCGGTGAAGGCGCCAAAGGTCTCGCTGCTCCTGAACCGGGGCGAGGCATCCGTCACCTACGTCATGCCGGACGTGATCGGCATGGATGGCAACCGCGTCTCAGACGCGCTGCGCGCGCAAGGATTCCGTGTCACCATCACTGGCTCGCAGCCGTATCCCGGCATTCCACCGGACACCGTCGTACGCCAGCAGCCGCAGGGCGGCTTCCGCGTCGCGGCGTCCGATCCCATTTCGCTCGAGGTGAGTCGTTGAACGGTCCGGTTCAACTCGCGCCATCGATCCTCGCCGCTGATTTCTCGGCGCTCGGCGAACAGATTGCTGCGGTCGAACGCGGGGGCGCGGACCTCATCCACGTGGATGTCATGGACGGCCATTTCGTCCCGAACATCACTATTGGACCGCCGGTCGTGCGCGCCATCCGGCGTGTGGCATCACGCCCACTCGACGTGCATCTGATGATCGAGGAACCCGATCGCTACATCGAGGCGTTCGTCGATGCCGGCGCGGACATGATCTCGGTTCACGTCGAGGCCGTGCCCCACCTTCATCGCACGATCTGTCTGATCAAGAAGCTGGGCGCACGCGCGGGCGCCGTACTGAACCCGTCGACGCCGGCCATCACCTTGCAGGACATCGCCGGCGAACTCGATTACGTGCTGGTAATGTCGGTCAATCCCGGATTCAGCGGACAGGGGTTCATCCCGCACACCGTAGAAAAGCTGCGTCGCGTTCGCACCACGTTGACCGAGGCCGGCTCCTCGGTGCCGATCGAAGTCGATGGCGGCATCGACGAAGAGACGGCTCCCAGAGTCGTCGCGGCGGGAGCAAACATCCTCGTTGCGGGACAGGCGATCTTTGGAACCGCTGATCCGGAACGCGCGACGAGGATGCTGCGAGCCGCCATCACCGGAACACCGACAACACATCCCGCATGACCGACACGCATACCGGGCTCGTCAGACGCACCAGCGTGCGGGTGCGGTATGCGGAGACGGACTGCATGGGCGTGGTGTATTACGCGAATTATTTCGTCTGGTTCGAGATTGGACGAACCGACTGGTTGCGGGATACGGGACACAGCTATCGCTCCATGGAAGCTGACGGGGTGCAGCTGCCGGTCATCGAAGCGCATTGCGAGTACCGCCGGGCGGCGAAGTACGATGACGAACTCGAAATCAGGACACGCGCGGCGCTGCTGACACCGGTGCGCATCCGGTTCGACTACGAAATCGCCCGAGGCGATGAGACCCTCGTCACCGGCCACACGATCCACGCTGCGCTCGACCCGCGGGGGCGACCGTGCCGTGTACCTCCCGGAGTGCGCGAGCTTCTCGGATGAAAGCGGTGGTCACAGGTGCTGCCGGTTTCATCGGCTCACATCTCAGCGAATCTCTCGTTCAAGCCGGCCATACTGTCGTCGGCGTCGACGCATTCACCGATTACTACGCGCGCGATCGCAAGGAACAGAATCTCGCCGCCCTGCGTAAGGTCGATCGCTTCACGCTCATCGAGACGGCGCTGGCCGATGCGGACTGGCCGCGTCTACTCGAGGACGCGACGTGGGTGTTCCACCTGGCGGCGCAGGCAGGAGTTCGGAAAAGCTGGGGACGCGACTTCCACGTCTATACGGTCAACAACGTGGAGGGCACCCAGATTCTGCTCGAAGCCTGCAAGGGACGACCGATCGAGCGTCTCGTGTACGCGTCCAGCTCGTCGGTGTACGGCGACGACGTGCCGCTGCCCATGCACGAAACCGTTCGGCCGCAGCCCATTTCGCCCTACGGAGTGACGAAACTATCGGCTGAGCAGCTCTGCCACCTGTATCAGGTCAATTACGGCGTCCCGGCGGTCTCCGTGCGATATTTCACGGTTTACGGGCCGCGACAACGGCCGGATATGGGGTTCCACAAGTTCTTCCTGGCGGCCATGCGCAACGAGCCCGTGCCGGTATTTGGGGATGGGCGGCAAACGCGCGACTTTACATTCGTGAGCGACGCGGTGGCGGCGACGGCCAGTGCGAGTACGCGGGGAACGCCGGGGGCTGTCTACAATATTGGAGGCGGCTCTCGGGTTGAGCTGCTCGACGTGTTCGAGCTCATCGGCCGGATTACCGGCCGTCCCCTGCGGTTGAAGATGCTGGAACCGCAGGCCGGCGACATGCGCGACACCTACGCCGATACGGCACGCGCACGAGCGGAACTTGCATTCGCACCTGCGGTTACACTCGAACAGGGTTTGCGCGCGCAGTTCCAATGGATGACCGAAGCGGGCCTTTTCAACACATGATCGATTTCAGAGTTCACTCGCGCATCCTCTCGCGCCTCTTGCTCGCATTGGCAATGACGTGGATCGTCGCGTGCGGCGGTAATCGGGCGCCCGAAACACCGCCCGGCACTGTTCCGCCCGATCAATTCCTGATGCAGCGCGCCAATGATGCGATGAAGCGCGAGCGCTGGGCCGACGCCCGCAGGTACTTCCAGCAGATTGTCGACAACTACCCCCAGAGCCCGCTTCGTCCGGACGCGAAGCTGGGAGTCGGCGACAGCTATCTGAACGAAGGCGGCGAAGCGAACCTCGTCCTCGCGGAGAACGAGTTCAAGGAATTCATCACGTTCTATCCGACGAGCACCCGCGTCGACTACTCGCAGTACAAGCTGGCGATGACGCACTTCAAGCGGATGCGCCGTCCCGAACGCGACCAGACCGAAACCGCTGCCGCAGTCCGTGAGTTCGAGGTGTTCTTCGAGCGCTATCCGAACAGCATGCTGACGCCCGAGGTGCGTACGCAGTGGCGCGAGGCGCGCAGCCGTCTCAGCGAAGCCTCGTACCGGGTGGGTCTGTACTACTACCGCGCACGGTGGTACCCCGGGGCGATCGACCGCTTCAAGGAAGTCCTCAAGGACGATCCGGGATATCCCGGACGGGACGCGGTCTACTACTATCTGGCGGAATCTCTCCTCAAGACCGAAAAGAAGGCAGAAGCACTCCCGTATTACGACAGGCTCGTCAAGGAGTTCGAGCGCAGCGAGTTCCTCGCAGACGCCCACAGGAAACTCGAAACACTGTCGATTCAGTAAGTTCGGGAGTGATGGAGAGGTATGAGCCGCAACCGACGCTCCATCTACAGCCTTTTCATATCTGCACTGATTGGCACGGCCGCTTCAGCGGCCGCACAGACCGGACCGGCGCCGACGCCAACGCACCTCGCCCCCGACGTCATCGCGCTCGCCTGCGCGCCGACGCTGGCGTTTGAGCGCCCGTTGGGGTCCCTCCTGATTACGGGAGGTCAGGACGCGACCACGCGCCACGCATTCCATCCTGGAGACTTGATCACCATCAACGGCGGCTCGGACAACGGCATTGAGGTCGGGCAGGAATACTTTGTGCGTCGAGTACAGGCACCCCGCGGTTCGGGTATCTCGCGCGCGACCCCCGCGACGATTAAGACCGCCGGCTGGGTTCGTGTGTACGCGATCGACAAGACGATGTCGCTCGTGACCGTGTCGCACGCGTGCGACACCATCGATATCGGCGACTACCTGGAGCCGTTTAGCGTCCCTGAACCGCCGACGCCGGACGCCAATCCGGCTAAACCGCAGAAGGACAACTACGGCCACATCTTGATGGGGGCGGACCGCCGGACGATGTTCGCCAAGAATGACTTCGTCACCGTCGATCGGGGCACCGATCATGGGGTGACGCTTGGCGCGCGGTTCATGGTGTTCCGCGACAAGCGGCGGATGGAGACCAAGCGATTGCTGGCGGTCAAGGAACTGCCCGATGAAATCATCACGCCGGAGTTTCTCTTCGAAATTGGTGAGGCGGTTGTCGTCGAGGTGAGGCCGGAGATGTCGACCGTGCAGATCTTGAACGCCCGCAGCGCTCTGCTGTCGGGCGACTACGTGGCGTTGCGCAAATAAGTCGGCCGACTGAAGCCTGCCGCCTAACTTGCTCTTCTCTCCCTCGCGACGTTCACGTCCGTGACGCGCGCATTGAGCAGCACTACGAACCGGCGGTAGTAATCAATCGCGGAAATCACCGCGGTCAGCATCACCACCCAGAGTGCCGCATACCCAATGGGTGCCAGCCACGGCACCGGCCGCCATCCGAGAATCAGCAGCAGGATGGCCGTGACCTGCGATGCCATCTTGATCTTCCCGAGGCGTGACGACGGTATCGTGATGCCCTTCGTGTAAGCGAGGCTGCGCAGGCCGGTGATGGCGAACTCGCGTCCGATGATCAACGCGACCATCCAGGCCGGCGCGAGGCCGAGCTGCACGAGCGAAATGAACGCCGCCGATGTCAGGAGCTTGTCCGCGATCGGATCGAGGACCTGTCCGAGCCAGGTCACCTGCCGGCGGCGCCGCGCCAGATATCCATCGAGCCAGTCGGTAATGGATGCAATACCGAAAATCGCGGCCCCCAGCAGCTCTTTCGGCACGCCGAAGATTTGACGTCCCGCCTGCGTGAGCAACACCACGACCAGCAGCGGCACGAGAAAAATCCGCACGAGCGTCAGCGTGTTCGGGAGATTCATCCGATGGAACACTGCAATTCTACCCGATCATTCCATGCGTGTATGATCGTTGATCGTCATGAAGGCGATCCTTCTGGCCGGGGGGAAAGGCACCCGACTCAGGCCGCTCACGATCCACACCCCCAAGCCGATCGTTCCGATTTTCAATCGACCGTTTCTCCACTATCAAATCGATCTGCTGAAGCAGGTCCCCGAGATAGACGAGGTCATTCTCAGCCTGAATTATCAGCCGCGCCGCATCGAAGAGATCTTCGGCGACGGATCGAACATCGGAATCAAGATCCGCTACGTCGTCGAGCCTGCGCCGCTTGGAACCGCGGGGGCAATCAAATATGCCGGCGATCAACTGACCGAATCGGTTGTCGTCTTCAACGGGGACGTGCTGACGCAAATCGATCTCGGTGGCGTCATTCGACTTCACCGCGAGCGGAAAGCGCGTGCGACGATCGTGCTGACGCCCGTCGACAATCCGACGGCATACGGGCTCGTCGAGACAGACGATGCCGGGAACATCCGCCGTTTCCTGGAAAAGCCCAGCCCCGACGAAATCACGACGAACAACATCAACGCCGGCATCTACGTGCTCGAACCGGACACCTTTGACCGCATTCCCAGCCATGTTTCCTGGTCGATTGAACGGAGCTATTTCCCCTCGCTGATCGAACGCGGCGAAACATTCATTGGCTACATCTACAAGGGTTACTGGATCGACATCGGCACGCCGGAGAAGTACACCCAGGTCCATCGCGACATCATGGACGGCCGATATAGCGCTGAACCGTTCCGCGATATCGCGGCACCGCGCGCCTGGGTTGCGCCGGACGCGCGCGTCGAGAGCGGTGCAACGATCGAAGGACCCTGCTTCATCGACGAGGGAGCGCTCATCAAGGCTGGCGCGAAGATCGGCCCGTATTCCGTCATCGGGCGGCAGACGCAGATCGAAGAAGACGCCGTGATCAGCGGTGCGGTCATCTGGCCAAACTGTCGCATCAGCCGCGAGGCCTGCGTGCGCGATGCGATCCTGGGACGGCATTGCCACATTGGCCGAAACGTGAGCGTGAATTCCGGCGCGGTGCTCGGCGACAAGACGACGCTCACCGATTACACGAAAGCGTAGCGGGCATGTC
>Ga0070670_100001695_pt1 | contig 17926 bp, 17 predicted proteins | sample KBSS63metaG_FD_64665 | JGI IMG/M metagenome (GOLD analysis project Ga0070670, IMG submission 64665) | Switchgrass rhizosphere microbial communities from Kellogg Biological Station, Michigan, USA - KBS S6-3 metaG | ecosystem: Host-associated > Plants > Roots > Rhizosphere > Soil ... | reverse complement strand
GGCAGCTGTGATGCACGGCGATGGTCTTGGACATCGCGACTGTTGCTAAGAGCCGAACTCTTTTCGGCACTCGAAGGTGAATATCAGGTTGGACTCCCAGATCGAAGCTGCGCTGTAGTAGTTCCACTAGCTTGCCGAATTGGAGCAAGCAAGTGAGATGGTGCGTGGGATGTTCCGCGGAGCGAGTGCGCCTATGCTCGCCAACCTGATCGATCCAGCGGACTTGGACCTATGACTGTGAGGCACTGGCTACCACAACGGTGCAACCGCCAAACCGGGAGTGGCGGTGATATGAAATTGAAACAGCTGGCTTGCGCGGCTCGCGGCTGAGTGGCAAGCCGTTAGCCCACCCTGTGCCGGGCGATGTCATGCAACGAACACACTACAAGCTCTGGTATCGATATAACGCCGTCGACCGTTTTCTTATTTGGTATACCAACGAGCGCGACGGCATCCTCGATTTTGAGGGCTGTATCCCCTCGTTCCGAACGGAATCGGCGTTGCTTGCATACGCCGATTCCTTGTCTGTCACCGTCGAGGCAGAGGCTTCTGGTTTACATGATTTTGATCTAGTGCAAACGTGGCTGGCGGACCCACAGCCTCACCGGGTCAATCTCTATGTCTTTCTTGATGCTTGGAACCTCTTCGGTGATGTCGCACGAACGCTTCCTGCTGTTGGAGGACGGTTCATCGAACTCGACTCTCAACTTGGTACTCTCTACGACAAGCTCTTCTGGGCCAATAACCTGCCCGCCATGACACCAGAAGGGGAACGTTTTGTTCCGGAGTGGTCGACCATCGAGATAGAAGGATTCACTGCACTGCTTCGTGAAGGATTGAGCATGTTGATCCGCTCGCTTCGGGATGCGGGCTAACATGAGCCCGCCTGCACGGCAACCTCGATCCATAATTTGCGATAATGCAGCGCGCGGCTTGCGGCTGAACGTTAAACCCTGATCCGGAAAGGTCAAATGAGGTTTCCCAATCAATGGATAACAGAGCGTACCCGGATGGACAACGTGCGCGCTGCGGATGCAGAAGCTCTGACAGCTCTCTTCAACTCCAGTTCGGATATCGCGGAACTGGACCCAACGTTTCGTGCCGTGGATGTAGAGGAAGTTCTCGGCCATATCATGGAAAGTCAGCGGTGTGAAATCCTGGAGAAGGGATTTCGCATGCAGGCGATCCGGATCGTGGAGACGAATGAGCTCATTGGGTATTTTCATTTTCGCGAAGCGACGCCTGCCCCCGATGTAGTTGCCCTGACGATGTTTTTCATCTGTCCGGAGTTTCGATCGCGTGGATTTGGGCGTGAAGTGGCAAACGGTTTGATAAGGCATCTATCGGACGATCCCATGAACCGCGCCGCATGGGGACAAGTTTGGCTGAAGAATATTCCAGCGCTACGGTTCTGGACGAGGCGAGGCTTCACCCAAGTCGTGGAGCACAAGGGACAGCACATTCACGGTGAAGGTGATCACGCCAATATTATTCTTGAGCGGGTCCTCCGATTGCCAACCGGATAACACGCCGTCAGGGCCGGCCGCTGAATGGCGCGGCGGCTTGTCGCCAGGCCGCTATGCCTGCGCGGAGAAATGAGAACAGACTGTGAATCCCGTTAAGAACATGATTTTGGAACGGCTCGGAACCATTAATGACGTACTCGAGCCGTTGACGAACCTCTGTGAGCGATACCTTCATCACGTCAGCGCAGTCGATACTACTGACGGAACGCTACTCATCGGGCATCAGCCGTGGAGAGGATCGGACGCCTACGGGTAGTTTTTGCGGCTGCCAGAAAGAGCCGGTTTAGCAAGTACAGCGAACTTCAGGGCATTGAGTTCCCAGGCGAATACAAACTGATTCTCTCTTCTGCCAACGGCATCAATGCATTTGGTCTCAAGCTGTACGGCATCCATACTTCGATGGTGAAGAGTCCGCCACTTCTCGATCGATCTAAAGCGCAAGTGCTATTCCTGGTCAGGAAGAGAAGTTTCATTTTGGTGGCCGGACCTTCAGCTACACGCAGAACTCCGGTTACTTTAGGGATCGTCGAGGAGAAATCATTTCTGTTTTGAAAAGCGGAAAGGTTGTGGGCCGCTGGTCTGACTTTCGGACATTCTTGACGGATGAGCTCCAAGGGGCCGAAGATTACCATCAATTTCGATGGCCGGAATGATGGTGGCGGTGAGTACTGAAAGCGGCATAACACAACCTTTCATTCGCCCGTCCGAGCGTGAGGATGCTTCGAATTCGCGGTATTTCTCGGGCAGTTGTTTGGCTGAAAGTTTAGCCGTAGAGGGCGACGATAGAGTTAGCAGCATGACGTGAAAGGTTCACTCCAGTGCGTGAGCGGGATCCAATACTTGAGCGACTCAAAGAACGGGGTTGGCGGGAGGTCGCTGCAATCGATGAGGCCCTTGCGGAGGGGCGGATCGACGAACGTGGATGGCATGAGGGCATGGCAGCACTCATTAAGCCTGCTTACCTTTCAGCGGATAATCCCTACGCTCAGGCCGGTCACTCGGGGAACGCAGAGACCTGGGAAGCTTCTCGCGGCTTCATTGCGGAAGCATTACATCGAAGCGGGACTTTCCTGGACGTCGGTTGTGCGAGCGGCATTCTCATGGAAAGCGTTCACCGTTGGGGGGCAGAAAGGAGTCTGGAGATCGAACCGCACGGTCTTGATATCGTGCCGGAGCTTGCTCATCTGGCCCGTCGGCGGCTCCCCAATTGGGCGGATCGAATCCATGTTGGCAACATCCGAATCTGGCGGCCGATAAGCCATCGATTTGATTTCGTTTTGATTCGTCCGGAATACGTGCCAGCAACCAGGCGAACGGAACTGGTCCGACATCTCATGAATCATGTGCTGATGCCCAATGGCCGCATCATCGTTTTTGTGGGAACTGAAGAAACCCACTTGAGGTTGATTGAATCAACTATTGCCGCTGAGATCCCTGTGGACGGACGCATTGAAATCCCGCATCCACATGACAACCGGTTGGTGCGTCGCTTGTTTTGGATAGACGGTATTGAAAGATGAAATCCGAAAAGGCCAACCGCAGACATTGGGGAGGCAAACGACATGGCAGAAACAGGTCACATTCACCACGCCATCGACTACATTGAGTTTTCCGTTGCCGATATGGACGAGTCCAGGCGTTTCTATGAGGCGGCCTTTGATTGGAAGTTCAACGATTACGGGCCCACATATGCCGGTATCCAGAAACAGGGTGGTGAGGCGGGTGGACTGCGCCTTGATCCAAAGGTGTCGTCGGGGGGACCGTTGGTCATCCTGTATTCCAATGATTTGGTGACGACCCTCGCGAAGGTCCGACAGGCGGGTGGGCGGATCACGAAGGAACCGTTCGACTTTCCTGGTGGCCGCCGGTTCCACTTCGCGGATCCGAGCGGTAACGAACTTGCGGTCTGGTCCGATCAGTGAGCGGGATTATGACCAACCTGAAGGGTTCTGAGAAAACGACAACCGATGAGTATCTCCGAACGGTCACGATCGGCGAGCGAAAGCCACACAACAACACGATTCATCTCGCTCCTTACGATCCGAGCTGGCCATCGATGTTTGAATGTCTGGCGAATCGAGTTAGGAAGGCGCTATCCGGAAAGGTCATCCTTCTCGAACATGTGGGTTCGACATCCGTTCCGGGTCTGTCGGCAAAACCTGTAATCGATATGGTGCTCGGAGTTGCGGACTCAACACAGGAACTGTCCTATGTCCCGGCATTGGAGGCGGAGGGTTTTGCATTGAGAATTCGTGAACCGGATTGGTTTGAGCACCGGCTTCTGAGGGCGTCTGACGTCCGCGGAAATCTTCACGTCTTTTCCGCTGGTTGTGACGAGATTGGCCGGATGTTGAAGTTCCGGAACTGGCTGCGCAATCATGATGCGGAACGACGCTTGTACGAGGCGGGCAAACGTGAACTTGCATCGCAAACCTGGAAACATGTTCAACACTATGCCGACGCAAAATCGGGAATCATCCAGACCATTCTCATGCGCGCTCGAGAGAGCTCGCTTCCGGACTGATCCTGGTTCGAATGAAGAAGTAGGAGGCAGGGAGAGAAAATCATGTCCGAACAAATGATTTCGGCTGCACAGTTCGAAGAACGTTTGGCTGCGATTTGCCTGGGCGGTTCTGGAACTGTTTTTCCGAGACGGATGCGAGACCGGCACATCCTTTATCGCAGCATCATTCAAAGGTTGGACCACGCCAGGAAATACCCTGAAGCGGAGCTCAACGAGGCACTGCAGCAGTGGTTGCTCGATATCGGAACGAGTCTGGATATCGACCACGTGACATTGCGCCGCTATCTGATCGATGAACGGTATCTTTCACGGGATGCAAATGGCAACGCATATCAAGTGAATCCAGCGGGCAGCAATTTCGTTGAATTCGATCCTTCGATTGCCGCCATCGATCCGTTTATGGTCATCCAGGCTGCCAAAGACCGTGCGGCCGAACGGAAGAGGAATTCATCCCTCCGCGCCCGGACTTAGACCGGAAGGCTTACCGATGGAAAGAAACGTCGTTCCGATGATTCATGTGCCGGATGTGAGGGCAACGGTCGAGTGGTATCAATCCATTGGGTTCACGGTGGACAGCACTCACGGCGATGACGGGAACGGTTTGAGCTTTGCGCGAATGTCGTACGGATCCAGCGCTGTGATGTTCAACGAAGGGGGCAAGCCCAGTACGAACGCGCGGCGGGAATTCGATCTGTACGTGTTCACAGTAAACGTGGACGAGCTATATCAGAGTCTCAAGGATCGGGTGGATGTCGTGGAGGGGCCTCACGACACGTTTTACGGCATGTGGGAGTTCATTATCCGGGACCTCAATCGGTTCTGGATTACGTTCGGACAACCCATCGGCGAAGCCAGCCTTGCCAACCGTATCGATAGAGTATCGCGGCAGCATGGATCGTTTCGCTTGAGGTCCGGCGCCGTGTCCGGCGAATACTTCGACAAGTACCAGTTTGAGTCGGACCCTGCGCTTTTGTTGGAGATCGCGGATGGTCTGGCGGCGCGGATTCCGGAGCATACCGAAATTCTGGCGGGTCTTGAGCTGGGAGGCATCCCCGTTGCAACGGCGCTTTCGATTCGAACCGGACTTCCCGTCGTGTTCGTGCGCAAGCACGCAAAGGATTATGGGACGTGCCGGCTCGGGGAAGGGGTCGAGATCTCGGGACGGCGACTGCTGATTGTGGAGGATGTCGTCACGTCGGGTGGCCAGATTCTCGCGTCCTGCGAAGAACTGCGGCGGGCAGGTGCCATCGTCGAGCATGTGGTGTGCGTCATCGACCGTCAGGCGGGCGGGACGGAAGCGCTGACCGCGGCGGGCCTCGATCTTCGGTCTCTTTTCACGAAGAAGGATCTGGATGAATCGCGAGAATGAACACAACGTACGTCACAGGCAATGAAATCCAGCGGCAGCGCCTTCGGGAGGTTACCTCCAGGTTGACCGCGGAAGATTTCATGCGACCTCTTCCGAATGGCTGGACTGTTCGCACGAAGCTCACCCACCTTGCGTTCCGGGACATGTATTACTTGTCGTGCATCGAAGTATGGGAACGGACCGGTTTTGTCGCGTTTCGAGTCCATGTCGATGCCATCAATAAAACGGTACGCACTCTCAGCGGCGCAATCCAAAAGACTTTGTTATTCAGATGATGTGCGACGCTGCGGAGGCCATCGACCGCAAAGTGGAGACGCTGCCGCTGGAACTGGCGGTCGCAATTGAAACGGACGGCGACGCACGAATTCTCCATCGCGCACTTCATCGCATTGAGCATCTCGATCAGATGGAAGAGGCAACGAGACCATAGAGAGTGGTCCAATCAGATTCGACGAATCGTGACAAAACACGACAGATTTATCCGTATTCGGCCGACTTTATATCTACGCAATCCGCATCTGGCTATAGCACAACGCATTCGCTTCGGAGACCCACCTGCACTGGTCGTCCGGTGCGCGCCATCGAGATTCAATCCGGACATTCATGGAAAGCGGCGCCGGGATGCCGCATTCTCCTCATCGATAGCGGAGCCGTTCGTTTCGACTACCCTGCGGAATGGGTGGTTCGCCCGACGCCGAAATACGTGTTCGTGATCGATCGGCAGCCGCCGGACGATCGCTGTCTGCTGGCCGTGTCGTGGCGGAGGATACCAATCCGCGCGCTGTCCATTTCGACGGCCGCGCTGCTGGACCGGCTGGCTCCTCTGGAAACCCGCCCATCGGATCATCGCGGTAACACGCAGCATCTGCATCGGCCACCACTGGAAGCGGCATGGACGGAGACCCGCTTCATTGAACCGGTTTATGGAAACGATGTGTGCACACGCATGTGCGTAGCGCGCGCCGACTGTACTCAGGCCGTATTGCTCCTGGATTACCGGGAAGGAAATGAAGCGGCCATCGATGTCGCATGGAAGATACTTCTCGATACGCTTGTGATTGGTGAGTACATCGAGGACATCCGGAGCGGCCGCAAACACGCAAAACGCGGATAGGGGGAATTGCATATCGAGTACGAGTTTATTCACAGGCGGACGATCTTGAGCTATGCTCTTCCCGCAATAAATCCTAAGCGTTTTGTGCCCGTCAACGTCTTAATCCCGAATGAAAAAGAAGGGAACCGGTGTGCACCAGTTCAAGATTACGTTGCAGGACGTGAAGCCCGCCGTGTGGCGGCGCATCCAGACTCCGTCGGGCTATTCGTTCTGGGACCTTCATGTCGCGATACAGGACGCGATGGGTTGGGAGGACCGGCATCTTCACGAATTCCAGATCCTGGATCCGAACCAGCAAAAACTGGAATCCATCGGAATTCCCGATGACGATGACTTCGGCCCCGCAGAGGTTGTTCCCGGATGGGAGCGTTCGGTAGCGAAATATTTTTCAGGAGACAACCCGTCTGCAACGTATGTCTACGATTTCGGCGACGACTGGAATCACGAGGTGATCCTCGAGGATGCCGTGCCGGCGGCGCAGGCTGGGTTTCCAGTCTGCCTGGAGGGGGGCGGAGCGTGTCCGCCGGAAGATTGCGGAGGACACAACGGCTATGCGGAATTTCTTCGAGCCATCCGGAAACCGGGAAGCCCGCGAGGCAGCGAACTGTTGGAGTGGGTGGGGGGATCCTTCGATCCGCGGTGCTTTGATGTGAAAGGCGTCACTTTCGACGATCCCGGAGCGCGATGGGAATGGTCGTTCAATGAATCGGTCGCGCTGGATAACGACTTGAACGTCATGCAGTCGTCGCCCCGCAAGGCAGACCGCAACGGCCGATTTGCGTTTCAGATTCCGCCCGCCCAGTATCGGATGCTGCTGCAGCATCCGGCAGCGCTAAGTGTCGAACTGCTCGAGCAGTTTGGCGCCGCCGTGGAGAAGAATGGTATCTATTCGGTGAGACTCGACGCCGACGAACTCAAGTCGCTGGGAATATTTCTCGTGTCGATGGCGAAGAAGACGCAGCGCCGTCTGGAGCGACGAATCATGATGGCGCTGTACGAGCACTTCAAGACTATGGAGTCGCTGGTCCGGAAACTGTAAGACGCATCTGGATAAAGTCGCGCGAAACGCGACAGGCTTAGTCGCGAAATCGCGGACGGACGCCGGTTGAATCCCTTCCTGTAACCACTTCCTGTGGCCATTCCATTGCACTGCACAAACTGCGATGGACCTCGACGATGAAATGCGGCTTGTGGCAGGTTTGCTTTCGGGAGACGTTAGCGCGCTGGAGCAGTTCGTCGCGACCTACCGTCGCTTTATTACTTCTACATTGAGCCGCCAGCCTTACCTGTATTCACAGGATGTGGACGAAGTGTATCAGCGCTTCCTGCTTCATATATGGGAGGACGGATACCGTCGGCTCCGGCCATGGCGAGGAACACGAAGCCTCCGATCTTACCTTGGCGCCATTGCACGCAACCTCGCGCGGGACTATTGCAGAGAACGGCACAGGAATCCTCACGATGCAGCCAATCGTGAAACGGCTGTGATGCCCGCAGCGGAGATGCGCGGCGATTGGAACAAAGTTGGAGTGTTGAAGGCGGCGATGGGAAAACTGTCCGTGCGCGATAGGGATCTAATACAGCGACGGTATTATCAGGAACAGAGTTATCGAGAGATTGCCGATGCACTGGGACTTACAGTGAATCACGTCGGGGTTGCATTGTATCGTGCCGAGTCCCGCCTGAAACTCATTCTGAAGAAACATCACACTTGCCTGTAAGAAATCGCCATTTCAACTCGTCTTGTGAAGCATGACGAGGAGAAACGCATGATCATCAACCGACATCGAACGAACGCTGGAGCAGGTGGCCGCAACCACTGGTTTGCGGAGAGTTGCAAACGGACTGGCCTGGTTTTGGTGCTTTGTCTCTGCGCGTCTGTGGCGCTCGGCGCCCAACGACCAGGCGCTTTGGACCCAAGAATCCCGAACGGGAAATCCGATGAACGAATCGAAAGATTCGGGCCGATCGATCAGGAAACCAGGCAGCAACGACTCACGCCAATTGGCATACAGGTGCCAGTCGTATCCGCATTGGGGAAACCGAATCGTGAGGGAGCTTTGGAACCTTTGGGCGACGCGCTTCGGCGTTTCGGAATTTCAAATGGAGAGCCAGATCAATCACGCAGAGACCTGGTGGCCGATGGTACGGTCATGGTTCATACGCCTACCGGAACAATTGCGTTTGAAGTGACGTTGATCCAAAACGGTGAGCAGGGAAGCCAGCGCATTCTGCTTCGACAATCGGATGGGAAATTTTGGGACGGCAGGCCCGACCATCTTGCGCCTGGCGCGGGTCCGGCGCTGGAGTTTCTGGAGACGCAGTACAGGCGCGGTCTTCGGCAGTTGCCGAAATTTGCGGGGCGTGACGTCACCATTGAAGACAATGGGATGGAAGACTCTTTGCGAGTGATAACCGTAAAGGATGCTGGCGGCCAGTTTGCAAAGTACAGCTTCGACGCTGCAACGTCTCGCGTCGACCGCTTTGAGTTCATTCGTGGGCAGTCACTGGTCTCGATCGGAAGGTGGGCTCCCAACATTCATTCCTATTCCTTTGCCGATTTCCGTGACGGCGATGGTGTTGCGACACCATTTCATACCGAGCACTTCGTCAATGGCGAGAAGCAGGAAGAGCTACAGCTGACAAAGATTCGATACTCGGACACGATTGGCGCATCAACCATTCGATCAGCCGGACGATAGGCGAGGAAGGAATCATGTCATCGAAGCGAATCGGATTTCTAACTTTCCTGCTTTGGCTTGTGATCCCAGGTGCCGCATTTGGGCAGATTCCTTACTGGTTGGACGTTTCGCCGGGTGCGGTATACCAGGCTCCGGGGTCTCCATCCTGCTTCACGATAACGGTGGGCGGCAGTGCGTACATGATTGTCGATCTGGAGTATTACTTCGAATACTCCGGACCCAATTATTTTGCGGTAGGGTTGGATGGCAATGGTCAGGCGCAGATCTGCGTGGACACGTCGATCCCGGCAGGGTTGTATGAATTCACGGGGGTCCAGAACGAGGACGACCCTGGCTGGGTTCCGGTTTACGCAAGTCTCTATGTCTATCCTCCACCTTCTCCGGCCCCTGTCATCTACGGATTGGGACCCGGCTGTGAAAACTGGGATTGCATCTGGGTCGGCGGTGCAAATTTTCAGGAGGATTCCCTTGTCTACGTCTATTCTGCGGACTGGTCCACATACCAGCTTTTCTGGGGGCCTGCCTGGGGGTATTCCTCGGCAATGTGGGTCAACGTCCCATACCTATCGATTCAACTCACCGATCCAACGCTGTTGAGGTCGTTTGGCAATGACGGGGTTCACGTCTTGGTTGCGAACCCCGGTGGAGGTGCGTCGGACTGGGCCTGGACACGTTCGGGTTCTCCCGTGATCACCTCCGCTACGCGGGGCTGCGCTGACGGATATTGCATTACGCTGACTGGGGCATTTCCGCTCGATGCCGTAGTCGACTTCCGAATTCCCGGACTGCCCGATGTCATTCCCGACGCCTATAGCGATCTCAGCGTAACCGCAACCAGCATATCTATGCGATTGAATCCCAACATCCGGCACGATTTTGATGTCAGTGGGCTCAACGTATCGGTCGTGAATCCTCCGCTTGCGAACTGGTCGGATAGTTTCTACATCCCTCCCATCGACAACAACATCACGGGCTATATCGATGGAATCGTGCTGTTCGGTCTTCAGTACTACATTTACGGCTGGGCCTGCGCGAAAAATTATCCGGAAAGTGTGGATGTCTGGATTTATGTCGGTGGTCCAGCAGGCACCGGAACCTGGTTGGGCTCGGGAACTGCTAATCTAAATAGTGAACCCGCAGTAGCTGCAGCGTGCAATTCCACCGGTTCTCAATATCGTTTCTCGGTTCCGATTCCGAACTCGATCACTCAAAGCTACGGTGGTCAGGCCATCTTTGTGCACGGCATTTCCCCCTTCGGACTGACCAGCTACCTGCTTGGGAATTCCGGGGCTTTCACCGTTCCTGCTGTGGATCGTAATGTGACGGGTTTTATTTCTGGCATTGTTCTGGAGAACCAGCAGTACTACCTGCGGGGTTGGGCATGCGCCAAAACCAATCCCGGAAGTATTGATGTTCATTTGTATGCTGGTGGGCCTGCGGGATCGGGAACGTTTATTACGAGTGCGACCGCGAACCAGTCCAGTAATCCAGCTACTACTGCAACGTGCAGTACCGTCGGAACCACATACGGTTTCTCCATCTTGCTGACACTTGCTTTACGGCAGCAATACGGTGGTCAGCCTATTTTCGTCCACGGAATTTCCCCATTTGGGCTGCCCAATTCGCTTATCGGTAATTCCGGCAATCTGACTTTCCCGCTGCCAGTCGCGACCAGTTACAGAGAATACATCTATATCGGCGATCGACTGCTCGCCGTTGATACCACGAATTTGCCATGAACACTAAACAGGAGCAGCTCATGAAAAATCACCGACAGCTGGCAGATTTCGTCAGAACAGCCATCCATTTTCACCGGAGTATCTTCGCCTTCCTGATCGTGGTGGTACCTTTTACTGCCCTACAGGGGCAAGACATGAAAACCAAACAGCGCGAGCAACTGTCCAGCGCGCCGAAAGCACTTCCCAGTTCGATTCAACACCAGGTGCAGGCTTTGGGTACACGCATGTGGATGGCAGGCAAGGAGGAAACCTCTCTGGACGCGCAGTTCGCGGATGATGTGGGGAATAAGAAATTAATCCACGTCACTTACCAAATTTCTGGAGCCGTTCGAATCGAAGGAATCCATGACAAAACCCCTGTGATCTTTGATGGCGAATTTACACATGACGTTGCGAATCGGACGGACGAAGTGCTGATGGACACTTTTGTTTCAGACACACCCGAGGCGATGTTCTATTCCCTGCGAAAGGGCGCATCAGTCGTATTCCTGGGACACGACTTTCAGCTGGATTCGCGAACTGCACCGGATGTCAGGAACCCTCGCTACGATGTTTATGTTGTAACGGCTCCGGACCGCATTCGAACACGCACACTCCAGACTCGGCGCTTTTATTTCGATTCCACGACTGGATTACTTGCGAGTACTCGATACTCGGACGCCGCAGGGGTGAGAGTCGAAACACGGTTCTTGAATTGGGAGCATATCGATGGATCTGCCTATCCCACAACCGTGGAGCGATATGAAAACGGTCATCCGGCTTTTTTCATTACCGGTTCCAAAGTAATTGGCCAACCGCAGCAGAACGCCTCAACCATTCAATAGGAGTTCACCCCCGTGATTAACTCAAAACAACTTGTTCAGCTTTTCAGTTTCTTCGTGACGTTCAGCGCGGCCTCGGTGTTCGGTCAGAATCCGTACACGGTCGAGACCAGGCCACCTCGTGGATTCATGCCAACCGCGGACCAGTTGACCAGTGCCGTCGACAGCATCGATCCGATAAGCGGAAAGCTCCATCTGGAAATTCCACTCGCTTCGTTGCCGAGAGGACGAGCCGGTACGGGATTCGATCTTAATCTTATTTACGATTCGCACATCTACGATTTAGTGCCCGAAATTCTTCAACCGCCTCCGAACCTGGACCTGACCCCAGAGGTTGCCTGGAGCCTGTCCAGCTATTCCACGGGGGGGTGGCACTACAATATCGATAACCTTCACCTCGACATCGAAGGGCATGCCGGCGCAATTGACTACTATCCGGACTGTACTGACGAATCGCCCATGCGCGTGTATCGACTCCGCGTGCCAATGATTGATGGAAGTCTGCATACGATGCAACTCCACGGTTATGGCGAGGCAATGAATGATCACTATTCTGGAGATGGGTTCTTTGGAATCTATCCCCTGACAGGCAGAGCTAACGTTTGCGCCGCCCTGCACCATAACTGGCCGTCACAACTTACAGGCTGGCTTTCCTACTACTCCATCGACGGGAGCTATCTGAAGCTGGAAATCTATGTGGATGGATCCAACAATGTTAATTCGGCTCCGTTCTACATTTACTATCCGGATGGCAGGCGTGCGACAGGACACGGGTTCTATATCGAATCTCTTTACGACGCCAATGGCAACGGAATTCATTTCTCGAACCATTGCATTGACGAGTTTTGCAACCAGATGTACAAAACAATCGCCGATGATTCGGGTCACCAGATCAACATCCTCTATAACGCCGGCGGGCTTCCATATGGGACATGGCAGGCGGACCGAACAGACGCTATCACCGCAGAGGGACCTAATGGCCTGATGACCTCGACAGTCAATTGGATGCCATTGATTCTCGGCTGGCAAAACAGGCGAACATACTGGTGGTCTGAAGCATCGTGGGATCATACCCGTCCGTTCCTGCAAATGATGAGCGTCGTTAAGTACGTGCAACTTCCACTGCTACCAGCAGTCGCCTCCGACGAGATACCGCCGGTTTGGAACAGTTACGCTTTTGGGTACGCCGATGATGCAGATGGCGGCTACGGCGAGGTGGATGCGATGCGGACACCGACGGGATCGCTTTTCCAGTATCGATATCTCTTCGAAGGTGGTGTACAAGATGCATCGACAATTGCGGGAGCCAATTCCATTCGTGAGCGGAAAGTCACACACGATGGAACAACGGACCTGGTCTGGACTTACAACGGAGGCGTCATTACGAATCCCGACGGCAGCGTGACGCACTATTGGGCCGGACCACTGGGGAGCTACCTGGATTCCGGAATTTTCGGAAATTTCGATACACCAGTCGTGTACCGCGTCGATGAGCCGGACGGTACCGTTCGAAAACGAGTTTGGTCGCAGAATCCTGTTCCTGGAACAGTCGCTCAATTCCCACTCGTTCCAGTCCCGGTCCAGAATCCTTGGATTCGCCGCGAAACGACAACCATTGGAGACGCCTCCGGAACTCCCGCGCTGACTTCCGTTACGGATAGGATGATCGACAAGAACGGCAATTTACTCCAGACCACCGAATACGATTGGGTAAATTACGAACTCAATGGTCCGGAGACGGGATCCTCTCCCAGGCGAACAACGCAATTGAAGTACTTTGCAACCGTTCCGAATGCGACAACCCTCGATTTCAGTACCTATGAGTACTGGAATCCCCATAGCCCCGGGACGTCAAGACGATTGGATGCGGTACAACGCAAAGAAGTCCAGGACGGCTTGGGAAACCGCGCGGCAGTTACCGAGTTCGTCTACGACGACGCGTTCGGCGCGGGCAATGTCACTTCCGAACTGCACTGGGATAGTGTGAAGTCCGCTGACGCTCCAGAGCTGGGCTCACTATCGGCTGCCAATTCCCAGGTCCTGATGAGGTCCTACGATGGTTATGGAAATATCACTGATTTCTACGAGCCGGATATCCGCACGCACATCACCTACGATGAAACTGGCAGTGTGCCCATGCGCGTGGACTATGCTTATCAAACCTCTCAACAACGGTCGTGGCAATACAATTGGAAAATTTCGTCCGGGACATTGAATTCAAAAACAGACCTGGATAACAACATCACCACCTCGTATACGTACGACAGCGTCGGCCGCTTGCGCGTCACCGATGAATCGGGAATGCGGATAGCCGAAACCATATATGACGATGCGAATCTGAGGATCACCGCAAAAAAGGATCTGGATAGCTATGGCGATGGCAAGCTTCAGACCTTCTCTCAGTTCGATCAACTGGGAAGGAACGTGCTCATGCGATCATCGGAGCCTGGCAATCCGGATGGCATTAAAGTGAAGTCCACCTACTATCCGGCACTAAATAGATCGGTGCGTTCGTCACCTTACCGTACGACGTCGGATGCGACGCTGGAATGGAGCTGTACACAGACTGATGCTTCCCGGCGCGTAATTGCAGTAGCAATATTCAAAGGTTCCGAACCCACGGATTGCGCTTCGACGACAAATCGGACTGGAGTTACGACGACCGTCTACGACGGAAATCAAACGACTTTTAAAGATCCGGCAGCGACTCAACGGCGGCAGTTTGTCGACGGTCTCGGCCGCCTGATCCAGGTGATCGAAGACCCGACCGGACTGAGCTATAGCACGACTTACGCTTACGACGTGCTTGGCAATCTAACGCAGGTGAACCAGGACGTCCAGGTTCGCACATTCAGCTACAGCTCACTGGGACGATTAATTCTGGCGACGAATCCGGAGAGCGGAACTGTGAGCTATACCTATTCCGACAGTGGAGATGTGCTCACAAGGACCGACGCCCGTGGCATTGTCACCACAAACACCTATGACCCCATGCATCGTCTCCTGACGAAATCGTACTTCGGCGATAACGGAGTGACGCCGAATGTCGCTTATTCCTATTACGGCGCCGGGTCCTCGGCCCCCAGCATTGGTCAGCTGCAGTACATGGCATCGTCGGCCGCTATGGTCAGTTACGCAGGTTATGACGTACTCGGACGAATAGGATCCAGTACCGAGACCACCAACGGTAACACTTATACATTTCAGTACAGCTACCGATTAAATGATTCCCTTAGAAGTATGCAGTACCCTTCCGGCAATACGGTCAACTACGCCGTAGATGACGCTGGACGTGTAATTCAAATTATGGCAGGAGCTAAGACGTACGCGGACATGACGGCCTCGAGTGCGCCGTTCACCGCGGATGGCCGAATTGCACAGATGAAGTATGGCAACGATCTGTGGGAATCACGCAGCTATCAACCTGCAGGAACACCGACGTTATTTAAGTTGGGAACCACTGCAAGTTCGAGTGACAAGTTGGAACTGGAATATGACTACTCGGCGAACGCGAACAACGGCAATCTTGCAATGCACGTCATTCGTCAGCCCGGACACACCTGGACGCAAAGCTACACCTACGATGCGTTGAACCGAATCTCGACCGCTTCAGAAATAAATGGATTCAGTCGAACCTATGGTTATGACCGATATGGCAACCAGTGGGTCGCGGCAAGCAGTGGCATCACTGCGGGAGAGTCTCACGAGCCTACAGTCGGCACTCTCTTCAACGCCGCAAATAATCGGCTGGCAAACCAGGGATATGACGCTGCGGGGAATCAAACCAGTTACGATCCGCGAACGCTGACCTACGACGCGGAAAACCGTCTGATTAGTGCTACCAGCCCGATGAACGGCAACGAATACTATTCGTACGACGGTGGCGGCCGCCGCGTGCGCAAGACCTGGACACCGTACGGAGGTTCAACCCAAACCACGACATATGTCTACGGGCCGGGCGACCAACTTGCCGCAGAGTACACCAACCAGATCGCTTCGAGCACAGGCACATCCTGGATGTTTACTGATCTGCTTGGCAGCGTTCGCGCGGTAGCCGGCGAGAAGTCACAGTCCGGCACAGCACCGCTTACAGAGTGCTACGACTACATTCCCTTCGGTCGCATGCTCAGCGCGAGCGACAACGGTCGCAACACAGGATGCTATCCTTCACATCCGGATTTTTCTCTATCCAGTGCCGAATCGCCAAAGTTCACCGGCAAGGTAAGGGATATTGAAACTGGGCTCGACTTCTTTGACGCAAGGTACTTTTCACCGGCACAGGCGCGATTTCTGAGTTCTGATGGCTTGGTTTCCAAGAATGAATGGCTACTTGAACCGCAACGATGGAATCGCTACACGTATGGTTTGAACAACCCGCTGAAATACATCGATCCTGATGGAAAGGATGCGATTGCAGCATTCATTTTCGGTCGAGAATATAGAAACGTTAGCACCTTCGATCTGCTCTTCGGGGGAGAAGCGAGGTCTGATTACAAAAAGGCCTGGAACACATTTCTTGACGATCATCGGACATTGACCCACGGACTGAGCCCCTTCCCGACATCCAAGGTAGATGTTGGGTTGCAAGTGATTGTCCCCGGGGGCGGAAAAATTTTAGGTCCGGCTCTTGAAAACACAATTGAGAAGGTTATCGCCAAGTCCGGCATGACGGTACTTGGGAAAGTTGGACGCTATGAAATAGTTGCGCAAGTGCTGAAAGCGAATAGTTTCGAAATCCCGCCGGCAATTTGGGCGAAGATGACAACAGCCGAAAAGTGGGCAGCCAACCAGGAGTTTCTGGACAGTGCGATTAAGCGGGGAGATGAAATTGTGTTTTCGGATCCAGTCAAGAATATTAACGACGTTTCAGGCGCCTTCCGTAAGGAAATAGAATACTTACTTAAGAAAGGCTACAAGCTGAACGACGATGGTTTTGGAATGACAAAACTGGGGGATTGAGCGTGAATCCTAATGAAATCGTTACTTCATTAATCCAGATTCCCCGAAAACATTATGATTCGGGCAATGTCTCAATGTATTCGTTACTGGTGAATAGCCGCTACTTGGAATTTGCAGAAGATATTTCCGAGGACGCGATACTGCAAGGGCTCCACGAGCATCCAGAATGTATTCAAGATTGGAGAATCTATTCCGAGGATAAGCGAACTACGGGATGGTACCTCATGGAGCCCAGTACTGGTCGTTACGGAGTTGGTTTCATTCCTTCTACCATGGGCGAGGGAAGAGATCCACTAATATATCAAGATGAAGCGAGAGCCTGCGCTGCGTTCATAAAACTAGAAATAGACTATATGAAGGACGTCGTGTCTCAATCCGAATCACGGGTTCCTTCGGACGAATATCCCAAGGGAGCCCCTTGAAGGCATTTAGGCACATAGGGTCGGTTCTTTCGATGGAACCGAAGCAAATATCCTTGACTCTCGATGCCGGCCAAACAACGATAGGCCGCAGCTTCGGCAATCGTGATTTGCAATTCGGGAGGTTACGTGGCACAGGGAATCTAATCGCGTGAGAATTTATCCACTTGTTTTCGGCCTGGCAGTGGTGTTTGTTCTTGGAATGGCTGGCGCCATATCGGCTCAGACGCACCGGTAAAGTAGGGACAGCATATCAAGGTTCATGGGAAGTCGCTGGAAGGGAACTTGGAGAAGGATTCGCCCGATCGTGATGTGTTTATCTATCTTCCGCCGGATTGCGCCACAAACGCGACGAAACGCTATCCGGTCGTGTACCTACTTCACGGATACGGACTGGCAGACTGACAACCGAACGAGGATGCCTTTCACGCAAATGGCGGAAGCGTCGGACATTGCGGCCGGCACGATGAAGGGAATGATCCTCGTGAATCCAGATGCATATACCATATACATTGGCAGCATGTATTCGAGTTCCGTCACGATCGGTGATTGGGAAAGTTTCATCGCGGATGATCTGGTCTCGTCATGTCGACAACCATTACCATAGATCGCGAATCGGGACAGCCCGCGGACTGGGTGGGCATTCGATGTCGTTCACTCCAACGAAATAGCGATCGGAAGAGCAAAAAGCCCCGATGTGTTCATCTCTTGATGTGCACATCGGGGCTTTCGATTTAATCCCGGCAACGACCT
>Ga0070670_100001694_pt1 | contig 17928 bp, 14 predicted proteins | sample KBSS63metaG_FD_64665 | JGI IMG/M metagenome (GOLD analysis project Ga0070670, IMG submission 64665) | Switchgrass rhizosphere microbial communities from Kellogg Biological Station, Michigan, USA - KBS S6-3 metaG | ecosystem: Host-associated > Plants > Roots > Rhizosphere > Soil ... | reverse complement strand
TCGACGTTTCACGGCGCGGGCGAGGCTTTGACCGCGCCGCGGATGTTGAGCGCAGCGAGACACAGCTGCAGCACGACCAGCGCCCAGGAGCCGGTGTGCCAGCCCCAGGCGATCCAGAGCGCGTTGCTCGCGAGGAAGACCCAGAAGCCGATCTCGCGCCGCCGCTTGTGGGTCGACGCGACCAGCCAGGCGGCGAGCACGGTGACGAGCATCGCGGGCCATTGAACGAGGTCGAGCCAGTCCATCGATCAGCGAGGGACGAAGCGGCTTGCGGTGTCTCTAGCGCTCGACCGCGGCCTTCACCGCCGCGCCGTTGGCCCGGATCGGCCGCGTCGCCTCGTGCAGCGGGCTGATCCGGCGCGGCTCGCGCTGCGACGTCAGCTTGCCGAGCAGCCGAGTGGTCGCCTCGATGCTGTGCTCGAGCGCGAACCGCGCCAGGGCGCGCGCTCTCGCGGCCCTGCCCGCGCGCAGCAGCAGATCCTCGTCCTGCAACAGGGCGACGACGCGCAGCGCCAGGCTTTCGTAGTCGGCATCGTCGGCGAGCCAGCCGCTGACGCCGTGCTCGATCAGATCGGGAATCCCGCCGACCTTGCAGGCGACGACCGGCAGGCCGCTCGCCATCGCCTCCATCACCGCCAGCGGCATCGCCTCCGAGTGCGACGACGAGACGACGACGTCGAGCTCGTTGTAGACCGACGGCATGTCGTCCTGGCTGCCGGCGAAGTGGACCGCGCCGGCCAGCTCGAAGCGCCTGACGAAGGTCTGTAACTGCTTCAGCATCTGCCCTTCGCCGACGATCAGGAACGCCGCTTGCGGCAGCTGCGCGCGCACCGAGAGCGCGCTGCGCAGGAAGACGTCGGGACCCTTCTCCGGCGACAGCCGGCCGACGAAGCCGACCAGCGGCGTGGTCGGGCCGATGCCGAAGCGGCGGCGCAGCGCGCCGTCACGGCTCGGCCGGGGCTGGAACTGCTCGACGTCGACGCCGTTCGGAACGAAGTGGACGTAGCGCGGATCGATGCCGACGCCGATCGCCTGGAAGAAGCTGTGCCGGCAGACGACGCCGAGGTGCGAGCCGGCGAGGCGCTGCACCTCGATGTCGAGCGTCGACAGCGCCCGGCCGTGGACCGTCGCCAGCACCGGCCGGCTGGTCAGGCGGCCGGCGATCGCGGCCAGCACGTGCGCATTCGGCAGGTGCGACTGGATCACGTCGACCGCGCGCGACTGGACCAGCGCGCTCGCCAGCTGGATCGAGTGCCACGACGGCTCGTCGGTGATCGGCGTGATGAAGACGTCGGCGCCGAACGCGCGCAGGCGGTCGGTGAACGGGCTTTCGAACGGCGCCAGGACCGACACCATGAAGCGCTCGCGCGGCAGCCGCTCGATCAGTCGGGCAACGTAGTTCTCCATGCCGCCGACGATCGCGTTGCCGACGATCTGCAGGACGTGGGTCCGGGAGGTGGTCAAGGGAGTCGTCAAGGGGGTCGTCACGGAGTCGCTCATCCAAGCTTTCAACAGCAGACGTCGCGCAGGCGCAAGGGTCGATCGTTCGACTCGTCGCGGCTGTCGGCCGACGCCGGCGCGCGCGCCGTGCCGGTGCCGCCGTCGCGCTCGGCGGCGATGCCGAGCCAGGCCGCGGCCGTCGCGCCCCAGATCAGCCGCCGCGCCTCGGCGTCGACCGCGAGCTCGTCGAGCAGCGCCTCGACCCAGCCCATGCGCTCGGCGATCTGCGCGCCGCTGCAAGGCAGGAAGCAGTCGCTGCCGAACTGGAGCGACTCCGGGCCGAGCACCTCGAGCGCGCGGCCGAGCGCTTCCTTGCGATAGGGCGGCGGCGGTCCGAACGAGATGTCGAAACGGAACATCGCGTCGACCGGGGCGATGCCGTGGATGCGGTCGATCAGGCCGACCGCGATCGCCTCGTCGACCCACGGCCAGCCGAGGTGCGCCAGGCAGACTTTGAGTCCCGGGTGGTCGCGCAAGGCCTCGAAGAAGGTCGGCCGGCAGAAGCGACCCGAACGGCCGTCGATGAAGATGCCGCTGTGGAACAGGATCGGGATCGCCAGGCGGCGCGCCTCCGCGAACACCGGCTGGACGTCGGCGTCGTACGGATACCAACCGGTCGGCACCATCTTCACGCCCTTCAGGCCGAGCGTCTCGACGGCCTCGCGCAGGTGCAGCGGCGCTTCGGGGTCGCGCGGATCGACGACGGCGAAGCCGACCAGCCGGTCGGCATGGCCGCGTACCAGTTGCGCCAGATGCGCATTGGCGCGCTTCAGCGAGGCGGCGTCGTCGAGCGAGAAGCCTTCGCTGAGGAACGGCGCCAGGAGGACCGCGACGTCGACGTTGGCGTCGTCGAGCGAACGCAGCACGTCGTCGCTTTTCTCGCCGCCGCTGCAATGGAGATGGGCGTCGATGATCATGTCGAGCCGACCGTGAGCGCCAGCGCAGGGGCGAAAGAACAAGAAGGCGGCATGAACGAGTGGTGATGAGAAGACGCCGTTCGGTTCGTGCCGTGCCGCCCGGACGTTCCGATCGCGCGCTCGCGCGTTGTTGTTCGCCAGCCGACGGCAAGCCGTGTGCCGCATCGGGTAAGGTCGCGCCCATGCGCTTCGCCCGGCCGGCGCCTTCGTCATGCTTGCGCGTCGCCGCGGCGGTCGCAGTCGTTGTCGTCGTCGCCGGGTGCGCGTCGGCGCCGCCGCGCGGCGGCCCGAATCCCTCGCGAGGCGGCGAAGCGCGCTCGTTGCCGCCGGGCGCCGACGGCCCGGGCGCGAACCCGCCCGCCGATCTCGCCAGCCTGCCCGACGCCGAGCCGCGCGTCGAACCGATTCGCTCCGGCGGCCCGAACAAGCCGTACCAGGTGCTCGGACGCGATTACGTGCCGGCGACGCGCGACCTCGCGTTCAGCGAGCGCGGCCTGGCATCGTGGTACGGCGTGAAGTTCCATGGCCGCCGCACCGCCAGCGGCGAGGTCTACGACATGTACGCGATGACCGCGGCACATCCGACCTTGCCGATTCCGAGCTACGCGCGAATCAGGAATCCGGCCAACGGCCGCGAGATCCTGGTCCGGGTCAACGACCGCGGCCCATTCCATCCGGGACGGATCGTCGACCTGAGCTACGCCGCCGCCCTCAAGCTCGACCTGCTGCGCGGCGTCGCGCCGGTCGAGCTCGATCGAATCACGTTCGAGGAGATCCGCACCGGCGCCTGGCGCAGCCGCAGCGGCGAGGCGACTCGCCTGGCCGCGGCGCCGGCATCGAGCGATGCGGCACCAGTGGCGAAGCCGGCCGAGATCGCGGCGGCGCCGCCATCGACACCGATCGTGGTGGCGGCGGTGCCGCTGCCGGCACAGGACGTCGCCTTCGTCGCGGACGGTCCTGCGCCGCCCGCGTCGATGGAGCCGGCCGCGCCGACGGCTGCGGCCATCGTGACGGTTCCGGCTTCGCCGCCGCTGCCGCTCACGATCGTCCGACCCGCGGCGCAGGCGCCGCGCGGCTTCTGGGTCCAGCTCGGCGCCTTTCGCGAGCGCGACGGCGCCGAGAGCTTCCGCCGTCGCATCGGCGCCGACGACGACGCCGGCTGGCTCGCGCCGATGCTGGCGGTGTTCGCCGATACCTCGCTGTACCGCGTCCAGGCGGGTCCGTTCACCAGTCGCGACCAGGCCGAGGGCGCGGCGCTGCGGCTGCGCACGGCGCTCGCTCTGGTGCCGCTGGTCGTCGAACGGCGATGAGCACCACGCCAGCGCCGACGTCGGCCACGAGCCCGCGTCAGGTGATTCTGTTCACCGGTCACATGGTCGATGCGCCCGGCCGGGCCGTCGCGCGCTTCCCCGCGGCGCTGGTGCCGGAGGCGGGTCGGCGCATCGCGGCCGCGCTGGCCGAGATCGATGCCGGACCGGACGACGTCGCCTTGACTCAGGGCGCGGCCGGCGGCGACCTGCTGTTCGCCGAGGCATGCCTGGCGCGTGCGGTGCCCTTGCGCCTGTTCCTGCCGTTGCACGAGAGCGAGTTCGTCGCTAAGTCGCTGCTGCCGGTCACGGACGGCGCCACCTGGCATGCGCGCTTTCAAGCCGTCGTCGCCCGTCTCGGACAGCCGCCGAGCGAGGCACCGGCCGTTCTCGGCGCGCTCGCCGCGGGCGAGGACGCGTTCGTTCGCGGCAATCTCTGGCTGCTCGACCGCGCGCTTGCCTTCGGCGCCGAGCGACTGCGGTGCATCTGCCTCTGGGACGGCGGCGGCGGCGACGGGCCCGGCGGCACGCGCCACCTGGTCGATGCCGTGTACGCCGCCGGTGGCACGGTGCTGCGCATCGACCCGGCTTCGCTCTAGCGGGGGAGGCAGCGGGCGCCGATGCACGCAGGCCTTGCCTCGCTGCGTCTCGGCAACGATGATGCGACCCGGCTGCCGCGCGCGTCGGCGCCCGACCAACAAGGAGACGACAAATGGCCAAGACCTCGAGCAAGAGCAGCGGCAAGGCGAAGGCCCTGTCGCTGCACATCGGCCTGAACGGTGTCAGCGGCGCCGCCTACGGCGGCTGGGACGGGCCGCTCGCGGCCTGCGAGTTCGACGCGAACGACATGGCCCAGCTCGCCGCCGGCCAGGGGATGAAGCCGACGGTGCTGCTGACCAAGAAGGCGACCCGCTCGGCAACGCTCGCCGCGATGCGCAGCGCCGCCCAGACGCTCGCCGGCGGCGACTTCTTCTTCCTCACCTATTCCGGCCACGGCGGCCAGGTGCCCGACGTCAACGGCGACGAGGCCGACAAGAAGGACGAGACCTGGTGCCTGTACGACGGCCAGCTGATCGACGACGAGCTCTACGCCGAGCTGGGCAAGTTCAAGGCCGGCGTGCGCATCCTGGTGCTCTCCGACAGCTGCCACAGCGGCACGGTGACGCGCGAGGCGATCTTCCCGCCGACGACGATTCCGAGCCAGCGACCGAAGAACATGCCCGACGCGGTCGCGATGCGAACCTATCGCGAGCATCAGGATTTCTACGACAAGCTGCAGAAAGATGTCGCCAGGAATGCCGGCAAGCCGGTCGTCGACCCCGACAACGCGCTGGCGCAGCTGGCGGTGAGCGGCCGGCTTTCGGCGATCGCGGCCAACTTCGCGGCCTCGCTGATCCTGATCTCGGGCTGCCAGGACAACCAGACCTCGATGGACGGCGAGCACAACGGCGCCTTCACCGAGCAGCTGCTCAAGGTCTGGAGTCAGGGCGGATTCCAGGGCAACTACGGCAATTTCCACGCGCGCATCCGGGCGCGCATGCCGGCGACGCAATCGCCGAACCTGTTCGCACTCGGCAGCGCCGGCGCGTTCCTGGCGCAAAAGCCGTTCAGCGTGTGATGCGGCCGCAGTCGCGCGCCCGCGGCGGGCGCTAGGCAGACATCGATGGCAAGCGCCGCCGGCGACATCACCTTCGTCGTCCCGGGCCAGCCCGAGGCAGCGCCGGCGGTGCGCTCGGCGACGCGCGGCACGGTCAAGGCGTCGGTGCGGGTCGGCACGCAGCGCAGCGGCGCTGCGCCGGTCCGGGTGACCGCGCGGCCGGGCCAGGACGTCGTCGTCCTGAGCATCGCCAACGGGCCGACGCTGGTCCTGCATCCGGCCGATGCGCGCGACCTGATGCAGGCGCAAGGCGGCACCGCGAGGCGCAGTGCGCTCGCTGCGCCGGCCGGCCGTGGTCGTGGCGCTGCGGCGCCGGCGGACGTCGAGGTGCCGACCCAGCTCGGCTGGCCCGGGCTCGAAGCGCAGGGAACTCGCGGCAACACCCGCGGCTGGATGGGCCAGGTGCTGCTCAGCGGCTTCCAGGTGCTGACCGGCGTCGCCACCGACGCGGCGGCCAAGCTGGTTGTCGCGGCGGCGACGAAGAAGGTCGACGGCAAGGTCGACGCCGGCGTCTACCGCCTCTCGGCCGATGTCCTCGAGCCGCTCAAGGGCAGCGGCAGGAAGCTCGACGCGGTGCCCGCTGCCGACGACGGCGGGCCGATGCTGGTGCTCGTCCACGGCACGTTCTCGGACACGGTCGGCACCTTCGCCAAGCTCTGGACGCTGCACAACGCGACCGTGCGCCAGCTGTTCTCGAGCTACGGCGAGCGCATCTACGGCCTCGACCATCCGACCCTCGGCGCGAGCCCGATCGCCAACGCGCTGACGCTGGTCCGGGCCATGCCGCCGGGAGCGCGGATCCACCTCGTGACGCACTCGCGTGGCGGCCTGGTCGCCGAGGTGCTGGTGCGCGCCTGCAGCGGCGCGCCGCTCGGCAACGCGGTGCTCGAGCAGTTCGGCGGCGAGCCGTATGCCGACCACCGCGCCGACCTGCGCGCGCTGGTCAAGGAGGCGCAGGCCAAGGGCCTGCGCATCGAGCGCGTCGTCCGCGTCGGCTGCCCGGCGCGCGGCACGCTGCTCGCGTCGAAGCGGCTCGACGCCTATCTCTCGATCCTCAACTGGTGCCTCGAGCTGGCCAACATCCCGGTCGTGCCCGAGGTGGTCGACTTCCTGCACGAGGTCGCGCGCCGGCGCTCCGATCCGAGCGAGTTGCCCGGCCTCGAGGCGATGACTCCGGACAGCCCGGTGATCGCCTGGGTCAACAGCGGCATCGAGCCGCTCGCGAGCGAGCTGCGCGTCGTCGCCGGCGACATCGAGGCCGACTCGATCGGCTCGTGGGTCAAGACGCTGCTCTCCGACGCGTTCTACTGGACCGACAACGACCTGGTGGTGCAGACGCGATCGATGTACGGCGGCGCCGCGCGCGCCAAGACCGCGAGCGGCAGCGGCGCCCGCTTCCTGCTCGACCGGGGCGGCAAGGTCTCGCACTTCAGCTACTTCAGCAACGAGCGCACGGTGCGCGCGATCGCGAGCGGCCTGCTCGACGACACGCCGGCCGACTTCGCCGCGATCGGCCCACTCTCGTGGGCCGGCGAGGACGCGAGCGGCACGCGCGCCGCGCTCGCGGTCGCGCGCTCGCGCGGCCCGGCGCAGGCGGCCGCCGATCGGCCCGCGGTGTTCGTCATCCCCGGCATCCTCGGCTCGAACCTCAAGCGCGACGGCAAGCGGATCTGGCTCGGCTTTCGCTTCGTCAACGGCCTCAAGTCGCTCGCCTGGGATCCGGCGACGGCTTCGAGCATCGAGCCCGACGGGCCGATCGGCAGCCTCTACGGCGACTTGATCGAGCGGCTCGCCGACACGCACGAGGTGATCGCGTTCGCCTACGACTGGCGCCGGCCGGCCGAAGACGAGGCGCGTCGTCTCGGCGAGGCGGTCGACGCCGCGCTCGCCGCGCGCGCCACCAGTCAGCAGCCGGTGCGGATCCTGGCGCATTCGATGGGCGGCCTGATCGCGCGCACGATGGCGCTCGAGAAGCCGGACACCTGGAAGCGAATGATGGCGCGCGACGGCGCCCGCTTCCTGATGCTCGGCACGCCCAACGGCGGCTCGTGGTCGCCGATGCAGACGCTCTCCGGCGACGACACCTACGGCAACACGCTCGCCGCCCTCGGCTCGCTGTTCGACAACGGCGCGTCGCGCGAGGTGATGGCCGGGATGCCCGGCTTCCTGCAGCTGCAGGCGGGCCTGACCGACCCGGCGCTCGCCCTCGATCGCAGCGAGACCTGGAAGAAGCTGGCGGACGACGACCTGGCGCAGATCGCCGACCGCAGCATCTGGCACGTCGAGGCGATCCAGCGCGCGATCTATCGCTGGAGCGCGCCGCCACAGAAAGTGCTCGACATGGCGGTGGCGCTGCGCCGCCGCCTCGACACGCAGGCGGGCTCGCTCCCGGATACGGCCAAGACGCTGCTGGTCATCGGCCACGCACCGTTCACCCCGGGCGGCTATGTCCTGGGCGACAACGGTCTCGAGTACGTCGACGCCCCGGGCGGCGACGGCCGCGTGCCGCTGAAGAGTGCGCTCCTGCCGGGCGTTCGTACTTGGCAGCTCGACGCAACGCACGGCGACCTGCCGACCGTGATCAAGGCCTTTCCCGCGTATCTCGAGCTGCTCACGACCGGCGCGACCGCCTTGCTCGAAGGCTTCGACGCCAGCGCTGCCGGCGTTCGCTCGTCCGGGGCGACGGCGATCGGCGGCGCGGCGCCGACCTCGGCCGATGCCGTCGCCGGCCTCGCACGCAGCCGGCCTTCGCGCGGCGTGCAACCGTCGGCGCCGCCATCGACTCCGGCCGAAGTCCTGGGCGTGGTCGCACGCGGCGCCGGCGAGAGCACTCGCGCCGGCACCAGCGGCCGGACGCTCCATGTCTCGGTGCTCAACGCCGACCTCAAGTTCGTGCACCAGCCGCTGGTCGTCGGCCACTACCGATCGCTCTCGCTCACCGGCACCGAAGACGTCGTCGATCGCCTGGTCGGCAAGGCGATGAGCCGCTCGCTCGCCGCCGGGCTCTATCCCGACGGCGTCGGCACGCACCAGATCTTCGGCAACATCAGAAAGGACCCGACCAACGTGCTGGCGATGGCGCGGCCGCTCGCCTGCATCGTCGCCGGGCTCGGCGAGGAAGGAAAGCTGCGTGCGCTCGACCTGGTCTACACCGTGCGCCAGGCGGTGATCGCCTATGCCCAGCGGCTGGCCGAGAACGAAACCGGCGCCCCGGCCGAGTTCGAGCTGGCGGCCACGCTCATCGGCAGCGGCGGCACCGGCATCAACGCCGGCAGTTCGGCGCAGATGGTTGCGCAGGGAACCTGGGAAGCGAACCAGAAGCTGCACGACAGCGGCTGGCCGCAGGTCGGCCGCCTGATCCTGGTCGAGTTCTACCTCGATCGCGCGAGCGACGCCTGGCGCGCGCTGCAGGTGCAGTCGACGGCGGCGCCGAACCAGCTCAAGGTGGTCGGCTTCGTCGAGTCGGGGGCGGGGGCGCTGCGACGCTCGCTCGACTCGAGCTATCGCGGCGCGGCCTACGACTTCATCAGCGCCACCACCGGCACGCCGATGAATGGCGCGCCGACCATCACCTACACCCTCGACACCAAGCGTGCGCGCGCCGAGGTGAGGGCGCAGAAGACCCAGGCGACCCTGGTGAAGGAACTGGTCGCCAAGGCATCGAACGACACCAACCGCGACGCGCAGATCGGCCGCACGCTGTTCGATCTGCTCGTGCCGGTCGAGATGGAGCCGTTCCTCGGTGGCACCAGCGAGATGGTCATCGAGCTCGACGGCGGCACCGCGGCCCTGCCCTGGGAAGTGCTCGACACGTCGTCGTCCGAGCTCACCGGCAGCGACCCGCGGCCGTGGGCGATCCGCAGCAAGCTCCTGCGAAAGCTGCGCACGGCCGACTTCCGGGCCCAGGTGTCCGACGCCGACGCCGACGGCAGCATCCTGGTGATCGGCGAGCCGATGCTCGACGAGGCGATGTACCCACCGCTGCCCGGCGCGCGTGCCGAGGCGGTCGCGGTCGCGGCGCGCCTGACCGCCGGCCCGGCCGGGGTCGACGCGGCGCGCGTGCGGGCGCTGACCGGCGGCAACGACGATGCGCGCAACATCATCAATGCGCTGTTCGAGCGGCCCTACCGGATCGTCCACGTCGCCGGCCACGGCGCGCCGGGCGCCGATGGCGGCGTCGTCCTCTCCGGCGGCACCTACCTCGGCGCGGCCGAGGTCAAGGCGATGCGCACCGTTCCCGAGCTGGTCTTCCTCAACTGCTGCCACCTCGCCGCGCGCGACGCCAAGACCGTGCTTGCCAACTACGACCGGGCCGAGTTCGCCGCGGGCATCGCCGAGGCGCTGATCGAGATCGGCGTGCGCTGCGTCATCGCTGCCGGCTGGGCGGTCGAGGACAAGCCGGCCGAGCTGTTCGCGACCACGTTCTACGACGCGCTGCTCGGCGGCGCGCGCTTCATCGACGCCGTCGCGGCGGCGCGCAGCGCGGCCTGGAAGGGCGGCGGCGGCGGCAACACCTGGTCGGCCTACCAGTGCTACGGCGACCCGGGCTGGACCTGGCGGCGCGACGTCGGCGATGCCCAGCGCGTGCCGGCCCTGTCGAGCGACGAGTTCGCCGGCGTCTCGTCGCCGCCGGGATTGACGCTCGCGCTCGAGACGATCTCGATCAAGCTGCGCTTCGGCGGCGACGACGATCCGGCCAAGAAGAAGACCCTCGAGCAGGCGCAGCGCGACAAGATCCGTTTCCTCGAAGCCAAGTTCGCGCCGCTCTGGGGCAAGATGGGTGCGGTCGCCGAGGCATTCGGCCTCGCCTTCGCCGATGCGCGCGACGTCGACAAGGCGATCGACTGGTACCGCGCTGCGGTCCACGCCGATGACGGCAGCGCCTCGTTCAAGGCCGCCGAGGAGCTCGGCAACCAGCTCGCGCGGCGCGGCGAATCGCGCAAGGACGCGGTCGCAGCGAGGCGCGATATCGACGAGGCGATCGCCCGGCTGCAGAAGCTGGTCGAGATCCAGCCCACGATCGAGCGCGAGGCGCTGCTCGGCTCGGCTTACAAGCGGCTGGTGATGGTCGAAGGTCGTGCGGCCGAGAGCTCGGCTGCGGCACCGGCAGGCACCCCGGCCAAGCGCGGCCGCCGGCGTGCCGCGGTCGCTGCCCACTCCGGCGAACGGCTCGCGGCGCTGCGCGCGATGGCGCTGCACTATGGCAACGCCGAGCGGCTCGCCCATGACGCGAATGCCGCGAATCTGTTCTATCCGGCCAAGAACGGCATCAGCGCCGAGCTGCGCCTGGCATTTCTCGAGCGACGTCCGGCCGAGCTCGCGGTCGAGCGCATGCGCACGGTCCAGGAGTCGCTGGCGCGAGCAGCGAGCGAGCGGCCCGACTTCTGGTCGGTGGTGGGACAGATCGAATTGCGCGTCCTGGCGGCAGTCGCGGCGCAGCGTCTGGCCGGCGAATCGTCGGCGTTGATCGGCGACTTCCGCGACCTCAAGGCGCGCGTGCCGGCGCTCGGCATGTGGGACTCGGTCCATTCCGAAGCGCGCTTCACGCTCGAGCCGTACCTCGGCATGGCGAGCGCTGCGGAGCAACGCGCTGCTCGCGCGCTGCTCGACGCGCTCGCGGCGATGGCCGCCGCGTAGCGGCGACCGTCGCCGCTGCGGTGGCCTGCGCCCGCCGCAGCGGCAGACAGGATTGCTCCCGCCCCAGCTTCGCTCCCCTCCCTCCGAGAGGGAAGGGCCGTCCCCGGTGGGGGCCGCTTTCCCTAGCGACCGCCGGTGACTTCGACGATCGAGCCCGTCGTGTAGCTGGACTGTTCCGAGAGCAGCCAGACGATCGCCTGGCCGACTTCGTCGGCCGTGCCGGCGCGCTGCATCGGCAGCTGGGGCGCGATCTGGCGCACGCGGTCGGGGGTGCCGCCGGAGGCGTGGATGTCGGTGTCGATGATTCCGGGGCGCACCGCGTTGACGCGGATGCCTTCGGCCGCGACTTCCTTGGCCAGGCCGATGGTGAAGGTCTCGATGCCGCCCTTGGCCGCGGCGTAGTCGACGTACTGGCCGGGGCCGCCGAGCTTGGCCGCGGCTGAGGAGACGTTGACGATCGCGCCGCCGGCGTGCGCGCCGGGCGCTCCCGGCGCAGGCCGGGTGGTCATGCGCCGGATCGCCTCGCGCGCGCAATAGAAGCTGCCGAAGACATTGATCGCGAACATCCGCTGCAGCCGCTCGACGCTCATCGCGTCGACCCGCACCGGCGTATCGACGACACCGGCGTTGTTGACCAGGCCGCCGAGCGGCGGCAGCTCGCGGTCGATCGTGGTGAACATCGCCACCACTGCGGCGTCGTCGGCGACGTCGGCCTGGAGCGCGAGCGCGTGCCCGCCCGCGGCAGCGATCGCCGCGACAACGGCGTCGGCTGCGGCCGCATCGCGCGCGTAGTTGACGGCGACCGCCCATCCTCGAGCCGCCGCGAGGCGGCACGCCGCGGCACCGATGCCGCGGCTGCCGCCCGTGACCAGCACTGTCCGCCCGCCCGGGTCACTCGTCATCGTTGCCGTCCGCGCCCGCGTCGCTGTCGCCGCCGCTCTGCTCCTTCGCCTTGCGGTCGAGGATCGCCTGCATCGGCGCGAGGCCCTGGATGAAGTCATCGACCGGCTTCGGCTTGGCGACGCGCAGCTGCGGCACGAACAGGTGATTCATGTAGAGCTCCTCGCCCGGCCGGCCGGTGCGCTGGACGTTGAACCAGAGCGAGAGCGCGACGCCGACGACGAAGCCGGTGGCGGCGACGCCGCGCATCAGGCGCTCGCGCCCAGGCTCGACGGCGAGCAGGTGGAAATAGATCGCCGCGGCGACGGTGGCGTAGACGGCGATGAAGCTGAAGTCGGTGACCCACGGCCACGAGAACGCGAATGCCAGCAGCGGCGGCAGCACCGCGAGCACCAGCGTGACCAGACTGGCAGTGACGAACACGCGCACATGCCAGCCGAAGTGGCTCTGCCGGGTGAAGGTCTTCGAGAGCAGCGACCAGAGGCCGCACCAGATCGCGCCGCCGGCGATGGTCGTGAGAAACATCGCGCCGAGGCTGCGCGACAGCCCCTCGGGATCGCTGTCGATCCAGGTGTTTGCCAGCACCAGAGCGAGCACCGCCACGCCCAGCGCCAGCGTGGGCAGCCAGCGCTTCTCGGCGGCGACGACCGGTGTCATCGCCTGCTCAGGGACGAGGGCATGGCCCGGCAGGCGCAGCCGGAGCACGACTCGGCCGATGTACAGCTCGAGGTCGCGGCCGTCGTCGGCAATGCGCTTGGTCGCGCCGGCGCCGAGGTGCTCGCGACCGACGACGACGCCGTTGCGGGTCTCGCCGGCGGCGACCGAGATCGTCGCTGCGCCGCTGTCGTCGTCGTGGACGAGGTCGACGCTGGCGTGGTGCGCGGCGACGTGCGGATCGCTCAGGACGACGGTGTTGTCGAGGGCGCGGCCGATCGAGACCGGCCAGCGCTCGACCCGCCACGCCTGGCGCACCAACCCGTCGCGGTCGATCGCCTCGACCAGCGCCAGCGGGGCGTCGAGCACGGCTAGGGCTGCGGCTTGACCCATCGGAAGGCGTCGAGGTAGTGGTGCGCGAGGCGCTGGGCGTTGGCGAAGGTCACGCCCTGGGCGTCGAAGCGGCCCTGCACGCCGGACTCGCTCTGGTCGAGCGTCGCCACCAGGACTGCGACGTCGTAGAGCTGCGGCAGCTTCTTGTAGGCGCGCATGCAGACGACGGCGCGCAGCGCCAGGCCGTCGCGGTCGATGAAGTCCTCGTTGCAGCGCGGCTTGGTCTGGTGCTGCGACGACAGGCGCGAGAACGCCTCGTTGCGAAAGCTCGCCGAATAGCGCGAGGCGAAGCGCAGCGGCCCGAGCTTGGAGCCGTCGTAGCTCTCGTGGCGCAATGCGATCGTTCCGGTGTTGAAGTCGCCGACGAAGATGCGCGTGTCCATGACGCAGTCGGAGCGCTCGAAGTCGAGGCCGCCCGTCTGCGACAGCGTGCTCGTTCCCCAGCAGCGCATGAAGACGTCGGGCGGCACTGGCACGTGGTAGCGGGGATGGGTCGCGTCTTTCCAGCCCTGCGCGATGAAGCGGTCGGTGAGCGCGGCCTGGTGCTTGAGCAGCTGCTCGTCGACGATCGCATACGCGGGGCCGATCAGCGGCGCTGCATCCTTGCCGCGCGCAAGCAGGGCGATCGCGAACTCGGCCGGGACGAGGAAGCTGACCTGCTCGCCGTCGACGCGGCGGGCGACGTTGACGCCGACGACATGGCCTTCCTCGTCGAGGGCCGGGCCGCCGCTCATTCCCGCCGAGAGCGCGCCGCCGAAGAAGATCTGCGGATAGAAGCTTCGCTTGACCAGGCCGTTGTAGGTGCCTTGCGTCACCGCGAAGCCGACGTCGAGCGGATTGCCGAGCGAATAGATGCGCTCGCCCTGCGACAGCGGCTCGTTGGCCGGGCGGAACGGCAGCGCGTCGAAGCTGCGCCCGGCGGCGTCGCCGGCGCGCAGCAGCGCCAGGTCGTGCAGGACGTCGAGCTGCAGGATCTGCAGCGGCGCCTCGCGGCCGTCGGCGGTGACGTAGACCAGGTCGTGGCGCTCGGGCTTCAGCGCCGCCTCGCTGACGACATGGAAGTTGGTGACGATGTGGCCCTGGTCGGTGACGAAGAACCCCGAGCCGACCGAGGTCTGGCTGGCCCGGCCCTTGAGCACGGTGCGGATCTGGACCAGCTGCGAGCGCGCCTGCTCGTAGACCTTGCGTGCCGAGAGCGAAACCGGTGCCGATGGCAGTGCGGGCACCGCTCCGGTCGCGGCCTCTGGCGCCGAAGCGGCTGTAGGCGCACGCGGCGGTGCAGCCAATGCCGACGCTGCCGCCAGCGCCAGCAAGCCCGTCACGGCCCAGCGCCTGACTCGAATTCCCATTCGCGAAGATTCTACGGCGCGCACGAGCGCCGAGAGGGCGCTGCTACAGTCGTCGCGCCGCGTCCGGGCGGCTCGAAATCACCAGGAGACTCACGCATGCAACGCCGCCGCCTGCTCCGCGCCGCGCTCGCCGGTTCGGCCGTCATCGGCCTGCCCGGCCTCGGCCGCAGCCAAGCCGTCGAAAAGCCCAAGCTGACGATTGCCGTCGGTGGCAAGAATCTCCTCTATTACCTGCCGCTGACGATCGCCGAATCGCAGGGCTATCTCAAGGCCGAAGGGCTCGACGTCACGATCGCCGACTTCGCCGGTGGCTCGCGCGCGCTGCAAGCGCTCGTCGGCGGCAGCGCCGACGTCGTCTCGGGAGCGTTCGAGCACACGATCAACATGCAGGTCAAGGGCCAGCGCCTGCGCGCGTTCGTGCTCGAAGGGCGGGCGCCGCAGATCGTCCTCGGCATCAATCCGAAGACGATGCCCGACTTCAAGTCGGTCGCCGACCTGAAGGGCAAGAAGCTCGGCGTCACCGCGCCGGGATCGTCGACCAACGTGCTCGCCAACTTCGTCCTCGCCAAGGCCGGGCTGAAGCCGGGCGATGTCTCGATCATCGGCGTCGGTGCCGGCAGCGGCGCGGTCGCGGCGATGCGCGCCGGCCAGATCGACGCGATCTCCAACCTCGACCCGGTGATCACCTTGCTGATGCGATCGGGCGATCTCAAGATCGTCTCCGACACGCGCCAGGTTGCCGAGGCCGAGCGCGTCTTCGGCGGGCCGATGCCGGCGGCGTGCCTCTACACCACGCAGACCTTCATCGACAAGAACCCGGCGACGGTCCAGGCGCTCGCCAACGCGATCGTCCGTGCCGACAAGTGGATCCAGGCCGCGGGTCCGGGCGAGATCATCAAGGCGGTTCCCGAAAACTACCTGCTCGGCGATCGCGCCGTCTACGTCGATGCCTTCCTCGCCGCCAAGGGCGCGCTCTCGCCCGACGGCATGATTCCCGAGGCCGGCGCCGAGACCGCGCGCCGCGCGCTGGCGAGCATCGATCCGGAAATCGCCGCGGCCAAGATCGACCTCGCGGCGATCTGGACCAACGACTACGTCAAGCGTGCCAACGCGAAGTACCCGAAAGGCTGAGCGCTCACGACGATGAGCGATGCCAGCCCCGACGCCGGCTACCTGCCGCTGCACCGCTGCGAGGCGTTGACCGACGGCATCTTCGCGGTCGCGATGACGCTGCTCGTGATCGAGCTGAAGCTGCCCGAGCACGGCCTGGTCCACTCCGCCGACGAGCTTGCCGCGGCGCTGCTCGGGCTGGCCCCGAAGGCGATGTCCTGGGCGCTCAGCTTCTTCATCCTGGCGCTGTTCTGGATCGGCCACCACCGTGCGTTCGCCTGGGTTCGCCATGCCGACTCGCGCCTGGTCACGCTCAACCTGCTGCAGCTGGCGGTCGTCAGCCTGATGCCGTTCTCGGCCGCGCTCTCGGGCGAGTACGGCGGCGTGCTGCTGTCTCAGGTCGTGTTCTCGACCAACATGGCGCTGCTCGGCATCCTCGCGCTGCTGGTCCTGCGCTACATCCATCGCCACCCCGAGCTCGGGCCGACGCCGATGCCCCTGGCGCGCTACCGCGGCGCGCGGCTTCGCATCAGCGGCGTGATCCTGATCAGCGTCGTCGCCGTCGCTCTCGCCATGGTCATGCCGGTGCCGTCGATGGGCAACATGGCGTTCATGCTGATGGCCGTGATCAGCCCGCTGTCGCGCGTGATCGAGCGGCGCGAGCTGGCGATCGCTCCCACCGCGGCCGGAGCGATCCCGCGCTGACCGCGGCGCGACCCGGATAACGCGCCGCGGGCCGCCGCGGCGTCAGTCGACGCTCGCGCGCGCCGACACCATCTTGCATGCGTCCTTGCGCGCGTTCTGGGCGTCGATCATGGCCACCGCGTCGTAGACGCTCACCTGGTAGATCGGCGCCGTCAGGTGGACGAAGGCGATCAGCGCCGGCATCCCGCCCGCGGCCTTCTCGGTGATGCGGCGCTCGGTCATCGTCATCGCCTGCGGCGCGCAGCTGGCGCTGGTCGTCGCCGGGTCGGGTGCGGCCTGGCTGGCGAACGGGGTCGCGAGCGCGGCGCAGGTCGAGGCCAGGAGGATCAAGCGATTTGAGCTCATGGGGTGACTCCTTTGCGGCCGGATTGGACGCGAACGAAAGGTAGGCTTCGCGCGCCGCCGAATCATCCCCAAGGCGACGGAGACCGGATCGGCTGGGATGAAGGCGCTTCTGCGGCGACGAACTCCCGTGCGGCGATCGACGTCGGGGCCGCGCCTACACTCGTCGCCGCACTTCGCGTCTCCCGACAGTGACATCCCCCGCGTCCCTTGCTCCGCCTGCGCTCTCGCTCGCGGCAGTGACCTGCACCTTCGCCGACAAGGCCGATCCGCGCCAGCGCTACACCGCCGTGCGCGACGTGACGCTCGCCGTCGGCGCGGGCGAGTTCGTCTCGGTCGTCGGCCCTACCGGCTGCGGCAAGAGCACCTTGCTCAACGTCGCCGCCGGCCTGCTCGCGCCGAGCAGCGGCCGGGTCGAGGTGTTCGGCGCGCCGCTCGCCGGGATCAACCGGCGCGCCGGCTACATGTTCCAGACCGAAAGCCTGATGCCTTGGCGCACCGCGCTGCAGAACGTCGCCGCCGGGCTCGAGTTCCGCGGCCGCGCCGAGTCCGCAAGCGAGGCCCAGATGTGGCTCAAGCGCGTCGGCCTGGGCGCCTTCGGCGACCGCTACCCGCACCAGCTCTCGGGCGGCATGAGGAAGCGCGTCAGCCTGGCGCAGACGCTGGTTCTCGACCCCGACATCATCCTGATGGACGAACCGTTCTCGGCGCTCGACGTCCAGACGCGCCAGCTGATGGAAAACGAGGTCCTCGGCCTGTGGGCCGAGAAGCGGAAGGCAGTGCTCTTCATCACCCACGACCTCGACGAGGCGATCGCGATGAGCGACCGCGTCGTCTGCCTCTCGGCCGGTCCGGCGTCGCACCCGATCGGCGAGTTCGCGATCGACCTGGCGCGGCCGCGCGACGTCGCCGAGGTGCGGGCGACGCCGCGCTTCGTCGAGCTGCATCAGGCGATCTGGGCCGTGCTGCGCGAGGAAGTGCTCGCCGGCTACCGGCAGCAGCTCGCGGCGTGAAGCAATGAAATACCTTCGTCTCTGGCAGGTCGGGCTGCTCGTCGCCGTCTTCATCGCCTGGCATCTCCTGACGACTCCCGGCCTCCTGCCCACCTTCATGTTCGACAACGACCGCCAGGCGGCGTTCTTCTTCGGCGAGCCGGTGAAGGTCTTCGGCCGCATCTGGGCCTGGTTCGTGGGCAATGCCGACATCTACCAGCACCTCTGGGTGACGCTGCTCGAGACCGTGCTCGCGTTCGCCATCGGCACCGTGCTCGGCCTCGCGTTCGGCCTCTGGCTCGCGCTCAGCCCGCTCGCCGGAGCGATCTGCGATCCGTACATCAAGGCGCTCAACAGCATGCCGCGCGTCATCCTGGCGCCGATCTTCGCGGTCTGGTTCGGCCTCGGCATCGCCAGCAAGGTCGCGCTCGGCGTGACGCTGGTCTTCTTCATCGTCTTCTTCAA
>Ga0070670_100001693_pt1 | contig 17935 bp, 13 predicted proteins | sample KBSS63metaG_FD_64665 | JGI IMG/M metagenome (GOLD analysis project Ga0070670, IMG submission 64665) | Switchgrass rhizosphere microbial communities from Kellogg Biological Station, Michigan, USA - KBS S6-3 metaG | ecosystem: Host-associated > Plants > Roots > Rhizosphere > Soil ... | reverse complement strand
TCCTTCATCTCCGGGACCAGATAACGCACCGTCTTCTGGCCGCGATACCGCTGAATGAAATCCTCAACCATACCGCCATCGAGGGGACCGGGACGGTACAGCGCGTTCAAGGCCGAAAGGTCCTCGACGTCCTTGGGCTTAAGCTTCCGACAGATTTCCTGCATCCCCGAAGACTCGAACTGAAAGACCGCATCGGTCCGCCCTTCCCCGAAAACTGCCATCGTCTTTTCGTCGTTAAGCGCTATATCCGCCCAGTTAATCTCAGCTCCAAGCAATTGCTTAATCGTCGTTAAGCACTCATTTATAACGGTTAAAGCAGTAAGCGCTAAAAAGTCCATCTTAAGCATGCCGGTCTTTTCGAGGTCAGACATGACATACTGAGTGGTGACTTCTTCCTTGCCCGAAACCGCGATCGGTATCAGTTCCTGCAGCGGAACGGGCGATATTACGACTCCCGCAGCATGAACTGACGAGTGCCTGGCGCAACCTTCCAGGCGCTGGGCAATCTCCATCAACTCCTTCACGTTCGGATTGGTCTCAATCTCCTTCCTTAGTTCAGGGACTTGTTCAAGCGCCTGGCTGAGGCTTACGTTTCGACCGCGGACCGGCGGCGGGATCATCTTCGCGATGCGATCCACTTCCGAGTAAGGCATTTCCAGGGCGCGGCCGACGTCTTTAATCGCGGCCCGGGAGGCGAGGGTTCCGAACGTGATGATCTGGCAGACCGAGTCCTGGCCGTAGAGATTGGAGACGTGCTTGATAACGTCGCCGCGACCGCGCACGCAAAAATCGATGTCGATATCAGGCATCGAGATGCGGCCGGGGTTAAGGAATCGCTCGAAGATGAGGTCATACTTTAAAGGGTCTACGTCAGTTATTTCCAGACAATAGGCCACCAGCGAGCCGGCGGACGAACCACGTCCGGGTCCAACCGGTATCGAGTGATCCTTGGCATAGCGAACAAAGTCCCAGACGATGAGGAAGTAACCGGCGAAACCCATCTGCTTGATCATCGCGATCTCGCTGGCGAGGCGCGTCTGATAATCGGAGATGGGCCGCTTCAGTTCACCGCGAGACTCCAGTCGATCCCAAACTTGTTGGCGGCGCTTCTCGAAGCCGTTCCTAACCACCTTCTCAAAATAGTCATCAGGCGAAGCAGCCTCGCCTGCCGGGATGGGATAGTTCGGGAGGTGGTTGATGTTCTCCGGCAGCTTCAAATCGCAGCGCTCAGCAATTTCCACTGTTCGCGTTAATGCCTCGGGCAATTCGGCTCCGAAGACTCGCCACATCTCCTCAGGCGATCGCACGTAAAAATGCGGCGAGGCATAACGCAGCCGGTTGGTATCGTTAACTGTCTTCCCTGACCCGATACAAAGCAACACGTCGTGCGCGCGTGCGTCTGCCGGCGTGAGGTAATGCGCGTCGTTAGTGGCGACGAGCGGAATACCCGTCTTTTTCGATAATTCGACTAACGGCTTACGAATCCTCGCCTGGGCCTCGAGTTCGTGTTCCTGAATCTCGAGAAAGTAGTTTCCTTTGCCGAGTATCTCCTCGAACTCAAGGGCAGCAGCAGCAGCATCGTCACACTTTTCGCGAGCCAGCAGCGCCGATGGTACGCCCGACATGCAGGCCGAGAGCGCGATGATTCCTTTCGAGTGCTCAGCCAACAGTTCCTTGTCGATGCGTGGTTTGTAGTAGAACCCTTCGGTGTAAGCCTTCGAGGTCAAACGAACCAAATTGCGATAACCATCCAAATCTTTCGCCAGCAGGATCAGGTGAAAGTTCGCCTTTTCCCCGGGAGCTGAAGCGGCGCGATCGGTTCTACTGCCGCGCGTAATGTAGGTTTCACAACCGATGATTGGTTTTATGCCGCGGCCCTTCATCGTGTTGTAAAAAGAGATTGCGCCAAACATGTTGCCATGATCCGTCATAGCACAGGCCGTCATGCCAAGTTCTTCGACGCGTTTGGCAAGCGGCTTGATTTGAATGGCGCCGTCCAGCAGGCTGTAGTCCGTGTGCAGGTGGAGGTGGGAAAATCTTTGATCCGGCATAAGAATAAGAATTAATAGTGCTACCTGTCTGGCGACAGGCTCTTCGAAAAATAGATTAGGTTAACGCGTCAACTATACCACGCTCTTTGGAGTGCTTGCTCGGTGGCGAATGCATTTCAGAGTTCAAGCTTTAGCTTGTGTTTTTGATGACGCAGAAATGCCGCAGCCTAAAGGCTGAACTCTGAACTACGAACGCTATGGCGACAAGCAAGCGCGATACTGAAATCTCATTCCCATTCGATGGTGCTGGGCGGTTTGGAACTAACGTCGTACACAACTCTGTTCACGCCGCGAATCTCGGAGATGATTCGCGACGATACCCGCGCCAGCAAATCATGGGGCAGCCTCGCCCAATCCGCCGTCATTCCGTCCACGCTGGTGACCGCCCGCAACGCTATCACCTTTTCGTAGGTCCGCTCATCGCCCATCACACCGACAGTGGAAATCGGCAGCAACACCGGGAACGCCTGCCAGACCGAATTGTAGAGACCGGCCGCACGAAGCTCCTCGTCCAGAATCCGATCAGCTCCCTGGAGAAGTTTTACGCGCTCCTCCGTTACCTCGCCGATGATTCGCACAGCTAGACCGGGACCGGGAAACGGATGGCGCGTCAGTATTTCTTCCGGCACACCCAGTTCCCTGCCGATCAATCTCACCTCATCTTTGAATAACTCCCGCAGCGGCTCAATCAACTTAAGCTGCATCTTCTCGGGCAAGCCGCCCACGTTGTGATGACTTTTAATAACCGCCGACGGACCGCGCACAGAGACAGATTCGATGACATCCGGATACAAAGTTCCTTGCACCAAAAATCCCACGCCGCCTAGCTGCTTTGCCTGGGCTTCAAACACGTCGATAAAAATCTTGCCGATTGTTTTGCGCTTGGTTTCAGGGTCGGTGACGCCGGACAGTTTCTCGAGAAATTGCTCCCCTGCCCGGACGCCGGTAATGTTCAGTTTCATTTGCTGCCGCAGCAAACTAATGGTTGTCTCAAATTCGTTGTCGCGCAGCAGTCCGTTATCGACGAAGATGCACGTCTGCCGTTCGCCTATCGCCTGATGCACGAGAGCGGCAGCCACGGTAGAATCAACGCCGCCCGAGAGTCCGCAAACGACGCGACCGTTTTCTCCAACTTCAGCGCGGATGCGGTTAACCTGCTCTTCGATCACGGCCTTCGGCGACCAGTCACCTGCACATTTGCAAATCGAAAACAGAAAATTGCGGATCACCTGGGCGCCGAGCGGTGTGTGCGCGACTTCCGGGTGAAACTGAACGCCGTAAATTCCGCGTTCGTTATCTTCAATAGCGTTGAGAGCGTCGTCGGTCAGCGCGGTGACGTGGAATCCCGGCGGGACTGAAGTCATCCGATCGCCGTGGCTCATCCACACGTCCATCTCGCTGGGCAGGTCCTTGAATAGTAAACTTCCCTCGCCCGTCACCTTGAGCCTTGCATAACCAAATTCACGGTTGGGCGACGACTCAACGTGACCGCCCATGTCAAAGGCCAAAATCTGTAAGCCGTAACAAATGCCAAGCAGCGGGCTTTGTAGCGACTGCATCAGTGTTGCATCCGGTCGCGGCGCTCCGTCCTGATAAACCGACGACGGGCTACCTGATAAGATTAGGCCCTTCGGACGGCGGGCGATTATTCGTTCGACAGGCGTGTCAAAAGGCAGGATTTCGCAATAAACGCCCGCTTCGCGAACGCGACGGGCAATGAGCTGAGTGTATTGGGATCCAAAGTCAAGTATTATGACTGTTTCGTGTTGGTTTTCCGCTATCAAAAAAGAAGACCTCGGGACACTCGGGCTGCGTCCAAATAAGTTAGAAGGAAAGATGAACGTTGGATTATACGATTCGAGATGAATAACTCAAGAACGCCAGAGTGAAGAGTAGTAATTGATTCGTGTGCGTCTTTCTTGTTTCGTGTGACTCTGTGGTTCGTAGTTACCGTTTAGTAAAGGGGACGTATTACGAAAACACACGAACTCAAACGAACTCACATTAAACAGATCGAGTGACCTTGTAACCGCAATGCTATCGCATATCAAGAATCTAAGTTTCAATTTGGCTTTATTAGGAGCTTTGCTCGTCTCTTTAGTTGTCTCATCCTCCGTCAGTCTTGCCCAAAGCAGCGACAAACCCGAGCCACCCGTCCGCCTCTCACCTGATCTGGCACAGCCTTTAACAATCGGCTGGCGTTACGTATCAACCCAGACTCTGAACCTAAGCCCCGCCTTCGATGACCAGCGCATCTATTTGCCGCTCGCGGGAGGAACAATCGTTTCGCTCAACGGTGAAACGGGCCAGTTGAACTGGCGCGCTGATCTGGGTGGTGAACTCTCAGCGTCTCCAGTCGCCGATCAGCGCGCGGTTTACGTCGCCTCTGAAACCGGCAAAGTTGAGAGTGGCACGCGTCGAGCAATCGGCGCATTGCGCGCGCTGGGCCGCGAGGCGGGTGTTACGCAATGGATGCGCACCCTGGCAATGCCGCTTAGGGGAGCGTTGACTCTCGCCAACGGCAAATTAATCGGCGGCGCTGCGGACGGAAAGGTCTATGCGTTCGACAGTCGAAACGGCACGGCGATCTGGTTGTTTGAATACACCGCGGCGATCAATTCACAGCCGGTGGTATCTGGTTCGCGGGTATACGTCGGCAGTGAAGATGGCGCCCTGATCGCGCTGGACGAGGAAACAGGCAAACTGCTTTGGCGCTACCGGACTAAGGGCGCGGTGAGAGGACCGGTCGCAAACGGAACCGACATTGTCTACTTCGGTTCGGGCGATGGTTATGTTTACGCCGTTGTTGCCGAGACGGGAAGATTGCTCTGGCGCAAGCGAACGGGGGCGGGCGTTCAGGCTGTCGTGCGCACCAGCGACGAACTGCTGGTCGCTTCTCTGGACAATTTCGTCTACAAGTTTTCCCTGCGTGGCACGCGCTCGTGGAAGACACGTCTGCCCGGCAGAATCTCTTCGCAGCCGCTTGTCAGTCACGGCGCGGCGCTCTTCATGCCGCTTTCGGGCTCAGCGGGAATTGTGCTGGAACTGCGCGATGGAAAGCAGGTGAATCTGCTGCCGACCGGTGAGGAGATTGCAACTTCGGCGTCGCCGGTGGCTGTCGGCGAGGTGGTACTGTTAACGACGGAGCATGGTCTGCTGGCTTTTACTGAACCCTCAAAAAAAGCGGTGATCGAAAACTACAAGGAGCTGCGTTGAAGTTTGCCCGTTTAGGGCTGCTTTACCTGCACCCCTGCTTCGACCGGTTCCGAACGACGCCGAAACAGTCCAAAGAGGCGCGTCAGTAGTCCGTTGAGAATGTAACCGATGACCAGCACCAGCAGCACGTAACGCGAGTAAAGAAAGATCAGCATACCCACCGCGACTGCAAGGATTACAGTGCGCATACTCCGGCTGCGCGTGCCCACCGTTTTGAAGCTGGAGAAGCGCAGCGTACTCACCATCAAAACGCCGAGTAAGCCAACCAGGCCCATCAACAACAGCGAATAAATGCGGGCCCGCTCTGGTCCGTATTGCACCAGCGGCACCGGCGTGAAGTGAATGATGGCGGCAATTAGTCCACCGGCAACCGGAATCGGCAAGCCGACAAAGTTTTTCTTGTCAGTTTTCACCAGTCCTTCGGCGAGAATGCGCGGCCGCGAAGCTTGAACATTGAAACGCGCGAGTCGAAAGCCGCCGCACATCAGATACATGAACGAGAGGAACCAGGCGAGGCTGTGCAGGCCGCTGCCCTCTTCGAGGGTCGCGCCATAACCCCAGACGTAAGCGAGCACCGCCGGCGCCAGGCCGAAGGTGACGATGTCGGCGATTGAGTCCAGTTGAACGCCAATCTCCGTGGTTGTCTTGGTCATGCGCGCAATTCTGCCATCAACCATGTCGAACAGAAGCGCCCAGCCGATCGCCTTGGCGGCGTTATCGAGATAAAGAGAGGCGTGAAGCAAGTCGGCGTGATTACCGGTACCGATGTATTGAAAGCCGCGCGCCGCCGCCATCACGGCGTAGAAGCCCATGCCGATATTGGCCGCAGTGAAACACGAAGGGATGAGATAGACGCCTTTGCGAAGTCCCCTGCGTTCTGGGTTTTTTGTTTCCATATCTGAACTACCGTCGATCATCCTCTGTCGCACACAGAAGAGCTAGCGGATTCTGCCGATGATCGAAGTGCCGCCCTTCACTCTGGTCCCTTCGGTGACGAGAATTTCAACGCTCGCGGGCAGCAGCAAATCTGTGCGGGAGCTAAACTTTATCAAACCGAACCGCTCCCCTAACGCCACGCTTTCGCCCGCGTGTTTCCAGCAAACAATCCGACGCGCCAGAATGCCGGCAATTTGTTTACAAACAACGGTGATCTTTTCGCCTTCGATCGTCAGCGCGTTCTGTTCATTAACGACGCTCGAGTTCTCGTCAGTCGCCATCAAAAACTTGCCGCGCGTATAAGAAACATTCGTGATCTTGCCGGCAATCGGCGCGCGATTTATGTGAACGTCAAACGGCGACAGAAAAATGCTGACCACTGTCGCAGAGTTCTCGTTTTGATCTTCGACAGGTTTAACGCGCGTTACCCGGCCGTCGGCCGGAGCTACCACGACGGACGAGTCACTTGGCGCTACCCTGCGCGGGTCGCGGAAAAAGTACGCCATGAAGGCGGCGAGGATTGCGAACACTACCGCGATGGGCCATAACCCCACGACGACCAGCACGACGGCAACGAACGCCGGCACCAATACGTAAGCAATTCCTTCGCGAGCTATTATCACTCCTTTATTTCCAGAGGATTTCCCAGGTCTGCAACCGCGACGATCAAGGCTTTTGTTCCTGCCTGCAAGAAAGGGGACGTGTAATTTTCCACGTCCCCTGCCGTCCGACAATTTAGGAGAAACTTCTCCTGATAATTAATGACTTACACTTTCATTTTTCTGATATTGCATTATTAGCGCGTACATCTGATCTTTAAGGGCGAGCTTCTTTTTCTTGAGCGTAACTTCTTCCAGTTGCTCTTCGTCGCTCGGATATGGAAGAGCCGTCAGCTCGCTCAGGCGCTCTTCATAGCGCGTGTGTTCGCGAGCTAATTCCCGAAACTCCGGGTCGCGGTTCATCAACTCTTCCTTCAGCGTATCCGCAGATGTAATGTCCATGTTCGTGCATGTCTCCTTTCAGACTGATGGGACGGGCAAGATTTGTTGAGGAGGCGTTTGGAGACCTCCCGGGAATGTTCGGACACGAAAAAATGGTAGCCCAATTGCCCTGTGGGATCAAGCGGTTCGCTCCTGTTGCGCGTGTGTCCCCACTTGTAAAGCAAACTGTTAGTTTGCGATGGTTAGTGGCATTCAGTGCGCGCAAACTAACAGTTTGCGTTACATGACTCCGCTACAGCTCGATCGTCATCACGAGGGCGTCTTCCACCGGTTCCGAATAGTATTTGCTGCGCCGCGAAGTAACTTGAAAACCGCAACTCTCGTAGAGCGCCAGCGCCGCCGTATTTGCGGCACGCAACTCCAGAAACGCCCGCGCCGCGCCGGAACGTTTGCCTTCAGCCAAAATGTTATCCAACAGCGAACGACCGATGCCGCTGCGACGATAACCATCGCGCACCGCGACGTTGTTGATGTGAAGCTCGTCAGCGGCCAAGCGCGCGACGATGTATCCCGCCAAACGCCGCCGCTCCCCCACGCGCTCGCGGCCGGGGAGACGCGCCACCAGCATCAAATGACTGTTGCTGCCCTGGAGTTCCGCGTAGTATGCCGCCCATCCCCAACGACTCAGCCCGGAATTCTCCTCGAGGTCAACGACTTCGAGCAGGTCGTGCTCCGTCATTCTCGTGATCGACACATCCTGGGCATTGGCTGGAATTGCCTGCTCGGTCAACGACATGTTTGATTCAGTTCCGCATCCGAAGGTCGTACGTAGATTGCACTGAGGGAGTGCGGCGATTGTATATCGCCGGTTTGAAAAAGTTCCAGCGCCAGCGCTGCGACATGCCGGGCCAGGTTCGTCTCCGGCGACGCCAGCGACCAAACGCCCCGTTTCTTGTCAACTGCCGCGTCGTGTTCCATTGCTTCGGCGAAATAGATATTTGCTTCCTGCGCGTGACTAGCGAGCAGATCGCGTTGGAGGTAAGCGCCGGCGCCCGCCCACTTCAGATCAACGCGCGATGCGTAACGCTCCAACAGTTTCTGCGGCGACAGGTGGGCCGGCGTATCCAACTCACTAACAACACCATCCGCGGAGAGCGAAAGCAGTTGCGCAAAAACTTCTCCTCGTCCGGCGGGAAGCAAAGCGACTGTCGCCGGCGATGGTCCAGCGGCGTGGGCCACCGCGTGCAACGTCGGTATGCCGAGACACGGCCGCTCCAAGGAAGCTGCCAGCCCCTTCAAAGTTGCAATGCCGATTCTCAGCCCAGTGAAACTTCCGGGACCGGAAGCGCACGCAAATAGTTCGACGTCTGCCAACGTGAGCTTCGCCTCAGTCAAAATGTCGTTGATGTCTTGCAACAAACTGGCCGATTGCGAAACTTTCGGGTCACCTGAACGCGCCGCCAGTTCGCTCGTTCCACGACCGAGCCAGACGCTGCCGCCGAGCGTCGCCGTGTCCAGACTCAAAATAATAGGAGCGTTCAAATCAGTGCTCTGCCGACGCCGGCAAATTGAACAGCAGCCGGCCGGCTCGTGAAATCAGGTTTGCCAGTTGATATGGCAAGCGCGGCAGGTTGTTAAACTCGCCGTTCACGCTAATCGTCGCCAGGATCGGGTTGGGCCAACGTTGCCGCAGCCCTTCCGGCAATTGGGAGGGGTGACGCAGAAGATTCGCCATCGGCAGGGGATGACTCATCGGCGGCTGGTTAATCGCGAAAGGCCGTTCCCATTGCTTCAAAACGTTTTCCAACAACCACGCGGGGACCTGCACGTTGAATTCGTCAGGAACATTTTTAGTGTCGGCCGCGAGTAACTGCTTAGCGAGCGCAATCGCGCACTTGATCCACCTGGCGCGCGTTGCGTTCGCGCCCAGGCAAACGTTCCAACTGAAAGTCGCCGGCAACGTTTCGACACCTACACCAACGTCGCAGAGCCAAAGCGGACGCCAGGCGCCGTGTTTTAAAAGATGGATGGCGGAAAGTGCCAGCTGATCTTCGGGACCGAGGATACGAATCTGCTCCGCTCCCAGAGCCACGGGGGTCGCGCGGGCGAAGAGATCAGTAAATGTACGGTCACCGAGTTCAGAAAAGTGTTGGTGGAGATCTACCCAGCAGTCGGTTGCCGGGCTCAGCACTTCGCCAGCAAGTTTGAACTGATCGGGATGAACGCAAACGTCTATGTCGCCAAACGGCCGCAGCGCGCGCGTGCTGTAAATGCCGGCAGTGGCCCAGCCTTTGGCGAGCACGGCTTCCACCTCAGCCTCGCGCAACAGCCGGAAGACCTTTTCAATCTTCTGTTCGTGGATGTTTGACTGCAGCGACTGAAGTCGAAACGCCTGATGGAGCATGTCGGCAGAGGCGGTGTTTCGCAGACTCGTGTTGGCGAGACGGTTCCAGGCTAACGCGGCCGCGCCGGAGTCATATAGTAGAGGCGTGACCGAGTCGAGCTCGGATTCAGAGATTCGCAGCGGCGGAAACTCCGAGCTGCGCCACGAGCCGGCGAGCAGTTCAGCAACGAGCCGCCCCTTGTTAGAACTTTCCCGCGATTTCATTGGATCCCTAAGCGCTTTGGCAGAAGCCCGACCGTCAGGGGAGGGGTCTAGAAGGCGTGAAAACAATTGAGGGCCCCATTGTTCCACAGCTTCTAAACCCCCTCCCTGACGGTCGGGCTTCTGCAAAGCTCACTTGCCTTCGACCCGCTTCAGCAAAGCCTCAACAACTTCGGTCGCGTTCCCTCTCACGCCTTTAAGCACGTGCGCGTTGGTGGCGACTACGCGCAAAGTCGCGAGCGCTCGCTCGGGACTGCGGCGCGCGCTGACGGTGTTGAAGAGCAGTTCCAACACGCCTTTGCCGGGACTCAAGGTTCGCGGACGCCAGCGCGCGCCCTGCTCAAACCTGGTCATCAAAACCAGGCCAACCGGCAGCGGTTTGGTTCCATGGCGTCCGCCGAGCTCAGTCGCCGTAACTTTTCTTTGTTGAAACTTCCCTTCTTCGCGCAGCTCAATGGGTTTTGAAAACGGATGGACACGCCCGCGCGAATCCAGCACTGCATACTCGTCGGAATAATAAGTCGCGCCGGCGCGAACCAGTTCCGCCACCAGGGTCGACTTGCCGCTGTAACTGCGCCCGGGGATCACAATCCCCTGCCCCTTCCAACCAACCACGCCCGCGTGTACAAACACGCGATGCGTCGCCAGTTCAGCAACAAACAGGCGGAGGTCAGACTCGAACGTTTCAAACACACCGTCGAGATCAAGCGAACGAGCCAGGCGCGCCTCGTCTCCATAAAGCGAATGCAGACGCTTGACGCTCGCGCGCGAATCAGGATTGCCAATCAGGATCGAGTAGACGCGATCAACCAGCGAAGACGTCGTGCTCTGCCACTCGGAAGGGAGATGCAGGCGCACTCGCTCCAGGGCAGCCGCGTCGTTTGAGCGAATACCAATCCGCACCCCATAAGATTTCAAAGCGAAACCTGTGGTCCACCCCAGGCTGTCTACTTTTTTCATCGGCGCCGAAGCTTCTTGTTGCCCGTTACGCTTTATTTCAAACATATCAAGACGAACGTTGCAGAAGCCCGACCGTAAGGGAGGGTTTTCTTTTCGAACGGTTTAAGAGCCCTTCCTAACGGTCGGGCCTCTGCCTGCATTATCGCACCTGCTCGATTGAAAAACTGTCGAACGATACTGATCCGAAGATTGGACACGGCTGCGTGGTGCAGTTCTCTCTTTGCACACTCAAGAGAACGGCAGAGGTTTTTTCCGTAGTGCTGAACTCAACACCATAAATTTGCCAGGCACTGCTGCCCTTCGCCAGGGGAATAGACTTCCCCAACGCCTTTGTATCGTCAGCGGCATCGGTGACGAGGAGCAAAGGCAGTCCGCCTGAGACCACGTCTTGGGAACGACTGGCGAAGTTGATCCGGTAACGCTTCGATGGTTCGACCAGCACGAGCTGCGACAACCAACCGGCGTTCGCGATTCCATTCAGATCAATTCTCAAACTCTTCGCGCCGCTGTGCGGACGATCGGCGTCGAGCGACACCGTAGTCGCTTGCAAGTCGCGGGGCACGCGCCAGCCAAAGCCACGTTCGCCAAAAGATAGCGGGCCTTCGAACCCTCCGTCATAGATAGAGAGACCGGATGGCTGCGAATCTGTGTGAAAAGTCTTCCAGATGTCGAATGCTTCTTTGTACGCGCCTTTAGTTGTGAGTTGGTCGATCAACTCCACTTTGGTCGAGTCAGGAACTGAAGTCGCGTGAGCGAGCTGGGTCGCCGCTTCGGGGGCTCGCCCATGTCGGGCCAGCAGGCGCGCGAAAGCAATTCGCATCTTGTCGTTTCTAATCTCGACTAGTTGTTCGGTTAGACCGACGTCGCCGCGCGCTATGCCCCACGCGAGATCAAGCAGACTGGGAACCAGCTCCGGATTGCTTTGCGCCGCCTGATTCAGGTCTTTGAAGGCTGCGTCATACTGCTTGCTTCTGAGCAGCACGTTGCCGCGGTTCCAGCGCGGCTCGGAATAATGCGGCGCACGCGCAACCGCCTCGTCAAAGGCTTTAACCGCGCCCGTAGTATCGCCAATTTGATCACGGACCAGACCAAGCTCTGACCAGAGCCGGTAGTCGGCGGGCCGCAACGCGACAGCGTTCTCCAGTTCGACTAGTGATCGTTCCGGAGCGCGCGCGAGACTTGAGACGCCGGCGCTCGCCACATGAGCTTCGGCGTCTTTTGGCGTGAGCTCAATCGCCTTGTTCGCGGCGGTTGCGTTTCCGGTAACGAGCGCGAATGCGACCAGCAGATGCGACAAACCGTAGGCGACAGCCGTTCGCACGGCGAAGAGACAACCGCCAATCGCCACTACGACTAATGCGAGCCGAACATAGCGAGACTCCAGAGGCGAACGCGATGAAAGATTACTTGAACTCAAGATATTGAAAGCGATCTGGTATTAGAACCGGGAGCGGTAGCGACCGGCCAAAGAGGCAAGCGACGGCGTCGCCCTGGTCGAGCACTAATTTTTTCAAATTCGACGGTTGAACATTCGGCCGGTCGCTACCGCTCCCGGTTCTGATGCAGGCCACTGCGCAGGAAACTGCGCGGTAGTCTCAGCGCAAACAAAAGCGTGCCGCTCCTTTCGGAGGGCACGCTTTCGAGAAGTGAAATTAACTTCGGTGGTTTAGTGCGGGCTCGGATTGCCGCCGCCGCCTGACAGCGCCCAAATCAAACCGCCGGCCAGGGCGCCGCCGCCAGCCAGGATGGCTACCAGCGCTTCGGTACTAAGTCCGCCGCCGGCGCCGCCGCCAGTCGCAGCCGTCGAGACCGTCTGACCGATGGAATTCAAACCGCCATTCAGGTAGCAGAACCCCGCGGCGTTCTTGCCGTTATTTTTCTCTGACGCGCCTTCAGCGGTATAAATCTCGCCGACACCGTTGCCCTTCTTGTTCATCTTGACGCAGCCGCGCATTACCTTAACGCGAACGTTGCCGTTGTCGTCAAAATCAAGTTGGACAAGTGAATTGGGTTGCAGCTCGATGGTGCCCAGCGCGCCCAGGTCAATCGTGGCGCTGACATCAGCCGGCGTTTCGATTGTGGCTCCCGTAAGAATCGTGGCGCCGGTTGCGGCACTCGCGTTATTAACGGTGATGGGTTGATTACCGGTGGTGGTCAGACGCGCGATGAATTGTTGTGGCGCTACATTCGGGGCTGCAAAGCTCATTTGAATGCAGATCTGAAGTAGAGCAATGGCGAGGAACGCAGCCGTTGCTCGGTAGCCGTATCGACGTTGATTAGTCATAAGATTTAAGGTCCCTTCGAAGTTATCGCGCAAAAATTGAGATTTGGAGCCTGTAGCGGCCCGAAGTTTACTTGGCTTCTGCACGAAGGTCAATGGTTTTCTAACAAAGTTAAGAAGAAAGTCCAATGTCTAACGTCCAATGTCCAACGACGGCTACATCTCAAGTAGTACAGAGTTCAAGCTTTAGCTTGCGCCTTTCGCTTGAGGGCAACCTAAAGATTGAACTCTGAAACTGCTTGATTCAGGGGGCGTTGGACATTGGACATTGGACTGCTGTCAGTTAGGCTTAAGGAACGTAGCTGCAAATTTCTCTGCTAACGCCGGATCGAGCGTTTTCAAGGTCTTGTACTCCTCGAGCACTCCCTTTTTGTCGCTAAGCGCCACGTAAGCCACCGCCAAATTGAAATGGGCTTCCGCGAAATTTGGCCGCAGCGCGATAGCCGCTTTGAACGATGCGGCCGCCTCCTGATTGCGCTTCGCTCGATAGTACACCTTGCCGAGGTTGTTGTGCGTGTCCGCGTTTCCCGGTTTCAAGGAAAGCGCTTTCTTGTAAGCCTCGATGGCCTGATCAAATTGTTGAGCCTGATAGAGCGCCGACCCAAGACTGTTGTAGGCATCGGCAAAATCCGGCTTGAGACGCACCGCTTGTTGTAGCGCGGCGACGGCTTCGTTGAATTGACCGCGATTGTAGTAGGCAGTTCCCAGGTTGTACTGCGCTTCCGGGAAATCCGGTTTCAAAGTGACGGCACGCTTCAGACTCTCAATCGCTTCCGGGAAGGTTCCCAGTTTGTTGTAAAGCGCACCGAGATTGTTGAGAGCTTTCGCGTAGTCGGGTTTCAAACGAATCGCTTCTTTGTAAGCAGCGATCGCCTTTTGGTAATAATCGGCCGCAGCCGCCTTGTCACTGCTCGCCGCTATCTGCGCATAAGCATATCCAAGATTGTTGTGCGAGACGGGATTGTCGGGCTTCAACTGAATCGCCTGCTGCAACTCAGTTACCGCAGCCGAATACTGAGTCAGGGCAATTAACAAGCTGCCGAGATTCGTGCGTGCTTCGGCGTAGTCGGGTTTCAAGCGAATCGCTTCACGATAGGCCGTAGTCGCTTGGGGATACTTACCTGACATGTAATACGCATTACCGAGATTGTATTGCGCGTCGGCGAAACCAGGTCTCGCTGCGGCAGCTTTCAGAAATGTATCCAGTGCCTGCGGATACTGTTCGGTGATGTAGTAGGCCGCGCCGAGATTGTTGAGCGCCTCGGCGTCTCCTGGTTTTAGTTCAATGGATTTGGCGAAGGCGCTGATCGCTTCGGCGTACCGCCCGGCTTTGTAGAGACTGGCGCCGAGGTTGTTGTAAGCCACGGCATCCGCGGATTTAAGTTTGACTGTTTTTTGCAGCGCCTCGATCGATTGCGGCAGCATCGCCAGTTTGTCGTAGGCGAAACCGAGGTTACTTGACGCGGCGGCGTTGTCGGGTTGAATTCGCAGCGCTTGTTCGTAAGCCTTGGCCGCTTCGGCGTAACGATTCAAGCTGAGGTAGCTATCACCCAGCGCGTTGTAGGCGTCACCCCAATCCGGTTTGGCCTTCACCGCCTGACTGAAAGCGCTTACCGCATCTTCATACTTTTCGCTCGCGGTGTAAGCGATGCCCAGGTTGAAAAACGCGTCCGCATCGTTTGCCTTGAGCGTGAGAGACTTCTTGAAAGCTTCGGCTGCTTCGTCATTCTTGTGCGTGCTGAAATAAGCCGCACCAAGGTTGTTATAGATCACCGGATCCTTTGGCGTGTGCTTCAGGGCGTTGAGATAAGCCTCAATCGCCTTGGGAAAGTCGCCCAAATCGTAATAAGTGTTTCCCTGATTCTTAAACGCTTCGCCTTTATCGGCTTCGCTCAATTGCGGTTCGGTTGGAGTTGGGGTTTCGCCCGGTCGCGGACGCGGCGGACGGCGACGATCAGGCGGAGTGTTTCGCGCTTCTTCAGCCGGCGGCCTGGGCTTTGGACTGCGCTTGACGACGACCATTGACGACGCGCCACCGAGCAGATCGCGCACGCGCTGCGGCCGCTTAAACACAATCGCGGCGCCGCCCATGATGTCCTGTCCCTGAAAACCGCTGCCCAAACCCTGCGGCGGCGCTACCAGGGCGCTCACCATCGCCGTGCAGAGCGACAAACTCAATAGCGTCGCAAACGTTCGCTTGAAATTGACTCGGATACTCATAAAGGAGCTTTGCACCAGGAGTGGTGAATAGGCCTACATTGCGATCTATCAGAACCGGGAGCGGTAGCGACCGGCCATAGAATCAACTTCAAAACCACGAGTTTGCCAAAACGCTTATTTAACAAGGTGAGTGCCTGGGCCGGTCGCTACCGCTCTCGGTTCTGATGCGGCTTGGACGTCGCCACCACTATTAAGGTTGTAAAAACGAGCGCGTTCACGATTGTGTGCAAACCAAAATCCATCAGACTGTGGACCGCAACGCCGATGATGCCCACCGTCGCACCAAAACAAGCAGCGCGACGAAAAGAATTGGACGAGCGCAAATTTTCGCGCGTACGCCTGACAACGATAACTACAAACCAAACCCCGAGCGCGAAGCCGACTAATCCACCGCTTGCCAGCAGCTCGAGATAATCGTTGTGCCCTTCCTGTGGCGTCAGGCTACCCGAGGCATCGTGGTAGGCGGGTATAGCGGCCCAGTAGCCGGCCATGCCCACGCCAAAGATCGGATGGGCGAGGAACATCTTCCACGTCGCTTGCCAGATTTCGTTGCGGCTGGCGCCCTGGCGCGACTCAGTCGTGTCGGTGTTTAGTTGGTTGCGCGAGTCTTCAATTCGAGTCGCGAGCTGATCTCCGCCGAGCCACAGGGTTCCCACTGCTACACCTGAGACGAGGACCACGATCAGCGCAATTCGTACCGGCAGCGAACGCGAAACCCGCACCAATTCCGAGTCACGTTCGCTTCCCTTCCGCACGCCACTAAACAGCAGGGCTGCAACAAGCAACTGGGCCAGCATCGCTACCAGCCCACCGCGCGAACCGCAGATCACCAGTCCCGTCCAAAGCGGCAGCAATGCTGCCAGGTAAATAAGCGTCTGCTCGCGCTTAATACCCCGGCCAAGCGCGAGGCCGAGCACCAGGCCCAACGCCATCTCCATGAGAAAGGCGAAGTGGTTCTTGTTGATGAACTGAGCGAAGCCGGACTCTCGAATGAGCAGGGGCAAGCCGAAGCCTTTGGCGTGCTGGGTGGTTTGTCGGACGATGCCAAAGACTGCGCTGGCCACGGCGACGCAGATAATCACATTGATCAAAACCCGCAGCCGCTTATCGCTACTCGCGTGACGCGAAAGCATCACGCCCACGAGCGCCAGGGCCAGCAGCAACAGGACAAAGAATCGCGTTTGATAAGGATCGGCGCTGATCGCGTTCCAAATCGCGAACCTGATTCCGGCGGGAGATGTTTGCGTTCCGACGCTGAGTGTTTGAAGAAAAGCAAAGACTGCCAGAACAACAACCGGCAGAACTAGGGGCCAGTTCTCCGCAAACCACGACTGGCTTAGATAGCCCTCGACCAGCCAGAGAATAGCGATCGCAAAAATTGCGGCAACGAATGCAGCGATCCACCAGGGTTGCGTAGTGCCGTAGGGAATCGCCGTCAAAACAATCAGGCTCAGGAGCGAAAGGAAAACAGTGCGGCTCAGGATGGTCGCCACGCGAGACCTAAGCTGCGCGCGATTCTCCTCGCGGGCCGAGGCCAGATCCAACCTTGCCGCCTGCTCCATCAGCCGGCAATCTTTCCGGCGGAGACAGCCAACCTTACCTTGCTTGAGCTGGTCGGCTCTTCGAAGGAGTTGATCACACGTTCAGCCGCTTCCGAGAGTTCTCGGCGCAGGAAGCCCGCCAGGTAATTCAAGTCGAGCAGCAAAGGCGGCCCACCAAGCGGCCGGTACAGGTTCATCCAGCCCCATTCCCCGCTCGCCGTGGACAAGGGCACTCGGAAGCACCAGTAATCGCTCGAGCCGGTCACCTCTTCTTCCCGAAGACCATTGCGCGCCCAGCACCAGGTGATGCGCCCGTTGGCCAGCTCGATTTGCGGCGCCGGCTGGCGGCGCTCGGCTGCAGCGAAGGCCAGCTCGGCGAGGCGCGCGCGTCCAGTCTGCCCGAGCTGCACCTTCGCGTAAGCAAATTCTTCAAACTCGAGCATCTGTCGCAAGGCTTCAAAAACTTCATTGAGACTGCCGGCTTTCGAAAGAGCCACACCGGCGCGGCGCACGCGAATGTTGTTTGCCACCCGAATCCGACGGTTGCCGACGGTCCGCTTGACGCCCGCGCGAAGTTCGTCAACCTCGTGATACCGGAGATGTCCCACTGCCACGATCACTGCGGCGGAGATTACAAACAACACAAACCCGGTGGTTGGCGACGAGGTTTTTGTTGTCAGGGCCGCCAATAAACCGAACGAAGCACAGACGGCGTAAAGGATCAGGACGACGCGACGCTGCGACCAGCCGCGCGCGAGCAACATGTGATGGATGTGTTCACCGTCACCCTGGAAGATCGGACGGCCGCCGATTAAGCGCCGGGCCATGGTGACGGTCGTGTCCACCACCGGCAGACCAAAAGCGAGGATCGGAGTGATCACGGCGATTGCAGTCGTCGCCTTTTGCGCTCCCAGCAGCGACAGGGACGCCAGGAGAAAGCCCACGAACAACGCGCCCGAGTCGCCGAGGAAGATCGAAGCGGGATTGAAGTTGTAGCGCAGGAATCCGGCGAGCGCGCCGCAAATCACGATTGCCACCACGGTCATCACCGAGTGTCCGCCGGAGAGCGCGACGATCAAGATGACGACGGAAGAAAACAGAGCAGCGCCGGTGGCGAGGCCGTCCACGCCGTCAATCAGGTTGAAGGCATTAGAGATTGCCACCAGCCAAAAGACCGTGAGCAC
>Ga0070670_100001692_pt1 | contig 17935 bp, 16 predicted proteins | sample KBSS63metaG_FD_64665 | JGI IMG/M metagenome (GOLD analysis project Ga0070670, IMG submission 64665) | Switchgrass rhizosphere microbial communities from Kellogg Biological Station, Michigan, USA - KBS S6-3 metaG | ecosystem: Host-associated > Plants > Roots > Rhizosphere > Soil ... | reverse complement strand
GCCAAGGCTGTTGGATTTCCGCTGACCAGACGATCCCCGCCGCGAGAAGGACGAGCGCCGACCGTGTTCACCGATTCAATTTGTCGAGCCGACCTGTGATCTGGCGCTGCTCCGAAGCAACGGGATCCTGACACTGACGGACACGCTGCCGGTCCTTATCGGTTCCTGCGCCTACGAACCCCGAACGGCGGTGCCAGCACGTCAAGGTCGATCGTCTGCACCATCGCGAGATAGCCTGCGCGGTTGGGATGGATAAAGTCGATCGCAGCCGTACTGCTATTTGGCTGGAACTCGGGCTTTAGCCTGCCCGTCGCCGCATCGATCGTCACGGCATCGAAGTCGGCCACCGAATCGAAAATTCCGGCACTGCGGATGAAGGCATTGACGGCCTGCCGCCGCGCGTCCTGCTCGGGGGTGCCCGTGGTACCGAAGCCGAGGGCAGAGGTGAGCGTCGCTTGGATAATCTTGATGCCCGGGCGGCGGGCCCGCAGGGTGGCTACCCCGGTGCGGACGCCGACGATCACGGATTCCGCGCTGGCTCCGGCGTTCAAGTCATTGATGCCTTCCATCCAGATCACCGCGTTAACGCCGGAAAGGCCGAGCACGTCGCGATCGAGTCGACTCAACGCCGGAGGTCCACCGGCCCCCGCGTCCGTGAGGATCCGATTGCCGCCGATGCCGGCATTAGCTACGGCCACCTGGTTTCCATACGCCTCGTGAAGACGGCGGCTCAGATCGTCGGGCCAGCGGTCGTCGCCGTTGAGCGTCGAGCCGGTCCCGTCGGTAATCGAGTCGCCGAGCGTCACGACCGTTATCGCATTACGCACGCCGCGGGTGTCGACCGCGTCAAGGAAGTACCACGACGTGCTCGTGTACAGAAACGCTTCGTCGGTCTCCTCGTCACTGTGCACGCCGGTGTTAGGCGCGGTGATGTAGTTCGTCTGCAAGGCTTTCGAATGCCACGTCATCGGCCCGCTGCTGCCGACCACGTGGAAGCTGATGGCGAGCTTGCGTCCGAAGAGCAGAAGCTTTTCCGGATCTCGGGCGAAGTCGAGGGAGACCGGATCGCTCCACAGAAGCTGGCCCGCGGGGATGGAGATGCGACGCCGTCCGCCCTGGAAGCGAACCGGCGTGTTGGTGTCGTCCTCCATGGTTCCGGCGCTCGCGTGCAAGCCGACGTAGATGTTGTCGAGTGTCAGCGGCTGCGAGCCAAAGACATTGCTGAAACGGAAGCGGAACGTGTCGCCCCAGACTGTCGGCCGCACGATCATGCGAAAGCTCTGCTCGCTGGCGCTGGTGGTCGCGTTCGGAAACGCAAACGTCAGCACCGGCTGCAAAACCGCGGTGCTCAGGGGATAGGTGCCGTGGGCGACCCCAGCCCATGTCGTCACCCAGTCAGCGGGGTTGCCTCCGCGCCCGTTGTCGCTCGTTGCATCAGCGCGACTTGCACCCAAACCGACGCCGGCGACCATCGCCGCCCCAGCGGAAGCCGCCTGCAGAAAGCGCCGACGAGAGGAAGCTTCACCATTGCCGCGTTGGCGCGGCTTTTCCTTATCGCTCATAAAGTCTCCTGTGCTGTGTTCGAGGTGCCTCCCCACTCTTTGAAACTGGGAGCGGCTGACCCCAGCTTATGTTGCATCCGTGACGAGCAGGGCCGACCTCGGCGTGCATGGCCTGCACTAAAGCGCGGCTGGCGTGCCTCACTCGACACTGCTCTGGACGCGGAATCCTTATACGCTCGCTTCCGATGCTGTGCGAGCGCCCGGTAAATCGCCCTGGCGCGCTCCCGACCACCCTCAGCGAGCGGCGAACCAAGCAGGCGCCACGTCGACCGCTCGCCGTTGGACGATGATCGCCACTTCTTCGTCTTGGGCAGGACCCCGACTGGTATTTCTGGACGCAGACAGCATCCCGCCGCGTAAGCTATCGACCGGTATCGGGCGTGTGAATCCGGCTTAGCTACGCCTGCTTCGGGTCGGAGGCGGCCCGTCGCGCGCGTTGACCGCTTGCCTTCCACAGTACCCAATCGAGCGTTTGGGTCCGAGTTGCCACCGCGGCGAGCGTGCGTTCGTCGGAGGCGACCCCCGCCCGCCGCCGTGGGCAACTCTCGTTCGGCAGAACGTCCTCCCTATCGGCAGTTTGGACGGGTAGGCGGAGAAGGCAGGCCCGGTCACCACCGGTCGAATTACGCACCCCAAGTGCCGCCAACACCGGTTCTGCGGCCAGTCTCGCCGGAATCCGCAGCATTCGGCCCGGGCGCCGGACATGGGCGGACGTTTGCGCCTTCAAGGTAGGCCTGCGGTTTGCTGTTCCGCTTTCAGGTCCTACCTTTCCCGCGAAGCTGCTGCACACGATCCGAGGGCCGCGAGATCAGTGGAGATGCCATGAGGCCGGAAACCTCGATTTCTGCAAGTGACATCACGTGGCCGGTCATTCTTGTCCCGGCGTGCAATCGAATGCTGGGGAATGAGCCCTATCACGTGGTGGCAAAGCAGTACATCGACGCCGTGTGGATCGCCGAGTGTCAGCCGATCATCGTTCCCGGAGCCAGCGCCTCGGGCCTCGACGACCTCCTCAAGGCCGTGCACGGAGTGCTCCTGACGGGCTCGCCCTCCAACGTCCATCCAAGCCACTTCAATGAAACGGTTCTTGACGAGTCGCTGCCGCTCGACCCTGAGCGCGACGCATGGACGCTTCCGCTGGTTCCGAAAGTTCTAGCGCTGGGTATGCCCTTGTTCGCTATTTGTCGCGGGTTTCAGGAGGCGAACGTCGCCCTCGGGGGCAGCCTGTTCCAAGCCGTTCATGGCGTGACTGGCTACCGGGATCACCGTGACAAGGAAGAGGATGCTATCGACGTTCAGTACGGCATCGCACACGACGTTTTCATCGAGCCTGGCGGCATGCTCGAAGCGCTCTTGGGGAAGCGAGTCATCCCCGTCAATTCGCTCCACGGCCAAGGCGTCAATCGGCTTGCTCCTGTCCTCCGAGTGGAGGCACGCGCTTCCGACGGTCTGGTCGAAGCGTTTTCCGCGGCGAATTCGACCGGGTTTGCTCTCGGCGTGCAATGGCACCCGGAATGGAAGGCGTCCGAGAACCCGGTCTCGAAGCGTCTTCTTGCTGCGTTCGGCGACGCCGCCCGCGAATATCGCGCGGCACGGACGAAGGCGCTTGCGCAAGAACGAAATGGTTGATCGGCCCCAGTTGCTGACCTTCGCCGAGCTCGAGCGCTGGCTCGACGAGCGCGACATTGCCGAGATCGAGTGCCTGGTGCCTGATCTCGCCGGCATTGCCCGGGGCAAGATCCTGCCTCGCGAACGCTTTACCGCGGAACGCGGAATGCGCCTTCCCGAAGGGACCGTCGCATTGAGCGTAGGCGGCGAGGTTCCACGCCGCGGCAAGTTCCTAGACGTCGTTCACGCGACTGATCCGGATATGGATTTGCGGCCGGATACCGCGACCGTGCGCATTGTCCCTTGGGCGGCCAAGCCCACTGCGCAGGTGATCCACGACTGCTACGACGGCAAGGGGCGCTTGGTGCCGTTCGCTGCTCGCTCTGTCTTGCGCCGCGTTTGCCGCTACTACGAAGAAGCGGGTTGGTCGCCGGTCGTCGCTCCCGAGCTGGAGTTCTACCTGGTCGCGAATAGTACCGACCCGGACTTGCCGCTCAAATTGCCTCTCGGTCGCAGCGGCCGCTCGGAGTCCACGCGTCAGCCGTATTCGATCGACGCCGTTAACGAGTTCGATACTTTGTTCGAGGACGTCTACACGTACTGCGAACAGATGGAGTTGGATGTCGATACGTTGATCCATGAGACCGGCGCCGGCCAGATGGAGATCAATTTCTTCCATTCGGACCCCATGGCACTCGCCGATCAGGTGTTCTTCTTCAAACGTACTCTGCGCGAGGCGGCTTTGCGTCATGGAATGCACGCCACTTTCATGGCCAAGCCAATCGCCAGCGAGCCTGGGAGCGCCATGCACGTGCATCAGAGCATCGTCGATACGGCAAGCGGGCGCAATCTCTTCAGCAACGAAGACGGGTCGCCGAGCCGCGAGTTCAATTGGTACATCGGCGGTTTGCAGCGCTACATTCCAGCCGCGATGGCACTGTTCGCGCCGTATGTGAACAGCTACCGCCGCTTGGCGCGGTACTCCGCGGCACCGATCAACATCCAATGGGGTACGGACAACCGGACTGTCGGCATCCGTTCCCCGGTCGCCTCGCCTGCGTCGCGCCGCGTCGAGAACCGCGTCATTGGCGCGGACGCCAATCCGTACATCGCCATCGCCGCGACATTGGCCTGCGGGTATCTTGGAATTCGGCAGCGCATAGAACCGAGCGCGGAGTGCACCGACGACGCGTATCGGTCGGGCTATTCGCTTTCCCGCAGCCTTGGTGAGGCAGTCCAAGTGCTGCGAGACGATCAGGATCTTCGAGACATTCTTGGCGATGAGTTCGTGACCGTCTACACCGAGGTCAAAGAAGTGGAGCACGACGAATTCATGAAGGTAATTTCGCCCTGGGAGCGAGAGCACTTGCTCTTACACGTCTAGCTTTTTGGATTAGGACAATGGCTACTTTCATCGTGATCGATCGTGAGCAGCCGTGGTTTGAGGTTCGGGAGGCCGTCGTGCTTTCGGCGCGCCGCTACTTGGCTGAACCCGATAACGATCGAGAGGCCGGCGCTCGGGTAGTCAACCTGTGCCGGACCAGCCGCTATCAGGGGCGCGGATATTACGTGTCGCTGCTCGCCGAGGCGCGCGGCCAACGACCGCTGCCCAATGTCAAATCCGTGGAGGATCTGAAGTCCGAAGCTCGTATCCGAGCGCTATCGACTCAGCTCGAATCACTGGTGCGCGAAACTTTGCACCATGACGAGAGCGACCGCTTCGAACTCAACGCTTACTTTGGCAAAGATCCGGCGCAACGCCACGCAGCGCTGGCAGAGAAGCTGTTCGAGAACGTGCGCGCGCCGCTTCTGCGAGCGCTGTTCGGACGCGCCGAAGGCCGCTGGCGTCTGGATGCCGTCGAGGCGATCGGCGTGGCCGATGTTCCGGCGCAGCACCGCGCGTTCCTGCTGGAGGCAACAAGGGCGTTCGCCGCGGATTCCTCGATTCGTCACCCGGCGCGACCCGGCACAGGCCGGCCGCGACTCGCGATCTTGAGAGATCTAAGCGAACCGCACAAGCCGTCCAACGATGAGGCCTTGCAGCAGCTCGTGCGAACGGCACCCCTGGTAGGACTGGAGGCGGAGCTGATCGGTCCGGACGCACTGGAACGCCTCCCCGAATTCGACGCCCTGTTCAACCGGGCAAGCCCCGATGTCGACGGGATTACTTACGAGTTCGTGCGCCGCGCCGAATCGCTGGGCATGCCGGTTGTGGATGACCCCGAATCGATCCTCAAATGCCTCAACAAGGTGTACATGCACGAGTTGATGAGCCGCCACCGAATTCCTCAGCCGCGCACATTGACAGTGCAGCATGACAACGTCGCGCAGGTGGTGCCAACGCTGGGGTTGCCGTGCGTCCTCAAGCTTCCAGACAGCGGCTTCGGCCTCGACGTGATCAAGATTGAATCCGAGGACGACTTGCGGCGCGAGTCACAGCGCTTCTTCAAGGTCTCGGAGCTCATTGTCGCGCAGGAGTGGCTGCCGACGGGTTTCGATTGGCGGGTGGGCGTCTACGATGGGCGGCCCCTGTTCGTGGCCAAATACTTCATGGCGCCCGGACATTGGAAGATCATCGAGGTCGACGAAGCGAAGCGGACGATCGAGGGCAAGACGGTGGCGATGTCGATCGGTGAGGCGCCTGAGCAGGTAATCAACATGGCCGTGCGCGCCGCCAACCTGATTGGCCGGGGGCTCTACGGCGTAGACCTGAAGCAAGTCGAGGACCGCTGCTACCTGATCGAGGTCAACTGCAATCCGAACCTCGACGCGGGCAACGAAGACCAAGTCCTGGGTCAGGCGCTTTACCGCGAGATCCTGGGCGTGTTCGCACGACGCATCGCGGAACGAGCAGGCGGCGCTGCCAGGCTCTCGACGTCATAGCTACACGACGGCATCGGCTCGCACATCATGGACTTCTCCGTATGCACGGGCGGTCTTGACCGGCGGGGCACCGGGTGCATCGTCGTGGGGGTATACGAGGGGCGCAAGCTTTCGCCCTCGGCGCGGGACCTCGATCTCGCATCCGGCCATGCCATCGACCGCGTGATCAGCCGCGGTGACCTGGAAGGCACGCTCGGCGCGACTGTCCTGCTCCACGACGTTCCGAGCGTGGCTTCGGAGAGAGTGCTTCTGGTCGGAATGGGCTGTGAGCAGAAATTCCTGGAGAGCAGCTATCGCAAGGCGCTCTCCTCGGCGATCGCGACGCTGCGAACGACCGGAGCCGCAGAGGCGACGATCTGCTTGGGCGAGGTTTCCGTCAACCGCCACGACACCGCCTGGAAGATCGAGCAGGCCGTGCTTGCCGTGATGGAGGGTCTCTATCGCTTCGATTCGCTGAAGACCAAACCCCTGGAAACGGGACGCGCACTGAAGCGCGTCGTGTTCCACGTTGCAAATGTCTCGGAGGTTGAAGTGGCCGAGGCTGCTGTCGCGCGCGGTACGGCGATCGCCGAGGGCATTGAGCTCGCCAAAGATCTCGGCAACCTGCCCGGCAATTTCTGCACGCCTACGTATCTCGCCGAGAAGGCGCGCGACGTCGGCAAGCGCCACGGGTTCGAGGTGAAGATCCTCGAACAAGAGGATATCGAGAAGCTCGGCATGGGTGGCTTCCTCGCGGTCGCGCGCGGCAGTTGCCAGCCCCCCAAGCTCGTCGTGATGGAGTACCAGGGCGCTGCTCGCGACACACAGCCGATCGTGTTGGTCGGCAAGGGCATCACGTTCGACGCGGGCGGCATATCCATCAAGCCCGCACCCGAGATGGACGAGATGAAATTCGACATGTGCGGCGCCGCGAGCGTGCTCGGGGCATTCCATGCGGCCGCGCTTCTGAAGCTGTCACTCAACCTCGTCGGCATCATCCCGTCAACGGAGAACATGCCCGGCGGCAACGCGATCAAGCCAGGCGACATCGTGACGACCATGTCCGGCCAGACCGTGGAAATTCTGGACACAGACTCGGAGGGCCGACTCGTTCTGTGCGATGCCCTTAACTACGCCGAGAGATATGAGCCCGCCGCTGTTATCGATATCGCGACGCTGACGGGCGAAATCGTGAGCGCTCTGGGCGACATCGCGACCGGGCTATTCTCTAACAGCGATGCGCTCGCGCGCGAGATCCTCGACGCAGGCGAACGTGCGTGGGACCGTGCTTGGCACATGCCGCTCTGGGAGGAATATCAGGACGCGCTCAAGTCCAACTTCGCGGACTTCCCGAACATCGGCGCGGGCACAGACTGCGCTGTGACCGCGGCTTGCTTCCTTTCCCGGTTCACCAAGCGCTACCTATGGGCGCACCTCGACATCGCGGGAACGGCGGCGAAGGGAGGCGCCGACAAGGGTGCGACGGGGAGGCCCGTGGCGCTCCTGGCTCACTTTCTCGCCGGCCGCGCGGAGAACAAACGCGCTCAGTGACCATCACGCGTTCTCCATGAGCCCTGTGCACCCGTCGCAGCCGCGCTTCGAGTAGGTTGGCGCGCGGACTCCCAGCGCGCCCGGCTCTACGAAAACGCTGGCGAGCGCTTCCCCACTACCACCTAGCCTGGCGCCGGCGGCACCTATCTGTAACCTGCCGGCTCAAATCGCTCGAACTCGGGACCGGGCACCTGAATCGGCCGCGCGATCGCCCTTGTCAAGTGCCTCTATTGCCGCACCGCGGCCGACGTCATCGCGAAGACATCGCCGAGCGACCGCGTCTCTGGCAGCACGTAGACGATGCCGCCCGGCTCCGCAAAGGCCGGCTGGACGACGCGTTGGAAGAAGTCTGCGGGCAGGTTGATGCAGCCCCACGAGATGCGATGGCGCGCTGGGTCGGGCGACGCGAGGCGCTCGAGCCGCTGCTCGGCCGGGGTTCCGGTGATGACGACATGCATCGATACGCCGCCGTCGTAGTCGACCCAGACGACCGGCCGGTCGTTGGCGTTGCGACCCGGCATGGTCACGAACCGGCCGGCAGGAGTCGTCCGCTCCTCGGGCGGGATGTCGGCAATGGCCTTGCTGCCGATCCCGGGCACCGAGTCGTCGCCGATCGCCTGGCCGAGCAGGATCGACGCCGACTCGACGAGACGGCCGCGATCGTTGAAGACGTGGATGCGAGCCTCGCGCTTGTCGACCACCGCGAACGGCCGACGGCCGTGATCGTCGGTAGCGACAACCCACTGGACCAGCGCTTTCATGTCGGCGCCGACGATCGCCTCGCCGAAGTCCGGCCGCGGCGACGCGAGCGCGACGCTGGATGCGGCGGCTTCCGGCGGCTCGAGCGGTGGCTCGCGACCACACGAGGCCACTCCGATCAAGGACGCCGCCGCCAGCAAGACGGCGACGCTCCGCGATCGCGGGATCTGAGCGGTTCGATGAAGCGTCCTCATTGGCTGCGCAGTCGGCAAGGCCCATGCCTTCGATCGAGAGCGCGTAGCTACGCGCCGCGGCGCTTCTCGGCACGGGCCTTGCCGAATCAACGCACGGCTCGCACGACGCGGGCCGACCCGACGCGACACATTCCGCCAATGAAAGGACAAACATGACTCAACGTACTCTCGCGATCGCCTCGGCGATCACCATCTGCGCGGCGACAGCCGTTGCCTACGCGCAAACCTCGGGCACCGGCCCCACCTCCGGCACGACCGGCAGCGCCACCAGCGGGCAAGGCTCGACCGGCGCGACCGGAAGCACCAGCAGCACCGGTTCGACGACCACGGGCACCGGCGGCACCAGCGGCACGCGAAGCGGCACCTCGGGTTCGAGCAATGGCGCGACGTCTGGCGGTACCAGCAGCATGAGCGGCAACAGCTCAGGGACTGGCGCTACGACGGGCGGCACCGGCAGTTCGAGCGGCAACAGCACGGGCTCGAGCAACTCCTCGACTTCTGGCGGCACTGGCGCCATGAGCGGCAATAGTTCGGGCACTGGCTCTGCGGCTGGCAGCACCGGCAGCATGAGCGGCAACAGCTCGACCTCCGGCAGTGGCTCGGCGACTGGCTCTACGACCGAAGGCGCCGGCACGATGAACAGTGGCACGACCAATCGAAGGAGCTCGACGGCCACGGGCAATATGGGCACCGACTCGGCCAACAGCGCGATGACGGGAAGCTCCACCAGCGGTAGCGCGAATCGCAGCTCGTCGGGCATGAGTCGCAGCAGCACCAGCACGCCGGCACCGCGCGCGGATCGTCACTAAGGTCGCGCCGTCTGGCGGCCGGCTCGTGGGCGGCCGCCTTTGGTGGCCGCCGGCGCTCGGGCCCGCCGAACGTGACGGTCTGGTCGCCGGCGAGAGACTTCGCTTCGTGCCGGCCGATTGCAGTGAAACGGCGAGCGTGCCAGCCGGGCGAGGGCCTAAGTCCAGCGACGGCTCGGTTGCTGAGCCGCCGTTGCGCGACGATCTGACAGTCGCGGGACAGCCGGGTACTCGATTGCCGCGGGGCATGGTGATTGCCGGGCCGGTCAGTCGATCGCTTCACCGCGTGGGCCCGTCCTTCACCTTGCCACCATGTTGTCGTCTCTTCTGCCGCGACGCTCGTTCGTCGTCCTCCTTGTTGCCGCCGCCAGTACCGCCGCCGGCGCCGGATCCCGACACAAGGGGACTTCGGTTCCAGCCGATGCGCGTAGTGCCGTCGACCGGCTCAACGGCAGCAACGACACGCCGCCGCTTGGCGCCGGCGCCCAGGGCCCGGCCGTAGTCCGCGCCCAGGCGCTACTCGACCTCGCCTGGTTCTCGCCGGGCGAGATCGACGGCCGTTTCAGCGCCAATATGCGGCGCGCCGTCGTTGCTTTCCAGTCGGCGCACGGGTTGAAGACCAGTGGGCGCATCGATGTCGACACTTGGTCGGCCCTCCGCGCGAGCGGCGCCCCGTTCGCTGTCTATGCGATCGGCGACGCGGATGCCAAGGGGCCCTTCGAGCGAATCCCGGACGGCATGATGGAGCGAGGCCGGTTAAGGTGGCTGGGCTACGAGTCGATTCAAGAAGCACTCGGCGAGCGCTTCCACATGAGCCCGCGTCTGCTACGCGAGCTAAATCCCGGGAAGACCTTTGCGCCGGGCGAAGAGATCGTCGTCGCCGCGGTCCCCGCCGAGACCGCAGCGCCGGTCAAGGCAGCATCGCTCGAGATCGACAAATCGGAGCGCATCTTGTTCGTGCTCGGCGGCGACAAACAGGTGGTGGCAAGCTTTCCGATCAGCATCGGCGGTCCGCGCGACCCGTTGCCGATAGGTAGGATGAAGATCGTCAACGAGGTCAAGAATCCGTCGTTCACGTACGACCCGGCGTTGCTCAAGGACGCCAAGCCTGGGACGAGCAAGACCGAAGTCGCGCCTGGCCCGAACAACCCGGTCGGCAACGTCTGGCTTGGCCTGAGCAAGCCACACTGGGGAATCCACGGAACGCCCAACCCGGAGCGTCTCGGCCGTGCCGAAACCAACGGGTGCGTCCATCTGGCGAATTGGGACGCCGAGCGGTTGTCGACCCTCGCCAAGCCGGGCTTCGTCGTCGACGTACGCGAGTAGGATGACGGCAGACGTCGGCCGGATCGCGCGGGTGGAGGCGAGAGCCGCGGCGCTGCTGGTCGGCATGGTCGTTGTCGGTATCGCCGCTCAAGGCGATGTCGCCGCGAATCCGCGCAGCGCGCCGGCCGCGGCGTCCCACGTGGCAGCGGCGACATTGCGACCGCTCGCCGTGCCAGTCGAAGGCGTGACCGTCGCCGATCTGCGCGACACCTTCGACGACGGTCGCCCAGGGCACCGCCACGAAGCGATTGACATCGCGGCGCGGCGCGGCGCCCGCGTGCTGGCCGCCGACGACGGCACGCTGGTCAAGCTCTTTACCAGCGTTCCTGGCGGGCTGACTATCTACCAGTTTGATCCCGACGCGCGCTTCGCCTACTACTACGCCCATCTGGACCGCTACGCCGATGGGCTACGGGAGGGCATGAGGCTGCGCCGCGGCGATCTGATCGGCTACGTCGGCACTACCGGCAACGCGCCTCCCGATGCGCCGCACCTCCACTTCGCCGTCTTTCGGCTTGGGCCCGAGCGCCAGTGGTGGAAGGGCCAAGCGATTAACCCGTTCGGCGCCCTCCGCTGAGCGCGACGTTTGCATGCCGGTCGCCGAATCGGCCTAGATTTAAAGCCTCCTGGCAAGCCGCTTCGCCTTTCGCTGCTTTGCCCCGGAAATATATTGAGCGAAACAGTGCTCAAGCTCCCTGGCCAACTGCGGCAATCGACCGGAATTGGGCGCCGGAGCGCTGGTCTGGACACCCACGATCTCATCGTTGAACGCATGGGCATCATGGTGCCCATTTGTTTGCCGGGACGATCAAATGTCGGCCCGCAGGACCTTGTAGTCGAGGCCGACGCAGCGACGTCGGCTTTCCGAAAGGAGCAGGTTGATCGAACGCAGCACCGCCGAAAGAACACCATGCTCGTCACAAATGATCCTAAGCGTCGAGTGGGTAATCATGGCGTCTCCTTCCGGCGTGCAAATGCGTCACCAATTTATGCATGGCTGCCACCGGGTGCGGGCGAGTAGGTCTTCGGTGGAGACCGCTCGCGCGTCAACGCGAAGACTCGTTGCGGTGGACATGTCGCATCGTGTGTCCGGTGGCGAGTCGCCGGCTTGATGCGTATCAAAGATCAGCGGCAGTCTTCGGCGAAGGAGTCGGCGAGGAGCTACCGTTCCATCTGCGGTCCCCGCCACGGGACGCCCAGCCTGATAGGGGCTGTATTGCGTTTGAGCGACCGCTTATCGGCGACTAATCTAAGAAGCCGAATGACGCCTCAGTGCGTGAGCGGTCGGCCAGCGCAGAAGAAGCGGGCGAGCTTTCGTAAGACGCGGCGTTGGCGCGTGCTGTCGGCGCGGCGGCGTCGTTGCCATTCCCTAGGCGTTGTGTTGCCACAGCTGTCCGCGAAGGAGCCGAGCGCGGCTGTACGTCCCACCACCCCGCAGCGGCGGAGGGGAGACGCTGAAGTGGACATGACTCCGCAGGAGCCTGCCTAAGACGGAGTGAGCCGCCGCATCCGGAGATGCGGTACTCCGCTGCCCCTTGATGAGTGCGGCTACGGCGGCCTGGAATGGGACCGCGGTGCCGTCAGTCACGCACGCGACCAAGCGCGAAGGCGCGCGCCTGGAATGCGCGTCCCGGTTTCGCCGAAGGCGAAAAGTCCGTTGGCCAACTCGCTTGCTGCTGCGGCGCAGATAGTGACCGCTGTCGGCCCACTAGCGGACGGTCGTCGATGACTGCTTTCGGGCAGCATCCTTTGCACGTACGCCGACTTGAACGGCGACGCAACCAGGCCGTGCGCCGATGCGATGTTGACGATCCGTCCGTACCGCGGGGTCCGTCGGCAGACTGCGCGGGAGCTTGGCGTGCTTCTCGTTGCCGTTCAGCTCGGCCATGTCGAGCGTGATCGGCAGCAATTGCACGAAGGCGCGAGCCGTGCGGTTGTCTTCCGGCGTGACGGTGAAGCGCCGAGCGCCGACAGTCATCAACATGCGGCCCTGCTCCTTCGATGCGGTGGCGATCGCGCTGTCACGGTTAGCGCTGCCGACCTGGTTGCTCGCCGCGCCGGCGGCAAGGGTGAGCGCTCCGGACAGGGCTGCGGCTCCGGCCCGGACGCAACGCGTCCGGCGTGGCGCGCATGAGTCGCATGTCAGCGCTCCTCGAGCTCGGACCCGTCCGGACCGATGTGCCTGATGAAGCGCGCCGGGATGCCGCCGACGACCGCGTTGTTCGGCACGTCGCTCGTCACCACCGCGTTGGCCGCCACCACCGCGTTCTCGCCGATGGTCACGCCCGGCATCACGGTCACCGCGGCGCCCAGCCAGACGCCGTTCTCGATGATGATCGGCGCGCAATGCGTAGATCGACGGGTCGCCGGATCGAGCGGATGGTTGATGGTGACGAGGTTCACCTTCGGACCGATCAACACGTCGTCGCCGATCGTGATGCCGCCGCGATCCATGAACTCGCAGGCATGGTTGACGAACACGTTCTTGCCGACGCGAATGTTCTTGCCGAAGTCCGTGTAGAACGGCGGCAGCAGCCAGAACGACTCGTCGACCTCGACGCCCGTCAGGCGACCAAACAGGGCGCGCACTTCGGCCGGGTCGCGGTAGCCGGTGTTCATCTCGGCGATGACGAATTGTGCCTCCGTGATCAGCGCGGCGATCCTCGGGTACTCCGGGTCTTTCAGGGAGATCACCTCGCCCGCCAGCTCGCGCTGGAAGATGTCACGCGTGGTCATGGGCTTCGTTCACCGTTTGGTGCCCGCCAGGTGCTTCTCGAGCGAGGTCCGTGTCCTTGCGGCGGCATCGACGCGGCTCGCCTGCGCGAGCACCTGTGCGGCTTCGCGCAGTTGGGCGGCCGTGAGGCCAACGTTCATGCTGAAGCCGAGATGCGCTTGAAGCTGCGACTCGACGCCAGGCATCGCCGCCAACGCGCCGACCGTCGCCAGCTCGCGGCTCTGCCAGTCGAGGTTGTCACGGGCGAAGATGTCGCCGAACAGGTGACGCTTCAGGAAGTCGTCGATGGTGGGGGCGAACTCGTACAGCGGAGCCCGGGCCGGCTGACCCAGCAGCTTCGTCTGATTTGCAGTCCCCAGGGACAGTATGTCGCTGTCCGGGGGAAGAGGGGTGGGCTCTCGCCCCGCGGGGTCCTGGATGCCGCGTTGCTTGCGTGCGTCCAGCACCTTCATCAGTTGGCCGAGGGCGTTCAGGCTGCGTGGAAAGCCCGTGTAAGCGTAGAGCTGGATGAGAATCTCCTTGATCTCGGCGACCGACAGGCCGGCGTCCAGGCCGTGGTTCAGGGCCGCGTTGAGCTGCGGTATGTTGCCCACCGCCACCTCGGCAGCGATGGGAACGATGCTTTGCTGCTTCGCCGAAAGAGCCTGGCCGCTCGACACCGTCGTGTTCTCGGCGGCAGCAGCGTCCGAAACGAACGGCGGTGCCAGACCAAGCCCCATCGTCGCGACCAAGGCCCAGGCGACGGGCCTCTTCTGCCTAGCGTGCGTTGTATTGCTCATCGCTCACCTTTTCCATCCAAGTCACATTCCTGCCGCTTGACGACCCGGTCACCGCCAGATGCGTCATGGCGGTGGTCGGCGCCGCACCGTGCCAGTGCTTCACGCCTGGCGGGCACGTGACGACGTCGCCGGGGCGGATCATCTGCGTGAGCTTGCCCCACTCCTGCGTCAGGCCGACGCCGGAGGCAACGACCAGGCGCTGCCCGATCGGATGCGTATGCCAAGCGGAACGCGCGCCGGGCTCGAACGTCACCATCGAACCCGAGCTGTTGATGTCGGCGTCGGCGGCCCAGAGGTCATCGACTCGCACTCGTCCGGTAAAGAACTCGTCAGGCCCCGGGCGCGAGGCCTGCGTTCCGGCACGGACGATTGCTTGCCAAGTTGGCGGCGGGTTCGTCTGCGCATCGGCCGAGCCGGAGGCGACGATGCACAGGAAGCTCAAGAGTGCTAGACAAGCGCCCGCGATCGGCGACTTACTCTTCATTCGAATCCTCCGAAGGGTGTAGGTATTGATCAGGGAGGGATCGACGCCGACGTTGCCAGCCGCTTTCATGAGGGTTGCGAGCAATGGAGTCTCCTTGTTGAAGGACGAAGTTTGGCGACGGTTGCATGCCTTGACTAGGTGATGAGTGCTTATCCAGCCTATTAGAATGACTAATGAAAGCAGTCAGCTGTGGCTAGGCGCAACCTCAACGATCTCCTCGCCTTCGTCACGGTGGCGCGAGAGGGGAGCTTTACTCGCGCCGCCGCCGCACTGGGGGTCACGCAGTCGGCGATAAGCCAGGCAGTCCGCGGGCTGGAGGAGCGTCTCGAGATCCGCCTCCTCACGCGCACGACGCGCAGCGTCGCCCCCACCGCAGCCGGCGAGCGCCTCGCGCAGGCGATCGGCCACCGCTTCGACGAGATCGAAGCCGAGCTCGACGCGCTCACCGCACTCCGCGACAAGCCGGGCGGCACCGTTCGCATCACCTGCGGCGACAACGTGCTGCGCACGGTACTCCTGCCGAAGCTGACGCCGCTTCTGCACGGATACCCCGACATCACGCTCGAGTTCGACATGAGCTACGGATTTCGCGACATCGTGGCCGACCGCTTCGATGCCGGCGTGCGCCTCGGCAACACGATCGACAAGGACATGATCGCGGTGCCGATCGGACCGCCGCTGCGGATGGCAGTGGTGGCCTCCCCCAGCTACTTCGAGCGCCATCCCCAGCCGAAGAAGCCGCAGGACCTGACGGCACACCGCTGCATCAACCAGCGCATGCCGAGCTCCGGCGGCTTGTACGTGTGGGACTTCGCCCGGCGCGGCAAGTACATCAACGTACGGGTCGACGGCCCCCTGATCTTCAACACCGCGCCGCCGCAGGTCGACGCGGCGCTGGCGGGGCTGGGCATCACCCTGCTGCCCGAGGACGAGCTCGGTGCGCATCTGTCGGATGGAAGCCTGGTGCGCGTGCTCGAGGACTGGTGCCCGCTTTTCGCGGGCTATCACCTGTATTACCCGAGCCGCCGCCAGCCTTCGCCCGCGTTCAGCCTGGTGCTGCAGGCACTGCGTGTCGCGGCATAAGCTCGCACCATGAATTTGCCTTTCCGCAGGCAAGATTTGAGGCGACGGCAAAACGCGCCGCAGAGCGCCTAGGGCTCATGCTGTCATGAGCCTCCTGCGCTGGTGTGGCTGGCTTCTAACTGTCACCTTGGCAGTGGCGGGATCGGTCGGATGCGCAAGCCTCCCCGATCGAGGGCGCATCGAGATCCCACAATCGCGGGCCATCGTTCCGTCTCCCGAAACGCGTCTCGGAGCAACAGCGCAAACCGCGATCGTCCGCTCGAGCAGCTCCTCCGCGTTCAAGCTGCTGCCGCTCTCCGGGGCCGCCTACGAAACACGGATCGAACTCACGACGCAAGCAGAACGATCTCTCGACCTGCAGACATTCGTCCTGCACGGCGACGCATCGGGCGGCATTCTGCTTCGCTCGCTGCGCGACGCGGCGGTACGGGGCGTCCGGATACGGATTCTGGTCGACGACCTGCATACCGATACGGCAGAAGCATTGCTGTCGGACCTTGCGGCGTTCGAGAGGGTCGAGGTTCGACTCGTCAATCCGTTCGTGCGACTGCGAGGATCGCGCACGGCAAAGCTGCTTTCTTCCCTCGACGATCTGAGCCGCGTCAACCACCGGATGCACAACAAGGTGTTCATCGCCGACAACGCGCTGGCCGTCTTCGGCGGACGCAACGTCGGCGACGAGTACTTTCTGCGCGCGGAAGACGGCAATTTCCTGGATCTCGACGTACTCACCGCCGGCGATGCGGTATTGCGCCTGTCGGATTCGTTCGATACCTACTGGAATAGCGAGTTCGCCTGGCCCATCGATGCGGTGGTGGCGCCGCGCGGCAGCCGCGCGGCGCGGCGCAGGAATTTCGACGTGGCCACCGCGCCGCTGGTGCTGGCGCCTGTGCCTCCCCCGCCCGAGCGCCTGTTCCGCTTCGGCACGGCTCCGGCGGAATTGCGCAGCGGCGTATTGGTGCTCGTCGGCGCCGATGCCGAGGTGGTCAGTGACCCGGTCGACAAGCTTGAGGGCTCGCGCGTCGGCGATCGAGCAGGCACTGTCCGCGCCGCCGTCGGCGACGCAGGCCGCGCCGCACGGTACGAGGTCTACGTCGTTTCACCCTATTTCATCCCTGGCCGAGTCGGCATCGAGTCGCTTCGCCTGAACCGTCGCAACAGCGTCCGCCTGCGTCTGCTCACGAATTCCCTTGCGGCGACTGACGAGCCGGCGGTTCACGCGGGCTATGTCGCATTCCGTCGGGAACTTCTCGAGTTGGGCATGGAGATTCACGAGCTCAGCCCGTCGCTCGCCCGCGAGGGGCTACGCCTCGGTCGCTTTGCCCCGAGCGCGCTGCACATTAAGGCGATCTTCTTCGACCGAAACCGCATGTTCCTCGGTTCGATGAACCTCGACGGGCGCTCGGAACAGTACAACACCGAGGTCGGCGTCATGATACGAAGTGCGGAGTTGACGGCGGAGCTGCTGTCGGTGCTCGACTTCGACTGGGTGAGCTACCGAGTCGAGCTTGGTCCGGACGGAAACACACAGTGGGTAGGTCGGCGTGATGGACGCGTTGTCGTTTTAGACGGCGAGCCCGAGGCGGGACTCATGCGAAGACTGACATCCCGACTGCTTGGCTTGCTTCTGCCGGACGACTGGTTGTAGCGGGACGCCCACTAGGTCCCGCGATCGCTGCAGCGGTCATTCGGTCGCGTAACTCGACTGACTGCAATAGGTCGAGGCTCGACAGCTGATCCGAGCAACTCGCGGCCCGAAACCTGACGTCGGGTCCGACGCGCCTTCAGCTGACGTTCGCTACAAGTGCTTGCGGCCATGAGCTGCCGATCGCGAACGACCGCTTCGGGGGCTTTCGACGCTCGTCGGTTGCTCGCAAGCTCTTCCCTCTACCGCAGCGCGCGCATCAGCTCATCTTTCGAGTGCACGTTGACCTTGCGGTAGAGGCGCTGTGCGTAGTCCTTCGCAGTGGTAACACTGATATGGAGGGCCGCCGCGATCGCCTCGAACGAGCGGTCTTGCGCGAGCAGAAGGGCGACTTCCTTCTGCTTGGTCGAAAGCCCGATCGCGTGCATCTTGCGCAACATCACAAGCGACAAAGGTTCCTGATGCTGAACGATGACGCCGACCAGTGCGCTCTCGCCAGTCTGCTCCGGATCGAGCCAGTGTGCCCGATAGACAAATCGACC
>Ga0070670_100001689_pt1 | contig 17939 bp, 15 predicted proteins | sample KBSS63metaG_FD_64665 | JGI IMG/M metagenome (GOLD analysis project Ga0070670, IMG submission 64665) | Switchgrass rhizosphere microbial communities from Kellogg Biological Station, Michigan, USA - KBS S6-3 metaG | ecosystem: Host-associated > Plants > Roots > Rhizosphere > Soil ... | reverse complement strand
AGCAGGTACACCTCGAGGATGGCGACCCATCGAGGCAGCGGCCGTGTGCCCCTGATGCGGCGCCGCTCCAGTCGGGTCACGACGGGCGAGAGACCGATCGCGACGAGCGCAGAGATGTAAATCAGGAGAAGGGCGCCGCGAACGAGAAAGGCGGCCCAGAGCAGCGCGACGGTCAGCGCGAGGCCAACAAGCGCGTACCGGACCAGCGCTCGCGGGTCGTCTGCCGCCACTTAGCTGCGGCGCAGGTAGTCGCGCGTGAACGCAGCCATGTCCGAATAGATCACGGCCAGGTCCCGCGGCTCTGCGAGAAAGACGATTCGAAGGAAGCCGTCCTCGGGTCGCATGCCGAATCCCGAACCGTGAACGGTGAGAATTCCCGTTTCGCGCAGCAGGGCGAGCACGTAATCCTCGTCGCTCTTGCCCGGCGGCAGCGACACGGATGGGAGCGCGTAGAACGCCGCACGAGGTTCGACGCACGACACGCCTGGAATCGCGTTCAGCGTCTGGGTAGTCAGCCGGGCGCGTTCAGCGAGCGCCGTCCGGAACGCCGGCTGATGCGATCGGTCGCCGGTAAGTGCGGCGACAATCGCGTACTGCATCGGGCCCGGGCTGCACAGCCGTCCGTCGGCGAGCTTCTTCATCGCCGCAAGCGCGTCATCCAGCCTCGACGTTGCGCTGACGACGAGCCATCCTGCGCGCCAGCCTGGCGCGAGATACGCCTTCGACAGGCTTGAGAGGGAGATGATCGGTGCCTCTGGAGCCAGTGTGCCCAGCGGTGCGACCGGCCCCTCGAATCCGAGCTCGCCGTACACCTCATCGGCAAGAATCGTCAGATCGTACCGATCCGCGAAGTCGATCAGTGAGCGGCGGACAGATGGCGGGTAAACGGCGCCAGTCGGATTGTTCGGGTCGATCACCACGAGGACACGCGTCTTCTCAGTGACGAGACTGCGCAGCGACTCGAGGTCCGGCAACCAATCCCGCCTGGGATCAGTACGGTAGTAGCGTGGCACAGCGCCAATCTTTGCCAGCACTGCCGTGTAGAGCGGATACGTTGGCAGCGGAACCAGGACTTCCTCGCCCTCGTTGACGAGCGCGTTCAACGCGAGATCAATGGCTTCGGACGTGCCGGTCGTGATCAACACGCGATCCGGAGACACGTCGATGCCTCGCTGCGCGTAATCTGCAGCCACGGCTTCGCGCGCCGGCAGGATGCCGGCGGAGGCCAGGTATCCGTTGTTGCCGTTCCGCATGGCGGTGACGGCGGCTTCGACGATGTGCGAGGGCGTCTTGAATCCGAAGGCGACCGGATCGCCAATATTGAGATACCGGACGGTCATCCCCCGGGCCTCAACGGCGCGGGCTTCCGCCACGATGTTTCTGATGGCGTACGAGAACCGGTGCACCCGGGAGGCGACGGGTATCGCCCGACCGCTTTCAGTGGCGTGTTTCAAGTAGCGAGGTACCTTTAGCCCATCTTACACGTCCGCTGGCGATGGATTGGATGGCAGGCAATGCCACACGCCCCACCCGCCTTGTTACAGAGGAGAACCGACGACCGCGCAATTTTTACATGTCTGGCGAGAGGCCAAACGGGGCTGGTGGATAGCCATGCCGCGTAAGTTGTTGATTTTAAGCAGAGAGCGGCGGTGGCAAGACCATTGAAATGGCCGTTCGCCGTGAACGTTAACGGCATCCTTCCGGCGACAGTGGCCATGACCCTGGCAGCCACGCTCTTCAGCACCCCTGTGTCTGGGGCTGCCGAGGCGCAGGACCAGGTGACGTTCCGCGGCGGGATCGACCTGGTAACGGCTGCAGTGGCAGTCCGCGATCGGAAGGGCAAGGTGGTCCGCGACCTCAAGCAGACCGACTTCGAGATCATCGATGCCGGGGTGCCGCGTGAGATCCGGACTTTCGAGTCGGGTGAGTCGCCAATCAGTCTCGCGGTGCTCGTCGACATCAGCGGGAGCATGTCGGTAGGCGGAAACATCGGTCGCGCGCGGTCCGCCGTGAGCGTAGCGATGGCCACGTTAAAGAATGGCGCTGACGAGGCGGCGCTTTTCACCTTTGATTCCAAGCTGGAGGAAATCGTCGGCTTCACCTCGGATCTCGCTCGCCTGCGGCGCGTCCGTCTGGATGGAACACCGTGGGGGAAGACATCGCTGTTTGACGCTGTTGCGGAGACAGCGCGGCGCGTCGGGGAACGCGCGAATCGCCATCGGGCGGTGTTCGTGATTACCGATGGCGTCGACACAGGAAGCCGGCTAACGGCGCCTGAGGTATCCGGGATTGCGAGCGGGATCGACGTCCCTGTGTATCTGCTCACCGTCGTCAATCCGGTCGACCACGCCGGCGGCGAATTCGGCGTCTCTCAGACGGACGGGAAGACGACTGAGAGAGCGACCCTCGCCGACCTGGCGCGCTGGACAGGCGGTGACATGCGGGTCGCCAGCACTGGCGACCACATCGGGTTGAGCATCGTCGACATGTTCGACGAACTTCGTCACCAGTACTTAATCAGCTTCGAGCCGGGAGAACGCGAGGGCTGGCACCCGCTCGAGATTCGAGCCCGAAAGAACGACCTTATCGTCCGCGCACGCAGCGGCTACATGGCCGGCCGAGTGCGTCCCAGCTGAAGAACATGAATCGGGAAGTCCATAGAGGAGAGAACACGATTATGCGTAAGAGCCTTGTTGCTGCATCCCTGCTCGCGCTGACCGTCGCTGTGGCGCCGGCGTGCGCGACAAAGAAGTTCGTTCGCACGGAGGTTGGCGGCGTCAACCAGAAGGTGGACACGCTGACCGGCACGGTTGAAGAAACCCAGGAACGCACGCGTCAGAACGCGGAGCGGATCGGTGTTGTTGATCAGAAGGCCGAGTCTGCGGGCAAGGCCGCAGCGACGGCCCAGACCGCGGCTGATGCCGCACAGCGGACCGCCGTCGAGGCGGGCACCCGCGCGACCGAGGCGGGCAACCGCGCCAACCAGGTTGGCGGACGCCTCGACGAGGTCGTCGCGTCTTCGCGCCGGCTGATTTACGAGGTGACCCTGAGCGAAGACCAGGGCAACTTCAAGTTCGGCAAGAAGGAACTGCCGGACGAGGCCAAAGCGCGACTGGATGAGCTGATTTCGCAGCTCAAGGCTGACCCGAAGGGGATCTACATCGAGATCGAGGGTCACACGGATAACGTCGGTGACAAGACGTACAACGAGGCGCTCGGGATGGAGCGCGCCGAAGCCGTGAAGCGGTATCTCTACGAGCAGCACCAGGTGCCGCTCCACAAGATCAACGTGATCAGCTACGGTGAAGAAAAGCCGGTGGCGCCGAACAAGACTCGCGAAGGCCGTGCGCAGAACCGCCGCGTGGTTGTTCGCGTCCTCTCGTAACCAGGTCGTCGAAGTCCTCCAAAAGAGGGGCGCCCGCGCAAGCGGACGCCCCTTTTTTTGTTTGCGCCTGTTTGCCCCCACAATGCACATTCCGAATCAGCAGCGACTGAATGGCCGCTCACGAATGGATTGTCGTCGCCTACTTTTCGGGACTGACACTGGCGGCGTGGCTGTCGCCGCGTCCTCCCGCGCGTCGTCGCCAGGCTACCGTTCTGGCGAGCGTCGTCGTGATGACGGTCTTTGTCGTCGCCTTGACGGACCTGCGCGCTCTGCGCGCGTGGATTCCACTCGTCTATCTGTTTGCCGGGTATTGGCTGCCAGCCCTGCTGGTCATGTCCCCGCGGGGAGAGCAATTCGAAACGTGGCTCGACCGGTCGGACACGATTCTTCGCCGATGGCTACCGCCCATTCCAGCCGCGGTCGTACCGCTGCTGGAGCTCGCCTACCTGTTTTGCTATCCGCTCGTCCCGCTCTCGTTCATCGTCGTCTGGATTTCGGGTCGTGATCTGGACGTGGAGCGCTTCTGGCTCGCCGTGTTGCTGTCCGGGTACGCGTGCTACATCACGCTACCGTGGTTGATCAGCCGCCCGCCGCGAATGCGCCGCAACAGTGCGATCGCGGAGACGGGGATCCGTCATCTCAATGCGCGCGTGCTCAAGGGTTGGAGCCATCAGTTCAACACGTTCCCCAGCGGACACGTGGCCGTTGCGATGTCTGCGGCCGCCGGGGCGGGCTGGGTTTCCGCTCAGGCGGGTGTCATCGTTGGCGCCGTTGCCGGTGCAATCGCCGTCGGCGCGGCAGCGGGCGGCTATCACTATGTGGTGGATGTGATGCTTGGCCTTGTCGTGGCCGCGATTGCCGTGGCCGTGGCGGCCATCCTGTAACCGTGTGCGTGCGTCGCGGCGGGGACGCGACGCACACACCCCTGGCCCCGGACGGCGGAATGCCGGAAGGGCCAGGTGAGCTCGCGGGAGCACGAACCAGACCACTGCCAATTCACGACATCTCAATGACTTAACGGATGTTCTGGGGCCGATTCCTTACGGGCCCGGAAAGCGCTTTCGAATACTGCCGCACGGCTCCACTAGACTAGTCGCCGAATGGAGCTCGTCGGGCGCGTTGCGCTGATAACCGGTGGCAGGAGAATCGGGGCGGTTGTGGCCTCCGAACTGGCCCGCGCCGGCGCTGACATCGCCCTTGTGTACAGACGGTCTCGAGCAGAGGCGGAAGAAACCGCCGAGAGCCTGCGCGCGCTCGGTCGCCGCGTATTCCTCGTCCAAGCCGATCTCAGCCAACCCGAATCATGTGATCGCGTCATCGATGAGACCGTCAACGCTCTCGGGCGACTCGACGTGCTCGTCAACATGGCGTCGCTGTATGTTCGGAAGCCGCTCGACGAGTTGACCGTCGAAGACTGGGACAATCAGCTCGCCGTGGACGTACGCGCGGCGTGGTTGTGCGCGCGGGCCGCCGTGCCGCACATGCGCCGATCGCGTGGGGGCCGGATCATCAACTTCGGGGACTGGGTCGCGCGAAGTGGCCGGCCCCGTTACACAGGTTACCTGCCGTACTACGTGGCCAAGGCCGCAGTCATCGCACTTACCGAAGCGCTGGCGTTGGAGCTCGCGGCCGACCAGATTCTCGTCAACGCTATCGCACCTGGCCCGATCGTGGCGCCGGAGGACACGTCGGATGAGGAGTTTGCCGGCGTTGAACGGGCAACCCCGTTGGGGCGATGGGGCGGCGAAGTTGAAATTGCGAAAGCCGTACTCGCATTAATCGATAGTGATTTCATCACGGGCGAGACGATTCGCGTCGACGGCGGCCGTCATCTCAAATAGCCAGCCGGCTACTCCCGTTGGACGCGGTGCGCGTCCTCGATCTCATACGTCGCGATGTTCTCGGTCGCCGGGCCACACCGGACTTCGCCGGTCTTCACATCGAATTGCGATCCGTGCCACGGGCATTGCACGGTCCCGCAAATCAGCACGCCGTCTGACAGGGGTCCTCCCTTGTGCGTGCAGCGGTCTTGAAACGCGGCGTAACCATTCTCGGTCCGCGCGACCACCACCCTCGACTGCTCGACGTGCACCAGCTTCATCTGGTCGACACCCAGCGGCGCCGCAGCTGACGTCAGCGCGCGGCTCCCGCCGTTGGTGCGCGTTTCTTCCTGCCATCGACCCGCATTCGCATACCGGTGGTCGACCGAGATTTGATTGCGGGAGACAAGCGTTCCGCCGAGGTAGCCGGCCACCGACATAACCGCGGACCCGAGTCCCTGCAGCAGCAGCGACACGCCAGGACGGCGTCGGCTTCGCTCGAGCAGCCAGCTGGTCGTGAACAGGCTGAGTCCGGTTACATTCAACAAGGCGTGCTTCCGGGCGCGCTCCTGGCCGGAGCTCTGCGGTGGAACGACCGTCAGGTAATCGATGACGCCGGGTACCGCGGCGGCGACCCCTGCGACAATGCCTGCCGGAACAAGGTGGCGGCCGACGTCACGCAGGTCCTGTTTCTTCAGTGCGGCCGCCGCAGCAGTGAATCCAAAGGCCCCCGTCAGGAAAGCGAATGGATAGACGATCAGCATCGGATGAATCGGATGCGCTTTGATGGATGCTCTGCTCTGCATGGCCGGGTTGAGGTGCAATCGACAGACCGGCGACGTCGCGGCCGAGGTGAACCGGCACAGCTCCACTAATATCTCTGAGTGGCTCAACTGACATTTCTCGGGGCTGCGCGAACGGTCACCGGCTCGAAATACCTCGTTCAGCATGGCGACAGCCGGGTGCTTGTCGACTGCGGCCTCTTCCAGGGCTTGAAAGAACTACGCGAGCGGAACTGGGAACCGTTCCCCATCCCTCCATCGTCGATACACACGGTTGTCCTGACGCACGCCCATCTCGATCACGTCGGCTATCTGCCCAGACTCGTGGCGCAAGGCTTTACGGGCCGCGTGTTCTGCACGGCGGGCACGATGGATCTCTCTCGCCTGGTGTTGCCGGACTCGGCGCGAATTCAGGAGGAAGATGCGCGGCAGGCAAACAAGCATGGATATTCGAAGCACGCCCCGGCGCTCCCGCTCTACACCGAAGTCGAGGCACAGCGTGCGCTGACGAAGCTGCAGCCGATTGGGTACCAGCGATCGGTTGAAGTGGCGCCGCAGGTATCCGTGGAATTCATGCCGGCGGGTCACTTGCTCGGGTCAGCGTTCGTGGTCATGCGGCTCCAGGGAGGTCCGACGATTCTCTTTGGCGGCGATCTCGGTCGATACGGCCGGCCGGTGCTGCCGGATCCCGTTGCCGCCGTTCGCGCCGACGTCGTGCTTGTCGAATCAACATATGGCGATCGCGATCATCCGCAGGATGACGAAGGCGCTCAACTCGCACAGGTCATACAGGACACGGCCACGCGCGGCGGGAAGCTGATTGTTCCTGCGTTCGCAATCGGTCGCGTGGAGGAGCTCCTGTACTGGGTGCGACGGCTGGAACGCGAGCGCCGGATCCCCGTCTTGCCGGTCTACGTCGATAGCCCCATGGCGACAGAGGCGCTCAAACATTACATCGCGCGTGTCGCAGAGCTCGATCCGGACATGAAGCCGTCGCGCGCCGACGTATCGACCTTCGCCACCGCGCGGTTCCAGACGATTGCGTCGCCCCAGCAGTCGAAGGAGCTCACTGCGAGTCGCAGGAGCGCAATCGTGATCTCGGCGAGCGGTATGGCGACCGGCGGGCGCGTGCTGCATCACATGGCGGCAGCGCTCCCTGATGCGCGCAATACCATTCTCTTCGTGGGTTATCAGGCAGCAGGGACGCGGGGCCGCTCGCTGGTGGATGGTGCCCCTGAGGTGAAGATTCACGGCCAGGCCGTTGCTGTCAACGCGCGGATTGCCAGGAACGACTCGATGTCGGCACATGCCGATCGCGACGAGATTCTGCGGTGGCTGCAGACGGTGCCCGCGGCACCAGGTCGTCTGTGCCTGGTTCACGGTGAGCCAGGCCCGATGGACGCGCTGAAACAGCGCATCGCGGACCAGCTCGGCTGGCACGCGGCAACGCCGACACACCGCGAAGTCGTCAGCCTGTAGGGCATTACCGTGCGACGCGAGTCACCAGTTTCGTCACGGTTGCCGCCGTCACTTTCGACGAACCGCATCACCCAGGTGCTGGGTCGATTCCGGCAGGACGGCGTCGCCGTCGCCGATCTCACCGAGTCGAACCCCACCCATGTACGGCTTCCATATCCGTCCTCGATTCTTGAACCACTGGCAGACACACAGGCGCTGCGTTACGAACCAGAGCCGTTCGGTCTCGCCAGTGCACGTGAGGCCATCGCGCACGATTGTGCCCGGCGTGCGGCCAGCATCGATCCTCGCGATGTGATTCTGACGGCGAGCACCAGCGAGTCGTATAGCTGGCTGTTCAAGCTTCTCTGTGCGCCGGGTGAGACCGTCCTGGCGCCTGCTCCCAGCTACCCGTTATTCGAGCACCTCTCACGGCTCGAGGGCATCAACCTGGCCACGTACCGTCTCGACTATCACGGTCGGTGGGAAATGGACGTGGCCTCGATGGACACCGCGCCGGCGTCCACCCGCGCGCTCATTCTCGTCTCGCCGAACAATCCGACCGGCTCGTACATCACGACTCGAGAGCTCGAGTCGGTGCTTGCCGTCTGCCGCGACCGCGGCTGGGCGTTGATCGTCGATGAGGTGTTTTCCGATTACCCGCTGGAGATTGAGCACCCGCTCACCGATGTGGCGTCGCGTGCGGATGTTCTGACCTTTTCCCTGGGCGGTGCATCGAAGATGCTTGGCCTGCCGCAAGTCAAGCTTGGCTGGATCATCGCGGGCGGTCCAGACGATCAGCGCCGCGAAGCCCTACATGCGCTTGAACACATAGCCGACACTTTTCTGTCGGTCAGCACGCCGGTGCAGGTGGCGGCGCCCTCGTTGCTGCGCGAAGGAGCGTCGGTGCGCGCGGCGATCCATGAGCGCGTTCTCGACAATCTGGACTGTGCGCGAGCGGTTGCGCGGCGATATCCGTCCTGTCAGGTGCTGCGCACCGAAGGCGGCTGGTGCGCGACAGTACGTGTACCGGCGACACGTCCGGAAGACGTTCTCGTCCTGGATCTCCTGACGGTAGAACACGTGCTCGTGCATCCGGGGTATTTCTTCGATTTCCCTCACGAAGCCTTCATTGTCGTGAGCTTGCTTGTCGAACCGGCGGTTTTTGCAGATGCGTTCGAACGCTGTCTGCGATCTCTGAATTGATTATGGCAATCCCCTTCCCGTCGCGGCATTGGCATTGCAGCGGCCCAGCCCGCCTCATATGACCCACTCGCCGGGATCGCGACGCGCAGGAATACTGGTTCCACTGTTTTCGATCCCCTCCACGACCAGCTGGGGCATCGGTGAAATTGGCGACCTCGAGCCGTTGGCGAGATGGCTCGAACGCTCCGGCCAGCGACTGCTGCAGCTGTTGCCGATCAATGAGATGCCGCCAGGAGAACGGTCGCCGTATTCGGCGCTGAGCGCGATGGCGATCGATCCACAGTTCATCTCGATGCGGACGCTCGAAGACTTCAACGCGATCGGCGGAGAAGCGAGTCTCGCTCCTGCGGCGCGTGCGGCGCTTGACGCGGCCCGCATCGCCACGGCGATCGATTACGCCACCGTGCGGTCGCTGAAGCACGACGCCCTGCAGCGATCGTTTGCGCACTTTCGCGAGACGGAATGGACGAGCGACACACGTCGGGCATCCGCGTTCCGCGCGTTCTGCGAACACCAGGCGTGGTGGCTCGAGGATTACGCGTTGTTCCGCGCACTGCACGCGAGGTTCGGCGAGCGGTCATGGCTGGAATGGCCGGAGCCGATGCGCGATCGCGACCCGGACGCGCTTGCCGCCGCTCGGGAGGAGCTCGCGGACGACATCACGTTCCGGCAGTACCTGCAGTGGGTGGCCGACGATCAGTGGGCGCAGGCACGCGATCGCGCCGGTGATGTCGCGCTCTTCGGCGATCTGCCTTTCATGGTCAGCGGAGACAGTGCCGACGTGTGGGCTCGCCAGGACGAGTTCCGCCTCGACGTGTCCGTCGGTGTCCCCCCAGATGCTTTCAGCGAGACCGGACAGGATTGGGGCCTCCCGGCGTACCGGTGGGACGTATTCGACGCGCGTGGCTTTGACTGGCTGCAACATCGGGCACGGCGCAATGCCGACCTGTTCGATGGCTATCGCGTCGATCACCTGGTCGGTTTCTTCCGTACGTATTTCAGGAATCGGGATGGCAGCGCAGAATTCACGCCGCCTGACCCACCGTCGCAGCAGGCGCTCGGTGAGCGCGTGCTGAATGTCTTCATGTCGTCCGGCGCGGAAATCATCGCTGAAGACCTTGGCATCGTGCCGGATTTCGTCCGCGCCTCTCTGGCTCGACTCGGGGTTCCTGGCTACAGGGTCTTTCGCTGGGAGCGTCATTGGGACGAGCCAGGCAGGCCATTCCGGGACCCGGCCGGGTACCCTCCCGTGGCGGTGGCGACATCCGGGACGCACGACACGGAACCTATGGCGATCTGGTGGGAACAGGCGCCGGCTGACGAGAAGGCGGCGGTGCTGGCGATTGCCTCGGTGCGCGAACGTCTCACCGCGGACGATGTCGCAGGTGTCTCCGCGCGATCCGAGCTATCGCATGCCGTGCGCGAAGCGCTGCTCGAATCACTCTATGCATCCGGCGCGAATCTGTTGATTCTGCCCGTTCAGGATGTCTTCGGCTGGCGGGATCGCATCAACCGACCCGCAACTGTCAGCGACGATAACTGGACCTGGCGTCTGCCGTGGCCGTCGGACCGGCTGACCGCGGAGCCGCGGGCGACAGCTCTTGCGGACCAGCTGCGTGTCTGGTCGGAACGACATGGTCGGCGGGTGTGATCGTCAGCCGCGGCCGGCGATTCTCGCCCAGGTGTCCTTCAGCGTCACCGTTCGGTTGAACACCGGTGTGCCCGGCCGCGAATCGGGATCGACGGAAAAGTAGCCCTGACGCTCGAACTGGAATCGCTGTGCCGCCGTCGCCTCGCGAAGGGCGGGTTCCACTTTGGCGCCCTGCACGATCTCGAGCGAATTCGGGTTGAGGTCCGTCAGCGGATCGCGACCCTCGTCAGACGGATCTTCAGAGGCGAACAGGCGGTCGTAGAGGCGCACCTCGGCGTCCAGCGCGTGTGCCGCCGACACCCAGTGAATCGTGCCTTTGACGCGTCGCGACGCGGTGGCACCGGACAGCGACTCCTGATCGATCGTGGCGCGTAGCTCGACGATCGCGCCGCTGGCGTCCTTGACGGCGCCTTCACACTTCAGGATGTACGCGTAGCGCAGGCGGACCTCCGCGCCCGGAGAGAGTCGGAAAAACTTCTTTGGCGGGACTTCCATGAAGTCGTCACGCTCGATGTAGAGCACGCGCGAGAACGGCACCTGACGCTTGCCGGATGACGGATCCTCCGGATTGTTGACGGCCTCGATACTCTCGGTGCGATCGTCAGGATAGTTTTCGATGACGACACGGAGCGGCCGGAGAACCGCAAAGGCGCGGCGGGCGCGGCGGTTCAAGTCCTCACGCACCGTGTGTTCGAGGAGCGCCACGTCGATGACGTTTTCCTTCTTCGCGATTCCGATACGTGCGCAAAAGTCCCGGATCGCTTCCGGGGTGAAACCGCGGCGCCGGAATCCCGCCAGCGTCGGCATCCGTGGGTCGTCCCATCCGTTGACGAGTTTACGTTCGACCAGCGCGAGCAGCTTCCGCTTGCTCATGACCGTGTAGTTCAAGTTGAGACGCGCGAACTCAATTTGCCGCGGCCGTGACTTGAACGCGGTGTCGTGGCGGACGTTCTCCACGACCCAGTCATACAGCGGTCGATGGTCCTCGAACTCCAGCGTGCACAGCGAGTGCGTGATGCCTTCGATCGCGTCCGAGATGGGGTGCGCGTAGTCGTAGGTCGGGTAGATGCACCAGGCCTCGCCGGTCCGATGGTGCGCAGCGTGGCGGATCCGGTACAACGTTGGATCGCGCATGTTGATGTTGGGCGACGCCATGTCAATGCGCGCGCGCAACACGTGCGCCCCGTCCGGAAACTCCGCCCGTCGCATCCGCCGAAACAGGTCGAGACTTTCTTCAGCTGGACGTTCACGATACGGGCTGTTGCGGCCGGGCTCGGTCAGGGTTCCCCGGTACTCCCGGATTTCGTCCGCGGTGAGGCTGTCCACGTACGCCTTGCCATCGATGACGAGCTGTTCTGCGTACGCGTACATCTGCTCGAAATAGTCGGACGCGTAAAACATCTGCTCGGCCCAGTCGAACCCCAGCCAGCGCACGTCTTCCTGAATCGACTCGACGTACTCGACGTCCTCCTTGGTGGGATTGGTGTCGTCGAAGCGCAGGTTGCAGACGCCACCGAATTCCTCGGCGATGCCGAAATTGAGGACGATCGCCTTGGCGTGGCCGATGTGCAGATAGCCGTTGGGTTCGGGCGGAAATCGAGTGTGGACGCGGTGATGACGCCCGGCGTTCAGGTCGTCGACGACGATTTCACGGATGAAATCCTGTGCGCGCCCGGACTCGGGCGCCAGTGGTTGCGAACCGCTCATTCCCTGCGATCGATCTTAGGTGATCTCGGGCTCGGCCGTGGCCTCTTCCAGCTCCAGCAGGCCCGCCTGCTTCAGAGTCCGCGGCACCGTGTCGATCGGCTCTGCCGGAGGCAGCTCCGGGGCGGTGGTCACATTGAGGTCGCGCAGCTTGCGCGCACCAGGCAGGACGCGCGTTTCGAATGACGCCGCGGCAGCGTTGTAGGCGTGCACCGCGCCGTCCAGCCTTTTGCGCAAGTCGTCGAAGTGTCGCGATAACACCGAGAGGCGCTCATACAGCTCGCGCCCGAGTCCAGCTACTTCACGGTAGTTGTCCGCCAGCGCCTCCTGTCGCCACGTATGCGCGACGGTCGTCAGCAGGGCAATCAGCGTGATCGGACTCGCGAGCAGGATTCGCTGTTGCAGGCCATGCTCGATCAAGGTGAGGTCATGTTGCAGGGCAGCGCTGAAAAGCGTCTCGCCTGGCAGGAACATCACCACCATCTCAGGTGAGTTGTCGAGCGCCTCCCAGTAACCTTTGCTGCCCAGCTTGTCCATGTGATCGCGGACTTGACGGGCGTGCGCCTGCAGCTTCACCATTCGCGCCTCGTCGTCCGTCGTTTCCTGTGCATCGAGAAACGCTTCGAGTGGCGCTTTTGCGTCAACGACGATGCGCTTGCCGCCCGGGAGGTGGACGATCAGATCCGGCCGGAGGCGTCCGCTCTCGGTGAGGAGGGGCGGCTGCTCATCGAAGTCGCACCGTTCGACCATCCCGGCGATCTCAACGACGCGTCGCAACTGCATTTCGCCCCAGCGCCCTCTGACGGCGGGAGTCCGCAGCGCCCGAGACAGCCGTTCCGCCGACGAGCCGACTGCAGAGATCTGCTCCCGCAGCATGGCATACGCGGCCACGCGTTCGTGCTCGACCTTGCCGAGCGTGTCGCCGACTCTTTTCAGGGTTTCGGCGATGGGCTGCTGGTACCCCTCGAATGAGGTCTTCGCGAGATCGAAGAACGATGCGCGGTTGTCTTTTAATGCCTCGGCGGCGAGCGATTGAAACGTTTCGCGTAGTCGTGCGTCGGCCTTGTCGAGCAACTCCTGCGTTGCACCAACCGACTGCTTGTGCCGTTCGACCTCGTCGCGCAGCCACTTGTTGTCCTGCTCGATCGCGGCCAGCTGCGCGGCCAGGGCGCCGCGGGTTTCGGCGAGCTGACGACCGGCCAGCGCACGCACGATGATCGTCGACACGACTGCCGTGATCGCGACCGCGACAACGAAAACCAGGGGCGTCATGAGGGGAGGAAGAGCCTCATGATAACCGACACGTATAATCCGGCTAGTGGCCGCGCTCTTTCCTTTTCGCGCGCTTCGTCCGACTCCGGCCGCTGCGAGCGACGTTGCCGCCGTCCCGTACGACGTCGTGACGAGGGACGAGGCAGCATCGATCGCGCACGGCAATCCGCTCAGCTTCCTGCACGTCTCGCGCGCCGAGATCGATGTGGCGGCTGGAACTGATCCGTATGCGGACGAGGTATACGACAAGGCCGCGCGTAATTTTCTGGAGCTCCAGGCGGCAGCGCCGCTGGTGACAGAGGATGTTCCGAGCCTCTATGTCTACCGCCTCAAAATGGGGCCGCACGAGCAGACCGGTATCGCCGCGTGTTTCTCGCTCGATGACTACGACACCGACATCATCAAGAAGCACGAGCGCACGCGGCGCGACAAGGAAGACGATCGGACGCGGCACATGCTGGCGATTGGCGCGCAGACCGGACCTGTGTTCTTGACCTACCGCGCGGCACCGCACGTGTCGGACCTCGTGGATCAGACGGTTGGGACTGAACCGCTCTTCGACTTCATGGCGTCCGATCACATCGGGCACACGGTCTGGAAGGTTCGCGATGGTGATCGGAATCGATTCGTGGATGCATTTGCCGCGGTGCCTGCGCTGTACATCGCGGATGGTCACCACCGCGCCGCGAGTGCGGCACGGGCACGGAAGCAGAAGCGCTCAACTGCCGGGGCAGGAGAGTGGGATACGTTCCTTGGTGTGGCATTCCCTCACGATCAGGTGCAGATCCTCGCCTACAACCGGATCATCAAAGACCTGGCCGGGGCGTCACCGGCGTCCGTTCTGTCTCGACTCCGCGAACGGTTCGTGATCACGTCCGGGCCATCGCGTCCAGTCCGCCGCGGCGACGTGTCGATGTACCTCGACGGCGTGTGGTACACGATCGAACTGGGCGAGCCCTCGCCGTCGGGGCCGATCGCCGGACGTCTCGATGTCGACCTTCTGCAGGAACTGATTCTGGGTCCAGTGCTTGGCATCGGAGATGTTCGTACCGACAAGCGGATCGACTTCGTCGGTGGAGCGAGAGGCACAGAGTTCCTGGAGCAGTCTGTGTCGTCAGGCGGGGCGGCGGTCGCCTTTTCGCTCTATCCGGTCAGCGTCGACGATTTGATGGCGATCTCCGATGCGGGCGGCATCATGCCTCCCAAATCCACGTGGTTCGAGCCGAAGTTAAGGGACGGGTTGTTATCCCATGTCTTCTAGCCTTACACATCGCATTTACAACTTCTCCGCAGGTCCTGCCGTGATGCCGCGGCCCGTTCTCGAGCAGGCGCAGCGCGATCTCGTGGCCTTGCCAGGCGTCGGCATGTCGGTCATGGAGATCAGTCACCGATCGAAGACGTTCGAGGGCATTCTCGCGCGTGCGGTTGCAGATCTGCGAGAACTGACCGGGCTCGACGAGCGCCACAAGGTCCTGCTGCTCCAGGGCGGCGCGAGCTTGCAGTTCTCCATGGTGCCGATGAACCTCCTCGGCGCAGGCCAGACAGCGGATTACATCGACACGGGGTCATGGGCGGACAAGGCGGCGAAAGAGGCAAAACGCGTCGGGTCCGTCAACGTGACGGGATCGACGAAGGCAGACCATTACAGCCGGATCCCTGACGCGTCTGAGTTGACACTGACGCCAGGCGCCGCCTACGTTCACATCACGACGAACAACACCATTGAGGGGACTGAATGGAAAGAGCCCCCTGCAACTGGTGATGTGCCGCTGGTGGCTGATGCCTCCTCCAACATCTTGAGCCGTCCAATGGAGCTTCGACGGTTCGGCCTGATCTACGCCGGCGCTCAGAAGAACCTCGGACCATCCGGCCTGACACTGGTCATCGTGCGCGAGGACCTGCTCGCGCGCTCGTCATCAGATTTGCCGACGATGCTGAATTACAAAGTACAGGCAGAGAACGACTCCCTGTACAACACACCGCCGACCTTTGCCATCTACCTGCTCGGGCTGACGATGCAATGGCTCAAATCGCTGGGCGGACTGCCGGGAATTGCGTCCATCAACGCCCGGAAAGCGGCGAAGCTGTACGCGGAAATCGATCGAACCGGCTTTTATCGCGGGACCGCCCGAAAGGACAGCCGATCGCTCATGAACGTCACGTTCCGGCTGCCGAGCGAAGAACTGGAAAAGATGTTCGACACGGAAGCCACCGCGAACGGCCTCGATGGACTGAAGGGACACCGGTCGGTTGGCGGCATGCGCGCCTCGATCTACAACGCGTTCCCGGAGCAGGGCGTTGAAGCCCTGGTCGACTTCATGCGCGACTTCGAAACGAAGCGCGGTTAACGACTGGCTGGGCGGAACGACCGCCGCCGTCGTCGTCTCCGGCGCCGCTGTGGAGCCGGCTCGGCACCTTCGGGCTCTCCTCCATAGCTGGCGGCGGCTTCCATGAAGCCTCGCCAGTGTTCGATGACCTCAGGCACCTGGCCTTGAATCTCCAGCCACGTCAACGCGTCGCGGAACGGTCCGCGATGCATCAGCGCGCGTCGCGCTCGCGGCGAGAGTCCCATGTCGATGAGGCGGCGCTGCAGACCCAGAATCTGTCGCAGCCGTTCGACGTCGCGCCGCGGAATCGGCAGCATCCCGAGTGCGAGTCGTGGCTCCTTGCGGAATTCGCCGTCCGGCACGGGTGCAGGAGACGAACGGATCGCGTGACCGAGCGGGACCAGCAGCGATCCCAGGAGTACGGCGTTCGTCAGCGTGTCGGGAATGTCATCGAACCGACGACGATACGCATCGAGCGCGGCCAGCGACTCCCACAGACGATCGGTGGCGCCGAGTTGCAACTCCTGCGCGATCGGTTCGAGCAGTCGTCTTTCCGCGAGCATGCGGAACGCCCGTTCTGCGGCTCCAGACCGCAGCAATTTGTACAGCTCTTCCATCAGACGGGCGGGTGCGCTCCGGGCGATGTCCGCGCGATGCGCCGCGATTGCGCTGTCGATCGGTTCGTCGATGCGGAAGCCAAGCCGTGCGGCCATAGCCACGGCCCGCAGCATGCGCACCGGATCCTCCTGAAGGCGCTCGACCGGATCGCCGATCGAACGGACGACGCCCTCGTCGAGATCCTTCAGCCCACCCGTGTAGTCGATGATCGAAAACGTCCCGATGTCGTAGAAGAGCGCGTTGATCGTGAAGTCGCGACGGAAGGCGTCCTCCTCCGGTGTTCCGAAGGTGTTATCACGGTGCAGCAGGCGGTCAGCCCGCTCGATGGAGTCCGACGTGTCACCTGACGTCGCCTCCGGGAGACGTCCAGGTTCGGCCTCATCGACCGCTGTCGCGAGCTCTTGCGCACTGAGCAGGCGGCGGAACGTCGCGACCTCGATCGTTTTGGCACCAAACCGGACGTGCGCCAGCCGGAAGCGTCGGCCGATGATCCAGCAGTTCTTGAAGAGGCGCTTGACCTGGTACGGGTGTGCCGAGGTGCCGATGTCGAAGTCTTTCGGACGCCGTCCGAGCAGCAGGTCGCGTACGCTGCCACCGACGAGGTAGGCGACGTGATCGTTCTGGTGCAGGCGGTAGAGCACCTTGAGCGCGTCCGGGTCGATCTGTTTCCGCGAGATGGCGTGCTGCTCTCGCGGCACAATCACCGGCTGGCGCATCCCGCGCATTCTACCAAACGGTTTTCAGGCGTCCTGTCGGCACGAATCCGCGACGTGATCTACGATTCCGAAGATGACCCGCATCCTGACCGTGCTGGCGCTCGTCGCGCTGCCGATCGCAGCCGCGGCCGCTGAGCCCCCCTCTCTCGCCCGAGCTCGTGCGCTGTACAACTCAGCGAGCTATGACGCGGCGATCGATGCAGCGACCATGGCCCGCCTCGACCCGAAGGCCGAAGACGCCGCCGCGCTGGTGCTGGCCCGTGCACATCTCGAGCGCTTTCGAGCGACTGGCGGAGCCGCCGACCTGACGGCCGCACGCGCCGCACTTGCCGCCGTGCGTACGACCGCGTTGTCGCCACGCGATCAGCTGGATCAGCTGATCGGGTTGGGTCAGACCCTGTATTTCAGTGAGGCCTTCGGAGCGGCTGCCGACGTTTTTGACAGCGCGCTGGGACGTGCCTCGATACTGAACGCGCGGGATCGGGGCAAGCTGCTCGATTGGTGGGCGACCGCCCTCGATCGGCAGGCGCAGGCGCGACCGCCAGATCGACGCCTCTCCGCGTTCACCCGCATCGTCGATCGAATGGAAACCGAGTTGCGGAATGAACCCGGCAGCGTTATCGCCAACTACTGGCTCGTCGTTGCCGCGCGCGGCGCCGGCGATCTCGATCGATCGTGGGATGCTGCGGTGGCGGGATGGGTGCGCGCATCGCTCGGTTCCGATGCCGCAGACCTCCGTGCCGAACTTGATCGCGTGGTCAGCGACGCGCTCATTCCCGAACGTGCGCGGACGCGGCCTCAACGCGAGCAACAGGAAGCGGCCGCTGCCATGCGCGCCGAGTGGGAGAAGGCGAAGGCGGACTGGAAGTAAGCCGCAGGGATCAGCCCTGAGGCCTGTATCGTGAGGCCTGCCTATGGCTTCGCGTCTCGCCAGTTTTCCGCGACCCCGACATCCACGGTCAACGGCACGCTGAGCGACATCACATTCTCCATTCGCTCGCGG
>Ga0070670_100001688_pt1 | contig 17946 bp, 15 predicted proteins | sample KBSS63metaG_FD_64665 | JGI IMG/M metagenome (GOLD analysis project Ga0070670, IMG submission 64665) | Switchgrass rhizosphere microbial communities from Kellogg Biological Station, Michigan, USA - KBS S6-3 metaG | ecosystem: Host-associated > Plants > Roots > Rhizosphere > Soil ... | reverse complement strand
CCGTAATGCCCGTAGTCGGCCGGCCACCAGGGCTTGCTATCGGTCATGAGCGCCTTGAGGTCGTTCTTCAGCGCCTCATAGTCGAGCTTCTTGAACGCCTCGGCATAGTCGAAGTCGTCGCCCATCGGGTCGGGCGAGACGCCGCCCTGATGAAGGATTTCGAGCGGGAGGGAGTCGGGCCACCAATCGCGATTCTGCCGGCCAAGCAGCGAGCGCACGGTGCTCGGGCGGTCCACAGGGCAGCCCATCGGTTCGCCGGTTTTCGCGTCCATCGTCTTCCTCTCCCTCGTTCGAACAGGAAAATAGGCTAGGCTCCGTCGGTGAGCGGCGGAAACGATGAATCTTCGTCAGTGACTACGGGAAAATCGATTAGTCGCGTGGCTGCTCAATCCATGTGCTTGAGGCCGACGCGCAAATAGTCCCAGCCCGTGATCAAGGTCAGGGCCGCCGCGGCCCAAAGGCTTCCGATACCCGTGAGGTGGATCCACTGCTGCACGGGGAAGGCTCCGCCGAGGATGAGCGCCCCGAGCGCGACCAGCTGGAAGGTCGTCTTCCACTTCGCGAGCGCGCTGACCGGCACGAACACCTTCAGCTCCGCGAGGAACTCGCGCAGTCCCGACACCATGATCTCACGCAGCAGGATGATCAGCGCGGGGATGACGCTCCAGTCCTGGATGATCGGAACGTCGCCGTCCGCCTTGCGGCTGGCCATCAGCATGACGAGCACCGCAGCGATCATGATCTTGTCGGCGATCGGATCGAGGAACTGGCCGAGCCGCGAAATCTGGCCCTGTGCGCGCGCCAGATATCCGTCGAAATAGTCCGTGATCCCGACGATGCAGTAGAGCACGAAGGTGATCAGATAATCGTACGGGGCCGGCTTCCAGAGCAGGAAGACCAGGATCGGCACTGCCAGGATGCGGGACAGGGTCAGCAGGTTCGGCAGCGTCAGCATTCGCCTACCGCTGTACGCAAAGGCCGGCCCAAGCAAAAGATGGCTCGCGAGACAGTGGCCGTCCCACTCTGGTGACGCGATTGCGATAATCGGTGACGCGACCAGAAAAAGCCGCGGCGGCTGACCTCCCTAAGTGTCCCATCCCAAATTCGGGAGGGGACCCACGTGAATCACCGTAAGCATTTGCTCGCGTTCGCGAGCCTGTCGTCATTGGCGTTCGGACTTTGTGCATCGCCGGCATTCGCCCAGGATCAGGCGTCGCAGGCAGCTGCGGCCGATCCGGCGCAGCCGGAACCTGCGAGCGATCCTGCCGAGAGCGCCGATGACACTGAAATCGTCGTCACCGCGCAGAAGCGCGCCGAAAACGTCCAGGACGTTCCGATCTCAATTTCCGCTTTTTCAGGCGAGACGCTCGAGCGGAACAACGTTGTCAACATCGAAGGCTTGGCCAAGGTCACGCCGAACCTCAGCGTCGCCAAGGGCGCGCAGACCTCGTACGTCCGCCTCGCGATTCGCGGCATCGGCGCGGCGAGCAACACGACCGTCGAGCCAAGCGTCGCCGTCTTCCTGGACGGCGCGTACGTACCGCGCGTGGGCGCAGTCATCAGTTCGATGCTCGACATGGAAAGCGTCGAAGTCTTGCGCGGCCCGCAGGGCACGCTTTTCGGCCGCAACGCGAGCGTCGGCGCGGTCTCTTTCCATACGGCACAGCCGAAATATGGCGATCTGGCGGGTGAAGTGACCGGCGAGATTGGAAACGGCGACCGCTACCGCGCCTACGGGTTCCTCAACGTGCCGGTCGGCGACAGGGCGGCGTTCCGCTTCGCCGGCTCCCAGCAATGGTTCAAGGGCTACTGGCAGAACCTTTTCGACGGCAAGCAGGTGGGCGGTACGGACGACACCATCCTTCGCGGCAGCTTCCGCGGTGAGGCGGGCCCTGTCGAGTGGGTCTTCCGGGCCGACTATGCCAAGATCAAGGGCGACGCGGCGACGAACATCGACTTCGATCGCAGCAGCGTGAATGCCCAACAGTGGGCGGCGATCAGCGGCTTCTTCGGCGCCCCCGACACCAACCTCAACGACAGCAAGATGAACCAGTATCTCACTGCCGACGTCGACGACGAGCAGTGGGGCGTGAACAGCACCTTGTCGTGGGACATCGGCGGCGGTTCGACCGTTCGCCTGATCAACAATTATCGCGACTGGAAGAACAGCCAGCTCGACGGCGACGTGATCTTCACGCCAAGCCAGATCCTGTCGCGTACTGCCCCATACGATTCGAAGAGCCAGAACCACGAACTGCAGTTCATCTCACCGACTGGTCAGTGGCTTGACGGGCGCATCGACCTGGTCGCAGGCCTCTATTACTTCCACGAGAAGTATCGTCAGGGCGAGCGGCTGCGCATGAACAGCCAGTTCTGCAAGATCGCTCCCGCGGCTTTCGTGACGGCCTGCAACAGCCTTCTCGCCGCCAATGGCGGGACGTTGGACGATGCGGCGGTCCAGGACGTTCATCAGACAACGGACAGCTACGCCGCATATGCGCAGGCCAACCTGCACATCACGGACCAGCTCTTCGCTACGGTTGGCGGGCGGTACAGCAAGGACGAAAAGGAAGGGTCGTACGACCAGCAAGCGACGCCATTGCTGCGGACAGTCCGCGCGCCGGAAACGCTCGAATTTCCGGACGTCAGCGACAGCAAGCTCACCTATCGTCTCGGCCTGAACTATGAGCCGAATGAAGACCTGTTGTTCTTCGGCAGCTATTCCACCGGCTACAAGTCGGCCGGCTTCAATTCCGGCGCCGGCGCCCCCGCACTGACCATGGTCGGCACACCGCCGGTCTTCCACCCGGAGCGCCGGGTCTTCGATCGCGAAACGACGGAAAATTGGGAACTTGGCGCCAAGACAAGCTGGCTGGACCGCAAGCTGACCCTGAACCTCACGTTCTACCGAATGAACATCGAAGGTTTCCAGGACCGCTCGTACAACGGAACAAGCTTCACCGTCCGCAACGCCGGTAATCTGCGGCATCAGGGCTTCGAGTTCGATGGCGTCGCCAAGCCGCTGCGCAACTTGTCGCTATTCGCCAACGTTGCGTATCTGGATTCCGAGTTCACCGATTATCCGAATGCATCCAACTGGCCGGGCTTCGGCAGTATCCCGGGTTCGCCGCTTACTCAGGACCTCAAGGGCAAGCCGGCGACGTTCGCGCCCAAGTGGAGCGGACGCATCGGCTTCGACTTGAGTGGTGCGGTCGCTTCCAGCGACTTTAGCTGGGCCTTCACGTCGAACCTGTCATTCGTTTCGAAGCAGTATGGCGGCCTTCAGAACGATGCGAACCCGCAGACGATCATCGACGGCTATGCGCTGCTCGGCGCGCGGGCGACCCTCAACGGGCCCGGCGATCGCTGGTCGGTCGCGCTGTTCGGCAACAACCTTCTCAACAAGCAGTATGAGGCCGGGAACTTGTACCAGTTCCTCGAAGGATCGATTCCCAGCCTATTCCGCAACGGCGAGTTTCCCGGCAGCACGGCCGTTCGCCGCCTGCATGCGGACCCGCGGACGTACGGGATCTCCGGAACGTTCCGCTTCTAACTTCGTATAGAGTGAAACAAGAGTCCCGGCGCCAGTCACCTGGCGCCGGGCTTTTTGTTTTATGCGGGGCGCGCTAGCCGGCCGGAGCTAGCGTGATCGCTGCGGATCAGGATGGCCTCCAGCGTCAGCCGTCCGAAACCCAGTCGGAGCATTCGCGAAGCCCACCAGCGCCAAATACTCGCCGTGCCGCGTGCTTTTAGTGGAAGCTGGAGGCGCCGGTTACCCGGCGCCGAGGCCCTCGTCTTAGCCGAAGTTATGTCAGACCCAGCCGAACCTGATCGCGGTGAGTGCGATCGCCGCGATGAAAATGGTCTCCAGCACCATCAGGATCGCCGGACGCCAGCCGGCAGACGCAATGTCCTTGATCCGGGTCTTCATCCCCAGCGCCGCAATAGCTGCGACAAGGCAGAAGCGCGAAAACTGGCTTCCGCCCTCTCGGACCCAGCCGGGCACTGGAAGGATGCTGTTGGCGACGACGAGAAGCGCAAAGGCCGTGGCGAACCACGGCAGGATCGGCGGGCGGTCCTGCGCCTCCGTGTCGAGGCTTCGCGACGCTGCGGCGATCGTGACAATCACGGGCAGGAGCATTGCGACGCGCGCAAGCTTGACGATGGTCGCCGTGTCGCCAGTTTCGGGGGAGATCGAGTAGCCTGCCCCGATCACCTGCGCGACATCGTGGACCGTAGCCCCGATGAAGATACCCGCATGCGTGTCGTCGAGGCCGGCATAGCGCGCAATAACCGGGTAGAGCAGCATGGCCACAGTGGAGAGGATCGAAACGCCGACGACCGTGAACAGCGTCGCATACTCCTTCCGGGGATGGCTCGGGAGGGCCGCCGAAATGGCCATTGCGGCTGACGCTCCGCAGATCGCCGTGGCTCCGCCCGAAAGAACTCCGAAACGCGGATCGAACCCCATCCAGCGGGCTGCAAGCGTTGACACTCCGATGGTCAGCACAACGGCGACGACAACCAGGAGAAGCGGGCTCCAGCCCAGCGACATCACTTCGGTCATCGTGATCTTCAGGCCCAGGAGCGCAACCCCGAGGCGGAGAACGAACTTGGACGTGAAGGCGATTCCCGGGTCGCAGCGGTCCACATCGCCGAGGAAATTCATGGCGAGCCCGATCAGGAGCGCGAACAGCATGATCGGCCCGCCGGTATGGCTGGCGGCCAAACCGGCCGCGCCGGCAATCACGACGGACGCGACAAGCCCCGGGGCAACGCCGTTAAGCGCCGCCCAGCTCTTCACAGTGATCGTCTTCATGCGGTTTCGGCAGCTCCGATTTCGGCCGAGGTGCTGCGTGCGGCGATCAGGAAGATCCCGGCCGCAGCGAGACTCGCGAAGGGCAGCCACTGCATCGCGCCCAGAAGGCCGATCCGGTCAGCAAGCCACCCGGTGAGGATCGGTCCGGGCGCGAGCCCGAACGCGTTGTTTGCAAGGGTGAGCACGGCGAAAGCGGTGCCGTGGAGCGCGGCGGGAGTCAGGTTAGCGACCATCGCGCCCGCGGGTCCCGCACAAGCCGCGGCAAAGAACATGCCTCCGCCAAGCAGCACCAGCTGCGGCGTGCCCGCGCCCAACCTCATCGCCATGGCAATCATCAGAGCGCACGCGAGGCAGTAGCCCACGGATAGCAGCGCCCGCTGGCTCGAAGAGCTCACCAACTTGTCGCTGATCATTCCGCAGATGATCATCCCGGCGCCGCCGATCGCGAGGAACAGAGCCGCAAGCGGAGCCGCCTTGTCGAGCGGCAGATCGTAGTAGCGGACGAAAAAGGTCGGAAGCCAGGCCGGCAGTGCCGCCGCGGCGAGCAGCGAGAGGCCGCTTCCGACATAGGCGCACTGAAGCTGCGCTCCGGCGAACAGGGAGCGAAGGCTGCGCAGCGTAACCTGGCCCTTTGCGGGCTTCTCTCCGGCGTTGAGGCGCGATTCCCGTACGAACAGCGGATAAGCCAGCGCGAGCAGAAGACCGCCGGCGCCGATCGCGATGAATGCCGTCCGCCAACCGTGCGCCGCCGCTACCAAGCCTCCGATACCGACGCCGAGGATCTGTCCGGCAAGGCCTCCCGCCATGAACGCGCCGGTCAGCGTAGCTCGCATGTGCTTCGGGAAGACGCTGATGATGACCGCGATGCCGACGCTTCCATACGCCGCCTCGCCGACGCCGACGAGCACGCGCGCGGCAAGCATCTGCCCATAATTTTGGGCAAGGCCGCAGAGCAAAGTGGCGATGCTCCAGAGCACGGCCATTGCCGCGATGCTCTTCACGCGTCCCACCCGGTCCGCGAGCAGCGAGATCGGGCAGGTGAGGAGCCCGACCATCAGCGCGACGACGCCCGACAGGAAGCCGAGCTGACCGTCGGTAAGGGCCCAATCCGCCTTCAGCAGCGGGAACACGGCGTTCAGCACCTGACGCGCCATGTAGTCCGAGATGAGCAGGCCGAAGGTGAGCGCGAACACCAGCCAGGCGTAGGCGGGAACCTTCTCCTTGCCGGCCGGCGCCAGCATCAGGCCGCCTGTCGCTGCGCCACCGTTCCCGGCTTGCGGTTCGGCAGCCAGCCGTTCTGCTCGAGCGTCTCGTCGATGCTCGAGTAGAAGGTGCCGATCTTGTAAATCTCGCGAGCCTGCTCGGCGGTCGCGATCGGACGCCAGAGCTCGTTCGAAATCTTCACCATCTTCTCAATCTGCTGGACCGAGGTCGCCCGCTCGCCTCGGCGTCCGTAGAGGTTGTCCTCCTGGCCGACGCGCGCATGAAGCCCCATTGCGATGCCCATGGTGCAGAGCGGATAGACGTGGCGCATCAGGCCCTCGACGGTCAGCACGGCGTTCTGCGGAACGCGGTTGATGAATTCCATCAGGTTGCGCGGGTTCGGTCCATCATGGCCTCCCCCAATGGACACCCAGTTCAATACGTAGGGCCCCATGTACTGGCCCTGGCGGACGATACGCTCAACCGTCTCCAGGTCCTTGACCGAACCGATCATGAAGTGCGGCTGGATGCCTGCGCCGACGAGCCGCTTCAGATGCTCCTTCACGAAGCCCGGGCCGCTCTCGTAATACATTTCGGTGTAGGCGTGCTTGTAGTCGGGCTCGCCCATCGAGGTACCGGCGGCGTCCTCGTCGGTGATAAGCTCCATCACGTTCATCTGGTTGGTGTTGATGGCGATCGTCACTTGGTCCGGCTTCGGATTCAGCTCCGCCAGCATGTGGCGCGTATCATCGCCGAGCCACTTCGCCGACTCGCCCTCGTCCTTCGGAGCGAAGCTGATCGAGCCGCCGACCTGCAGGATCATGCCCGGAACTGCGCTGCGCAGCCGGTCGAGCATTTCGTTGAACATGTCGAGGCGCTTGGAGCCCTTGCCGTCAGGCTCGCGGACGTGAACGTGGAGGACGGTCGCGCCGGCGTTGTAGCAGTCGACCGCCTTCTGGACCTGGTCCTTCATCGACACAGCGATGTCGTCGGAGTCCCTCGGCAGGAAGCTCGGCGCGTAAGGCGCGACCTGGATGACAAGCGGATCCTGGTTTTCGGGCAGTAGGCTATCGTCCATGAACTGCATGGCTTCTTCTCCGTCAGTAGGGTTTGTCGCCGACGATCCCTGCCCGCTCCATTTTCCGGACGGCGGGCCAGTAATCCATGACGGCGTAATGTTGGGTGGAACGGTTATCCCAGATGGCGACGCTGTTCGGACGCCACCGCCAGCGCACCTGATACTCAGGGATGGCTGAGCGCGAGATCAGATAGTTGAGCAGGTTCGAGCCCCCGGGGGCGTAATCCTGTCCGTACCGGACGTTCTCCGACGTGTGGAAATTGGTGAAATGCGTCGTGAAGCTGTTCACGAACAGCACCCGCTCGTCCGTTTCCGGGTGCTTGCGCACGACCGGATGCTCGGCGTCCGGAAATTGCGCCTTCAACGCGTGCCGTTTCTCGATCGGCATGCGCGCTCCGAAGCTCGCCTCGATGGAATGGCGTGCGTAAAGCCCGTCGATGCTTTCCTTGATGTGATCCGGAAGATCTTCGTAGGCGCGGGCCATGTTCGCCCAGACGGTGTCGCCTCCGACCGGCGGGCATTCGAGGCAGCGGAGGACTGCGCCTTGCGGCGGCTTCTCGCGCCAGGTCGCGTCGCAGTGCCAGGAATTTTCGTAATGGTCGGGCGGTGAATCGAGGTCCTTGTAGATGCACACCAGGCCGGGATGATCGGGATCGCTTCCGGAAACCGGATGGTCCTCCAGGTCGCCGAAATTGCGGGCGAACGCGACGTGTTCGGCCTTGGAGATCAGCTGGTCGCGCAGGAACAGCACCTTGTGGGCCAGCAGCGCTTCCCTGATCGTGCCGAACAGATCGGCGTTTCGGATCGCTTCGGAGAGATCGACCCCGACCAGTTCCGCACCGATGTGCGTGGTGAGTTTCTCGATCCGCATCAGATCACGAAGATCGACGACCCGGTCGTCTTGCCCGCTTCGAGATCGCGATGCGCCTGCACCGCCTGGTCCAGCTCGTACCTTTGGTTGATCTCGATCTTGATCCGCCCGTTCGCGACATGATCGAACAAGGCGTTCGACAGTTCGGCGCGCTCGGCGGGATCGGAGATGTAGTCGGCGAGGGCCGGACGCGTGAAGTAGACCGAGCCCTGGATCGCCATCTGCAGCGCATCGATCGGCGGGAACGGACCCGACGCCGTGCCGCAGCCGACGAGAACGCCGCGGCGCTTCAGCGACTTCAGCGATGCGTGGAAAGTGTCCTTGCCGACGGTGTCGAAGACGGTCGTCACGCCTTCTCCGTCGGTCAGATCTCTCACCCGCTCGACGACGTCTTCATTCCGGTAAAGAATGATCTCGTCGCAGCCATGCGCCTTGGCGAGCTGGGCCTTTGCCTCGGTCGAAACCGTGCCGATGACGCGCAGGCCGAGAAGCTTGGCCCATTGCGATGCGATGAGCCCGACTCCGCCCGCGGCCGCATGCAGCAGGATCGTGTCGCCCGCCTTCATCCACGGATTGGTCTTCAGCAGCCAGTAGGCTGCGCTCAGGCCGCGCATGGTCGACGCGGCGGCTGTCTCCAGCTCGATGCCGTCCGGCAGCTTGAACAGCGATCCCGTCGGCATGACGCGCTCGGTCGAATAAGCGCCGAGCGGGCTGCCGGTGTAGGTCACGCGATCGCCGACCTCATAATCGTTGGTATCGGGCCCGACGGCCTCGATCACGCCGGCAGCTTCGACGCCCATGCCGTTGGGCAGCGGGACCGGATAATAACCCTGGCGGAAATAGGTGTCGGCGAAGTTAAGCCCGACGGCCTTGTGCCGCACGCGTACCTCGCCGGTGCCGGGTTCACCGACGGGAACATCTTCGAGGCGGAGCACTTCAGGCCCGCCCGCTTCATAGAAACGAACAGCTTTAGCCAAGGGGTCTTCCCCGATTGTGAATTTCACCGCGGAGTATCAGTTAGGCACGAACCGAATTACATCGATCGCGACAGATGCTGACGAAGTGGTGACAGTTCGGGAGTAGAGATGGAACTGGTTCGAGCCGCATCGCTGACCGGCTATTTCGAAGTTGCCGAAGACCTCCGCCTGGATGTGGTCCCGCTCCTCCGCCGGGCCGGGATCGCCCGTTCCATGCTGACCAATCCCGAACAGGTCATCCCCGCCCGGTCCGTGGTCCGGCTCCTGGAAGAAAGCGCGGAGGAGGCCGGCTGCATCACGTTCGGCTTGCGGATGGCCGAACACCGCCAGATTTCAGACCTCGGCATGGTGAGCCTGCTGCTCATTCACCAGCCGACGTTGAGCGAGGCGTTCGAAGTGCTCGGCGAATTCCGGACACGGATAAACACGAACCTTACGCTGCAGATCGAAAGGCACGAGGATAGCGTATTCCTGCGGGAGCATTTCGCGCTGAATCCTCCGGTGGCGTCGAGGCAGGTCAACGACGTCGCCTTGGGCGTGCTGTACAAAATCTGCCGCACGATGATGGGCGAGGACTGGCGGCCCCAATGCGTCTGCTTCAGCTACGAACGGCCGCCGCAGCCGCAACGGGCGATCTACGACCGGCTTTTCGACTGCCCGCTTCAGTTCGGCGCCGACTTTCACGGGACGGTCGTCAGCTCGAACGACATGGCGCGCCCCAACCCGCGCACCGATGCGGCCCTTGCCAGGCATGCGCGGGATCTCGTGCGGGCGATGATCGACCCGGGCGAGCGGACGATGTGCGAGGAAGTGGAACAGTCGATCCGGCTGCTGATGCCGGCGGGCAGGGCCAACGTGGGCGCAGTGGCGGACGCGCTGGGAACGAACATCCGAACCCTTCAACGCCGGCTCGATGTGGAAGGCACGAGCTTTAGCGAGCTTCTCGATCGCGTGCGCGTGCAGCAGGTCAGCCAGCATTTCGCCAATCGCCGGCTGCGCCTCACGGATGTTGCTCACTTGTTGGGCTATTCGACCCTTGCCTCCTTCAGCGCCTGGTATCGCGGCCGCTTCCAGGAAACTCCCACCAGGGCGCGACGGCGACAGTGGCAGCCTGCGGGTCGAGAGCGTCCGAGAGGGCAGTCGAGGGCAACCCAGACGCTCTGATGTCGCGATCCACCGCACGCCCGTTCAGCCGGTTACCGCGCCCGCTGAGCCTGAGGCTGCGACTGGTAGGCTGAAGGCCGCTTCTGCGCCACCATCGGGAAGGTTTCGCCTCCGTGGTAAGTTACGGTTCCGCACATAAAGTCGCCCTTCCCCGAGAGCCTGCCGTCGAACTGGACATCGCCCTCGCGGGAGGCGACGACCATATGGATGCTGTTGCCGGTCAAGGTGATCTTGCGCAGGACGACGGGCGCGGTCCTCGCCGGCGCCAGCGATCCGCCATAGTCAGCGCCGACGAAGCCGATCGACATAAGCCCGAAACTGGCCGTCCCTCGGGGAACCATCAGGAAATCCCAATGGCCGTGAAGGTTTGGAGCCTCGCCGCCCGCCGGAGCGGCTCCCGCGTCGCAGGTCACGGTGATCGATGTTGCAGGCTGCGCAGCAGCCGCTGCAGGGGCAGCGAAGGCAGCGGCCAGGGCAAGCGTCATCAAGCACTTCATCGTCATTTCTCCAAGTTGGAAGCTTTGGGCGCGGATCGCGCCGCCGGCATCGACATCCGCCTCTCTCCGCCGCATCGACAAGCCGGGATTTCGCCAATAGCTTCCGCTTTTTCGCCAATGTGGGAAGAATGCAGTTCACGCAGCGCCAGCGGCCTTCGTGGGGGAGATGGAGGCCAGTCCTGGCCGCGATTCCGGTTGGCCTGCTCCTCGGCTTCTTAGGCCCCTTCGGCTCCTACCCCGCCTACACGACCGCGACCCGCTACGCATTCTGGCTGGGGCTGACCGCGGCCGGCGTGATGTCTGCTATCGCGGCGGAGGTCGTGCTGCCCCGAACAAGGCTTCGCGCCGGTCTGATCCGGATCGGAGCCGTCGCTCTGGTCTCCGCGTTGCCGATGACCTTCGTCGTGGCGTGGACCATGTCGCTTCTCCAGCCGGGCCGCGTCTTCACGCCGCAGCAATTGCCGTCCCTGTTCGCGGCGGTCGCGGCCGTTCAACTGCTAATCGTCTACGCGACGACAGCCACCGCGCCCACGGCCGATGACGCTGGGGCACGCGGCCATGCGCCCGATTTCCCGGAAAGAGGTACTGAGGCGATTCCTGCTGCCTTTCCGCCTGCCCTGCTAAGCAGACTGCCGCCGGGCATCGGCAGCGACATCATCGCTCTCGAAACGGAGGATCACTATCTTCGCGTGCATGCGGCCGGAGGAAGCGCCCTGATACTGATGCGGATGGCCGACGCGGTAGCGTTGCTCGACCCGCAGCTGGGAGCGCAGGTTCATCGCCGCTGGTGGGTTGCCCAAGCGGCGGTCGCGGGCGTGCGGACCGAGGGGCAGAAGCTTTCCCTATGCCTGATCGACAATAGAAGGGTGCCGGTCGGCAGGACCTTCTCCGCAGCCGCCAGGGCGAGGTTTGCGCATGCCCGCAACACCGGCCCGCGCGCGGCCTGTCGGTGAATTCAGGCTGAGTAAATGCCTGCGCCGCATAAGGCGCGTCGCCCGGCCGAGCGCCTGTCGGGCAACCATGTCTAGTACGAGAGATGCTGTTGAAACCGCTGGTAACATTGGGATTTTTGGTTCTTGCTGCGACGTCGGCAGGCGCGGCCGGGCCCAATCAGACGATTGCAGAACGGGCGGCCGCGCTCGGACCCGGCCAATATATTTGGCAAACGAAAAGCCCTTCGACCGGACGGGTTCTACTGACAATCGACCTGACTTCGCAGCGCGCCATGGTCTATCGTGAGGGTGTGCTCATTGCCGCGTCGACGATCTCGACCGGAAGCACGGGACGCGAAACTCCCACGGGCGTGTTCACCGTCCTCGAAAAACAGGTGATGCATCGGTCGATCACCTATGACAACGCACCCATGCCTTACATGCAGCGCCTCACGTCGAAAGGAGTCGCGATCCATGGCGGCGATCTGCCGGGCTATGCCGCGTCGCATGGCTGCATCCGCCTGCCCAAGGAATTCGCAAAGCAGCTCTACGCCATCACCGAAATCGGCACTCCTGTGATGATCACGGACGACGCGGAGATCGCCGAGCAGAGGCGCAAACAGACCGAGTTTCAGCGCGCCAGCGAACAATATTCTCAGGCGATGGCCGAGCAGCAGGCCGCCGCCAACCGTGCATTGATCGAATTCAACAAAGCGAAGGCCGAGCACGAAAGGATTCGGAAGCAACACGAGGCCGAGTTGGCGAAGTACAAATCGGAATTTGCACCAAAATAACTTCGTGGTGCCGTTTCCCCAGCGTTCGGGCTCTTACGTCTACTTTCGACCCATTGCGGACATTAGCGAGCGCATCATCCTGTCCTGACAGACAGCAGTATTTCGTCGCTGGACAGTCGGGACCAACCCAACGGATCGAATTCGGGCGATCCTGAAGCGATAGAGCCATGCATGCGGCAACCCTAACTCCTTGCCCCTAGCGACAGACCCGCTACAGCCGGGGGAGATGAATATGCCGACGAGGCCGATCGGCTGACCACAAGCTGATGCAGGACTCCCTCCACCTTCTCCGAACGCGGCGCTTCTGGCCGATTTTCGTCACGCAGTTCCTCGGCGCGTTCAACGACAATCTCTTCCGCACGTCGATGGTGATGCTGGTGATCTACGGCATCTACCGCGACGCGGAGCAGGAAGCGGCGTTCAGCGCGATTGCGGGCGGCCTGTTCATCCTGCCCTTCTTCCTCTTGTCGGCGCTCGCGGGCCAGCTCGCGGACGCGCTCGACAAGGCGAAGATCGTGCGCATCGTGAAGACGGTGGAGATCGCCATCATGATCTTCGGCGCGGCAGGGCTGCTGCTGCACAACGTTCCGCTCCTGCTCGTCGCGCTGACGGCGATGGGCGTTCACTCGACCTTCTTCGGCCCGATCAAATATGCGATCCTGCCGCAGCATCTGAACAAGGACGAGGTGCTGGCGGGGACCGGCCTGGTCGAGGCCGGCACCTACATCGGGATCCTGACCGGAACGATCCTCGGCGGCCTCCTCGTACTACAGAGGCCGGACGGCAGCTTCCACGCCGAATGGGCTGCTGTCGGGGTACTCATTGTCGCCCTGATCGGCCGCGTCGCAGGAGGCTTCGTGCCTCCGGCCCTGCCCGCCCAGGACGCCGAGATTCCCGGCTATCCGCATCGCGGTATGGATTGGCACATCGTGCGTGCATCAATCACGCTCGTCAGCGCCACGCTGCACATCAAGCGGCTGTTCCTGGCCATCCTGTCGATCAGCTTCTTCTGGGCAATGGGCGCGGTACTGGCGGCGCAATTCCCGCCGCTGGTGAAGAACACCCTCTATGCCGACCAGAGCGTGGCCACACTGTTCCTCGCGGTCTTCTCGGTGGGCGTGGCGATCGGATCGGTGGCGATCAACCGCATGCTAAAGGGCCAAGTCTCGGCCCGCTTCGCGCCCGCCTCCGCGCTGATGATGGGCATATTCGTTCTGCTGCTCTACGTGATGACCAAGGACTGGGCGCGCTCGCCGGAGCTCGTCGACATGAGGGAATTCCTGCGCCATCCGCTCGGCTGGGCGGTCGTGCTCGACCTGCTCGGGGTAGCGATCGCCGGCGGCATGTTCGTCGTTCCCCTCTACGCCTTTCTTACCACGACCGTCCCGAAGTCGGAGACTGCCCGAACCGTTGCCGCGAATAATATCGTGAATTCAGGCGCTATGGTCGTGGCAACGCTAATGCTGACGGGATTGGTCTTGATCGGCGTGTCCGTCGCCGAGACCCTGTTCCTGGTCGCGTTGGGGAGCGTGATTGCTGCCTGGCTGGGGTGGAAGCTCCACCTGGCCTGCGACTGATGCCGGCCGGCGGGTCGGCCCACCGACGAGGTCACGCGATTCACTTGCGGGACAGTCTCTTAGATATTCGATCAGATCAGAAAATCAGGACGGAAACGAACAGGAAGCCGATCGCGAATGTCGTCGCGAACAGCTTCAGGTCTTCACCGACCGTCACGGCGAGCTCTTCGCTGCCATCAAGGATGAACCCGGGCATGCGCCTTCCGAAGAGGCGGGGGTCGATTGCAATCGCTGGACGCAACATTCGCATGGGCATTTCTTAAGATGTTTTTAACCATGCGTACAACGTGCGTGAACGGGCACGCGCTCCCGCCGTTTCGAAACGGGACGCGGGCCGGCTTTGGAACTATTTCTTCAGGCGGCTTGCGAGGGGCTCTTCGATCCGGACGAGCTCGCCGGAGCCGGGCGTCGACGTCCGAGCAATTGCTCGGCCTGGTCGGCCTCCGTGGGCTTTCCGAAGTACCAGCCCTGGCCGCTCGAACAGCCGATAGCCAGCACTGCCGCGTGAGCGGCTTCGTTCTCGATTCCCTCGACGAGGATCGGCACTTCCAGCGCATCCGCTAGCGTCGCGACGGCGCGCACGATTGCCGCGCTCTGGCCGCTTTCATGAATGTTGGCGACGAACGACCGGTCGATCTTGATCAGGTCGAACGGCAGCGAGCGCAGGTGCGACAGCGATGAGAATCCGGTGCCGAAGTCGTCGAGCGCCAGGCGGATGCCCTGGTTCTTCAGGCTGGTTATGATGTTCCGCGCAAGGTCGATGTCGCCGAACAGCGAGCTCTCGGTAATCTCGATCACCAGCCGGTCCGCCGGGAAGGACGTCTCGGTCAGGATTCTGACAATGCGCTCCGCAAGCCATCCGTCCGAGAACTGGCTGGGCGAGATGTTGACCGAGATCTTGATCGACGGGTCCCAGTCCCGAGATGCCAGCAGGGCGGACCGGATCACCTGCTCCGACAGCCGATCGATGACGCCGATTTCCTCGGCGATCGGGATGAAGCGGTCGGGCGGGATTATCCCCGCGAGCGGATGGCGCCAGCGAGCAAGCACCTCGAAGCCGAGAATCTCGCCGGTGCGAAGGTCCACCTGAGGCTCGAAGAAGGGCACGAACTGCTCATGCTCCAGACCGAAGCGGATGCCCTGCTCGATCTCGCCGTGCATGAGCAGTGCGCGCTCCATGGCGGCGTCGAACCAGATTGGGCGGACGACCCGTCCGGACTTGGCATGGTCGAGCGCGATGTCTGCCCGGCGAAGCAAATCGGGGACGCGGATTTCGGTTGCCGGAGCAGACGCCATGCCCGCGAAAGCGCCGACCTGGATCATCTTGCCGTCGATCTCGAATGGCCGGGTGACGGACCTCAGCATCGCCTCGATGCGCTTCTCCAGAACTTCGCGGCCGTCATCCGTCTGGTTGGCGGCGATGGCGAACTCATCTCCTCCCATCCTGGCGACGATGGCGCCCTCGCCCGCCTGACCGAGAATTGTGACCGCAACGCCCCGCAGCAATGCGTCGCCCACGTCATAGCCGTGGCGATCGTAGACGGAGCGGAAGCGATGAAGCTGGAGCGAGACGATCACCAGAGCGTCCCCGTCCTGCCCCGCCTGAAGGCGCAGGGTTTCGGTGCAGTCGGCGAAGCCCTTGCGATTGAGCAAGCCGGTAACCGGGTCGGTCGAGGCTGCGATCGCGGCGCGGCGCTCGCCCTCGAGCCTCCGCTCCGTTTCATGCTGAAGATCGACGTACCTGCGCCAACCAAAGAGGATGAGCGCGACGTTAAGGGTCAGCGCAATCGCCGCAACCTGGACGCCGGGACCGAGGATAACCTCCGCGCGGCCAAGCTCACGGAAGAAATCGGTGCCGTTCCCGATGAGCAGGAAGGCGGCGGCCACGACGGTCCCGAGTACGACCCAGTCGTGGCTCGAACTATCGAGCGGCGCTCGGCTCCGGAAGGTGAAACGGCGCGTGAACACAAAGGGTGAACTACGCGCACAAGATTAATAATTTGCGTTCTGAAGAAGGTCGCAGCGGATGGCGCGCGCGCCTTCTCTCCGCTCCCGGGCACGATGCTCGCCATTCCCCCGCATGTCTGCGGGCGAGGCTGGTGCGGACGGTGGGAATCGAACCCACACTCCCGATCGGGAAGAGGATTTTAAGTCCCCAGCGTCTACCGTTCCGCCACGTCCGCTTGTCCCAGCCGCGGCGACGGTAGTGCTGCCCCGGCTTACTCGGCGGTAACTTCGCCTAAGTTCAGCCGCTCGCGCATTTCCTTGCCCGGCTTGAAATAGGGCACGCGCTTGGCATTCACCGAAACCGGGTCGCCGGTCCGCGGGTTGCGGCCGACGCGCGCGTCGCGCTGGCGGGTCGAAAATGCGCCAAAGCCGCGAAGCTCGACGCGGCCGCCCTGGGCCAGCTGCTCAGTGATGGAATCGAACAGGGCTCCGACCACGCCCTCGACCTCACGCTGCGTCAGGTCGGGGAAATCGCCGCAAAGCTTCTGCACCAGTTCCGAACGGATCATCTCATCCCCGCAGATCAAAACTCAATTGTGGTGGCGCCTCTCCCCCAAGAGGCTGAGTCAAGCTGTCAGAAAGGAAGGGGCGGCGCAAGTGTCGCCGCCCCTTACAATCTTACTTCTTGGCCTTCTTCTCGCTCGCGGCCTGCTTCTCCTTGAGAGCCGCGCCGAGGATGTCGCCCAGCGACGCGCCGCTGTCCGACGATCCGTACTGAGCAACCGCCTGCTTTTCCTCGGCGATCTGCAGCGCCTTGATGGAGAAGTTCGGCTTCTTCGAACGGTCGAGGCCGGTGACCATCGCGTCGAACTTCTGGCCGACCTGGAAGCGCTCCGGCCGCTGCTCGTCGCGGTCGCGGCCGAGGTCGGTCCGCTTGAGGAAGCCGGTCGGGCCGTCGTCGCCCACCTGGACCTCGAGCCCGCCGTCCTTCACCTCAAGAACGGTGACGGTCACGATCTCGCCCTTCTTGGCTCCGCCGGCCGCACCCGCTGCCGAAACGCCGCCGCGCTCGAGCTGCTTCATGCCGAGGCTGATGCGCTCCTTCTCGACGTCGACGTCGAGGACTTGCGCCTGGACGGTCTCGCCCTTGCGGTGAAGCTGGAGAGCTTCCTCGCCCGACACGCCCCAGGCGATGTCCGACATGTGGACCATTCCGTCGACGTCGCCCTCGAGCCCGATGAACAGGCCGAATTCGGTCGAGTTCTTGACCTCGCCCTCAACGGTCGACCCGACCGGATGCGCTTCGGCGAAGGCCTCCCACGGGTTCGACTGGGCCTGCTTGAGGCCGAGCGAAATCCGGCGCTTCTCCTCGTCGACCTCCAGCACCTTCACTTCGACTTCCTGCGAAGTGGAGACGATCTTGCCCGGGTGGACGTTCTTCTTCGTCCAGCTCATCTCGGACACGTGGACGAGGCCCTCGATGCCTGCTTCCAGCTCCACGAAGGCGCCATATTCGGTGATGTTCGTGACCCGGCCCTGGAACACGCCGCCGACCGGATACTTGGCCGCCGCGCCTTCCCACGGATCCGTCTCGAGCTGCTTCATGCCAAGGCTGATGCGCTGCGTCTCGCGGTTGATGCGGATGATCTGCACCTTCACCGTGTCGCCGATGCCCAGCACCTCGCTCGGGTGGTTGACGCGCTTGTAGCTGATGTCGGTGACGTGCAGCAGGCCGTCGATTCCGCCGAGGTCCACGAACGCACCGTAATCGGTGATGTTCTTGACCACGCCGTCGATGACCTGGCCCTCAGCCAGCGACTGGATGAGGCCGCTGCGCTGCTCGGCGCGGGTCTCTTCCAGGATCGCGCGGCGCGACACGACGATGTTGCCGCGGCGGCGGTCCATCTTGAGGACCTGGAACGGCTGCGGGATCTCCATCAGCGGGCCGACGTCGCGGACCGGACGGATGTCGACCTGCGAACCGGGCAGGAAGGCCACGGCGCCGCCGAGATCGACGGTGAAGCCGCCCTTCACGCGGCCGAAGATCACGCCTTCGACGCGGTTGCCGGCGGAGAATTCCTTTTCGA
>Ga0070670_100001682_pt1 | contig 17963 bp, 14 predicted proteins | sample KBSS63metaG_FD_64665 | JGI IMG/M metagenome (GOLD analysis project Ga0070670, IMG submission 64665) | Switchgrass rhizosphere microbial communities from Kellogg Biological Station, Michigan, USA - KBS S6-3 metaG | ecosystem: Host-associated > Plants > Roots > Rhizosphere > Soil ... | reverse complement strand
GGATTGGGCATCAGGTTTCTTGGTCCCAACACTTTACCCAGCCTGCCTATTTTAGGCATTACAGACGGAGTGGCCACAATTACATCCACATCAACCCAGCCGCCTTCTATTTTCGTAATGTATTCGTCCAGCCCTACGAAATCGGCCCCGGCAGCTTTCGCTTCGGCTTCTTTTTCAGGCGTACACAAAACCAATACTTTTTTTGTTTTACCAGTACCGTGGGGAAGCGTTACTGTACCGCGTACAGCCTGGTCTGCTTTTTTGGGATCCACACCCAGGCGGATGTGCAGGTCAACAGAAGCGTCAAATTTGGCAATGTTTACATCCTTCACCAATGAAGAAGCTTCTTTTAACGAATATGATTTATTGGAATCGACTTTAGCGTTCGCAATTTTTCTTTTTTTACTGATAGCCATAGCTCAAAAATTTTAAGTGATAAGAATTAATTTTCCCAGGGTGCTTTACCATCAACAGTCAGACCCATGCTGCGGGCAGTACCGGCTACCATACGCATTGCGCTTTCCACGGTGAAGCAATTAAGATCAGCCATTTTATCTTTGGCGATTGCTTCAACACTGGACCAGGTAACCTTGCCTACTTTGTTGCGGTTTGGCTCTTTGGAACCACTTTGAATTTTTGCTGCTTCCATCAGTTGAACGGCTGCTGGAGGTGTTTTGATAACAAACTCAAAACTCTTGTCGGTATAAACGGTAATCAATACCGGTAGAACTTTTCCCATTCTGTCCTGTGTTCTTGCATTAAACTGCTTGCAGAACTCCATAATGTTTACACCCTTTGAACCAAGGGCCGGACCGATAGGGGGCGCAGGATTGGCTTGTCCGCCTTTACACTGCAACTTTACAAAACCTGAAATTTCTTTTGCCATGTTTTTAATTTTTTGGTGTTAGCGTCCCGATATTCACCGGAACTCCCAAATACACTATTCAGAAAGAACTATTTTGGGAGGGCAAAAGTAGTGGAATTTTTTTAGCCTGACAAAGATTTGCGTCCTTAAATTTAAAGGCGTACAGGGAGAACGGAATGGCCTTCCTGCAAAACAGATGCATTGATGTATTGATCAATTTTATCCATTACGACGCTGTCTTTGTGTGGATCAAATTTACGGGCAAATAATTTGGAAGAATGTATGAGCCTATGTAAATGATTGAAAGTTAGAATATTAGGATGAGGCGCCCCTTTATCCCGGTCCAGAAATAACAGGTTATCATTCACGACATTCTCTTTGAATGGCGAATTCAGCACAAGCGTCTGAAAAATAAATTCGTCTGAGCCCCAGGTAAATTTCATAAAACGCCTCAACCTGGCATTTTTTTCCAGTAAATCAATAATATGCTTCAGACACCCGCTGGTTAAGGCCCAAAACATGGAAGATCCATAATATTCCATTGGCAGGGGTGACTTACGGGTTGGCAAAAACTTATTCATTGCCCATTGAAAATAATACCGGCCGGGAAAATTAAAATTGGTAAGATGATATTCCCTGATACGGGGATACGATTCCTCGGCCCATTCATCGAAATGCTCGAACTCCAGAAACTCTTTCCCGCCATTTGCAGTGAAAAAATTATAAATCGCAGTAGCTGACTTAATAGGATAATCCTGGCCGCTCATCAGGTGAATATAATCGTATTGACGGCCGGTGCTGAATATTTCCTTTACAGATCTCAATGTTGCTTCTACCGTATTATAACCGGCCCATATCACATTAACCCTGTCTTTGATAAGGTATACATTTGGTATCCTGGCAAGAAAAAGATGTGAACTGATGTCTATTTTCTTATCAACATGAATATAAAAATCAAAGCCGGGATGCTGCATTCGCCGAATCATGCGTTCGGTCTGAAGCGGATTGGTATAGGTAATAATAAGGTGCGCGACTCTCATAAATAAACTCCAGATATATCAATATTACTTGAAAAAAGGTTTTATTAACCCTGATATTGGAGATCCCGGAAAGGTAAGTAATGAGCGAATAAAGCTAAGTTAATCAATAAAATGTTTTAAACAAACCCCTGCCCGGGATAAATGTATAATTAACACTGAAGCAATGGTATAACAATATAAAAAACCCCGGTTTCGCAACCGGGGTCTCCTAAAATATCTTTATATAATGGTTATTTTTAATTTATTTTCTCCACCTGCATATAATTCAGTTCTACCGGCGTGGAACGACCGAAGATCTTAACCGTAACTTTTAATTTTTTCTTCTCATCATTTACTTCTTCGATAATACCGTTAAAGTCGTTAAACGGTCCTTCAATAATCTTTATAGTTTCTCCTACAATAAATGGCTCGCTCATACTAACGCCACCGGCTTCCGCCATTTCATCCATTTTACCCAGCATTTTATTTACCTCGGATTTCCGCAAAGCAATTGGATTTTCTTTTCCAAGAAAATGGATGACGCTATTCGTGTTTTTTATGGTGTCCCGTAAATCATCGCTCAACTTGCCTTCAGAAATCTCAATCATTACATAACCCGGATAATAGTTACGCTCGCGCATTACTTTTTTACCGTTCTGTACTTTATATACTTTTTCAACCGGCAGGAAAACCTGTTTCACGATTTCCGTCCAGCCACCGCGCGCAATTTCCTTGTCAAGGTATTCTTTTACTTTTCGCTCTTTACCGCTCACCACGCGAAGTACAAACCATTTGGTTTCCTGTTGTGTAGTCTGATTTTCCATTATTATTTAAATAACGAGTAAACAAGTTTTAAAACTGAACTGGAAGCAAGATCCATAAGACCAACCACCAATGTAATAATAAGGGTGGCCACTAGTACAATCAAGGTAGATTGCTGCAATTGGATCCAGGTGGGCCAGGTAACCTTCTCCACCAGTTCTTTGTACGACTCGCTGAAATAAGCTGAAACTTTGTTCATCTGAAAAAATGTGAAAATGTGAAAAATGTGATGAATGTGAAAATTCTGGCGCGGCAAATGCATTTCCACATTTCCACACTAATAATTTTCACATTTTATTCCGCACGGGCACTAGGATTCGAACCCAGATCAAAGGTTTTGGAGACCCGTATGCTACCGTTGCACCATGCCCGTATTCCTTTAAGAAAGCTAAAAGCTATTAGCGGTTAGCCAATAGCTTTTAGCAATATGTAGTAAAGATAGCTTTTTTTATTATTTAGCAAAAGCTAACCAACAGCTAGTAGCTAAAAGCTAACAGCTTACTTAATAATCTCTGTAACCTGGCCTGCACCTACTGTCCTTCCGCCTTCACGAATCGCGAACTTCAAACCTTTTTCCATCGCAATTGGCTGAATAAGCGTAACAGTTAATGATGTATTATCACCAGGCATTACCATTTCAGTTCCTTCAGGAAGGGTAACCTCTCCTGTTACGTCCGTTGTACGGAAATAGAACTGGGGACGGTATTTCTGAAAAAATGGCGTATGACGACCACCTTCTTCCTTGCTCAATACATATACCTCACCTTTGAAATCCGTATGGGGGGTAATAGAACCGGGTTTGCACAATACCATACCGCGACGAACCTGGGTTTTTTCAATACCACGTAACAACAGACCTGCATTGTCACCAGCTTCTCCTTCATCCAGTAATTTGCGGAACATTTCCACGCCTGTTACAGTAGATGTCAAAGGCTTTTCCATCAAACCTACTATTTCAATACCCTCACCTACTTTGATGCGGCCTCTCTCAATACGACCTGTGGCAACAGTACCACGACCGGTAATAGAGAATACATCTTCCACGCTCATCAGGAACGGTAAGTCTACCGGACGCGGAGGCAATGGTATATAAGCATCAACAGCTTCCATCAGTTCGTCAATGGCACCAACCCATTTGGCATCACCTGCCAGGGCACCGGTTGCAGAACCCTTAATGATAGGTGTATTATCACCATCGAAACCGTTTTTAGTCAACAGCTCGCGGATTTCCATTTCAACCAGTTCAATCAGTTCAGGATCGTCTACCAGGTCAACCTTATTCATAAACACAACCATACGGGGAACACCTACCTGGCGTGCCAAAAGAATATGCTCTCTTGTCTGGGGCATGGGGCCGTCTGTAGCAGCAACTACCAGGATAGCGCCATCCATCTGGGCGGCACCGGTAATCATGTTTTTAACATAGTCGGCGTGTCCGGGACAGTCAACGTGTGCGTAGTGACGGTTAGCCGTCTGGTACTCAACGTGAGCAGTATTAATGGTGATACCCCTTTCTTTTTCTTCAGGTGCACCATCAATTTCATCGTACTTTTTAGCAACGTTACCCATCCCTTTTTTAGAAAGGATTTCAGTAATCGCTGCAGTTAATGTTGTTTTGCCATGGTCAACGTGGCCAATAGTGCCAACATTAACGTGGGGTTTGTCCCTTTTAAAAGTCTCTTTTGACATCGTTATCGGTTTTTAAGTTGTGTTTTTACAATGTTGATTTCATACCATACAGCAAATTTCGGGATTTTGTGATAGCTTATGTTCTTACTTCAAGAACAAGTTCCGATATCCTGAATCCCAAAATCAGCAATTTCCTGAGCCGTTGATGAGAATTGAACTCACGACCTCTTCCTTACCAAGGAAGTGCTCTACCCCTGAGCTACAACGGCTTATCAACCTGCACCAGGCTGACCGTTGTTAGCTCACAAAAGAGCCGCCTGTCAACCGTCATTCTTTGTTTCAACCCGTGCTGAGCGGAAGACGAGGCTCGAACTCGCCACCTATAGCTTGGAAGGCTATCGCTCTACCAAATGAGCTACTTCCGCGATCAAATATGGAAATGTGAAAATATGGAAATGCGGAAATACGTTGCCATTTCCAATTAAGAACTATTAATTATCACATTATCACATTTTCACATTAAATCCGTGGGCAAGGATGGATTCGAACCACCGAACTCCGGAGAGAACAGATTTACAGTCTGTTGTCGTTGGCCACTTGACTACTTGCCCAAACCCATTAAAACAGCTTGTAACATGCCGCCCCGTGCATATTTTTGAGAGCCTGTTTATTCTTTTGAGCCACCTGCTGGAATCGAACCTGCGACCTACTGATTACAAATCAGTTGCTCTACCAGCTGAGCTAAGGTGGCATTACAAAATATCAATAAAGAACTACCCCCAAAATTTTGGGAATGCAAAGGTAATGGAATTCAATAAATACAAAAACTTTGCTGCTATAATTTTTTAAGGTACCCAAAATTAGAAAACGAGGATTTTTTGCAAAATAGCCGAACGGTGTGCGTGAATGCCGCAAAGATCCGGCGTACCGGGTGTTGCCAATCCATAAAAAACCCCGCAACAGGTGCGGGGTGAGTGCTTAAAAAATTAAAATTATGCGAGTTGTTTTTCTTTTTTTCTTTTTATCTGATTTACCAATGAATTAAATGCGTCATCAAATGACTCCTGGAAGGATTTAGAACTAGCCTTTACAAAAAACTGGCGGCGGGGTACACGGACATTTATTTCCGCAACTTTGTCCTTGATCTGGTGGACCACATTGTCTAATTTAAGAAACACATCAACCTTGATGATTCGGTCGTGAAAAGTGCTAAGCTTTTCTAATTTCCGGCTAACATATTCTGTCAGCTTTACATCTGCATCAAAGTGAACTGTCTGGATGTTAACGTTCATAAATTTCGCTTTTAGTCAGTGAACAATAATGTAAAGAACTCTAAAAACAGGCATCTATCAGACCAGATATTGCCCGTTTGGTGATAGCATGAAATTAACGGATAGGCCCTGCTTTTCCAAATAAAAAAAGATTAATATTTGAACATATTTGAATAACTGCAGCCCGCTTAAACCGGGCATATTCAGCCTGTGGCAACCAGTGTATAAAATCTTTTAACCTGCACCGGTTTCCACCCCTAAACATCCCTTCCTGGTTATGCCTTGGGGTGCGCCTTTTTATGCGCTTCTTTTAATTTTTCGATATTATTATGCGTATACACCTGGGTAGAAGCCAGACTGCTGTGGCCAAGTAATTCCTTTACTGCATTTAAATCTGCGCCGTTATTGGTAAGATGCGTAGCAAAACTGTGTCTTAGAATATGAGGACTTTTTTTATTAAGCGTCGTAATTTCAGAAAGATACTTTTTTACTATCAGGTAAACATATTTGGAGTAAAGCTGTTTCCCGTTTTCCAATACAAAAAAATGCGTGGTATCCGGGTTTGCGATCTCTTTTCTTTTTTGCTGCATATAGGCTTTCATATCTTTCATCAATTCATCTGCCGCCGGTACTACCCGTTCCTTGTTGCCTTTGCCTGATATTTTGATTACTTTTTTTGAGAAGTCGACCTGGCTTTCTTTCAGGTTTACCTGTTCGCTCAGACGCATTCCTGTGTGATAAAACAGCATTAGCAGCAACCGATCGGTCCTGCCCTTCCAATCATCGGGAAAAGGCAGGTACCGGAACATATTTGCAATATCCTTTTCCTGCACAAATTCAGGGAGTCGTTTGCTGATTTTGGGAGTGATTACAGACCACATGGGCGTGGTTGCTAATCCCCCTGTTCTGATATGATATTTAAAAAATGATTTTAATGAAGAAGCTTTGCGGTTAATGCTTTTGGCCGTAATTTTTTCAGCTTTCAACGTTGCCAGCCAGCTTCGGACATAGGTATTTGCAATGCCGGCGAGTTCGCTAACCTGATATTGGGCAACAGCATAATCAAAAAACTGCGCTAAATCGTTTTGATAGGCGATGACCGTGTGCTGCGAATACCTTTTTTCAAATTTCAGGTAATCGAGGAAGGATTGGATCTGCGGCCTGAATGGATTATCCATAAAACAAAATAGCCATAAAGTTATTCACTTTACAGCTATAAAAATATGGTTCAATTATGAATATTAATCGTCTAACTGGCCACTGCTCACCTTCAGCTTATAAACAGCCTTAAGAATTTCTCCGCGGCGTTTTACCGATGGTTTGGTATATGACTGGCGCTCCCTCAATTGAACAAGGATTTTTGCCTTTTCAAATTTCTTCTTATACTTTTTCAGCGCTTTGTCAATGTTTTCGCAATCTTTGGAATCAATAATCAACATAATTAATACCCCCTTTTAGTGTTTGGGACGGCAAAGATAAAGGAAATTCGTAAACAGCCAAATGCTTTTACACGTTAATTTTGATTACATGTTTACAGGAATTATTGAAACAACCGGCACCATTCATGAAATCGGCCAAAGCGGCACCAACAGAATTTTTTGGATAGCCTGCCCCCTGGCAGCAGAGCTTAAAATTGACCAAAGCCTTTCACACAATGGTGTTTGCTTAACAGTAGAAGCTATCCTGGACGATAGGTACCAGGTAACTGCTATTGCGGAAACGCTTTCAAAAACCAACCTGGGCGACTGGAAGGGTGGAGATATTGTCAATCTCGAGCGTTGCCTGCAACCGTCGGGGCGGCTGGACGGACATTTTGTGCAGGGACATACGGACACGAAAGGCCGCCTGATAGAAAAAAAAGACTTGAACGGCAGTTGGCAGCTCACCGTTGAATTTGACCCTCTATTTGCTCCCTATATTATCGAAAAAGGATCTGTTGCGTTAAATGGCGTCAGCCTCACTGTGTTTGATGTTACAAAAGATCGTTTTTCGGTTGCCATTATACCCTACACTTACCAGCACACCAATTTGCGGCTGGTCGTGCCCGGCGATGCGGTTAATCTTGAATTTGATATGCTGGGAAAATACATTGTCAGATGGGCCGAAACCAGCCATAAAAGCAATCTTTTGTAGATTTTACCGTTTTTTAGAAGCTGGTTTACTGCCAGTTTCTTAATGACAATGAATAGGATTTGTTTATCGTTGATTTCCTCAATCGTGGGCGTTGTCCTGCTTTTCACAGGCACGCGGGCGACTGCGCAATATATAACCCCTACGTCATTACTAAACATTGAAAAATTTGCTGAGGAAGAAAAACAGGCTTTCAAAAATTTATCCGGCAGGGTTCAGCAGGGCATGGGCTCATACCGGGGATCTGTAGCTTCAGATAATTTTGACGTCAGCTTCTACCGTTGCGAATGGGAGATTGATCCCGCTATCCGTTTTATAAAAGGGAAGGTGACTTCGTATTTTACAATTGTATCGGCTACTGATAAGATAACTTACGATTTAAGTGAGGTTTTAACAGTAGACAGCATTACTTATCATGGCAATAAAATTTCCTACCAGAAAATTCCCAGTGATGGCCTGCAGCTACAGTTTCCCGCCGCGTTAAATACCAGTGTCAAAGATTCAGTAACTATCTTTTATAAAGGCGTACCCGCAACCCTGCCTGGCTTTAATCCGTTTGTTCAAAGTTCGCACAATGGTGCACCCATAATCTGGACCCTATCAGAACCTTTTGGTGCTAAACAATGGTGGCCCTGCAAAAATGGATTAAATGACAAAGCGGATTCTATTGACATTGTTATTACGAACCCTGCCATTTACCAGGCTTCATCAAACGGCGTAATGGTACAGGAGTCGGTTGCTAATTCAAATAAGACCAGTATGTGGAAACACCGTTACCCGATTGCCACGTACCTGGTGGCGCTTGCTGTAACCAATTATACGGTGGTAAAAGACACGGTAATGACAGGCGGAAAGGTAATAGGCCTTGTAGATTACGCTTATCCTGAAAGCGTAGACATTTTTAATACGCAAAGGCCATTGACCAAATATGCAATAGGCCTTTTGACCAATCTCTTCGGAGAATACCCGTTCATAAAAGAAAAATACGGTTATACGCAATTTGGTGCGGGTGGCGGCATGGAACATCAGACTAATTCGTTCGTTAACGGACCAAGCCGTGATCTTATCGTGCATGAAACGGCACACCAATGGTTTGGAGATAAAATTACATGCAGCAGCTGGAAAGATATCTGGCTTAATGAAGGATTTGCTTCTTACTGCCAGGTGCTGGAATTTGAAAATTCGGACAAGCCTTATTTTTATGGCACCTTAAAAAACCTGATAGTCAGCATTACCTCCCTGCCGGATGGTTCTGTACTGGTGAATGATACTACAGATGCAAACCGTATCTTCAGCGGAAGGCTAAGCTATTACAAAGGATGTTATTTACTGCATATGTTAAGGTGGAAACTCGGAGATTCGGTTTTCTTTAACGGCATTAAGCGATACCTGAACGATCCTCTTTTGACCTATAATTTTGCAAAGACAGAAGATTTACAAAGAAATCTTGAACAGGAAAGCGGGAAAAACCTGACTTCATTTTTTAAAAATTGGTTCAGCGGACAGGGTTATCCTGATTATACTGTTGAATGGTCACAGGATAGTAGCACTACTGTTTATACAAAAATAACCCAGGGCACTTCTCATCCTTCTGTTTCATTTTATGATATGCCGGTACCCATTCAATTTAAAAATAGCACCAGGGATACTATCATCGTATTTGATAATGTGCAAAACGGGCAAACCTATCTTTCCAATCCCGGCTTCAAGGCAGATACTGCCATTTTTGATCCTGACTACTGGATACTTTGCCATAGTAACACAAAACAATTGACTTGCACAGGAGCTGCAGGTGCCGATAAAATTTTCCCGTTTTATAAAATTGAGTGGTTTCAGAATATCAACAACTGGATTTTCGTCGACATAAACCAAAGTAATGCCGCTGCAACTGCTGCCGGAAACGATATTCCGATCTACCTGCATTTTTCAGGAGATGGAAAGGACACGACTATTATTGTAAAAAATGTGGGAGGCCATTACAGCAACTGGATAAATGCAGGATTTAAAGTGGCCAATGTTTTTGTAACTACTTCCTGCCTGATGAATATGAACTATACTATTACTAACCAGGCTAACACCCCCGCTACAAATGAAATAAAGATTTTTCCCGTTCCGGTAAACAACAACGCACTTAACATTTCTCTTAAAAACCCTGCTGACAAGAGTCTTTCAATTATTATCCTAAACGCTGCCGGGCAACTGGTGTATCAAAGAAAATTCGATACTCCCGGAAGAGACGAAATCTTTACCATACCGGCAATAAAGTTCGCCAAAGGAGTTTATTTCATTAAGCTTCAAAGTGAATCAACTATCAGAATGACAAGAAAATTCATCAACTAGTCTATAAATCCCAAGGAAAACATAGCCCGAATGAGTTATCCCTCAAAAACATTCTTGAATCCAGGAATGGAAGATGCGTTTTATATATGTTAGCCGCGCTACCACAGACCGGCTTATTTTTTTTCCGGCAACATTAAAAGGTTTTTCAATCAGCCAGTATGTAACGGAAGATATCAAAATAGTAACAGCCATAAACACAATAAAAAAGATCAGGGAATAATTAAACCTCGCTATTTTGACCCAATTGTGTAAAAGAATCATAAAGTAATCTCCAAAAATGATTAAAAGCACCATATGTACAAGGTAAATGCTGTAACATATCCGGCCGATTCTTGCAAATAGCGGCAGAGATAAAATCTTTTGCGCTGTCGAAGAACTAATGACAATACAAAAAACCAAGCAGCAACCGGAAACAACAATCAACCGGTCAATACCCGGCCTGAATAAAACCAACGAATAGTTTATTAATGAGGAGAAATGAAAAAAACAGAAAAATAGGCAAATGGCTAAAATACAGGTCATGATTTTAATACCCATATTCATTTTCAGCCACATGCTCTTAATAATCTGCCAATGGTAAAAAAGAAAAACACCACAGGCAAATTCAAAAGTAAACGTCAGCCGGAACAATAAAATAAGCATAAATACAACCACCCAAAAAATCCATTTGTTCTTTCTTAAGAAGAAAGCCAGTAATGGAATCAGAGCGCCAATAACCAACTCAATGGTCAGCGTCCAATCCTGCGGTATCAGCCGGGCGCTTCCTTCCTTTGGTATTGGTATAACCAAAATGGCCTCTTTCAGAACAGTAACTATATCATATGACCGACTCCAGTAAGATTGTAAATGCTGATTTGTAAAAATTCCTGCAGTTAATGGGAAAATTGTGTTCTTTAAAATAAAACTTATAAAAAGTATAAAAAGAAAAAGTGGATAAATGCGGAAAATTCTTTCAATCAAAAATTGAATATAACTGGCTACGGTGAGCGGTTTATTAATGCCAGTGTAGGAATATGCCAGAATAAAGCCACTATGGATAAAAAAAAGCATGACGTCGGCTTCGCCATACCAAAAAATATGTAAAGGGGACTTGGTAGTAAGGCCGTGCGGGTCTGAACCTATGAAAGCAGCAATAAAATGCCATGTAATAAGATTTAGTGCCGATAACCCCCTCACACTGTCGAGGTAGTCAAATCTTTGTTTGGTTGCCGGGGACACTATACTCATGATTATTAGGTACTGTTAATCTTCAGCCTTTCAAAACATCTGGATTTTCCTGTTAAAATACGCCATTTAACTTAACAACAAGCAGCGAACTGTCGGTCCATTTAAAGGCTACATCATGCTCATCAAAAACAAGATTCGCAGGCAATATCTTAAAAATGTCGTTTGCATCCTGCTGAGACAGCTTACTTAAAGACACATATTTTATTTGATAAAATAAAGGTGTGTGAAACAATTCTGTTTCCGAAATTCTGATCACAGAGATGCTATCCGGAGATGCCAACCATGAAACAGCTTCCTTAAAACCATTCCGATAAATAAGTCCTCCCTTGTATTGACTAGGCAAATTAATACAATAAATATTACTGTTATTTTTAAGTCTGCCAACAGCCGTCATTGAAGCTTTGGCCACATTGCTGCTTACCTGGTAGACACTTGCAGCCGCTGCAAAATAAAACACCGCAGCACAAAACAATAACGAAAAAAAAAATATCCGCATTTGCGGAGTTTTGCCAAGCTCAAAAATCGCCTCCGCCAGCAATACCGCAGCAAAAACAGAAGGAAAATAAAGAAATCGTTCGGATTCCGAATCATGCAAATCGACACCAAGGGTAATGACCGGGACAAAAGATAACAGGAAAACTGAAGCAGTGATCACTAAACTTTTAGAAAGGCGTTTTGTCAGAATCATTTTCCTAAAAAAGAAAAAGCCAAGCACTAAAAGAATTATATAAAATACAATGAACAAAACAGCCGATTGCGTCGGCGGCAGAAAAGTTCTGCCAATCATAATATTATAGTTTTTGAGCAATGAAAATGCATTAAACTTCATAATGGCCGCGCTTCCGTAAGGCGATCCGCCTATCTCTCCTATAATACTTGTACGTATGATAATATACAATACGAAAAACGAACAGAATATAATCGCGTCTTTTATCAAAAGCTTTTTCTGTAATGGGAATAGTTTAATATCAAAGTAGGTAATAAACAATACTATCAAAGGAACAATCCAAATTGTTTCATAGGCAAATGCGCCCACAAAAAAAAGGGCTATTGAAGTTACAAGATACCACCTGCTTTTCTGCCTGTATAAATACAACAATACACTGGCCAAACCAAACAGTGCACCCAACAGCGCCCCTCTGCCAATTATCCAAAATACAGCCTCACTGTGAAAAGGATAAAAAAAGAATAAAACAGCTGCTGCCAGCGGCTTGTAATTATTAACTTCGTTCAACCCATATCGGCCCAACATTTTTCCGGTAAAGAAAAAAAACAAAATCGTAGTTACTACATGCATAAAAAAATTAGTGAAATGGTAGCCGGCGGCATTGGTATTCCAAAGTAAATAATCTGCCTGCAGCGTTAAATCGGAAACAGGGCGAAAAGAGGTTCCATACAAAAAATTAAAGCCCTTGCTTGCCGGTATAAAAATATTATCGTCATTAAGAAAGTAAAGTTTGGGTAAATCGGCGATGTACAAAAAAAGTACAAGACAAATAATCACAATACCAAATAAACTGAGCTTATTTATCATGCAGTTTTGTGATAAAAATAATTAAAATGAGTTAATTTCGAAGCCAAAATAAGTGAATGGAGATACTCAATCCGGAATTGCATACAAATGAATACCTGGAAAAGGGAAAAAATAGATTTGATAATGCTCCATCCTTCAGACATATATGCATTGATAATTTTCTTCTCCCCGCGTTTGCGGATGAGCTGTTTCAACACTTTCCTTCTATTCACGAAATGAAGAAGCGTTATCACGGCATTAATGAAAAGAAGTCCGAAGAATCGGATTTTAGCAGGCTTCACAGCAGTTTCTGCACTTTGAGGGCTAACCTGAGTAGTAAGCCATTCATATCATGGCTGGGGAAATTAACCGGAATTGACAATTTAACTGTACCCGCAGATTTTAGGGGAGCCGGCGTCTACCAAGGGGGAAATGGCTCTTTTCTTGACACCCACATTGATTTCAGTATTCATCCTACATTAAATCTTCAACGTCGTATTAACGTATTGCTTTTTTTCAATAAAAACTGGCAGGAGAACTGGGGTGGATATCTTGAATTTTGGAACGAAACGGTTACTGAATGTGTAGGGAGGTTTTCACCCATCTTTAATCGCTGTGTAATATTTGAATGCAGTGATATTTCTTATCATGGTTATGATAGGATTACTGCGCCAAAAGATGTTTTCAGGAAATCATTTTATCTTTATTGTTATACGCCAGTAACCGACCATATAAAATATCATGATACGGTTTTCAAGTTGAAACCGGGAGTTAACCCGGCAAAAAAAATAAAAACAGCCTTTAAAGAAAAAATAAAACGTTCAGTAAAAAACAGCCTCCGCCAACTAGGCCTTCAAAAATTGCTCGATAACCTGGAAAAATAACATTGCTTCGGCCCATTCCGGCGGAAGTAGCCACGTCATATTTTATTACTGCTCCAAACATTGCAGACAAGCAAACAATCTGGGTAATTTTCAACGCTGATATTTAAATATTTCATTTTATCATCGCATCAGGTACATTTTACCATAACCGCGTGTAAAAAATTTATCAGTGGTATCTCCGTTATCCGTAAATTTTTCCATTTTTTTCCCATTCAGGGTAGTCACAAAGCGATAAAGGTAAACACCATTTGCCAGGCGTTGTCCAAACATGTCCGTTCCATCCCATTTATAATCAGTAATGTTTCGTCCAATATGCAAAACGCCTAATTCCTGTTTGGTTACTTCCTTCACTACCTTTCCGGTAACAGTAAGTATTTGAATTTTCATGTTGTCCGGTATTTCACTGCCAGTAATGGTGAACACAAACGCAGTAGACGTAGTAAATGGATTAGGATAGTTGAGCAGGTTACTCACCATTGGTTTGCTGATAACCCTGAATGTTATGTTATATTGTGTAGTGCCTGCTGTATTTCCACTTGCATCTTTTCCTTTTACTATTAATTGATATTCGTCGCCGTCTTCGTGAATTTGATTAACAAACTGCGGCGTAAAATCAATTGTAGCGGTATTGTCAGATGCGCTGGCAGCGGGCGTAAATCGCAGGGTGTCGGTATTGAATTTGTATGTTCTGATTGTATTATCAGGAAATTTAACCTGCAAACTTAGTACGGACGTATCATTCAATAACAGAAATTTGGCTTCGTCTTTCAGCTTTATCTGAATATGCGGCTTTGAGGACACAATATCCCTGTTAAGTATGTGCACATTATCAAACGTCACGTCAAGCAATGGATTTGTCTTATCAGCACGGACGTAAAAATTACGGTAAACAAAGTTATTAAAATGAACTTGTTCGGGCTGATCATTGTCCGGATTGAATTCTATATAAATCGTATTTGCGCCGGGATAGCCCCTCGTATCAATCTCATAATTTATTTGTATCGAATCTGCCGTTATTAAAGGCTTTTGTTTAAGAATTTGAATATTGTGTACCACATTATGTTGATCGAGAATATACATCTTGATTTTCAGGCTATCGAATCCGTATGGGCTTATATTTTTGAAGGCAACGCCGAAATTGAACTTTTCACCTATATCAAGCGTATCAGCCGGTTTAGTTACATCTTTTGATTTAAAATAAATATTGGGTATTACCGCGCCTTCCGCGACAGGATCATAGTCAATACGCCAATATTTTAATTGATATGGTGTGATTGTAACCGAATCGGAATTACGCATTTTCAATCTCATTCCTGGATATTGCTGAGCGTTAACTCCTGACAGATCAAAATCCTGTTGGTTTTTATCAAGCGTATAAAGAGGCGTTTCCATTCCGGATGGTGTAATGCCAATGATTTGCACCGTTGGATTGTCTGCCGAATTCGGTTCGAGACTGGTGCCCCTCCAATGGGCCTGCGACCATCTTTTTGCTGGTCCAAATACAGGGGAGGTAATATAGCCCAGCGAGTCTGGAGTCAAACAGTCAACATTCAGTATAAGCCTGTCGTAAATACCTTCAGTCATTCCATACTTTGGAATAAAGGATTGATCGTTCTTTTTATATACAAACGAGAATGCTCTGGGTCTGTAAAACGAATCCAGTGTTGTAAAGCCCGCATTTACTAAGCGGTGATAGAGCGAGTTGCCGGAACCAAATAAAGTAGTATCAGCCTGCCAGTCGCTTGCGTAGGTATTTCCAGACTGGTAGCTAGCGGCGATGGTGCGCACTACCACATAGGCGCCTGCCGGAATACTGTCCATAAAATCCATCATATGTTTTCTGGAAGTCGCGTCCAGGAACGAAAATTCAATATTATAATTACGTGTCTTTACACAGTTTGCCGACGCACTTCCGCTGAGATACAGATTATTGCCATTATCATCCACATTTTTCCATGGCTTAAATGTAATTGGATCAAAAACATTAAAGATCAGTGAAAATCCAAGACATGAACTTTGTATGATATTATTCCCATTTACAGCTACCGAAAAATCAACGTCCTGCCTTCCGGCAGTAGGGTATTCTGAATTAAGAATAAATAAATTGTTTGTTATTGTTCCAAACTTCCATTTTCGATTTTGGTCCAACGAAATTCGTTGCGTATCGGACTTCAAATGTTGGTAATAATGAGATTGATTAAATCCTTCAGTTGCCCCGGCAAGAAAAATAAAAGATGAAGTATTCCAGTGATACTGTCCGCTATTACCAGGGACAAGGGAGGTACGCCAGTAATAAACAGTGCTATCCTGAAGCGTTGTTCCGGGATCGAATTCGAGCACTCCACCTGCAGAAGATACGGTTTTCGTAGTCTTCACAGCGGAATTAAAAAGCTCTGTAGTATCAAGCTCCATAACGTATTGCTTAACCGAGCTTAACGGATTAGCAGTAGATGCGTATAATTTTATTGATGACCGGTTAACGATCGAGAAATTATATGGCAAGACAGGCCTTATTTCATCTTCATAAATATAAAACTCTTTCGTAATGGTATTGTTAGCTTCACTTATCTCAGTAACAGCATCATCCGCATCAACTTTAATAATAAGTTTATTTAAACCCTTGTCCCTGCTGGCCACAATAGGCACAGTCAAGATCAACGAATCTTTATACCGGATACCAGGTATCTTTTTACGTTGCAGGACGACAATACTGTTATCAGGATATTGGCGTTTGACTTCAACCATAATCGAATCGTTTACCGCTTTCCCCAGATTATACAATTTAATATTGGCCGTAAATTGATTTTCCGCAACTGAAATAAATTGGGGGTTAATGATCACCTGCGGTTCTTCTATATCATAGTCGGGCAGTGCCTGCGTATTAAGCTTCAGGGCTGGATCCCCGTGCAATGTCATTTCTTCAGCGGTTAAACGGGCATAGAAATCCCCTGCTCCGGAGATTTGAAGCATTCGCTTTGAAGCATCGCTATTAATTTTACCTACCGACGCACCGTAATCGTCCTTGCTCATCAATCCATACATGCTGCTGATGAATATATTGAGATAGTTAACAATTCCAAAATGGGTGGACGCAAGGAAACCTATGCTTCCGCGCTGCTTGGCGAGGGTAAATTTTTCAGATAAAGTCTGACTAAAACTAAATCGTTGCTCATCAAATACAAAAAAATCGCCTGCATTGCATCCATTCACTGAGAAAAAAGCATATTTGCCTGCATTATTATAATTCTGCGGATTATCAATATTAAAACCCAGAACAGTGGATGAAGAATGCCCGAAATAGGTAAAAAGGCTAAGCCCGTCCTCAAACGTCTTTGTTATCAGTTCGCTTGATGCTTGTTCTACTTCCGCACTGGTACTTTTGCAAAAGGTAATAACGTTAGCACCTACAAGTGTATCAGCAATTATCTGACGGTAACTGTCCATATAATTACAGAGAACAGAGCCCAGATATGCTTCACTTGCGCCGGTTATTTGCAGTATGTTTTTCATCCATCCCCGGCCTGCAATCGTATTTGCATTTGTTTTTTGTGCACCCTCGTATTCCTTGATTTTTTCCAGGTAACTAGTTACTTCATCTCCTGTTATAGCTGATAACCGGCCTATTGGCGTTATCGGGACCGGACTTGCTCCGTCGGCTGATGACAAAAGATTATCCGACGCAGGCCAGCCGAATGACGGCACAATATTTAGCTTGTCGGCCATTGGATTTGCGAGATTGGCCCTATAAGCATTATAGGCAACGCCGTGACCGATGAGAAATACAAATTGTGGCGCTGAAGAAAACTTTGCCCGCGCAAACCGGAGAAAATTCTTAATGGAAAGCGGATGTTTTTTTATACCGAAAGCAAACTGATCAACCAATTCATCAATTTCAACCACTTTGGCATTATAGCCGCCTCCTGATGCTGAATTACGGTAACTTCTATATTGATCAACCGGATTAGAACCATCGCTTGCATGATAAAGCAACGGATCAGAAATAATCAGGTAGTTGGCCTGGTTGGCAACGTTGTTGAAATTGATAAAAGTTTTTGCCGTAAGGTCTGCACCGTTCACGGTCGCATAGTTGCCAGATTCTTCATTCACAAGAATCAAATTTCTGCTGGCTGCACCGGGCGTTATCGCAAATTTTACGGTACCAGGAGTGGAAATATCTCCCGTATACTTCTGATGATAGGTAAGATCATATAATACAGGCGGCGTAGCACCGTAGTTAAAATTGGTAATCTGTAAAAAATAACC
>Ga0070670_100001679_pt1 | contig 17970 bp, 9 predicted proteins | sample KBSS63metaG_FD_64665 | JGI IMG/M metagenome (GOLD analysis project Ga0070670, IMG submission 64665) | Switchgrass rhizosphere microbial communities from Kellogg Biological Station, Michigan, USA - KBS S6-3 metaG | ecosystem: Host-associated > Plants > Roots > Rhizosphere > Soil ... | reverse complement strand
CGACCGGTCGGTACCCGCGAGGCAAACGCTCCAGCGGGAGCCTCCTCCGCCAAACGCAGTTTCGTGTTTCCATGCTCAGTGCCGGGCCGCTGGAGTTCACGGACAGGAACCTCCGCGGTCAACGATGGCGCCGGGGACTGTGGAGCAGTCGCACTGCCGCGTTGCTGCTGGGGCGCGGTCCCGAGACCAGCAACGCGCTGATAAGCCGATGGAAGATCCGACTCGACGACATAGTCTGGCAGAAGAATTAACGTGTCAGGGGCGACAGCGCCTGACGGGTATCTCCGGCTGGCCTCATGAATGTCAAGCAAGGCAGGGTACGCGAAGACCACGACGCGTCTTCCACTTGCATGTGATGCTGCAAGCGGACGATCTGCCGTGATGTTAGGTGATAGGATCCAACCTTCAAGTTGGAGAATGTGGCGGAGTGGCTGAAGTATCTTGGTCTGTTGCTCAGTTGCGAATGGCTCTGGGGTCTCACCCGTGCGTGCATAGCGCAAGAGCATGGCGGCAAGGCGTCGATCAAGTCGATCGTGTAGGAATCGGTTGCCATAATGCCTCAGACACTTCGTGCATGAACGCTCGCAGTCGGCGGGGCACTGCTCCAGAAGACCCGCTGTCCGGTCGAGAACATCGCCGAGTGCGCCACCTGCATCAGCTGCATAGCCAGCACCACCTGAAGAAGTGTCGTACAGAAAGATCTCCACTTCGCCGTTTTGGCCTGGCCGAGCGGGGAGAAGTCGAAATCCAGCTGACAATTCGGCCGGGTCAATGTCCAATTGAAGACTTGCGCCCAGGCACAAGGCCTCGGACAGAGTCGCAAGGGCGTCGTATAACCAGGGTTGGCCAGGGCTAAAATCCAGCGGGTGGCGGAACTGCACTCGCACAAGGAGCAGGTCCGTTCTGAACTCGTGGCCCAAGAAGACGCCGCGGCGAACAACTCCATTACAACGCACCTGGGCGCGCTCCCGGGTGCGCACAAAGACTGGCAGCAGGAATGGACGGTCGTGGGACCCCGTCGGTTCATCCCCATCAAGCCACGCCGCCCCACAGTTCTCACAGATGCTGAAGCCTGTTGCGTCCTTTCCTTTGTTCGCGACAACTAGTTCAACATCCTCACCGAATGCATGCTCCATTCTGGCACCCGGACCAGACGTCCACTCGAATGCCGCACGATCTACTAACTCAGGCAACTGCGCAGACGAAGCGTAGGTGATGTCCTGCTCTCTGTCTCCCTCACCAAGGGAGCGTCCCTTTTCTGGAGTGAAGGCTGGTGGATCAATAACTTCCCGGACGAACAGAGGTTGGTGGCAAACCGGGCATGGAGAACCCTCGACGGTCCTTTCGGTTGATGTTCCGCTCTCAAGGCGGACAAATGGACAGGTCGGACAGCCGACGTACCGGAGCAGGCTCTCGGAGAAAAGACCCGTTGCAGGCGAGGCAGTGAGCACTCCCTCGACGAACACTCCTCCGACACGGTACGTCTTCTTGTTCACAACCAGGAGGCGTCCCGGAGCGTACTCGCTGAGCGCCTGCGCCTTCGCCAATTGCGGGCGTTCAGCCACCCTGACTTGGTTGCCGCCCACTGATTCTTGAATGACAAAGGCGGCGAGATCCGTGGGAAACGCATAGGACGGTAGGAGCCCCCGGTCAAAGAGCGCATCAAGCAGTGACCCACTAAGGTCTCCGTCGCTCTCATGGGGCGCGCCCCCCCCTCCAGTTCCGCCGCTGGCTGGAGTCGCTACCACTTCTGAGGCCAGAGCAGCCAACGTGTTCCCGAATGCACGTGCCACCGACCGAACAAGCTCCCGCCTCTCATCTAACGAATTAGTGCCTGGGGCTATCCCAGGAGGAAGCCAATTCGCAACCTCCTCCACCACGTTGCTGCTCGGGACCAACACATTACTACTCAACCAGGCTGCAAAAACCCCATGAGAGAAGGACTCGTCATCTGAGAAGAACGTGCGCAAGTCGCCAAGCGAGCTCATAATACCCGGGCGATTCGACGCAAGCTTTGCTTGCTCCTCGGGATCAAGCAGGTCGATTTGCCTGTGAAAGAAAGTCTGTAGAAGATGCGAGTGAATGTGTCGCGTCGCCAGACGACGATTATTGGCCTTAATGCGGGGTTCGCGTGGGCTGCCGCTGATCATCGCCGCGGGATGATCGAAGTAGAAAGCATCGTGCGCCCCACCCTGAGCGAATGTGAGGACCGAGGACACGGACGTGCCCCGCCGTCCAGAACGACCAGCCCGCTGCTGGTAGTTTTCGCGCTGAGGCGGCACCGTACGCAGGCCAACAGCAGTCAACGCTCCTATATCAATACCCACCTCCATGGTAGTTGTGCAACTTAGGATGTCGACTGGTGGCTTGTCCTTCCCCAGCGGTACATCTTGAAAGCGCAATTCGAATTCCTCAGTGGTTGCATACACAACGCCCGCATCCCTCTGGGACAGCTGTGCGGTGTGTTCCTCGGCGGTAATGTGGAGTGGCTTCGCGCCGCGTAGCACAGCTCGGAGGGGCTCTCGGAAATAGCCCTTCCGGGAGACCATGTATGCATGATCCGGTGGGCGTGCTTCCAGTCGGGAGCGACCGCAGTTCCCGCATCCGCCCAGGCTGGGCAGAAGTTGAAGATGTCCACAATCTGCACACTGGAACCACTGATCATCAAGAGTGAGCTTGATGCTGAGCAGTTCGGGCAGCAAGAGTCGCCCGGAGTCACTGCCGCTGACGGCCTCACGGGTGACGACGTCGAATAGCGCCTCGCGAATTAGTTGCATCCGGCTGGGATCAAGTCCCGCGCGACTACGGATTGCCTCAAAGAAGCGCCGCATCCCGTCCGACGCGAGTACTGGATCAAAGTACGGAAACTCATCCAACCTCGCGTCGTGTGATAGCACGGGGTCGAAGGCACCAATCTCAAGCATTTCGTACAGCCATGCGTGTGAGATGTCCGCCAATGCCTGCTGAGGAACCTCACTTCCGATACGCTGCTGGAGAAGGCGCATAGGCGCACTACGGAGCGTAATTGTGGCCGCGCACGCTGCAACCAGTGAGTAGTATGGATCCCCTATTTGCCTAAGCAGCGCCTGTCGGAAGCGGGATGTTGGAAGCGGGTGCCACTCTAGGTCTAGCGCAAGCCCTAGATCTGAAGCGTAGTCGACACGAAAGCGATCGCATTCCTCAAGCAGCGCTGCTTGGTCGCGGCCGTCAAAGAAGTTCAAGAAGTGCTTGGCGCATACTGCTACAAATGCAGCATAGATGCGCTCGTTGAGCACAGCCTCCTTGGGCTCCTGAAGCGAGCCTAGCGAAGCCACAGCAAGGGCGAGCGCCTCTCGAAATGAATCGCGTTCGACCTCACGTGGAAGGTCGCGGGCAAGTCGCGCGGCCTTCTGCCGTCCATCACTAAACAACAAGGCCTTGCGGCCCTCGTTCGGATGAAGTGCGCTCGCATTCTTCGATGGCACCTGGGTAGCAAACTGTTCCCTAACGAGATTTGCGAATGGTTGCTCGCCCTTCGTTGCGAGGTCCATGATCTTGAGCATGTTGCCCGTCGTTGTGCGCCGTGTGCAGACGGGGCACTTTCCGAAAGTCGTGAGGTTCGGCTGGCCTCCTGCGGTTGGCTGGGGGCGGTAGCACAGACGAGTGTCCGGCTTCCCCGCCGCAGTCGTCGGCAGAAGCCGTCCAGTTTTGACGTCAAGAACAACGGGGTCGACATCTCCTCGGAGATCCGGGTGCGGCTCCTCCAAGAGAAGGTGAATCTCGTGGAGTGGTCGACCAAACTCAGTAAGCTTCCCACCACGTTCTCGCCATAGGAATTCAGCTGTGGGGCTAGTACCGTAGACTCGAAGGAAAGCGGCGCCACAGTCGCGGTGCGTCAACAGCTCGTACACTCGGGCGCCACAGCGGCACTGCGTGACGGGCTCGGTGTAGAGGCGCCCGGCCAAGCTCTGGTCCGAGTGGCTACTACGCCGATGGTTACAGAGTGGGCTCGCGCACGCGTAGAGTGGAGGCAAACCGCGGTACAACAAGTGCACTCGAGTCGGCAGGAGTGGTTGCTCGCTTCGCCCTGGCTCTGTCCGTCGCGCAAATGTGCCAAGAGCGAATAGGCCGTCGGTCGCCCTTTCGGCCACCGCGTGCTCTACGCCCGGGAATAGTTCGGACGCCAATGCCTCGAAAGCCATTGCGTTTCCGGAGACCCTTTCAATCAAAAGTTCCAGCGGTCCGAAACCCGACAGATTCCTACAGACGTGCTGCCGCGCTTCGATCTCGTTCGCCCTGAGCGCAGTCGGCACTGGCCACCTGAGGGCCGCAAAAGCGCTGGCTAGGGCGGTATCCGCCGCATCCGGGGCGACTCGAGCAGCCGCGAGGATGGCTGGATCGATAAGAGCCAGCGCTCGCGCTTCGTCGGGAGTGCCAACACGGGCCCCTCGCCGAACTTCGCGCGTGGCCTGTACAACTTCAAATGACCTGCGTGGCGTCTCGCCAGTCAGCGCTGTGGCAAACGCTCGCACCGCCGACTCGGCCGCTGCTCCGGATCCTAGGCTTGCGCTAGTCAAGATGCACCTAAGGCGGTCGCGGGAGATGCCCAGTCGCGACACCAGCCGTCGAATTAGGAAACCCACCTCGGCGCCACCCACACCGCGGTACATGTGTGCTTCGTCAAGAACCAGCAACAACTGATTCCGCGTGTCTTGCGCTAGCCAATCGCGGGTACTTGAAAACAAAGGGCGTTCGATCGGACGCAAGAGCATGTACTCCAGCATGGAGTAGTTCGTGACAAGAAGATCCGGTGCCCGGCCTTGCATCTCGTGGCGGGTCAGTAGTTCCCGATCAGCCGGATGAGTTCGAAATCGTTGGTCGAAATGGTAGTTCTGGATTGCCCCCGCGGCATTGCGCCGTGTGGCAGCGGCGTTTAGGAACGCCACCATGTCCTTCGCCGGCCAACGCCCGCGCTTCTTCAACTCAGCAACGAGTTCCCTTGTGGCAGGTTCAGTGGACGCCTCCAGGGTGGCGTAGTACTCGGAAATCGCGAGTAGACCGGAGGTCTTTCGTATCTTCTTATCTACGCGAACGCCGGGGTACGGCGTGCGGCTCGTGTACATGCCGAAGAGTGGGTGGCGGCCCCAGCGATTGCAAAACAAGGTGGCGAGGCGTTCGTCTCCGAGAAGTAGCCGCAATCGCGCAGTCTGATCGCTCACCAATGCATTCATGGGATATAGAAGGAGGGCTCTGATGCCCGGCAGCGAAAACGAAGCTGGTCGGGATTCAGCCTCTTGGGCGAGGTGCCCGAGGATCGAATAGAGAAAGGTCTCGGTCTTACCCGACCCGGTACCCGTTGCGACGACAAGGTCGTCACCGTCATTGCCTTTGCTGAAGAAGTGTTCAAGTGCGTCCGCTTGGTGTTTGAATGGCGGATACACGCCGACGCGTGGCTCCCACGCGAGTAGCTCCTGTAGCAGCGCCTTGAGGACGTCCGGCACCGCGAGGTCGCGATAGTCAGAGATGACAGCGTATGATGGCGTGACTTCGACGAATGGTCGTTGAGAGATGCCACCCGGCTCCTGGAGCACAAGCCGACGCTCTTCAATCAATCCCGCGTCGCGGATGTGGTACTGCGCCTCGAGGTATCTCTGCAGTCGCCCATGGACGCGTTCAGCGATTTGGCTTATGCCGTACTCGATGCGCGGTTCAAGCGAAGTCATCTGTCGTCCCTCACTGGGTGTTCAATTGAATCGACAGTGCATTCACAAGCTCTTGAATGTGTTCCCCGTGCGACACAAAGGCCCACGGCTGTTCATACAGTTTCTCTGGATTGATTGTTAGGACCCCAAGCGCGGCAAAGATCCGACTCTCCGCATAAGGGAGGACGCTTGTAAGCACGAGGCGGCCTCCTGCTCCGAACGCAGTCCATCGGCCGCGCGTCCGGTTGTCGGCGGCCAAATCGAGTGCGTACATGAGACGCCGCGCCTCCCCGCGGGCCAGCACGGCTCCGGAGCGAGCTATGCGACCGGACAGCACTTCGACAATTCTGAATTCGCGAGTCCCGAACGCACGTGTACGACGCGCCAGATAGATCCCCGGAACATCTCCATAATGCTCGGACCATCGTTTGAATTGCGGAGTTCCCGCCGGCGCTCGCTCGGGCAAGTAGAGTTCCACGCGCGTGCTCTCAGTGGGTTCCCAATGCTCAAGTAGTGGCAGCGCGAGGATTTGGGCTGCCCAAACTTGGAGCGGCTCATCTGGTCGCCGTGCCCATTCGTCCATGTCTTCTACGGGGAATGAGAGCGGGCCTGCTGCGGCCCGCCGGATGAAACGAAATGGTCCCTTCCGCGCCATTACGTCGGCTGGAGCTAAATTGAGGAGCCGCGTCGGGAGCCCCCCAACGAAGAGCATGTCGTCCTGAGGCGCCATGGCAACAAGCCGCGAAGGGGCGGGCAACCACATCCCCGCATCAAGCTCGGCGAGATCCCCTGACATGGCAAGCTCGTTGAGTGACCCGCGTAGTTCCGCACGCAGGGCTTCTGGCCCCATGTCCTCCTCAGCAATGCCTTGAGCGGCATCAAGTGCACGATTCAACAGGCGAAGTACATGCACCGGTGTCCGACCCCTTGTGAGAGTCCATACAATCGACCGGACCAACTCGTGCCAGACGACAGAATCGGCCTCGTTTGGCACAAGCCTTAGGGACTTAAGGATTCTGGTGCGAGCGTGTCGACGGGAGAGGATTTGGAGGCCGGAGCGCATCACGTAAGCCTCCGCCGGAGTTGCTTTGTGAGCTCACTCAGTGGAGGGGAGCTCCCATCGCCTCGCGCGGGCATTAACTTTTGAAGACGTTCGAGCGCTTCTGCGCGGTCTTCTGCCTCGGGAAGCGAGACCGCCAACGGTAGGAGTAAGCACTCTATGAGAGTGGTGGTCAACTGACGGTGATCACTTTCAAAGGGGGAAAGAGCGCTCGAATAGGACCTCAGGCACGCATTTACCTCCGATGCCTGCGGGCAGCCTGCGAGCAATTCCTCTACGACGGCCAATGGAACCTCTCCTGGCTGCATCAATTCGCTCGAGAAGGCCAGCTCAGATGCGGAGTCATCAAGGGGTGATCCCGCCTCCGACCGCTCCACGTGCAGAGCGATAGCCTGCGACCAGAGATCGCGGCTAACCGGAAGCGTGGCCGAACCGTCCACCACAGTTGCGGCCCAGCGTAGATTGCGCCCCAGTTGCACCTCCCCCACATTACTTGCGTGTGAGGCCAACATCGCCCCCCCGCTCATAACCCGAAGCTCTTGTAGAAACGGCGTGAGGTAGGCCTCCGTTGGACCGCGGTTGGCGCCCTCGAAAACTACGAGCGATGGCGATTCACGATTGCGGGCCGCATTCGCAGCTGGAGCAATACCATCCCCGCCAAGGCTCATGGGGTGAAGTTGGTCTGGTGCGATATGCAATACAAAGATACGACTTCCGCAGACCACATGAGCATATGCGAGAAGGGCGTCCATACTTCCTGGGCCACTGAGGACTGGCAGAATGCCGGCTACGATAGCAGCGTGAAGCCGTAGAGCCTGTGTCGGTGCAATACCGCGGCCCCTGAATGTAGTGACGAAAGCTCGCTGCAAGGCAAAGCGGTCTGAGACGGTCCTGGGCGCATTGGTCCAGACATGCGGCATCATCGAACCGTTTGATTCGGAGGTTTGCCTAACGGACGCCGCCGAAGTCACAATGAACGGCCTTAGCGCCGCGACTTCGGCAAGGAATTTGGCGGGACTCTTGCTTAGTTCGGCGAGGCGAGCCGCAAACGCAGCATCCAACTCGGCGTCCTGCACTCTAGCCTTCGTGCGCGCTTCCTCCAGTTCACTCTTTGCTCGCTTGAGGTCTTCCTGTGTGGCCTTTAGTGCGTGTTGGGCCTCCCCAATTTCCGAGCGCATCTGAGCATCACGATCAGCAAATGCCTTCTTCTTCAACTCGTCGAGCTCCCTCACAATTGCCGGGTGCTGCAGAAGCGTTTCCGCCAATTCTGATGCCGACTGGGTGACAAGAGTTGACTCTAAGCATAGCTCGCGCGCGCGCTCTAGACGGAAGCGCTCCAGTTGAAGCTCGGCACCCCCGCCGTCTCCGACAACAGAGTCGGCAGCCTCTTCGATAAGACGCTTCGTGAGACCTGGGTCGGCCCCTGTCCGTTTGGCACGAGCAACGGCCGCCGTAAGGGCTCTCCTAAAGATCAACTTGTCGTCGTCCCAGTCCACATATCCACTGGGCGTACCCAGAGACACTGTTCCGCGCGGCCCAGAGAGGATTTTGCGCTCAATCCGGCCATCACGAAGGGAGCGAATGTCACCAGGCGGCATGCGTGAATAACAGGGAACACGATCGCGAGTAGAGGCCTCAAGAGTAAACACGCCGGAAGGTGACCGGACTAGGCGCACCGGGCCTAAGAAGAGGTCGGGCGCACATCGGATGAGCACGAGCCCCTGATGGAGTTCATCGCTCTTGATGCCGGCAGCAAGTGCGGCCTTCACCGAGCCAGGTGCGCCGACGTGTCTTAGGTCTATGATCTCCAGGGCAGGATGCGGTTCAACGACTCGGAACTCGTCTTTTTGGCCACGGTTATCCTCGGCGCGAAAGAAAACGATTAGGTTCTCAAAGGCCTCACGGGCAGATGGCCAGAATACTTGGCCTTGCGTAGGGAACTCCTCGGCAGCGTTGATCGGACGCCACTTATCCACGTCAATCTCGCATAGCGGCTCGACGCCAGCGATTGGACTGCCTAGCCTGTCGAGAGTCCTCCACCTGACAATGCCAACTACCCTCATCGCGTTCTCCTCGCAGACGCCCGGGTTAGCACCTGCACCCAAGATGGTAGGGCCGAAAGACGCCCGCTTCGATGTCCGTCATGCCATCGGTCTATTGGTGCACTCGTCACGTCATTGACTTTAGTTGCCGAAGCGACCACCCCGAGCCACGCAGACAGACGAGAGCGCCCTCCACCCACCGATTCTCGAGCCGGGTGCGGTGTAACCGGGATGCGTACGCGTCCGAAATTGCCCCCATCAATCTCCAGTAACTGGGCTTTGGGCAGCATCTCCACTAGAAAGCGCACGGCATCTGGGACTGTAGCGCGGGTTCTAAAGATGCGTTGTCCACCGAGAAGCCATGCTACGACGTCGAGGCGAACACCCCCCACTCCAACCTCTACCTCCACTTCGTCATTCGGATTAGCCCCACCGGGGGTAGGGGATCGCCAAGGCTCCCACTCGGCTGACCCAATGCGGACTCGCAATCGTGGAAAGGAGGCGGCATCAACAAAGGCATCATCCCTGACAAATTCAAAGCTCTCAGTGACCACACCATTATCAATGATTTCTAAGACGCCCGGCGCGGGCGTATCTGAGCTCAACTCCGCGAAAGCAATGGTCCCAGGTGGTGCGTTCAGGTGCGAAGTATGGGCATTGCTGCCAAGAGTTGCCGAAATTGTTGCTCGCGATGTCGGACTCGGCGCAACAAGTTCTGCGACAAGTGGGGTATTGACCGCGAACTGAGGTCCGGCTGGGGAAAGGGCGATTGGGACGGAAAGAATCCGGATCCTCCACGGAGGCATGCGCACCTCGTGGCCCAAGGCCCTCACCCATGTTGAAACTCGGGGGTTTGGGATCGCTGGGAGTTTAAGTCGCCAGAGCCGCCAGACTCGCCCGTCAGAGTGGGATCGCTCGGCCGGCTCTGGAATGGTTGCTTCCGGCGGGCCCTTGCTTTCATCGGCGACCAACACCAGGGGTTCGCCCCAGGCAACTGGCGAGTGCTCACGAAGTCTGGTCCATTCCCCCGCTCGAAGCCGAAAGAGGGTGCCGGCTTCAGTGAGACCCGGAGAGACCCCCGACCACCTCTCAAGCTTGATACTTTCCGGCCAGCGCCCTTGGGTACTGCTTCGATACTCTTGCTGAGATGGTGGGACTTCGGCGTGGGCAACGGAGACACCCGGGCGCAGGTCGAGCGCCGAGACGCGAATGACTCGCGATCCACTACACGACACCTCAATACGGCCGTTCACAAGCTCTTGAAGAGATGCCTTTCCGAGCTCGTCATTCGGGATTTCCGGAAGTCGGAGAAGCAACTGCCAAGTGTCACCTTGCATGGCAAGCGCAAGCCCAAGCGACTCGGGGGAGTCTTCCACTTCGGGGCCAGCCCCGGAGACAACTGAACCGCTGAGGCGTCCAGGGTGGTACTGCTCGCAATCTGAAGCGCCTTGCCCAGAGTAGTGTGCGAAGTGGGGCTCGCGAGTCCTCCCCGCCCGAAGGAAGACTCCACCGCCGCAAACAGGGCACAAGAAAGCGGATCGCCGTGCACTAGAAGCCTCGACGAGTTGTCCCGTGCGTCGATCTTTGGCGAATTGCATTAAACCCCGCTTGTGCCCCGCGGAAGAGGTGCTTGCTCTGAACCCACCCGTCAGCAAGAGTCCGGCGCGCTCCACAGAGCACAATGCTATTCCAGGGGAGCGCGCTCGAGTTCTGTTGCTGCCTTCTCCACTTCCCGGGCGTGTTTGCGAAGCTGCTTGGCTAGGATTCTCCGCATTTGGGCAGGCATGCTGCGTCTACCGTCGCGGTAATTGTTCAGGGTCGATGCGGAGACGGGCTTCTTGCCGGGAGAGACGGTCTTGAGCCAGCCGCCGATCTGTCCAAGTCTCACTCTCACAGAGTCGAGAGCAGTTCTAACTGCCTCATGTCCGGGAGCAGGTATTTTCCGACGTCCCATGCACCCTTCCTGCCCCAGTCCGTTCCGCATGGGGAGCCTTGACCCGTAGAGTGGGTGACATTATTATTGTGTCACCAAAGCGCGTCGGCTAGAGTGCCACGAGGCACGACGCTACGGCAGAAATGGTTCCTGTTGCAACCCCCGTGGAGAACTCGCGTGCTGGCAAGTGCCCTCCGCCCCCTCGTTGCCGACGACAGATTCATCTTGGCCACCCGCGATACCGGATATCGTGGCCTCGGCGCAGCTGTAGCCGAATTGGTCGACAATGCGGTCCAGGCTCGAGCGCGTCACGTGCGCATTGTGATCCGGGAGGAGCGCCTCTCTAGGCCCGATGGGGATCTCGGCGAGCGCCAGATCAGCATTGGCGTGCTCGACGACGGCGAAGGCATGGACAGCAATCGCCTTTGGTCTTCTCTCCAGTTTGGCGGGACCGATCGGTTCAATGATCGGTCCGGGCTCGGGCGATTCGGAATGGGGTTGCCGAACAGTTCTGTGAGCGTCACTCGTCGCTTGGAGGTGTACTCCTGGCTCAGCCCCGGATCGATCTACATGACTCATCTCGACATCGACGAGGTTTCTCGTCAGGGCATGCGTGGCATTCCGGAACCGCAGCTCGGGGCACTCCCGCCTTGGGTTTTGGTGCCGATCCCCACGTCGGGCACGTTTGTAAGTTGGCCGCGCTGCGATCGCCTTGAGTTCCGCAAAGCGAGTACCGTGGCCGAGAAACTCCGTCTTCCGTTGGGCCGAATGTATCGTCGGCTAATTTGGGGCGGGCTCCGGCTCTGGGTGAACGACGTCGAAGTGCTTCCAGTCGACCCCTTATTCTGCCATCCACGTACAGGAAAAGGCGGGGCGAGTCCCTACGGGCAGCCGCTGACCTACGAGATCGAGACACCAAGTGGAGGGACTCCTTCAAAAGTTCTTGTCCGCTTTACTCGACTGCCAATCAAAGCCTGGCACCAGCTGAGCGTGCAGGAGAAGCAACGTTCGGGAATCGTCGGTGGTGCCGGCATCTCCTTTGTGCGAGCTGGCCGGGAGATAGACCACGGTTGGATGCTTTTTGGTATGAAGCGCAAAGAGAACTATGACGACTGGTGGCGTTGCGAGGTTTCGTTCGACTCAAAACTCGACGAGTGCTTCGGAGTCACTCACTCAAAGCAAGGCGTCTCGCCCACCCGTTATCTGCGGGCCATCCTAGAGCCCGATATGGAGGGCGTGGCACGGGCCTTGAATGCCGAGGTTCGAGCGGAATTCGATTGGATTCGTGCAAGAGCGCCGAGTGCAGCGGTTCTCAGCGCAACACGACAGGATCGCCTCCTACCTTCCCCTGCTGGCCTGCGGAGCAGGAAGGCCACCGATGGCCTGTCGTATCGGATTGCACTCGCGCCAATCGAGAGTCGGCAGTTTTTCGAAGTCGCAACTCACGCGGGAGAGGTCGTGGTCACCATCAATTCAGACCACCCGTTCTACAACCAACTCTATGCCCCATCCCTTGATGGCACTTGGGTCGGGCGGCGTGACGCGCTCGAATGCGTTCTCTTGGGAGCGGCGCGAGCATACCTGGCTCTTTCGCCTGGCCCGGGCCAGGATTGGGCCCTCCGATACTGGGCTGCTTGGAGTGATGCCATCGCTGCCTTCACGGAGCGATGGAGGCCTTCGTGAATACTTGCTCGGCCGCACTTACCTCGTTGCCCGGCGAGCAAGCTCAGCGGATTGTATCCGATTGTGCTCGCGACCTTGCCCGCATGCGTCCCGCGACTTCTGTCGGCGTCGAAAGGATCCGCAGCACCTATTTCGAGGCGTGCAAGGCTCTCAGTTCAGCAACGATGCCACTCGCCCGGCTTTACTGCTCAATCCTGTGTGATCTTCGAGCGCAAGGGTGGTCGATCCGCTTCAGGAGTGCAGAAGTACACCTCGTGTCTCCGACGCCCAACGACGAGTCCGCTGCCCTACGGAAAGAGCAGGTCCGCAAGGCCCACCTGCTCGAGCGCGATTCGCAGCTCGCGCAGGCGCCGACCCAGAGATTTGTTCGTGAAATGGAACGGCGGCGACGTTTCGGCCAAGAGTGGCATTCCATCGCCTCCCTCATGCGAGACGGTCGCGAGCTAGCCGATACTTTGCGAGCGATTGCACAACTGGCACCTGGCGAAAAGAGATCTGAGGCCCTTCGTCAGGCTATCGAGCCTTTTGTCGAGGTGGTGGAGAGCGAGAGTGTCTGCGAGTTCACTGGCCTTCGCCTCGTCGATGTTTGGCGCTACTTCCGACATACCTGGACAACACCCTACTTCAGCACTCCGGGACGGCGTATGTTGTTTCTGATTCGTGATCGGGCGGTCCGCAACCATCCCGTTGTCGGTATCGGCGCGCTCGGAAGCGCGATCATCCAACTTGCTCCCCGCGACGCGTGGATCGGCTGGACCACGGAGCAATTGTGGGCCGAGCTCACGAATCGACCGACTGTTAAATGGGCGCGCTGGCTTGTGAATTCCGTCACGCATCTGGTCGATGGCATCTACACGAAGGACTTGATAGCAAGAGGAATCATCACTCGCGCCGCCATGCGTCGGCCTACGGTGGCGGATATCGCGCGCTTGCGAAAGAAGGCATTGTCAGAGCGACGACTGCATCATCTCTACCCGAAGCGCAATCTGCACAAGACGACGCCTGGAGTGGGCTCAGACTGGCGCGTTCAGGCGCAGACCCACCTCTTCCGTGCAAAGCGGGCTGGCACTCTTGCCGATCTACTCGAAGCGCGCAGAAAGTTGCTTGACGCCGGCCTTCGCCACCCGACCAGCCAGGCAATGAGGCGGGCCATTGCGACTGCGGGTCTGAAAAGGACCGTGAGTACCATTCTTCGCCAGGTCAAGGCCGCTCACGCGGGTGTGGACATGATGGATATCACCGTCTGCGGAGCAATAGCTCCGTATAACGCGATACTCGGCGGCAAGTTGGTGTCGCTGCTGATGGCCAGCCCTCAAGTCCGCGATGCGTACGCGCGGCGATACTTATCCGCAGTCAGTGTCATTGCCTCGTCGATGGCGGGCAGGGCCATTACCCGTCGGCCAAACTTGGTCCTATTGGGGACGACCAGCCTCTACGACGTTGCACCAGCGCAATATAATCGACTTCGCATGCCGGCGGCATTAGCCGGCGGCCGGGCGGACGAGGCTCTCGCATTCCTGTCGATAGGTCAGACGGCCGGGTATGGGTCGTACCATTTCTCGCGTTCTACGATGGCGCTGATCGAACTCGTGCTCGCGCGTCGGCGAAGCGGCCGGCCCGTCAACAGCATCTTTGGTGAAGGCGTGAACCCGAAGTTGAGGAAGGTGCGTTCCGCGCTGAACCTACTCGGTCTGCCTGCAGATGCGTTGCTCCAGCACAGTAGCCCGAGGCTCATCTTCGCCGTGCCATTGGCGTCCAACTTTCGCGATGTCCTCCTCGGCGTCTCAAGTCGGCCGAAGCTGATTCTCCCGAGTTCGGACGACTCCACGCTTGCGGTCGTAGAGTTCTGGCGACGGCGCTGGTTGGACGGTCGTATTGGGCGCGAGGGGATTTTGGAGGACGTGGGGCGCCACCGTGCGACCTATCCGTTACGCCATGGCGCGAGGGTCGCGCTGCCTCCAGATTTGAACGACGACCAAGGCGACCTATTCGGCTCCGAGTACCTCGCAGAAGAGCCAGACCTGCGCGCGGCGGCGGAAGACGAGTTGGTGCCCGTCTCTGGTTCGGAGGATCCGCATCGCCGTCACACCCGAATGGCGCGGAAGCGCGTGGTTCGCGAATAGTTGATACATAAAGCTCTGACCTTAGTATAGAGGCGCGCATGGCCGATGACTTTCTCCTTCAGCTTCGTGATCTGGTGCGCCAATTCGCCCGCGAGAGGAATTGGGAGCAGTTTCATACTCCGAATCACCTCGCCGCAGCCTTGTCGATCGAAGCCTCCGAGTTGCTGGAGCTCTTCCTGTGGAGAGACCCGCTCTCTGATTCCTCGCTTGATCCCAAGCTTAGGGAGCGAGTCGCCGACGAGTTGGCGGACGTGCTGATCTACCTGATCCGGCTCGCTGATGTACTTGAAATCGATCTGAAAGAAGCGACTTTGCACAAGCTCGCCACGAATGCGGAGAAGTACCCCATTGAGCGATCCTGGGGGCGCGCCAATAAGTACACGGACCTGGACAGGTGAGACTGTACTCGGGAATGTCGCGCGAGTTCATCCAAGACACGGTTCATAATCGCATCGCGACGAAGCTGTCCGATGCCTACTTCTCGTATTTTCGGTATCGTCCTCCGTCCTCTGAGGTTGCTTCGTGGCGCAACTCGCTGCGCGCTATGGCCCAGATCGTGGATTCGGCTCGCCTTCACGACCACGGCATTCTTCTCGAGTATCAACTCCCGGTCAGTTCCCTCCGCCTTGATTGCATGATCTGCGGAAGCGACTCGGAGCGAGTGGATCAGGCCGTCATCGTTGAATTGAAGCAATGGGAGTCGTGTAAGCTCAACGATGTGGACAACGTCGTGTTGACTTGGGTCGGAGGTCGCGAGAGAGAAGTGCTCCATCCGTCCGCGCAGGTTGGTCAATACCAACAGTATCTCGCCGACGGCCATACAGCTTTCCACGAAGGCGATTCGCCAGTTCGTTTGAGTGCTTGCAGCTACTTGCACAACTACGACCCAAAGCCGGGAGATCCTTTACTGGATTCAAAGTTTGCGCCGGTGCTGAGCGAATATCCAGTCTTCGGAGCGAATCGGACCGAGCAACTCACACAGTATCTGCAAGAGCGCCTATTGAAGGGAAAGGGCGCCGCCGTCTTAGAAAGAGTCGAGAAGGGGAACCTTCGCGCAAGCCGGAAGCTTATGGAGCATGTCGCGACGACGATCTCAAATCGTGCCCCATGGATCTTGTTGGACGAGCAGTTGGTTGCTTTTGAGAAGGTCCTCTCGCTTGTCCGCAGGGGCCTATCCAAGAAGAACAAACATGTCGTCATCATCCGTGGAGGACCAGGAACAGGAAAGTCGGTCATCGCGATCAACCTCCTCGGGGAGCTTTCGCGTCGAGGGATCGGTGCTCAGTATGCAACGGGTTCGAAGGCGTTTACGGAGACATTGCGCAGCCTTCTTGGAAACCGCAGTCGCTCCATGCTTCAGTATTTCAATGGCTACAGGAGCGTTGATAGCGATGCCATCGACGTTCTCATCTGCGACGAGGCACACCGCATCCGCTTGACGAGCGATGGGCAGTACGTCCGCAAGGAAGATCGGACAAACGTACCCCAGATTCAGGAGATCATCCGGGCTTCGAAGGTCTCCGTGTTTCTTGTCGACGATCGGCAAGTCGTGCGCCCAAATGAGATCGGCTCATCTTCGTACATTCGAACTCAGGCGATGGAGGCTGGAGCTCGCGTGTCCGAGTATGAGCTTGAAGTGCAATTCCGCTGCGCCGGCTCCGATGCGTTCATTAACTGGATCAATAACACTCTTGGGGTAGAGCGCACGGCCAATCCAATTTGGGATGGAGCGGAAGGTTTCGACTTCAGGATCATGCCTTCCGTTTGGGAATTGGAGGCCGAGATTCGCCGGAAGGCAGATCAAAACTTTAGCTCGCGACTCTCGGCCGGGTTTTGTTGGAAATGGTCGCCACCACGGGAGGACGGGACCCTCGTTGACGACGTGATTGTTGGCGATTTCCGGCGACCGTGGGATGCGAAGCCAGGAAAATGGAAGCTGGCGCCGGGCATTCCATCGGCTGCCCTGTGGGCAACTGACCCGCGTGGGATTGATCAGATTGGTTGCGTGTACAACATTCAGGGATTCGAGCTCGACTATGCCGGCGTGATCTGGGGTCTTGACCTACGCTATGACCTCGATCGGCAGGAGTGGGTCGGAGATAAGAAGGCCTCCGCAGACAGCGTCGTGAAGCGCTCGAAGGAACGTTTTGTGGATCTCGTCAAGAACACCTATCGCGTTCTCCTGAGTCGCGGAATGAAGGGCTGCTATATCTACTTTCAGGATAAGGATACCGAGCGGTTTGTTCGCAGCCGCATGGAGGCAACGCCAAAAGTCGAGCGCTTAAGGGTGGCCGACAGCCCGGAATAGCGCAGAGACTCAGGCGCCTCGTTGAACATGCGCAAGGATGTGCCGATCCAACCAGTACATGAGATCGGACACAACCCGCCCGCGCTCAAACTCATTGAGCACCTCATGCCGCATCCCCTGGTAAATCGTCCACTCGCACCACGGCCGCGGCACCGCCTGCGCCCAGGCCGCCGCCGCATCCGCCGAGGCAATCGGATCCGCAGCCCCATGCTGGACAAAGACAGGGAAATCGACGGAGGAAGCAGTCGCAAACAACCGCTTCTGCGCTGCCAGGTACTCGAAGTAGTACCGAGCCGTCATCACGCCGTGCACCAGTGGATCGGTATCGTACTGCGAGGCAACGACCAGATCCTTCGACATCTCCCGCCCCCGCAGCCCCGTCGGCACCGCCAGCCAGGGCATCACCCCGCCCAAGACGCCGGCCATGCCCCGCTTCCACAAAGGCGGCGAAAACGCCGCCTTGAAGAACGGCCCCGAAAGCGCCAGCCCACCAATGTCGCCGCGATGCGACAACGCCCAGTCCAGCGCGACCAAAGCGCCCATCGAGTGACCGAGCAACGCGCGCCGAGGCGTCAGCCCCACCTGGTGATCCAACGCGTGGATGACGCGATCGAGATCCTCGACGAGCGTGGACCAATGCGGCGTATGGCCGCGTGGGCCGGTGGACTTGCCGTGGCCGCGGGGATCGTAGACGTAGGTGGTGTAGCCGCGGGAACCGAGCTCCTGAGCGAGTCGGCCGAAGCGTCCCGCGTGGTCGGAGAAGCCGGGAACGACGATCAGGGTGGCGCGCGGATCCATGACCTCATGCCCGCGAACGAGCAGGGTCTGACCGCCGCTCTCGACTTTCAGCGAAAATATGCCTGCCACGAAGTTGACCTTCATGCGCGGGCGGGCGCGGTATGGGACCGGTGTTTGCGCGCCTTAGCGCCTCGGTGGGCGCAGAGGCCTCAGGTGAATCTGCGACAGCAGCGCGTCCGGTGCGGCCAGGAGGATGGCCATCGTCGCTTGTGCGACGTCGTCCGCTGCGAGCATCCCTGCAACGTTGGGACCGTGGCCGAACTCGGTGGCCACGCTTCCCGGGCAGATCACGGAAACCTTGATGCCGGCGTGGCGGAGCTCGAGCATCGTGGACTCGGAGAA
>Ga0070670_100001678_pt1 | contig 17974 bp, 13 predicted proteins | sample KBSS63metaG_FD_64665 | JGI IMG/M metagenome (GOLD analysis project Ga0070670, IMG submission 64665) | Switchgrass rhizosphere microbial communities from Kellogg Biological Station, Michigan, USA - KBS S6-3 metaG | ecosystem: Host-associated > Plants > Roots > Rhizosphere > Soil ... | reverse complement strand
CGGTCTCTTCGGCAACGACTGGAACATGACCTACGAGTTCTGGCGGGTCTGGACACAGCCGGGACCGGGAAGGCTGCCGGTATGCCGCTTCTTCAGCGCCACGTTCGCACCCAAGAGCTCGCATTTCTTCACCCCGCGTGACAACGAATGCGAGTTGCTGAAGACGGGCGGCGTCTGGCAGTACGAAGGCATCCGGTATTTTCTCCAAGTGCCCGATGCCGCCGGCAACTGTGCGGCCGGCACCGCGCCGCTTTACCGCCTGTACAACCAAGGTCAAGGCGGCGCGCCCAACCACCGCCTCACGGCGAACCGTAGCACCCGGGACGCGATGGTAGCGTTGGGATGGGTCGCCGAGGGCGATGGGCCGGATGTCGTCTTCGCGTGCACGCCGACTCTACGAGGCGACTGACTGGAACCAGGCATCGAGAAGTTGTGCGCCGTCACGCTTCGCCGCGAGCCAAGCGCCGGCGCGCCTTACATAATTTGCCGCAGGCAGATTCTCAAGTGCGTGTAATCCATTGTTAGGCAACGCAAACGCTTCGAAGGTCCGAATACTGCCTACGTTGGCTTGTGGTTGCCAAGACGATATCTTCCTTCCCTTTTGGAGGGTCAAATATCGCACAAGGCGTACTCACCGTCGTCGATAAAAAATCTACTGGGGAGAGATCATGTTCAAGAAATCAATCGCGCAGCGGACGCTTGCAGTCTTCGCGGTTATTGCAGCTTCGTCATCGCTGATGCCGACAGCTTCCGCGGGGCTTTTGGTTGATTTGAGTTGCTCTGAAATGCAGGTGGGTTTCGCCCCCTTCACCTGCGGCACTTCGCCAAATCCATCCCCGACTCCGGGTCAGGTCTACACAACCCCTGTTTTTGCCGGGGGTACCGCAGGTGGCAATACGTATTCGGCCAATGCGTCCGCAAGATCCGATTACGGAACTCTGGGCGTCTCTGCGTATGCTACGGCGACTAATGCTGCGGCAGATTTCACTAGAACCATGCAGTTACTGACCAAGGCGAGGAGTGATTGGACTGACGAATTCACGGTTGGCGGAGCAGCCGGGACTATTGTAGATATCAGAGTGGATATGCTGATACATATTGGCGATTTCTACCAAGTGCAAAGTGACAGCATGCTTTCTTCTGCGTACCTGGCCTTTACGTCCCACGGAGACGCCTGGTGCTTGGCATCGGTCGCTATAAACTGTGGTTCCCCGCTAGTCATTGGCGATAACGAGATCAGCTTTATCGTCTCCCTATTGGCGGGCACTTCTTCAGTGTGGGAGTCCTCGTTCTACGCAGAATCACAGGTATACAACCCGGCGCTGGGTTCAGGCTCGGCGAACATCGACGCATTAAACACCGCCCACACTTATTTCACCGTGTTGACGCCGGATGCCTCCCTACAATGGGCTAGCGGCCACGACTACGCAGTACCTGCGCCGGGAGTACCCGAACCAGCCACGCTCGCGCTTCTCGGCCTCGGCCTTGTCGGTCTTGGTTACTCGCGCCGCAGGCAGTAACAGCGCGCTGGGGCAGGCCGTGCCGCATTCGGTTCAGCCGATCAACCGTTGCACCGCCAGCACCGTGCCGGCCAGGAACACGGCTTCGAAACCGAGCAGCGCAAACGCGCGCGCGCCGACCCGCTTCATTTCGAGCGGTGAGGTCTTGAGCCCGACGGCGGCGATCGCGACGACCAGGCAACCACGGGCGACGTCGTTGAGTGCCTGGCCGACCGGCGTTGGAATGAGCCCGAGGCTGCCCAGGATCACCAGGCCGACAAAGGCAAGCAGGAACGACGGCAGGAGCGGCTCGCCGGTAGACGTTTCGCCTTTGCGTTGCAGCCGGTGGCGGACCGCGAGCGAAATCACCGTCACCACCGGCAGCAGCATTGCCACACGCAGCAACTTGGTCAGGACGGCGTAGTCGCCAACCTCGGGCGAGATGCTGTAGCCAGCTCCCACCACCTGCGCCACGTCGTGGATCGTCCCGCCGAGGAACACACCGGTCTGCTGTGCATCGAGGCCGATCATGTTCGAGAGCACCGGGTAGACAATCATCGCCAGCGTCGATAGCACGGTCACGCCGGCAATGGTGAACACCAGCTCGCGTTCGGACCGTTCGTCGCGCGGCAGGATCGTCGCGATCGCGATAGCCGCAGACGCGCCGCAGATTGCAGTAGCGCCACCGGTGAGGACACCAAGCCGGCGCGAGAGCCCGAGCGCTTTCGCGGCGCCCACTCCGACAACGATGGTCAAGACGACCCCGGCGACCATGAGCCCGCCATTGAACCAGCCAAGGCCGCCGATCTGCTCGAACGTGATCCGTGCTCCGAGCAGCGCCACGCCCACACGCAGGATCCTTCGCGCGGCAATATCGACGCCTGGCTTGGCCCGGCCTTCGGTCGCCACCGAATTGAGCGCCATGCCGAGCAGCAGCGCGTAGAGAAGCGTCGGCCCGCCGCGATGGTCGGCGATGAAGGTCGCGGCGACCGCGATGACTACGCTCATCAGCACGCCGGGCCAGCCTTGGGTGAACTCGCCGCGCCAGCGAGCGACGACGACCGGTATCGAGGCTAATGAGGATCGCATTGTCACTTCGCTTTCGCTCGCTTTCGTTCCCGCTCGCGATCGCGCATCAGGCCTGGCCGCTGCGATGGTCCGGCAACTCTACCAGCTCGGCGATGAATTGCCTGGCCCGAGGCCACTCGCCATAACCTGCCGCCGGATTGAGATGACCCACCGCACCCACGTCGACCAGGCGACTTCCCCACGCCTGCGCGAGCAGGGCAACGCGATCAAAGCGCCCGAGGGGATCGTTGGTGCTTGCCGCTACGATGGATGAAAACGGCAATGGGGTCAGCGGCGTCGGCAGCCAGCCGTGCTCGCACAGCACGTCTTGCGTGGGATAACCTGCGGGCAAGGGCGACTCGAAATCGGGGGGTGCCGCCAGCAGCGCTCCCCGTATCGCGCGGCGATGCCGTTGCGCCCAGTGCACGACGATCATGGCCCCCGCGCTATGGGCAACGAGGACGACAGGTCCCTCGATCGCACGAAGCGTCTGGTCGAGGAGCGTAATCCACGCGGCGCAGGACAGCTTGTCGCGCTCCATGCGCGGTACCGTCACGGCCTCGGGCAATTGCTGCGCGAGAATCGTCTGCCAGTGATCCGGCACGTGATCCCGCAAGCCGGGGACGATGACGAGCGTCGGCGCAATGCGATTCATTTCGTGCAACGCAGCACCGTAGTTTCGTCAGTGTGCAGTTGCCACAGCCGGCGCCGCCGCCGCGGCCAGATTCGCCCGGATCACCTTCTTGTCGAGCTTGCCGACGCTGGTCTTGGGAATGGCTTCGACAAAGTGGACCTGGTCGGGAACTGCATACCGCGAGATCTCGCCACGTTCCGCGTGTTCCGCGACGTGGCGGCGGATCGCTTCCGCCGCCGGAGCGGCGCCCCCGCTCTTTGCCACGACAAGCGCAACCGGCCGCTCGCCCCACTTGTCGTCCGGCACGCCGACGACGGCAACCTCGGCCACTCCGGGAGCGCGCAGGATGATGTCCTCCAGGTCGAGCGATGACACCCATTCGCCGCCGGTCTTCAGGACGTCCTTGATCCGGTCGACGATCTTGAGGTATCCATAGCTGTCGAGGGTGGCGACGTCGCCGGTGTGCAGCCAGCCGCCCTGCCACAGTTCCTCGGATCGCTTGGGTTCGCCGAGATAGCCCTGCGTAAGCCACGGCGCGCGCACGACGACCTCACCCTGGCTCGCCCCGTCATGCGCGACGTCCTTCATGTCGGCGTCGACGATGCGCAACTGCACGAACGGAATCGGTCGCCCCGCCTTGCATCGGTACGGCAGGCTTCGCTCGGTATCCCAATCGCGCATGGCCGGCACGAGGTGCGCGAGCGTGAGGATCGGGCAGGTTTCCGACATGCCGTATCCGGCGATGATGTCGACGCCACGCGCCACTGCCGCGCGGGCGAGCGGCACCGGCAGCGCCGAGCCGCCAATGATGACCTTCCAGGCAGAAAGATCGACGCCGTCGATCGCCGGGCTGCCCAGCATCATTTGCAATATCGTCGGCACGCAATGCGAGAAAGTGACCCGCTCGCGTGCTATGAGGCGGAGCAGCGAATCCGGTACATAGCGGCCAGGATAGACCTGCTTGACGCCCAGCATCGTCGCGACGTACGGCAGGCCCCAGGCGTGCACATGGAACATCGGCGTGATCGGCATGTAGACGTCGCCGGGCCCGAAGGTCGCATGCGGCGCATGCGCCAGCGCGTAACTCACGCCCATCGTGTGCAGCACGAGTTGGCGATGGCTGTAATAGACGGCTTTGGGCAGGCCGGTCGTGCCGGTGGTGTAAAAAGTGGTTGCGCGCGTGTCCTCGTCGAGCGCCGGAAATGCGTACTCGCTGGACCCGCGGTCGAGCATCGCTTCGTACTCAGCGGCGAACTCGATCGCACCCTGCGGCGGCAGCGCGCCGTCGTCGATCAGCACGAACCTGACACCCGGCCGGATCCGATCGTGTATCGCGGCCAGCAGCGGCAGGAACTCCGTATTGACGAGAACTACATCGTCGGCCGCATGATTGATCGTATACAGCACCTGCTCCGGCGAGATGCGGACATTCACCGTGTGCAGTACGGCGCCCATCATCGGCACCGCGAAGAAGCATTCGAGATAGCGGTGGCTGTCCCAGTCCATGATCGCGACCGTCGAGCCACGGGTCACGCCCAACGCGCCCAAGCCCGATGCCAGCCGGCGCACGCGCTCGGCGAGTGTCGCGTACGTATAGCGCATGCGGTCGCCATAGACGATCTCCTGCGCCGGCGCCTTCGCGACGCCTTGCTCCAGGATCTGCCCGATGGACAGCGGGTAATCGTGCGCCGACGGCGTCCGCGTAATAGTGTTCATTGAAGCTTCCTTGAATGTTGGGGCTTTGGCATCAGGCGAGCACCGGCAGCCCATTCCGCGCCCGGCGCTTGCGGGCCACGGTCGTCGGCAGCAGGAAATGCGACAGTGCGGGGATCAGCACCAGCGCGCCAATCATGTTCCACACGAACATGAACGTCAGCAGGATCCCCATGTCGGCCTGGAACTTGATCGGCGAGAATGCCCACGTGATCACGCCAGCGGCGAGCGTGACCCCGACCAGCGCGACCACCTTGCCGGTGAACTGGACCGCCTTCTTGTACGCATCCTTCAGCTGGATGCCCGCGCGCTGCTGCGCGAGCTGAACGGACAGCAGGTAGAGCGCATAGTCGACGCCGATGCCGACGCCAAGCGCGATAACGGGAAGCGTCGCCACCTTGACGCCAATCCCGAGTACGACCATCAGCGCTTCGCAGAGAATCGACGTCAGCATCAGTGGGACGACCGCCACGACGACCGCGCGCCAACTGCGGAACGTGATGAAGCAGAGCAGGATTACCGCGCCGTAGACGTAGAGGAGCATTGTCCGGTTCGCGTCCTTGACGACGAGATTCGTCGCGGCCTCGATGCCGGCGCTGCCGGCGGCGAGCAGGAACTGTCTGTCCTTGTCGCTGTGCTGTTCGGCGAAGTCCGCGGCGGCCTGAACGACCCGGTCAAGCGTGTCGGCCTTGTGATCGGCCAGATAGGCGATCACGGGCATGACCGAACACTCGGTGTTGAACAGGTCCGGATTGTTGACGGACGCCTGTTGCGCCGCATAGTTCAGCACGTCCTGATTGCGGTTGATCGTCAGCCACTTGGGATTTCCCTCGAATGAGCCCGCGGTGATCTGCCGCGTCGCGTCGGCGAGCGAGACCGTGGTCTGCACGCCGGGCACCTGTTTCAGTGTCCAGGCCAATCGGTCCGCCTCGACCAGCGTCTCGTACTTGAGGCAGCCCTCTTTGCCGGTGCGGACGATCACCGCGAACTGATCCGAGGACAGCGCGTAGTTGGCGGTGATGAAGGCATTGTCGCGGTTGTAGCGCGAATGCGGACGCAGTTCCGGCGCACCCGGGTCCAGGTCGCCGACTTTCAAATGAAGGCTCACCGCGAAGCCGGCGATGGCAAGTCCGGCCGCCACCCCGACGGCGGCGAGCGCCCAGCGGCGCGTCGTAAAGCGATCGAGCAACAGCCACAACCGGCCGAGACCCTTGCCACGCCGCTCCTCCTTGTCCTCGCGCAGGCTGCGCTGGGCTGCCTTCGCGCTGACGCCGCTGTACGACAGCAGGACGGGAAGCAACAACAGGTTGGTGAAGATCAACACGGCGACACCGACGCTCGCCGTCAGCGCGAGTTCCTTGATGACCGGTATGTCGATGACCATCAGCACGGCGAATCCGACGGCGTCGGCGAGCAGCGCCGTCAGCCCCGCCAGGAACAGCCGGCGGAACGTGTAACGCGCTGCGACGAGCTTGTGCGTGCCGCGGCCCACGTCCTGCATGATGCCGTTCATCTTCTGCGCACCATGCGACACGCCGATCGCGAACACGAGGAACGGCACCAGGATCGAGAACGGATCGAGCTCGAAGCCCGCGAGCGCGACGATTCCCAGTTGCCAGATCACGGCGACCAGCGAGCAGGCGACGACCAGCGCCGTACTGCGCACGCAGCGGGTGTAGGCATAGATGACGGCGGTGACGATGACGGCGGCGATGCCGAAGAACATCATCACCTTGAACAGCCCATCGATGAGCTCGCCGATCAGCTTCGCAAAACCGATGACGTGGATCCGGATGTTCGGGGTCGCTTTGCCGGCCGCTGCGGCGTAGCCTTCGCCGGCCACCTCGTACTTCGCCCGAATCTTCTCCTCCAGTACTTGCGACAGCCCGTGGTAGTCGATCCGCTTGCCGGTGCCGGGCTGCTTTTCCAGCAACGGCACGAAGATCATCGTTGATTTGAAGTTCGTCGCAACGAGGCTGCCGACGATCCCCGAGCGCGCGATGTTCTGCTTCAGCTGCTCGACGCTTTGCGGCGAACCGTTGTACGAGTCCGGCATCACGGGCCCGCCGCGGAAACCCTCCTCGGTCACTTCGGTCCAGCGCACGCCCGGCGCCCACAGCGACTTCACCCACGCGCGATCCACTCCCGGCGTCAGGACCAGCTCGTCGTTCACCTGCTTCAGTACCTCGATATACGCGGGATCGAAGACGTCGCCGTCGACGTTCTCGACCACGACGCGCAGCGCATTCCCCAACCCGCGCAGATCTTTCTGGTACGTGAGGTAGTTCTTGATGTACGGCTGGCTCTGCGGAATCATCCTTTCGAAACTCGCGTTCAGCACGAGTCGGGTGGCCGCCGCGTATCCGAGCAGTGCGGTCACGATGGCACAGACGACGACCATCGCCAGCCGATGGTTGAACACCAGCCGTTCGAGCCAGTTGCCCGACGTCCGGTCGAAAGTTCCGAGATCCCGGACGATGGGCATCGGATCGTCGGTGATGGGGATGGATGTCACGATCTGCTTTCCTTGACGATTGCTGACTCAGCGCGCCGTGGTGTCCGCAACGGCCACGCCGCGCGGCCCGACAAGCACCAGTCGTGCGTCGCCGATTTCCGCGAGGCCGGTGACCGGCATCGACTGTTTGAGCACGAGTTTGCGGAAGGAGCGCCCGCCATCGACGGTTGACGCCAGGCGCCCGCCCGCGTCGGCGAGCAGCAGCGTGCCGTCAGCCAGGCGCGTGGCGCCAACGATCGTCGCCACCAGTCCGGCGTCCGCTTGCGTCCATGTCACTCCGGCGTCGTCGCTGCGGTAGACACTTCCGCGAAGGCCGAACGCGACGATGGCTTTCGCCGCGGCCGCGATGCCGAAGAAACTGCCGTTGTACGGAACCGCGAGCGCCTTGAAGCGCTGTGCCGCAGCGTCCAGTTTCAGCACAAGGCCGCCTTCACCGGCGATGTAGATGTCGTCGCCGGCGGGGCGGATCGCGTAGAGATTGAAGAACTTGGGATTGTCCACGCGATCGAACCACGGCTCCCAGGTCTTGCCCCCGTCGCTGGTGCGGAAAATGAGGTTGTACGCACCGACCACGTAGCCGTTCAACGCGTCGGCAAACCATACGTCGAGAAACGGCTTGTCGGCGCCCTGCTCCTTGTAGCGCCGCGCCTCGGCCGACAGCGCCTTTGCGTCGGCGGAAGCCGGCATGGCCTTGGCCTTCGCTTCCATCGCGGCAACCAGCAGGTCGTTCGCCTTGCGACCGTCGAGCTGCACTTGCCAGCTTTCGCCTCCGTTGGCGCTGTGAAGAACGACACCGTCGTGGCCGACCGCCCATCCGTGCTCACTGTCGGCAAAGAAAACGGCGGTCAAGTCCGAGCTTACCGGCACCGGCGCCTGTTTCCAGTTCTTTCCGCCGTCGCTCGAGACGACGATGTGTCCGCGCTGTCCGACGGCAACCAGCCGGCCGCCCGCCTTCGCGACCGCTTGAAGCAACGACTTGCTCGCGAGCGGCGAAGATTGCGCCGGCGTGTCGAGAACGTCGGCGAACGCCGCGCCCTGTGCAGGCATGGCAAGCGCCATGGCGAGCCCGGCGAAGCCGGCGGTGGCAAAAGTGCGGAAGGTCATCATGATGTAAAGGTCCAGCCCGGTCATGCCGGCAAGGCGCTGATGGCGCGCCCTGCCGGTTACCGGCATGTCATGCAATGTTGTCGCGAGTCAGCGCAATCCAGCGCCAGCCAATGCCTCGGGCGACCAGGCGCTGTCTCTCGGCAGCTCGGTCATGTACTTGAGGCCGTTGTGCGGACCGAACAGTCCGGTGATGTTGTACGCACCGGAATTGAAGTCGTAGATTGCGAACGTGTCGCCGAACGGCGCCTGCGCGTCGTAGCTGTACGACTGGAACGCGAAGCTCGACCGATACAGCTTTCCGTTGCCGTCGTACTGGTCGGACGCGACCGCCATCCAGCTATCCTCGTCGAGGAAGAACACCCGCTTGGTGTAGATGTGGCGCTTGCCTGGCTTGAGCGTCGCCTCGACGACCCAGACGCGGTGCAGTTCCCAGCGCACGAGGTCCGGATTGATGTGGCTGGGCTTCGTGATGTCGGCGGTTTCCTTGTGATAGGTCAGCCGGTAGCTGCTGTACGGGACGTACATCTCCTTCTTGCCGACGAGCTTCCAGTCGAAGCGGTCGATCGCACCCTGGAACACGGACACGTCATCCCACGTCCCTGCGCCGGCGGCGCCCGGGTTGGGCGTGTCGCAGCAAAGGTCCGGCGCGAGCTTTACGCGGCGCTGTCCGGGCAGATACTGCCAGGCGCGTCGCGGCTGCTTCAGCGGGTTGACCGCGTCGACGATGATGACCGCCTCGCCATTGCGTCGGGCGGGGCCGACGTAGAGCAGCTTGCTGTAGAAATACGGCTCCGCGGCACTCAGCACGCCCGACTTCTTCGGGTCGTAGATCGGCCATGCCCAGAATGCGTCGGCCGTCACCGCCAGCGTCGCGACACCGGCCGAGTCGACGTTGAAGTTGCTGTAGCGCGGGCCGTCATAGCCAAGCCCGCTGTAGCGGAGCAAGTGATTCCAGATCGCCTCGGATCCGGTCTTGGGTATCGGGAACGGATAACCGGGCAGGACATTCTCCAGCGCAACGCCGTCTTCGACGGTCTTGGCACCGGTCGCGTTCTTGAGCGCGTTGTCGAGGATCCGCTGCGGAACCGCGACGGTGCGATGCGTCGGATACACGTCGACGCGCATCGTCGGGTAGCGCTTGAGCAGTTCCTTCGTGCCTTCGGTGAGCTTGTCGGCCTGCGTCGCGGCGTCCTTGCCCGTGATCGTCAGACGCGGCTTCTCGCTGGCGAACGGGTCCGGCCTTACGGTGGTCCCGGGCTGGAAGCCGGCCGGTGCCTTGATGCCGCCCGTGTATTCCGGAATCGTGCCGTCCTTGTTGCCCGCCTTCTCTGCGCCCACCGGCGTCAGCGTGGTTCCCAACTGCTTGGCCTCGTCGGCCGAGACCGCCGCGAGCGCTGATCCAGCGACCAGCGACGCGATGGCGAATGCCAGTATTGTCTTTCGGTGCATGATTGCGTTCCTCTTAGAATGTGGTCTTGAACGTGAGCGAAACCCAGCCGCGGTCGGACAACGCCGCGTTGACGCCGTTGGGGACGCCCATGACGCCACCCGCCGGCGTCAGCCGCGTCGGATCCGTCGAATAATCGCCGTAGTAGCCGGTGTACTTGAGGTCGATCCGGTACTTCTGGTAGATGTCTGCCGCGATACCCGCGCTGTAGTTGCCGCCGCCTTCATTGCCACCGAAGAGCACGGCCGCATTGCCGGACAGGCCTCCGCCCCAGCTGATCGGCGCCAGCATGTCGACGCCAGGGAACACCTGGAACCACGTCGGCGTGAAGTTCACCGCGAGCCCGAAGAAGTTGCGGGTTACCTTGTCGATCGCGGTGTAGTTGTCGCGGCCGCGGAACACCGCTTCGTTCTGGGTCACCTTCAGCCACTGCATCCACGTCAGTTCGCCCTGCACCGTCGCCATGTCGAACAGCGCGGTCTTGGGAAAGATGTTGATCGCGTTGACGACACCGTGCATCGTATTGCCGAGCGCGCCTGGCGTACCGTGGCTCGGAACCGCCGTCGTCGCGATGGCGCCGGGAGTGGTCGCCACCAGCGGCGCCGGAAGCACGATCACCGGGTCGCTAGTGAGCGGCATGTTTTCGCGATAGGACAACTCGGCACCAACCGAGACGCCGCCGAAGTCCTTCGCCAGCGTGATGCCGGCAATGTGGATGTCGTCGCCGTAGGCCAGGCTGTAGGTTCCGAGCTTGCCCCGCTTCGTGAGGTCGTCCGGCGTCGTGGCGTTCTTGTTCACAACGCAGGCACCCGGCACCGCCGTTCCGCCGATTGCCGTACAGGTTGCTGCCGGCACGCCGGTAACGGCGCCCAGCGTCGCCACGACCTGCGGCGCGATGTCGGTGGTATTGCGATAGTAGAAGCCGAGCGTTCCATCGAGCCATTGCGGGCTCCACCGGGCGGAAACGCCCCAGTCGCCCAGGCTCGATGAGTAGCGCGACGCCGGCGTCGTGTTCTCGTTCCAGAGGCGAAGGTAGGCCGGGGCCCCCGGAACCAGCGCCGCATATGGGTTGGGACTGAACAGCGTCGAATCGCCGCCGAACTGCAAACCGTCGTTCACCGTCAGGTAGCTGCCGGATTCCGGCACGCGGATCGCCTGCCAGTTGTAGAACCATTGGCCCGCAACCGAAAGTTCTTTGCTGGGCTGCGCCTGCAGCGTGAGCCCGCCACGCGGCCGGAACAGTTCCTTGGCCTCGGAGCCAGGCGTGGCGAAGCCCTTCCAGACGTCGATCGAATTCTGCGAGTAGGAAACGCCGTGGATGGCACCGCCCAACAGAAGGCTGTCGCCCCAGAACACGGTGTGCTGGCCCGCCTTGACGTTGAACGGCATGTCGACGATGTCGAAGTTCGCGAATCCGAATGCATCCAGCCATTCGCCCGACACGCCCTTCGCGTAGCGCTTCGTATAGGGAGACAAAACGCCGGCTACCGGCAGGCCGTCGGCAAGTGTGTTGGCCGTTGCCGTGTTCGCGTTGTCCAGACTGTTGTAAGCGCTGTCCCACCATCCGGCGCCACTCACGCGGAAGCCCAGTTTCCTCTTCCAGACGACGTCGAATTCCGACAATGCGTCGACGCGGTTGGTGACGATGGATCCGTTGCTGAAATTGCGGTCGCCGTCGTCGAAGTTCGGGTTGCCGATGATCTGGCTGTTCTGATCCTGCACGCGAGCACCCAGGTTGTAGCGGATGGTGTTGTCCCACCGCACCGTGAAGTCCGGATTGCCGGTGTCGATCTCGAATGCGTACGCACTGCCCATCGTCAGTGTGGAGGCGACCGCGAGTACCACCGCCCGCCGCCGGAATGTCGTGCAGCCGATGGCTGCATTTATGTGATGCTGCATGACTAGCTTCCCCTAGAAATTGGAAATCGAATCGTTGTTAACAACCGTAATCGCACCTGTTCTTGCCGCAATCGAGTCGCTCCCGTGCTTGCGCGAGACGCAACCTCCTCCGCCGCCCGGTGCATGCACCCGCGGCCGCCACATCTGCCGTTCCGAATACGCCGCGCCTTCAGTCCCGATGCGCTTCGCCGATCAGAATGGAAGGTCGCCGATGATGCCGGCACGCTCCATCTTGCGATCGCATGGCGGGTAATCCATCACCGCGTAGTGCTGCGTGCTGCGGTTGTCCCACATCGCCACGCTGTTCGGCCGCCACCGGAAGCGCACCTGGTACTCCGGGATGAATGCCTGGCTGATGAGGTAATTGAGTAGCAGTGCCGCTCCAGGGCTGTAATCCTGGCCGTAGCGCACGTTCGTCGCCGTGTGATAGTTCGTGAAGTGCGTCGTGAACCCGTTGACGAACAGGACCTTCTCGCCCGTTTCGGGGTGCGTGCGAACGACCGGGTGCTCCGCGTCCGGGTACTGCGCCTTGAGCGCGAGGCGCTTTTCGATCGGCATCGCGGCGCCGAAGGAGGCCTCAATGCTGTGTCGGGCGCGCAAGTGGACGATCTTCGCCTTGACGTCGGCGGGCAGCTTCTCGTAGGCGAGCGCCATGTTCGCCCACATCGTGTCGCCGCCGACCGGCGGGCACTCGACGCAGCGCAAAACGCAGCCAAAGGGCGGCTTCTCACGCCACGTCGCGTCCGTGTGCCAGGCGTTTTCGTAACGGTCGACCGGCGTGTCGGCAGACTTGTAGATGCGAACGAGGCCCGGGTGATCCGGATCGCTGCCCAGCACCGGATGGTCCTCGAGCTCGCCGAAATACCGCGCGAAGGCGACGTGTTCCGCGCGCGTGATGTCCTGGTCGCGGAAGAACAGTACGCGGTGCTTGAGCAGCAGCCCGCGGATCTCGGCGACGAGCCCGGCGTCGCGTGACGCCGCGCCGAGGCTGACGTTGGACAACTCGGCGCCGATGGCGCACGTAAGCTGTTCGACCCGGATGGATCCGCGAGTGGCAATGCCTGCCGGGGCGCGTGTGAAGGTCTCGGTCATTTTCGCTTTCTCAGACGACGAAGATCGACGAACCGGTCGTTTTGCGCGATTCGAGGTCACGGTGAGCCTGCGCGGCGTCCTGCAGGCTGTAGCGTTGGTTGATCTCGATCCTGATTCGGCCGGCGGAGACGTGGCCGAAGAGTTCCTTTGCAAGCGCGTTCTTTTCGACAGGGTCGGAGATGTAGTCGGCGAGTGCCGGGCGCGTCACGAAGACGGAGCCCTTCACCGCGAGCTGTGTGGCGTCGATCGGCGGCACGGGACCGGACGCGGTGCCGACACACACGAGCAGGCCGCGGCGCTTGAGCGAGTTGATGGAACCCGCGAAGGTGTCCTTACCCACGCTGTCGTACACGACCGAGACACCGACACCCTCGGTGATCTCGCGCACGCGCTTTGCCACGTCCTCACGTCCGTACAGGATCACGTGGTCGCAACCGTGCGCGCGCGCAACCGCGGCCTTGGCTTCCGTCGATACCGTGCCGATCACGTTGAGCCCGAGGAATTTCGCCCACTGCGAGACGATGAGGCCCACGCCGCCCGCGGCAGCATGCAGGAGGATCGTGTCGCCGGTGCGCAGCGGCCAGATGCGGCGTAGCAGGTAGGAAGAGGTCAACCCGCGCATCGTCATCGCCGCGGCGGTCTCGCAGGAGATCGCGGGAGGCAGCTTGATCAGCGGTGCCGCGGGAATTACACGCTCGGTGCTGTAGGCGCCGAGCGTGTTGAGGAATCCGGTGTAGGTCACCCGATCGCCCGGTGCAACATTCGTCACGCCCTCGCCGACCGCCTCGACAATGCCGGCCGCCTCGACGCCGATGCCGTTCGGCAGCGGTATTGGATAGAGTCCCGCGCGGAAGTAGGTGTCGGCGAAGTTGAGGCCGACGGCAACATGGCGCAGCCGTGCCTGACCGGGGCCAGGGTTGCCGACGGACACTTCCTCCCAGCGCAGAGTATCTGGCCCGCCGGCCGCGTGCATTCGGATTGCGTGTGCCATGGTCATCCTCACGCGACCTTGCGCAGGAAGCCCTGCTGCCGGCCCTTGGCGTTCGGAGCGAAGCCGTTTGCGGCCAGCGTATCTTCCACCGTGTCGTAGAACACGCCAATCTTGCAGATCTCGCGTGCTTCCTTGCCAGTGGCCACGCTGCGGCCGAACTCGCCGGAGATGCGCACCAACTGCTCGATCTGCTGCACGGTGGTCATCTTCCCGGTGCGCGACTGGTTCCAGAGGTTGTCCTCGATGCCGCAGCGCACGTGCAGGCCCATCGCAATACCCATCATGTTGATCGGCAGCACGTTGCGCATGCTGCTCTCGACCGTCAGCATCGATCCGTCGGGGATGGCGCGCAGGAAGTTGGACAGGCTGTAGATCGTGGGCTGGTCCATGCCGCCGCCGATCGCCACCCAGTTCATCACCAGCGGACCCTTGTAGACGCCGCGGCGGATCAACCGCTCCACGGTCTCGTAGCTGTTGATGTTGTAGAACTGGAATGCGCTCTGGATGCCGGCGGCGCTCAGGCGGCGGACATGCTCTTCGACCCAGCTTGGGCTGGAGGGAACGATCATCTCGCGGTACGCCTGGTAGTTCTGCGGCTCGGCCAGCGACGTGCCGGCGAGGTCGTCGATTTCCATCTGCTCGACGACGTTCATCTGCGTCGTGTTGACGGTGACGGTGACCTGATCCGGTTTGGGATCGAGTTCGGCCAGCATGTGGCGCGTGTCGTCGGACAGCCACTTGGCCTGAGCGCCTTCGGTCTCGGGCGCGAACGAGATCGAGCCGCCAACCTGGATGACCATGTCGGGAACGGCCTTGCGCACGCCGGCGATCAACTCGTTAAACTTGGAGAGGCGCTTGGAGCCCTTGCCGTCGAGTTCCCGCACGTGCAGGTGCAGCACGGTGGCGCCCGCGTTGTAGCAATCCACTGCCTTCTGGACCTGCGCTTCCATCGTGACGGGAATGTCCTCAGGAAAGTCCGAAGGCACCCACTCGGGGCCGTACGGCGCGGCGGTGATGACGAGCTTTTCCTGGTTTTCGGCGAACAGCGATCCGTCGAGGAAGTTCATGGCAATTACCCTTTGAATTTCTAAGTGAACGAACGTCAGGCCTGGCGTTGCGCATGCAACTCGAGTTCGTCGAGCAGGATCGGCGCGGCGAGGCACATGCTGTGAATCCCCTGCAGACTCGCGAGCTGCAATACGGCGGTGATTTCCGCTTTCGTCGCCCCCGCCTTCAGCGCGCGTTCGATGTGCCGGCGCACGCCCGGCGCGTACATATGTGTGCACGACGCGTCGAGCGCGATGCCGATCAATTCGATCGTCTTTGCGTCGAGCACGCCCGCGACCGCCGGTGCGAGCGCCAGCGCAATCGCCTTCTCCGTCCAGGCGGGATCGAGCTTGGCGAATGGCTCCCAGTCCGGGTTCCAGTTGCCGCTAGCCTTCTTGCGCGGGCGGGCCGCGCGTGCCGCATTGATGGGTTCGATGATCTTCATGGCAGCGATGACTCCGGTTCCGGCGTCAAGCGGCTCGGAAGTTTCTGTTCGTTGAGGTCGAGCTCGGGCTCGACGTCGCCAACGCGCCTGCGGTCGGCTTGGTAAGTACGCGCCGCCAGCAGGAATACGGCGGCCGCGGCCAGGCAAATCAGCGGCACGACCTCCATCGCGAACTGCAATCCGTACGCGTCGGAAAGCATGCCGGCGAGCAGCGGACCACCCGCGAGCCCGAACAGGTTGCGCATCAGAGAAAGCACCGAGGCCGCCGTAGCCCGGAGCGCCGGGTGGATGACGTCGACGACGACGGCGTCGGTCGGGCCGATGCTGCCGGCCATGACGAAGCCACCGGCGACGATTAGCAGGAACTGTGCGTTGCCAGGAGGCATGCCGACGAAAGCGGCGCACATGAACACCGTGGTCAATACCGCGGCGACCGCCGGCACGATCAGACGGGCGTTCGGAATGCGGGCGCTCAGCGCGTCGGCGACCCTGCTCCAGATGAGCGCGCCTATGGCCCCGGCCAGCACGACGATGCCCGTCTTGAGCCCCGCCTGATCCGTCGCTAGACCGTAATAGCGGTTGAGATAGCTCGGCAGCCATGCCCAGATCGTGGAGACCACCAGCAGGTTGAGACCGGCGCCAACGCAGGTGACCAGCGCCGTGCGCGGCCGCAACAGTTCGGTGACGACGACGCGTGCGGTCAACCGTTGATCATGCGCCGCGGTACGGCTGGAGGGCAACGCAACCGTCTTGTAATCGCGCACGACCAGCAGGAACACGACGCAGAGGACGAGCCCGGGAATGCCAACCGCGCCGAATCCCGCCTGCCAGCCCCAGCGCTGGGAGATATATCCGCCGAGCACGACGCCCAGCACCGATCCGATCATTCCGGCCGCAAGGAAGGCACCGATCACGGTACTGCGCATCCGCGCCGGAAACAGGGTTGCCAGCAACGCGACGCCAACCGTGCCGTACGCCGCCTCGCCCACGCCTACCATCGCTCGAGCGGCCATCAGGTGGCCATAGCTCGCCGCGAACGCGCATGAGATCGTGGCGAGGCTCCACACCATCGCCATCAGGAATACGCTCTTGACGCGGCTCCACCGGTCGGCAAGCAACGACAGCGGAACCGCGCCGAGCGCGACGGTGATCGAGACGATCGAGACAAGACCGCCCAATTGGCTATCCGAAAGGTTCCACTGACCCTTGAGGTGGGGAAACATCGACACCACGACCTGGCGGTCGATATAGTCGACCACCATCAGCAGGAACATGACCGCGAACACCGACCACGCGTAGCGACGCGGCACCGGACGATGGTCGGCCGGGTCGAAGGCAACGTGGCGCGCCGTAAAGGCCATGGGCATTTCTCTCCTGGGTGCGGGGCCTGTGGCGACGCCGCGGTTGTCGAGGCGCTCTTCGGGCCTTCGATGCCGTGGATTCTGAGCGCAGGCCCCTTTTTTGGATTAACCTCGCGTGACATAAACTTACCTATCCGGGACAGCCTTTGAACTGTCGATGAACGGACTCATTCGCGGCGCCAGCCTCACCCATTACGCCGAAGTGGCGCGTCATGCCGACCTCGATCCGTCTCGAATGCTGAGAGAGTTCGGCGTGCCTTCGCGCTGCCTGAAAGAGCCGGAGCTCAAGGTACCGATCGACGCGGTGCGCCGGCTTCTCGAGGCGTCGGCCGAACGAAGCGGCGTCGAGGGGTTCGGCTTGCTGATGGCCGAGGCGCGCCGGTTGTCGAATCTCGGGCCGCTGGGACTTCTGATCCGCGAACAGCCGACCATGCGGCTCGCGCTCGAGGCGCTGGTGCGCTACAGCAACCGTCTCAACGAGGCGCTTTTCCTCACGATCGAGGAGAGTCACGAAGTCGTCGTGCTGCGCGAGGAACTGATCGTCGGTGGTTCCGGATCCGTGCGGCAGTCCACGGAACTCGCGATCGGCGTGGCCTTCCGCATGCTGCGGACGTTCCTGGGCGCCGAGTGGCGACCGCGACGCGTCTGCTTCGCCCACGACGCGCCCACCGACCGCTCCATCCATGAGCGGGTATTCGGGCGCAACGTGGAGTTCGGCCATGACTTCAACGGAATCGTCTGTGCGCGTGGCGATCTCGATGTGGTCAATCCGGACGCCGATCCGGTGGTTGCGCGCCTTGCACGGCAAATGCTGGAGGCCAACCCCGCGAGCAAGACCGCGAACATGTCGACGCGCGTGCGCGAGCTGGTCGTGATGTTGCTCGGCACTGGGACGTGCACGATCGATCGTGTTGCCCAGCACCTGGGCATCGACCGGCGAACGGTCCACCGCCGACTGGCGAATGAGGGCGCCACCTTTTCCGAACTGGTCGAAGCCGTGCGGCTGGAACTCGCGGAGCGATACGTCAAGGATCCGCATCGTCCACTCGCCGAGGTGTCGCTGCTTCTTGGCTTTTCGGCGCCGAGCGGATTCTCGCGCTGGTATCGCCAGCGATTCAAGAGGACGCCGTCCGAGCAGCGCGCACGCCCCGGGCGG
>Ga0070670_100001677_pt1 | contig 17977 bp, 15 predicted proteins | sample KBSS63metaG_FD_64665 | JGI IMG/M metagenome (GOLD analysis project Ga0070670, IMG submission 64665) | Switchgrass rhizosphere microbial communities from Kellogg Biological Station, Michigan, USA - KBS S6-3 metaG | ecosystem: Host-associated > Plants > Roots > Rhizosphere > Soil ... | reverse complement strand
CGTCGTCAGACAATGTGGAGGCTGCCACGATATCCGGCATCGAGACGGACTGGCAGTTCGAGCGATAGGCAGTGATCAACGGATCACCCGTGTGCCAGGACGGACATTCGCAGGGATCGATGCCTGGCGACTTACGTCACGGGGCAGCCGGCGGGATACTCGCAAGCCCATGGGCGAAATCTCTGAAAGGGTCATCAAACTCTAGGACGCGTTCTGCCGATGATGTCGGAAAGGCGTATCCGTGCTCCACTGCGTTGCAGTACCAATTCAGGCCGACGCTCAATTCTCGACGCATCAGCGAACCGAAGTTTCAGACAATCCCGTCCGCCCTATCTTCAGGCTTATCCGCAGACCATCGCATCGGCGGCGCATATGCAGCAATGCGAACGAAGAATCAAGCCCAAGCCTTTTCCAGCCCGCATTCACGGCAATTTCGCTGCAGTGCAATGCCTAGCACATGGCGCCGACAAGGCAAGACCGCCGCACCGGCTCAGCGCTTCTTTCCGCTTATTCGAAGACAATGTTCGGCGCGGCGCGCTGCGGCTTTTCCTTGACCTGCGCCCAGACCTTGGTGGCGATATCGCGATAGACACCGGCAATGACGCCATCCGGATCGGAGACGACGACAGGCGTACCCGCGTCCGAGGTCTCGCGGATGTTGATGGTGAGGGGAACCTCGCCCAGAAACGGGACGCCGATGCGCTCCGCCTCGAGCCGTGCGCCGCCATGGCCGAAGATGTCGTAGCGCGCCCCAGTGTCGGGTGCGATGAAATAGCTCATGTTCTCGACGATGCCGAGGACCGGCACTTCGACCTTGCGGAACATGTTGAGGCCCTTGCGGGCGTCGATCAAGGCCAGGTCCTGTGGGGTGGAGACGATGACGGCGCCAGCCAGCGGCACCTGCTGGGCCATCGTCAACTGCGCATCGCCCGTGCCGGGCGGCATGTCGACAACGAGGACGTCGAGTTCGCCCCAGGCAACCTCGCGCAGCATCTGCATCAGGGCGGATTGCACCATCGGACCGCGCCAGATCATCGCGGTTTCTTCCTCGACGAGGAAGCCCATCGACATGACCTTCAGGCCATAGTTCTCCATCGGCACGATGATACGGTTCTCGATCTGCCGGGGGCGGCCCGAAATCTTCAGGAGGCGCGGCATCGACGGGCCGTAGATATCTGCGTCCAGGATGCCGACGCGCAGGCCATTGGCGAGGAAGGCCAGCGCCAGATTGACAGCGGTGGTCGACTTTCCGACGCCGCCCTTGCCGGATGCAACGGCAATGATGGCACCGATGCCGGGAACGCCGATCTTGGCGCCACGGGTCTGCGGCGCGCTTGGCTGAGGTGCATGGGCGTGCGGATGAGCGTGCGGCGCGGGGGAGCGAGCAGGCTTCGGCTCGCTCGTGCCGGCCTTCTTGTCGGCAGTCAGCGTCACCAGTGCACCGCTGGCACCGGGAATGGTCTTCACGGCCTGTTCGGCTGCCAGACGCATCGGCTCCAGAGCCATCGCCTTGTCGGCCGGAACCGTGATGGAGAAATATACCTTCCCATCGGAAATGAAGATATCCGAGACCATTCCCAGCTCGACGATGCTCTGTTCCAGGTCCGGGGCCCGAATGGTCTTCAGCGTTTCGAGAACCTGTTCCTTGGTGACTTCGGCCATGCGGCAAAAACTCCCTGCGTTATGCCCGCATTCATAGACCTTCATACGCGCCTGCCAAGGGCCGGGACGTATTTTACCTGCTCGGTATTTCAAAACGCAAAGGCCGCTGTCGCCGACGGTGCTGGGAGGAGCATCACATCGTTGACAGCGGCCGCCGTGATCCGCGCCATTTGCCTGGCGCTGTTATCAAAGCCCCCTCTGGACTTCGCGACTAATAGAAAGCAGAAAGCATGCCAGTTTTCACCAGCATAATATGCTTAGCAAAATCAAAGGGATAGAAAATATCCCTGCAGGATGCAGCCGCAATTGGCGAAGAATTGCCTGTTTTGTAAGCTGCAGCGCGCTGATAGCCCAAATAACGCGCAGCGTTACTTGATGATGCCGATGCGCAACGCTTTCGCGACCGCTTGGGTGCGGTTGACGGTGTCGAGCTTCTTTGTGGTGCGGTTGAGGTAGTGATTGACGGTGTGCTCGGACAGCCCGAGAATTTCGGCGATTTCCGCACTTGTCTTTCCCGCTGCCGTCCAGGTGAGACAGTCGATCTCGCGGGTGGTCAACGCGTCGGTCACGCGCGTATCGGAATTGCGGATCCTGCCGAGCTGCTCGAAAATGTGGATGGCGATATAGCAGAGGTCGCGCATTTCGTGCGGCGCAAAGGTCTCGCGATCGCCGGAAAAAGACACCGCGCCACGCAGGCCCGATGCATCGTGGGTCGGAAAGTGGGCGCTGCGCGGCATGTGGAAGCGCTCCAGCAGCGATATGATGAGCTTTGTCTTGCCGTCCTCCCGCTCCATATCGGCGCTCGAGGTGTCGACATGGAAGGGCAGCGTCGAATTGCGCAATTGTCGCATGACGTTGCTGTTGAGGAGAAGGCGCTCCTGGTCGTAGTTGCTCAGAAGCTCCGGTGGCCAGTTGCTGAGCACCGTGTTGCTCTGCAAGACCGAGGATGTGACGGGCGGCAGGTTTAGAACCATGAAGTACCGGCTACGATAGGCGTCCGTGACCCGCTTCATGAACCTGAAGACGTCGAATTGCGTTTTAAGCTCCGCAATTTCGAACACAATGCCGTCCAAGCCGGCGCTGGCGACTGTCTTATCCAATATTGCCATCATACAATCTTTACACGCTGCATCGGATCGATGCCGTGGCCTCATCCATCGGAGCTTTTGCTCTCCCGGGGACATCCCTAACATGGCCATTATACGACCAAGACTCAACTAGCAATTTCAAGTTGCTATCGAAACAAGCGCGTTCGTCTGAAGGTAAATTTTCGCATCATGCGCAAGTCAACGACGCGGTCCCAGCCGCACGGAAACGTCCTCGTAGATAGACTGTGCGGTCCTCTGCACCAGCGGCGCCCAATCCTGCAAGCGCTGCAGGCTGACGCGGTAGGCCGGGGCGGTGACGGAGACGCCGGATGGACCTCGGTCTCCGACTGGCGGGATCGCGGCGGCAACGCAACATATCCCCTCCTCATGCTCCTCGCGATCCAAGGCATAGCCACGCGCCCTGATGTCCTGAATGTCGTCCAAAAGCGATACTATCGTCCGATGGGTATGGGTGGTGAAGGCACGAAGTTCGAGACGCGCCGCAACGGCATTCAGCGACCGATCATCGAGGCTCGACAACGCTGCCTTTCCGACGCCGGTGCAGTAGGCAGGCGCAGCATTGCCGATATGGGAATACATCCGCACCGATTGCCTGCCCTCGACCTTGTCCAGGTAGATGACCTGAAGGTCGCTGAGGACGCCCAGATGCACGGTCTCGCCGGTCTGCTCGTGGAGGAGGCCGAGATGCGGCTCGGCGATACGACGCAGGTCGCTACCTGCCCAGCTGCGCGCGGCGAAGGTGAGAAGGCGAACGCCGGGCCGATAGCGACCCTCCCTGTCCATCTCCAGCAGTCCTTCGCGCACCATGTGGGTGAGTTGCCGGTGGAGCGTGCCGCGCGGCTGCTCCGAGAGTTCGAGAATATCGGTGAAGCGCATCGGTGCATCCGCAAGCGTAACGAGGTCGAGCAAGGCAATGATCTTGCCAAGCGTGCCGGTGTCGGGCAACGTCCGCTGCGTTTCTTCCGTCATTCCATGCCCCGCTGATGACGGCCATTCCAGACCGTTGACAGGGATGGATAGTAGTTGGATAATTCCAAATAGTCAAATTAGGTTCCAAATAATGGAACTAATGACGGGAGTAGATGTTGACGGCACCCACCACATTGACCGGCGATCTCCAGGATAGCGCCGTCCTCATCACGGGTGGCGGCTCGGGCATCGGCGCGGCCCTCGTCGAGGGCTTTGCCATCCGTGGCGCACGCGTGGCGTTCGTCGACATCGCCGAAGCGCCGAGCCGGGCGCTGGCGGCACGATTGTCGGCCATTTCCGCTCATCCTGTCGCCTACTACCATGCCGATCTGCGCGACGTTGCAGCCATCAGGAACACAGTCGCTGCCCTCGAATCCGACCTTGGGGCGATTCGTGTGCTGATCAACAATGCCGGCTGGGACGACCGCCATGAGTTCGACACCGTGTCAGAAGCCGATTGGGACAACAGCCAGGCGATCAACCTGAAGCAGATGTTCTTTGTATCGCAGGCGGTCGCTCCTCTGATGCGGGCAGCCGGCGGCGGATCTATCATTAACTTCTCGTCGATCGCCTTCATGCTCAACATGCCTGAAGTGCCTGTCTACGCCACAGCCAAGGCGGGCATCATCGGCCTGACCAAGAGCATGGCCGGGCGATTGGGGCCGGAAAACATCCGGGTCAACGCGATCCTCCCAGGCATGATCGTCACCGAACGGCAGAAAGCCCTGTGGCTGACCGACGACAGCATTGCCCGGATGGTCGATCGGCAGTGCCTCAAACATATCCTGACGGCGCAGGACCTTGTCGGTCCCTGCCTGTTTCTCGCATCGGACCTCGCAGCCAGCATCACCGCGCAGTCCATTATCGTTGACGGAGGCATCTTCTGATGGAAAAACCAGCCTATGTGGCTGTCGATTGGGGTACGAGCAGCTTTCGCTTGTGGCTGATTGGTGTCGATGGCGGCATTCTCGGCGAGCGTCGCAGCGCAGAAGGCATGACGACGGCGGCCAGCCTCGGCTTTGCCGGCGTGCTGCAGGCGCATCTCGACAGTCTGTCGGTCCCGGCCGAAATCCCGGTGATCATCTGCGGCATGGCCGGCGCCCGGCAGGGCTGGGTCGAAGCCGGATATATCGATACACCGACCTCGTTGGGGGCGATCCTGACGGGCGCCGTCTCGGTGCCCGGCCAGAGCCGCGATATCCGGATCCTTCCGGGCCTTGCCCAGCGCTCGGCAGAGGCACCAGACGTTATTCGTGGGGAAGAGACCCAGTTGCTCGGCGCACTTGCCGGCGAGAGCCAGGGCGAGCAGATCGTCTGCATGCCAGGCACGCACTCGAAGTGGGTGCGGGTTGTCGACGGCATGGTCACCGGCTTTTCGACTTTCATGACCGGCGAACTCTTCGACGTGATCAGCAAGCACAGCATTCTTGCGCAGGCTATTGCCGGTGCCGGAGAGCCGGATGGCGCTGCCTTCAAGGCGGCCGTTGGCGCCATCTTCAAGCAGCCGGCAATGGCGACGAGCCTCCTGTTCGGCGCTCGATCAGGCCAGCTGCTGCACGGGCTGTCGCCTTCAGGCGCCAAGGCGTGGATCTCGGGAACCCTCATCGGCAGCGAGATTGCCGGTGCGCTGTCATCGGCCGGCCATGACGCCAGGATTACGCTGGTGGCCTCGGGCGGCCTGCAAACGCTCTATGAAACCGCGTTCCAATGCTTATCTATCTCCTATCAGACAATTGACGCCGATGCCGCTGTCCGCCGCGGGCTTTCCGCAGCCGCCAAGGCGATCTGGCCTAATGATGAAAGAACAATCGCATGACCCGCATCCCCTTCCCTCCCATGAAGCGCCCGCTGATCGCCATCCTGCGCGGTATCAAGCCCGAAGAAGCGGAAGCCATCGTTGGCGGACTGATCGAAGCCGGCCTGACGGCCATCGAAATTCCGCTAAACTCGCCCGACGCCTTCCGCTCCATCGAGATGGCAGCAAAGATGGCACCGGCCGATTGCCTGATCGGCGCCGGTACTGTTCTTGATGTCGAGAATGTCGACAGGCTCGACGCTGCCGGAGGCAAGCTGCTGGTGACACCGAATGTCGAGCCAGCCGTGATCAGTCGCGCCCGCGATCTCGGCATGGTGTCGATGCCTGGCTGCTTTACGGCGACAGAGGCCCTGTCCGCCGCGCGCGCCGGTGCGACGGGCCTGAAGTTCTTCCCGGCCGGCGTGCTGGGCGCTTCCGGGATCACGGCAATCCGGGCCGTGCTGCCGCCGGAGCTGACGATTGCCGCCGTCGGCGGCGTCTCCGACCAGAATTTCTCCGAATACACCAAGGCAGGAATCCTGGCCTTCGGGCTCGGGACCAGCCTCTACAAGCCGGGAATGACGGCTACCGAGGTTGCCGAGCGGGCGCGCGTGACCATCTCTGCCTATGATGCAGCAATCGGAGCGTAACGGCATGACGGATATTCATGAGTTCCAGGGCAACATCCTTTGCGACACGGCGTCTGTGCTGGGCGAAGGTCCGACCTATGATCCGGATACCGACACGGTCTGGTGGTTCAATATCCTCGGCAAGGAACTGCACGAGCTGCAGCTTGGCACTGGGACTAAGAAGGTCCATGAACTGCCGATGATGGCGAGCGTACTTGCGCGCATCGATGCACACAGGCAGCTGCTGGCAACGGAACAGGGCCTGTTCATTCGTGATATCGCCACCGGCGCGCTGACCTTCTACCTGCCCCTCGAGGCCGACAAGCCGGAAAACCGCTCCAACGATGGCCGCACCCACCGGTCGGGCGCCCTCTGGATCGGCACGATGGGCAAGCGGGCCGAGATGCAGGCCGGCGCCATCTACCATGTCGCCGCCGGCAAGGTGACGAAGATCTTCGATGGCATCAGCATCCCGAACTCGATCTGCTTCTCGCCCGACGGCACCTTCGGCTACTACACCGACACGCGGATCAGCCGTCTCATGCGCGTCCTCGTAGATCCGGCAACAGGCCTCCCGATCGGCGAGCCGACGGTCCTGGTCGACAGCTCGGAGGATATAGGCGGGATCGATGGCTCGGTCTGCGACGCCGATGGCTACATCTGGAATTCCCGCTGGGGATCGGGTTTCGTCGATCGTTACAGCCCCGACGGATTGCGCATCGAGCGCCACCGCGTGCCCGCCATGCAGCCCTCCTGCCCGGCTTTCGTCGGCAAGAATGCCGACCGCCTGGTGGTAACCACCGCCTGGGAAGGGCTCGACGACGAAGCCCGTGCCACGCAGCCGCAGGCCGGCGCTTTGCTGGAGCTCGGCGTGACGGTCAAGGGCGTGTTCGACCCGGCCTACATCCTCTGAAGACACGGCAAATTCCAGGCGCAATTATGCGCCTGGGCGTTGCGCCCCGGAAGGGAGACGCGCACAGGTAATACTGACACAACAGCAGCTCGCGCTACAGTTTTCTTACTTTTTTAGGAACAATGCGGATATTTGGTCATTCTCCTTGTGACCGAAGCGTGATGGTCAGCCTGAAAGAGGCGCCGCTCGTATCGGGGGGTCAACCGATCCAGAAGAAAGGGAGATTCACGATGACATCCAAGTTCCTTACCACCGTTGCCGCTGGTGCAGTCTTTGCTACCGCATCCGTCCTGTCGCCTGCCGCGTTCGCACAGACCGCAACGCAGCCTTCGGCCACAGCGCCGGCAACCACCACCACACCGGCCACAACCGATGCAGCCGGTGGCGCAGCGGCCAGCACACCAACTGGTTCCTACCTGACAGAGCAGTCGCCTGATCAAGTCAGCGCCAACACATATATCGGCCAGTCCGTCTACAACGGCGCCAACGAGAGCATCGGTAGCGTCAGCGACCTGATTATGCAGAAGCAGGGCGGCATTGTCGCGGCTGTGGTCGGCGTCGGCGGTTTCCTCGGCATTGGCGCGAAAAACGTTGCCGTGCCGATCGCCAATATTTCGGTCGCGCAGAACAAGGACGGTACGGTCCGCCTGACGACCTCGGAATCGGTGGATTCGCTGAAGGCCGCACCAGAGTACAAGACGCTGGCCATGCAGGCATCGCAGTCGGCTCCGAACACCATGTCGAACGGCAGCTCCACGTCTGACAGCTCCACCGCGCCTGCTACAGGCACCGGAACCGGAACGGGTACCGCTCCCGCCAATGGCGGTGCGGCGGGTTCGACAACCGCGCCATAACGGCATCTCAATTACGAACGAACGGCGGCGCTATCAGCGCCGCCGTTTTGCGTTTGAGGATCATATTCACCTGATGCTTCAGAGCAACGAACAATAGCGCAGCGCATCGTAGATGGCGGCGTGGACATTCCGGCTGGAAACGGCGTCGCCGATGCGGATGAGATCGAAGCTGCCTTCGGGGTTGCGGTTCTGCAGCGGCGGACGACGGGCGATCAGCGCGCCGTAATCAACGGCCCCAAGGTTGCGCGACATCGGCTTCAACTCCTCATAGAGTTCGGCATTCGCCATGGTTCCGTGCTCGACCACCACCTGCGAGACACGACGTTCGGTTCTCAAGGTCGGTGCATAATCGGAGCCGAGCACGGCCACCAGGCCGTTGCCCTCGCGACGCACCGATTTCAGGCGGGTGTTGATGGTGACCCGGACGTTCTTTTCCGCGAAGGCCTTGGCATAGGGGACATGGTTCATGCCGCCCATCTCAGGCGCGAAAAACCGCTCCGGCGAAACCAGTTCAAGCTCGGCGCCGGTGTTGGCGATCAGTTCCGCAGCGGACATGCCGGGGTGGCCGCCATTGTCGTCGAAGAGGAGGACGCTGCCCTCCGGCTTGACGGCGCCAGCCAGGATATCCCAGCTCGAGGTCACCAGCTCGTCTCCAGCCTCCAGCTCCGGAGATTGGGCAATGCCGCCGGTGGCGACGACGACGAGATCGGGAGCGAAGGGCAGGACATCATCGCCTGAAGCATAAGTGTCGTAGTGGATTGCAACGCCGAGCCGCTCGAGTTCGGCCAACCGCCAGTCGACGATGCCGACCATCTCCCTGCGGCGTGGGTTGCGTATCAGGAGATTGACCTGGCCACCTGCCTGACCACTGGCTTCAAGAACGGTGACCTGGTGGCCGCGTTCGGCCAAGACGCGGGCAGCCTCGAGGCCGGCCGGCCCGGCACCGATGACGACCGCACGGCGAGCAATCTCGGCTTTGGGGATATCATGCGGGATCTCGGCTTCACGGCTGGTCGCGGCATTGTGGATGCACAGGGCTTCGCCGCCCTCGTAAATTCTGTCGAGACAATAGGTGGCGCCGACACAGGGGCGGATGCGGGCCTCTTGGCCGGCGACGATCTTGTTGACGATATGGGGATCGGCGATATGGGCCCGCGTCATGCCGACCATGTCGAGCTTGCCCTCGGCGATCGCGTGGCGGGCGGTGGCGACATCGGCGATACGGGCGGCATGGAAGACCGGAAACTTCGTTGCCGCCCTGATCTCGCCGGCGAAATCCAGATGGGGCGAAGCCGGCATGCCTTGGATCGGGATGACTTCGTTCAGCGCGGCGTCGCTGTCGATGTGGCCGCGGATGATGTTGAGGAAATCGATCTGGCCTGAGGCTGCCAGTGTCCGGGCAATGGCCACGCCCTCTTCCCGCGAAAGCCCCTTGTCCCAATCTTCGTCGGCGACAAGACGGATGCCGACGATGAAATCCGGGCCGACGGCGTCGCGAACCGCCTTTGTAACCATGGTCGAGAAGCGCATGCGGTTCTCCAGCGACCCGCCGAATTCGTCATCCCGATGGTTTGTGGCCGGCGACCAGAAGCCGTCCATCAGATGACCATAGGCTTCGAACTCGATGCCATCGAGGCCCGCTGCCTGCATCCGGACAGCGGCAGAGGCATAGTCGGCGACGATGCGCTCGATGTCCCAGATCTCCGCTTCCTTGGGAAAGGCGCGGTGGGCGGGCTCGCGGATGGCAGATGGCGCAAGCACAGGCAGCCAGGCACCCTTGTTCCAGCCGGTCCGGCGGCCGAGATGCGTGAGCTGGATCATGACGGCCGCGCCGAACTCGTGACAGTCGTCCGTCAACGCCTGCAGCCAAGGCACGATCTCGTCCTTGTAGGCATGCAAGTTGCCGAATGCCGGGGGCGAGTCCGCTGAGACCACCGCCGAGCCCGCCGTCATTGTCAGGGCGATGCCGCCCCGCGCCTTTTCCCGGTGATAAAGGCGATAGCGATCGGTCGGCATACCGCCTTCGGAATAGGCCGGCTCGTGAGCCGTCGACATGATACGGTTTTTCAGCGTCAGATGCTTCAACTGGTAGGGCTGTAGCAATGGATCGGTCGTAAGGGCCATGATTGGGATCTTCCGCTTCGGACAGGACGAGCCATCATTGCCGAGCCTGACGCCGAATGCGAGGCCTAATGGCGGCGCGCACTGGCCGTCGCGCGGCGCGATGGGCAAAGACCTTCGGCAATCAATCTCGAGCGCTGCCGCGTTCGCCGAAATCGTAATAGTGCTCTTGTAGATAGCGCAGCGTCGCCACGCCATCGACCGGCTTGCCGTAGTAGTAACCCTGCCCCATGCCGCAGCCGAGGGTGCGCAGCTTCTCGGCCTCTTCGCGATTTTCTATTCCTTCGGCCACGACTTTGAGGTCCAGGCCTTCGCACATGGACAGGATGGCCTTGATGATGTGTTCGGATGCCCGATCGGTGTTGATGCGGGACACGAAAGCACGGTCGATCTTGACTTTGTCGAAGGCGAAATCGCGCAGTCTGCCGAGGCTTGACTGGCCCGTGCCGAAATCGTCGAGCGAGATCCGGACGCCGGCGACGCGCAGATCGCCGATGATCTGGTGGGCAGTCTCGGTGGAACTCATGACCGCCGTTTCGGTAATTTCCAGCTCGAGCCGGTGCGGGTCGAAGCCGACACGCGCCAGGATCGCAAGGACACTGCTGCTGGTATTGGGGTCCATCAGCTGCGCGGATGATAGATTGAACGATAGAAAAAGTTCGCGCGGCCAGGCAAGGGCCGCCTCGGCCGCCTTGCGCAACAGCGCTTCCGACAGCGCGTCGATAAAGCCCCGCTCCTCGGCGAGCGGCACGAAGACCGCCGGCGAAATAAAGCCGAGATCTGGATCGTTCCAGCGCGCCAGGGCCTCGAACCCCAAAATTGCGTTGTTGCCGAGCGACACGATGGGCTGGAAGTGGACATCGATGGAGTCCGAGATGATGGCATTTCGCAGCGCTTGTTCAAGCTGCGTCGCCCGCTTCATCTCCCGCGCGATATCGTCGGAATAGACGGTGATCTGCCCGCGCCCGCGGCGCTTCGAGCGGTAGAGGGCCGTTTCCGCACTTTTCAGCAGGGAGTCGAAATCCTCGCCTGCAAACGGGTGTATGGCCAGGCCGAAGGAAGCCGAAAGGCGGACATTGCGGTCGCCAAGGTCGTAGGGCGCCGACAGGACTTCGCGGATCATCTGGCCGAATTTCTCGCCACCGACCCGCTCGAACACCAGGGGCAGAACGAAGGCGAATTCATCCCCCGCGTGGCGCGTCACCGTGGCTCCGTCGGGAACGCAGGCTTTGAGGCGATGCGCCACCTGACAGAGAATTTCGTCGCCGGCTTCCGTGCCGAACAGATCGTTGATGGGCTTGAAGGCGTCGAGGTTGGCGATGGCGATGGTGAAAGGCGCCGGATCGCTGGCGCGTTCCGCAACAAGCAGGCGAACGCGGTCACGCATGCGATAGCGGTTCCCCAACCCGGTCAACGGATCCGTGTAGGCCATCGCCTGGAGCGCCGTCTGGCTCTCGGGCAAAGGCGGCAATTCCGTCAATTTCATCTGTAATTCCGAGACTTCTACCACCGTGGACGAGAATGCGGATTAAGTCTTAACAATTGAATAGCGTGGTTGCGGTCCTCGAGAGCGCACCATCAGGCAAAAGATTTCGGTTTGGGGTTTTACTAGGCGGTGGCTTGCTCCGTCGTATTTCCGAGATGCTTGTTAAAGACCAGCTGCAGCATATCCGGGCTGACCGGCTTCAGAATGCTGTCATCCATACCCGACGCCAGGCACGCCTCCCGATCCCGCTCGATCGCCTGCGTGAGGACACCGATCAGTGGCGTCCTGCCGGTCCCGCCGGCTTCCATCTGGCGAATCAGCTTGGCTGCCTCGAAGCCATTGAAGCCGGGCAAGGTAATGTCCATCAGCACGAGCCTTGGCCTGTATTCGGTCCACATCCGCACGGCGTCGTCGCCGCTTGCGGCGATCTTGTAGCGATAGCCGAGACCCTCCAATATCTGCGAAAAGACGATCTGGTTGATGGCGTTGTCTTCGGCCACGAGGATTTCGCAGCCCTCGTCCTCGGTGCTGATCGAGATCGGCCAGCTCTGCTCTTCCATCGTCTTGGCGTCTGTGGCCAGACCCCGAATATTGCGATTGAAAAAGCGGGCGATGCGGAAGGTCAGCTCATTGGCAAGCTGTGTGCCGTCCAGGCAGAGGGCCGGGATGCTCTGGCGCTCTGCCAGCTCCATGGCCCGCACACCCATCTGGTTGTCGACCACAACCAGGTCGATGCGCACACCAAGCGAGCTGGCGATGTCGAGAAAGGCTGCCTCCTCGCTCTCACTGCGCACGACGCAGGCTTCGAAGCCGTACTTGGCGAGCATCTTCAATGCCGATGATTCAGCGGCCTTATCGGCGGTGACCAACAGGATCTTCTGGCCTGCGAATTTCTCAGGCAGGAAGGTTTCCATCGCAGGCGGTCTGTAGAACGCTGCCTGCAGCGTATCTGCCGGCACATAGGCACGCCGGTAGCTGCGATCCTCGGACTCCTTCATCGAGGAAGCGATTGCGAACTCGGTGAAGTCGGCGCCGTCCTTCGGAAGATCCTGCATGGTTGCAACCAGGAAATAGCGGCCCGGCTTGCCGATCCGGATCTTGCGCGTGACGACATCGCCTTCGACGCCATCCCGGTCCATCTGGCGCTGCCGGGAGATCGACAGGTCGCCGCTGTCGAGGACGTGCTGATCGCTCTGTCCGTATCGCTCGGCGACGTCCGTCGAGAACAGGTCGCTGCCCTTGCGCCCGAGGATCTCGTCGGCCGTCCGCTGGTACTTGGCGCAGAGCGCCTTGTTGACCGCGACATAGGTCATCTCCCTGTCCTTGACGAACAGCGGAAAGGGGAGGTTATCGAGGATATCCTCGGTCAGCTGCACGCGCTCGAGGTCCGCCCTCCACTGCTCCTCGCGTTTGCGGCTCTCGGTAATATCGGAAATGATGCAGATGCCGTAGCCACTGGATAGGCGCCGCTTGGTGAAGCGCACCCACCGGTCAGCGCCGTGGCGTTCGGTGAATTCGTAGCGCTCGCGCCAATGGGTGGCGATGGTTTGCGACAACCAGTCTTCGCGGCTGCTGGGTACGGGCCGCCGGCCGGCAATATCGCGCTGGCGGATGCCGGTGTCGAAGACCGCGCCAAGAAAATCGCGCAGGCGGGTCTGCGGCCGCAGCAGATTGGCAGATAACGGATAGAAGTTCAGCACCTGACGGCTGGCGAACAGCAGAAGATCGTGCTTGTCATAAACAAAGAATGCCGACTGCAGCCCTTCGCATATCGTATCGAACAGGGCCGCCTGAAGCGATGCATCAGCGGGCATTTCGTCGTTGACGTCAAGGACTGCCTTCTCAAACTCGGCAGTCATTGGCCCGATTCCCACATAGCTTTTATCACTGTGAGGCGCCTGGGAGACAGAAGAGACCCGGCGCCGAATTTCGGAGTGCATACTGGCATGCTGTCTGAAACAGGCGAATGCCGACCGGTATTTATGACGGTATCCAGTAAGCCGTCACGGGCCGAGAAAGGTGCTGAGCACCGCCTGCGATCATTTCAAACAGTATCGCCGATACTTGCCGATTTAGTATTAAATTCAAATTAATGGCCGGCGAAGCGCGTTGTTTTGCGGAATTGGGTGGACGGCGGTGGCCGGACGCAGTTTGGCCTTTCCACGGCGACCAGAATCCGGGAAAATGCCGCCATGAACATCAAGCAACTTTCCGAAACCCTGGTGAACCAGATCGCCGCCGGCGAAGTCATCGAGCGGCCTTCGAGCGCAGTCAAGGAACTCATCGAAAACGCGCTCGACGCCGGTGCCACCCGCATCGACATCGCGACGGCCGGCGGCGGCAAGGCGCTGCTGCGGGTCAGCGACAACGGCAGCGGCATGGACCGGGCCGATCTGGAACTGGCGATCCGGCGCCACTGCACGTCGAAGATCTCGGACACCCTGGACGATATCCGCACCCTTGGTTTTCGCGGGGAGGCATTGCCGTCGATCGGCTCGGTGGCCCGCCTGACGATTTCGAGCCGCAGGCCCGATGGGGCCGACGGCGCCGAGATCGCCGTGGCCGGTGGCAGGCTCTTGCATCTTCGTCCGGCGGCGGCCAATCCCGGCACCATTGTCGAGGTCCGCGATCTGTTCTTTGCCACGCCGGCACGATTGAAATTCCTGAAGACGGAGCGGGCCGGCTGCTGCCATCACCGAAGTCGTCAAGCGCATGGCCATTGCCTTTCCACATGTGCGCTTCGTGCTCTCGGGCTCCGACCGCACGACGCTGGAGTTCCCCGCTACCGGCGACGACCGCCTGGCGCGTATGGCGCAGGTGCTGGGTGCCGATTTCAAGGACAACGCCATCGCGCTCGATGCCGAGCGGGAAAGCGTCGGGCTGACGGGATTTGCCGGCGTCCCGACTTTCAATCGCGGCAATGGCGCGCATCAGTATGCCTTCGTCAACGGTCGGCCGGTGCAGGACAAGCAGATCCTCTCGGCCATTCGCGGCGCCTATGCCGAAACAATACCTGCAGGTCGCTATCCCGTCGCGGTCCTGTCGATCACCATCGATCCGGCGCTTGTCGACGTCAACGTCCATCCGGCCAAGTCCGACGTTCGCTTCCGCGATCCGGGACTGGTGCGCGGCCTGATCGTCGGCGCCATCCGGGAAGCGCTGGCGCGCGATGGCGACCGGGCGGCGACCACCGGAGGCGATGGCTTGCTGCGCGCCTTCCGGGGCGGCGCCTCGCCGTCCGGCTGGCGCGCCGCTCCACCTTCGGCACCCTGGTCGGCAGCGACGTCCCCTTCCCGTCCCTACAGCCCGTCAGGCGCCTTCGGCTTTGCCGAACCGTCCCAGGCCATGTTCGGCGACGTGTTGATGCCGACGGCGCGGATGGAAGCTGTCGCCGCCGACGTCGTTCGCGACGAGCCGCCGGCACACTATCGGCTGGGGGCCGCGCGGGCGCAGATCCACGCGAATTACATCGTCGCCCAGACGGAGGACGGGCTCGTCATCGTCGACCAGCACGCTGCCCATGAAAGGCTGGTCTTCGAGGAGATGCGCAAGGCGCTGCATTCCAGGCGCATGCCGTCTCAGGTCCTGTTGATCCCGGAAATCGTCGACCTGCCGGAAGAGGACTGCGACCGTCTGATGGTGCACGCGGAAAGTCTCGGCAATCTGGGGCTGGCAATCGAGCGGTTCGGCCCAGGCGCCATCGCCGTGCGGGAGACACCGGCGATGCTTGGAGAGGTCGATGCTCAGGGGATGATCCGACAACTGGCCGACGAGATCGCCGAATGGGACACGGCCTCGCTGCTCGGTGCCAAGCTTGAATATGTCGCCGCGACCATGGCGTGCCACGGATCGGTCCGCTCCGGCCGACGACTGCGTCCGGAGGAAATGAACGCGCTGTTGCGACAGATGGAGGCAACGCCGGGTTCGGGGCAATGCAATCACGGCCGGCCGACCTATATCGAACTGAAGCTGACCGACATCGAACGGCTGTTCGGACGCAGCTGAAAAGGCTGGAAATCTGGACGCCGCCGCGATAGAGCGTCTGATGCCTGCAAAAGCCGCGCTAACGGCCGAACTCGGGTCGCGGACGGTGATGACTGGAGAATGGTGGCAATGAATCTTTTTGAGGGAAATGGCAATCGCGAGGCGAAGGTGCGCTATCTCGACGGCGACTTTCAGATCCTCGCGCCTGGCTCCTATGTGGTCTGCGCCATGACCGGCCAACGGATCGCGCTTGACGAGCTGCGCTACTGGAGCGTGGCACGGCAGGAACCCTACGCCGATGTCGTCGCTTCGCTCGAGGCTGACAAACGCGCCGGCGTCTTGCCCAACCAGCGCCGCTAAGAAACGGTGCTACCCTTAGCGTCCGCAAGCCGCCGCTGACGACAGGCGGCGATGGCCGCGTCGATGATCCGCCGGGGAGCGCTCCGGTCTGAGAAGGTCATCTCGACCTCGATGACGCGACTTTGCTCGACTAGCTGTTCTGCCGGACCTTTTCTTCCCAACAGACGCACGTAATCTTTTGATGTCGTCACGATGCGCAGAGCGTGACGCTCCGCCGTGTCGAGAATATCGCCAATCTGCACGTCGCTGAGATGCTGATGATCGCCGAAAGGCCGGTGGACGACGATCTTGGCGCCCAGAGATTCGACGGTGCGGAAGAACTTGCGCGGATCGGCGATACCGGCAAAGGCGAGCACGCTGCCGCCGGCCAGATCCTCCTGCCCGCAGACCTCGACGCTGGCCGTGAAGAACGGCTTTCCGGCGCGGGCTGCAAGCCGAACCAGCGGCTCGGCAGCCTTGCCGTTGCCAACCTTCAGCAGGCCCGAGGTCTGTCGAAGCTGTTCGGCAATCGGCGCCCGCAGGGGTCCGCCCGGCAGCAGGTGACCATTGCCGATGCCGCGGCCGGCATCGATCACCAGCAACGCATAGTCGATCGCCAGGCGGGCGCTCTGGAAACCGTCATCCATGATGATGAGATCGGCGCCCTTCTCGACCAGACGACGCGCCCCGTCCACGCGGCGGCGCGAGATCACCGTCAGCGCCTCGCGGGCGAGCAGCAGCGGCTCGTCGCCGACCAATTTTGCCGTGTGGATGGCAGGATCGACAACGGTAATGCCTCGCGCCGAACCGCCATAACCGCGACTGAGAAACCCGGGCTTCAATCCCTTGTCTTTCGCCGCCCGGGCAAGGGTCAGCGCCGTCGGCGTCTTGCCGGCTCCGCCGACCGTGAAATTCCCGACGCAGATGACCGGAACGGGCACCGAAGCGCGTTCTCCATTCGCCATGCGGGAACCGGCAATGCGGCCATAGACGAAGGAAATGGGCCATAGCAAGCGGGCGCGCCAATCTGGCTTCGTCCACCAGAACGGCGGTGCTTCCGATACCATATGTCTGTCTCCGCCCGTCGGTAGTGGCCGCCGCAAGCCCTGTTCAGCCCGCGGCAAGGAAAAAGGAGAACCGCCGACAATGCAACCCCGCTTACGATAAGGCCGGCAGCGCGGGCAACAGCGATTCCAATGCAGTGATGTCCTCCAGGCAAAAGTCGGCTGCCTCGGAGAGGCTGTCGATCGACCCCGTGCCCGTCAAGACGCCGATAGTCAGCCGGACACCGGCGTTTCGGCCCATATGCAAATCATGATTGTTGTCACCGACCATCGCCACCTGATCGGGTGACAGCCCAGTCGCCTGGCAGAACCCGTGAACCATGCCGGGCTGAGGCTTGACGCCAAAGCCGCTGTCGTAGCCGGCGACGTAGTCCAGGCAGTCAAGAAACCCGAAATGTTGCGCCGTCCGGCGGATCGAGGCCTCATTATCGCTGGAGGCAACCCCAAGACAGTAGCCGCGCTCCTTCATGCGACGGAAAAACACGCCGAGATCGGTGACCGGAACGGCAAATTGCGCGGCATCGGCAAAGAGTTCGTCCAGCCGAAAAGTGAGATCGTCGACATCAAGCGCGGAGCCGGCAGCGACGAGCCCTTCGGAGATCTGCCGCGTGTTGCCGGCGGCCAGAAGGCTGTCGGGAACGACGTGCCCCGAGACCGGGTCCATACCACAGGCCCTCAGCAGACGGTCGGCAAGATCGGCATCGTCCTTGGCGGCAATCCGCGCCAATTCGCGGTTCACCGGCAGCCAGCTCGCATCGTAGTCGAGCAGCGTCCCATCCTTGTCAAAGAGGATGCCCCTGACAGCGGCCAGCTTTTCGCTCGTCACGCTAAACACCTCAAGCTTGCGCACCCTTTGGCAGCAGCCGAGCCTTCAGGGTCAATGGGTTGATGTAGGGTTCCAGCCCCTTGATCGTCGCTGTCAGCGCGCCGCGCATCTCGTGCACGGCCGTGAAGCCGGATTCGATCATCGTCGCGCGAGCGGTGTCGTTGGTCAGGAGGTAATGGACGCCCTTGGCCAGCATCTCGGTATCGCGCACCATGCGGGCGCCGCC
>Ga0070670_100001666_pt1 | contig 18024 bp, 18 predicted proteins | sample KBSS63metaG_FD_64665 | JGI IMG/M metagenome (GOLD analysis project Ga0070670, IMG submission 64665) | Switchgrass rhizosphere microbial communities from Kellogg Biological Station, Michigan, USA - KBS S6-3 metaG | ecosystem: Host-associated > Plants > Roots > Rhizosphere > Soil ... | reverse complement strand
GCGGCGCTTTTTAGCAGGAAGCTCCGACGCGTAATGTCGATAGAGTTCGAATGCATTTTTCCTCCAGAAAAGCCGGGATGAAAATGCCGGATTGATGGAATCCCGTAGTTGACCACCGTCGCTTATAACTGTGTGATTCGAATTGCGTCAAGTCAATTTGCACTCGCTGCTATCCGTTGTGGTTAACTTTTTTGCGATCTGGTTGCACGCGACGTGCGTAAGCCGTGCCCAGTGGCCATAAAAATGCTATTCTAGCGGCGGATTACACGACGCCGCGCACCATTTCAGCAAAATAAATCGAGAGAGCCAACGCAAATGTTCAACGTTTTTATTGTGCGTCCCTTCGGCACCAAGGAAGGAATCGATTTCGACCGGATCGAAACCGAGCTCATTCGCCCTGCGATGGACCAGGCAGGTCTGACCGGCGGCACCACGGGACAGTTCATCCAGCAGGGAAACATCCGAACGGATATGTTCGAGCAATTGTTGATCGCTGACCTCGTCATCGCGGACATTTCGATCCATAATGCCAACGTCTTTTACGAATTGGGCATTCGTCACGCGCTCCGCGATAAACGGACATTTCTCATCAAATCCCGGGACAGCAAACCGCAAGCGAGCCAAGCTGCGGAGTCTGATGTGCCATTCGACTTGAAAACAGACCGGTATTTGTCGTACGACTCGCGCAGTCCGGGCGGGGCAGTAGACATATTGGCCGCCGCGCTCAGGCTTACTTTGGATGCACAGAATCCAGACAGTCCGGTCTATCATCTACTACCCGGTCTAAAACCCGCCGACCCAACCAAAGTATTAGTGGTTCCGTTCGATTTTCGCGAAGAAGTCGAACGGGCAGAAGCCGGAAGCAACGGCGGCAATCTACAGCTCTTAGCCAGCGAGGTGGACGGCTTTGCCTGGCGCATTGCCGGCCTGCGGCTCATCGGTAATGGGCAATTTCGATTGAAAGATTGGCCGGGCGCAAAAGTGACCTGGCTTGGGGTGCGAGAGTACGATGAAGACGATGTCGAGGCCAATACATTTCTCGCGACGATTTTTCAGCGCTTGGGCGATCTCGTAAGCTCGGATCAAGCAGTGGAGCGGGCGCTCAATAACAAAGAGCTTTCTTCTGCGCAGCGCGCTGAAATTCGCGCCTTAATGGGCCGAAACGCCAAGAATCAATGGGAACAGAGCTGGGCAAAATTAAACGGCGCTGAAGTAACGCAGCAGGCGGCTCTCACATCGCCGTATTTGGAAAAATCACTGGATCTCTACCGGGCAGGTTTTAACGAGGACCGAAACCACTTCTATTCCGGTCTGAATGCATTGGCGATGGCGACTATGCTCATCGAATTGGCGCAATGCCAAAGTAACATTTGGCAAGACAACTTTGACTCGGAAGAAGAAGCCAATCAAAAATTAGCGAAGCTAAAAGAATTGCGCAGCGATCTTACCGCCGCCGTTAAGTTGGCGATCGAATCGAAACAGACCGCCCTGGAACGCACTGGCAAAACCGATGTTTGGACCGAGATCAGTACGGCGGATCTAACTTGTTTGACATCCGGACGGCCCAATCGTGTCGCTCAAGCCTACAAAAAGGCGCTCGCCAACGCCACACAGCAGGCGCGCGACGCGGTACGACGACAGCTTTTATTGTACCAAGGCTTGGGAATTCTCAATGAGAATATCAAGGCCGGTCTGGACGCAATCGGGCCTGTGGCGGCGCAAGCTCAGGAATCGCCACCCCGGGTTATTTTGTTTACTGGCCATAGGATCGATACCCCTGATCGCGCCAGCCCTCGTTTTCCTGCAGCCAAGGAGAGCGTCGCGCGCGATATGATTCGTGATGCTGTTGTAAAGGAAATCGCGAGAAGCAGCGAACGGTTCATCGGTATCGCTGGAGGGGCTTCCGGCGGCGACATTCTTTTTCACGAGATCTGCGACGAACTCAAAATTCCAAGCCAGATGTATTTGGTAGGGCCGAAGAATGAATATGTCAAAGCCTCGGTTGCCGATGGAGGTCCAGAGTGGGTGGAGCGATTCAATCGGCTTTTTGACAAACACGAGCCCAAGATTTTGTCCGAATCGGAGCGGCTGCCGCGTTGGCTCCGAGCCAAGCCGGATTATGACATTTGGCAGCGTTCGAATTTATGGATGCTGCACAACGCGCTGTTCTTGTCCCGTGAGCACTTGACGTTGATCGCGCTCTGGAACGGTGCCACAGGGGATGGCCCGGGCGGAACCGAAGATATGGTGGACCGAGCGAAAACGCGGGGCGCAACTTTTGTTCATCTTGATGCTCGCAAACTGATTGAGTAGACCGGGGAAAGACTTCTTCCAAACGTCGAAATGACATTCTAAATGGCCGGTTCTTACCGGTGAAAGCAATCCTCATCTGTGTTGGCCTTTGGCTGACTGTTTCGCAGAAACTCTATGCGCGACCGCTTGTCGTCGGATACTCGTCGGTGACCTCCGTATTTCTGCCGTTTTGGATCGGCAATGAGGCTGGTTTTTACAAAAAAGAAGGGCTCGATGCTCAGCTCATTTACATCGCCAGCTCGACGACCATGGCGCAGGCGATGTTTGCTCGGGAAGTTGCGGTTTCTACAGTAAACAGCGGCAGCGTCGTGAGCAGCGGGCTGCAAGGCGGTGATCTGGTTTTGATGGGCGCGGTGATTAACACGGCGGCTTTCTACGTCATGGCGCGGCCGGAAATCGCCCGCGCTCAAGACTTGAAAGGCAAGAGAATCGGCGTCACGCGGCTTGGGTCGTCTTCAGATTTCGCAATCCGCGAGTATCTGAAAAAAACTCAGCTGCAGGCCGGCCGTGACGTCAATATTATACAGGCGGGCAGGATGCCGGAATTGGCTGCGGCGCTGAACAGCGGTTCGATCAGCGCGGCGCCTTTATCGGCGCCAAGCTCCTATGTCGCTGAACAGAAGGGCAATCGGGTGATTGCGAATCTCGCGCGCGAAGGAATTTACTTTGTCATCGCTGGATTGACGACGACGCGGCGTTTTTTGCGCGAACAACGAAGCGATGCCAAGGCTTTTTTGCGCGCGTTCGGTCGTGCGACGCATCTTATGTTCGAGCAACGAGACCAGGCCAAAAGTATTTTACGCAAATATGCGAAGATCGATGACCCTGGCATGCTCGAGGGCAGCTTGAAGTATGCCCAGGACTTCACTGAAAAAATTCCCCTGGTCAAACGCGAGGGGGTTCAGGTCGTGCTCGATCAAGAGATTGCAAAAAACCCGCCGGCGAAAGAGTTTACGCCTGAACGGTTCTATGACAATAGTTTGGTGCAGGAGCTGATCCATGAGGGCTTCTACAAATCCCTCTGGAGCAAATAGAGTGGAACGCAGAATGAACTACGCGCCAATCGATGCCGATGGTCACGTAATGGAAACCGATGATGAGCTCCGACGGTATCTCCCACCGCCATTCGAAGGCCGTCGTGCGCTCACGGCGCTTTTTCCATCGCTTGATGGTTGGCCACGCAGCACGCGCAAGTCGCCCGACCATACGCCATGTTTGCAGAAGTGGCGCCAGTTTTTGGATCAGTCCGGCGTCGCCGGAGCGGTGCTGTATCCAACAATGGGTCTCGCGATGGCACTCATCAAAGACGCCAAGTGGGCGGGGGTAATGGCGCGTTGTTACAACAATTATCTTTACGCCGAATATCTCGAAAAGGAGCCGCACCGGCTATGGGGCGTAGCCTTGCTGCCGCTTCAGGACGTCGGCGCAGCCGCAGAAGAGTTGGAACGCTGTGTCAAGGAATTGAAAATGGTCGGTGGAGTGATTCCGGCGGCTGGGTTGCTGCGCGGTCTCGGCCATGCGATGTACGATCCGCTTTATGAAGCTGCCGTGCGGCTCGATGTGCCGTTGGCCGTGCACGGCGGTTCGAGCGCCGGTCTCGGCCTCGACCTGTACGATTCCTTTGTAAAAATCCTCGTGATGGAACACGCCGTCGCGCAGCAGATCCATTTCACGAGCTATTTACTCGATGGTGCGCCGGTGCGATTTCCGGGGCTCAAGATGGCGTTTTTAGAGGCGGGCGTCGGCTGGGTTCCCTATTTGATGGAACGGCTGGACGAAAAGTTTGAAAAACTACCACAGCAAGCTCCATTGTTGAGCCACGAGCCGAGCCATTACGTCAGGAGCTGTCCGATTTATTTTTCCTGCGAGCTCGAAGAAAAGATCCTGCCCTATGTGATCAGCCTCGGGTTGCAGAAAAGAATCATGTATCCCTCCGATTTTCCGCACGAGCGACCGACGCTTGAAGAGTTCCTTGCTGACATTCCTCGGTTTGGCGAAAGAGGCGATCTATCCGACGAAACCAAAAAACGTATTCTGCGTGACAATTGCATCGAGTTTTACTCGCTTAAACCGTCCGATTAGCAAACTAGGAATCGGGTCCCGTCGTAGTCGGCGTCTCTCCATCGACGCTGGAGTGCCTCACTCGAAAAGAGTAAAGTAAGGCTCTCAAGTTTCTAAGCGTTCGATGAATTCCAGCTCGTATTCAGACCAAAGAAAGTCGGGCGCTGCGGTTCGCTGCGAGGGAATTTCGCGCGCGTTTGCCGGCACCGGCTTGGTGCTCGACCGTATTAGTTTTCAAATCGAGCCTGGCGAGTTCGTCGCTTTACTAGGCCCGTCCGGATCAGGCAAATCTTCGTTATTGCGGCTCACGGCAGGACTCGACCGGGCGGATGCCGGGCGATTGGCAATCGAAGCGGAGCAGGGCACCGTTTCTCGTGGTTTTGTCTTTCAAGAAGCGACCTTGATTCCCTGGCGCAACGTGCTGCGAAATACTACCCTGCCGCTCGAGCTGCAGGGATGGGAGACGGAGCGCGCCAAGGCGCGCGCTGAGGAGGAACTGCGGCGCGTTCGCCTGATGGAATTCGCCGCGCGTTATCCGCACGAACTCTCCGGCGGTATGAAGATGCGCACCTCGGTGGCGCGCGCCTTGATCACGCGACCGAATCTTCTGCTCCTCGACGAGCCCTTCGCAGCCCTAGACGAGCCCACGCGCCATACTCTGCAACAGCAGTTGCGCGAGATCTGGGCGGCGCTCGGCATGACCATCTTGTTCGTGACGCACTCAATTTCCGAAGCCGTGTTTCTTGCCAACCGGATCGTTGTGCTGTCGCCCCGGCCAGCCCGCATACTGCTGGACAGTTTGATTCAGCTCAGCGAAACGCGCACCGCCGCGCTCCGCACTTCTTTTCCCTATATAGAAGAAGTCCGACGCATCACCACAGCGATTCCGGCGCCGGAACAAGAGATATGAGTTTCAAGATAAAAATAGCGTCGCTTTTGCCGCCGCTGCTGCCGCTGATTCTTAGTATGGGGTTAGTGGAAACTGCTGTACGTTTGGGATGGGCGCCCTCTTATTTGATCCCGGCACCGAGCGAAGTCATGCGTTCTTTAATCGATGATCGGGTTGAGCTTGCGGTCGCGGCCTGGACAACTCTCAGCTCCGCGTTGGCCGGCCTGCTGCTCAGTTTTACTACGGGAACTCTGTTCGCGATTGCATTGTCGTCGTCGGATCTGGCGCGCCGCGCCTTTTATCCCTATGCGGTTTTCTTTCAAACCGTGCCCATCATCTCGATCGCGCCCCTGCTGGTGATCTGGTTCGGCTTTGGCCAGCCGACCGTGATTGCGTCGGCCGCGATCGTCTCGGTTTTTCCGATCATCGCGAGTACGCTGCTCGGGCTCAAGTCAACAGAGCCTGCGCTGATTGATCTGTTCACTCTGTATTCGGCCAGTGCGCGTCAGATGCTATACATGCTAAAAATTCCTTTCGCTTCGCCGCAAATTTTTTCCGGTTTGCGGATCGCTTCCGGACTCGCGGTGGTCGGCGCCATCGTCGGTGAATTCATTGGCGGTGGGGGATTGGGCAGCGTTGTTGATTCGGCGCGGACACAGCAAAGAATCGATCGAGTTTTCGCGGCAGTGTTGATTTCGGCGCTTCTGGGGGCCGTGCTCGTCGGTGCGGTGAATTTGATTTCAGCGCTGACCTTGGGTTCATGGCATACATCGGAAAGGAAGGCTACATGAAATTGCTTTTGGGCTTCGTGCTCATGTTCTTCTCTGCCGCCGCGGCGTCGGGCGCACAGGCAGCCAAATTGCAACTTGCCCTCAACTGGAAAGCGGAGCCGGAATTTGGCGGGTTTTACGCAGCGAAATTGTCGGGCTATTTTCAAAAGAGAAATCTCGACGTCGCGATCACCGAAGGCGGCGCGGGTACGCCGGTCGTGCAGATGGTCGCCAACAGCAAAGTTCGTTTCGGCATCGCCGCGGCCGATGAAGTCGTGATTTCGCAGGCGCGCGGCACCGACGTGGTCGCGCTGTTTGCGGTCTATCAAATCAATCCGCAGGGGATCATGGTTCATCCGGAACGGGGATTTAATTCCATCGCCGATGTGTTTAACGCACCGGGCACACTCGCCATACAAAGCGGTTCGCCGCATGCGCTGTTCTTACAAAGCCAATTTCCACGTTACAAAGTCACCTTGGTGCCGTACGCTGGCGGTGTCGCGACTTTTCTTGTCGACGCCAATTATTCGCAGCAGTGTTTCGTCACTTCGGAACCTCTGATCGCTCGACGGAAAGGCAAACCAACCCAAAGTTTTCTGATCGCCGATACCGGCTTTAAACCCTATGGCACCGTGGTGATCGCGCGCCGACAGTACGTCGAAAAAAATCAAAAGGAGACGCGCGATCTCATCGATGCCGTGCGCGAAGGCTGGATCGAGTACCTGCGAGCGCCCGACAAAGCCAACAACACGATGGTGAAGCTCAACCCCGCCATGGATGCGGTCTCGATGAAAGAGGCAGCGGAAGTGCAAAAACTTTTTATTATCGATGCCGGAGCGCCGACTCAGGAATTGGGTAAGATGACCATGGAGCGCTGGAGGACGCTGGTAAACCAGCTTTACGATCTCAAGTTAATCAAGAACAAGCCGGCGGCGGAAAAGCTTTTTCAAAATTTTTAATGAGTCTTAAAGCGCTGTTATCCGACAGCGTGACGCAAAGGAGGAATCATGTCGATTGCAGGTCTTCGTTTCGGACACGTCGCGTTCAGAGTTGCCGATGCAGAGCGGAGCGTGCGTTGGTACGCCGACGCGTTCGGCGCCAAAAAGATTTATCATGCGGAGCGGCAAGGCGAGCGCCCGGAGCTGATGTTTCTGGAATTTGCCAACGGGCAATGTATTGAACTGTTCCCCGGAGGAAAAAACCTTTTCGCCTCGCCAGCGGACCCGATCGGTTATATCCACTTTTGCCTGGTGCTGGACAATTTGGATCAAGCGCTCGAGCATCTGGCAAAAATGAACGTCAAACCGGAACGGAAATTCATTGGCCGGGCGAAACAGCGCATCGCGTTTATCTCCGATCCCGACGGCAACAGCATCGAGCTGATGGAAATACCGCCTGAGTCGGAAATCTATCGGCCGTCTTATAATCTGTGAATCTTTTTACGCTAATAGTCTGAAGCCGCCAGCGGTGGAAGGGCTTCGCTCAGTAGCCGTACTTTTTTTCGAGCTCCTTCAGCTCGGCATTGCCTAAATTGGCGTACCATTTGCGCGTGTCTTCGATGCCGGGAGTCTGCTTGAAATAGGCGGCTTCGGTGCCGTTCCTTTTCAATTCCTCCAAGCACTGGCGCATGCCGTGCAGCGCGGCGACTTGCAGCACCGTCGGGATACAGCCGACGCGGCCGCCGAGTTCGCCCCAACGCGCAAGCGGCATAACTTGGCGCGGCGGCACGCCGACCATGGGCTTGCCGATCTTTGCGAAAGCTTTAATTTCGTCCTCTGTGCGAGCGCTCAACCACACCGCATCGGCGCCGGCTTCGCAGCACGCCGAAACACGGTCGATGCGTTCTTGCAGCGAATCTTTGGCTTCGGAACGGGCAATGATCACTAAGTTTCGATCGCGGCGGGTATCGAGCGCGGCTTTGATCTTGTTGACGAATTCCTGGCGCGAAACCAAACCGACATCGAAGCCTTCGTGGCCGGCGCGTTTGGGCGTCATTTGATCTTCGATGTGGAGCGCGGCGACGCCGGCTTTCTCGAACTCACGCACGGCGCGCGTCACATTGACCGCATTGCCATAGCCGGTCTCGCAGTCGCTGACGATGGGAATGTTCACGGCATCGACGATCTCCCGCGCTTTGTTGACCATTTCAGTAAGCGTGAGCAAGCCGGCATCGGCGAAACCCAGCGAACGATGCTGGCCGCTTCCGGAGATATGCACCAGCGGAAAGCCGAGCCATTCCACCAGGCGTGCCTGAATGCCGTCATTGCAGCTCGGCGCAATATGGCATGCCGGTTCGTCGAGCATTTTTTTTAGGGATTGGCGTTTTTCTGCGGTGGTTGATTGCATGTTATGTCCTTTCAATTGGGCGAGGTTTGTATCTGTAGCGCGGGCGACCGCCGGTCGCCCCTTGTATAATCAATTTAGCGTGTCTCTATGAAAACCGTTCATACGAAAAGGACGGGGACAGGCCGGGCGCCCCTCGGTCGGTGCGGGTCGTCGCGTCCTTGCTCCCCAAAAGCTCGAACAGTTGCCAGGGTTATCCAAGCCCGCATCTTTGGCAAGGCCGAGCTAGCTTGGAGCAGATCAAAAGCATCAAGGAGGATTGTCTGTTGGAAGCTCCCCTTATCTTCGTCGGTATTGACGTAAGCAAAGCTCAACTCGATGTCGCTATACGCCCCAGCGCACAGAGTCTGTCGGTGACTAACGATAGAGCTGGGATCAAGAGCTTGATCAAACACCTGAAAAAGCTTCGGCCACAGCTGGTCGTTTTGGAAGCCACCGGCGGGCTGGAACGTCAGGTGCTGAGCGCTCTGATTGCGGGCGAGATCCCAGTGGTCATGGCTAACCCTCGCCATATCCGAGACTTTGCCAAATCCATCGGTCAGTTGGCTAAAACCGATCGCATCGATGCCTCGGTCATCGCTCACTACGCCGAAGCTGTCCGTCCCAAGCCGCGCCCTCTGCCCGACGAAGCTAGCTTGGAACTGAGGGCGCTGAGCGCACGCAGACGACAAGTCCTCGACATGATCGTCGCTGAGAAAAATCGATTGGCCACAGCCTCTAAAGTGGTCAAAAAACGTATCACTGCACATATCGCCTATCTCGAACAGGAACTTAACGACGCGGACCAAGATCTCGATCGTTTCATCGAGAAAAATGCTGCCTGGAAAGAGAACCAACAAATTCTGTGTTCTACGCCGAGCATCGGGCCCGTGAGCAGCCGTACACTGCTCGTTGAACTCCCAGAGCTTGGCGCTCTGGACCGCAAAAAAATCTCGGCTCTTGTCGGCGTGGCTCCCTTCCCCCGTGATAGCGGTACCCTCAAAGGCCGTCGCACGATCTGGGGTGGCAGAGCCTCGGTACGTAGCGCGTTGTTCATGGCGACAGTGGTGGCCACTCGTTTTAATCCGGTCATCCGTGACTTCTACAAGCGGCTCAAAGCTAAAGGGAAACCCTCCAAAGTTTGTTTAGTCGCTTGCATGCACAAGCTACTGACGATTCTTAACGCAATGATCAAAAACAAAATTCGTTGGTCTGAAAATTTACTCACCAGACCACTTGACATGAAACACAGTTGCTACATAAGCGGCCTCCGATTACGCTTGGCGCGTTCCTGCACGGGTGAATTCATCCCTTCGGCCGACTGTGGCTTTTAGCATTTCGGGAGGAATATTCTTTGCGCCACCGAGCACTTCGGCGAAAATCGCCATCTGGGCGGCTTCTTCAACGATTAGATTCGCGCGCGCTGCCGCAGCAGGATCGGCGCCGAATGCCAACACGCCGTGATTTTCCAAGAGGACGGCTTTGGTGTTTTTCGCCTTGCTCAATGCTTCGGCAATATTAGTCACGGATTCCGCGGAGCCGCGCGGTCCGTATTTGGCCAGTGGAATGCCATCGGTCATGTCTTGCCGCACCAGGGCTTCGTAAGAGCAGCCCAACGAACGGCTCGCCAAAGCGAAGCTCGTCGCATAAGTGGAATGGGTATGTACCACCGCGCCGGTTTCCGGCCGCTCTTTGTAGACAATGGCATGCATGTGCACGATTTCGGCGTTGGTCGGATTGATTTCGCCTTCAATCAGCTTGCCGTCAAGGTCAAGCAGCGCGAGATTTTCCGCCTTTAAATTATCGAACGAGCTGGTGGCCGTCAGCAAAATCGTATCCGTCCCGGGGACGCGCACGCTAAAATTACCATGATGACTCATGGAGACCGCGCCGATCCGGACGAGAAAACTTGCGCTCTCGATGACGGCGTGGCGAAGCGCCGCATGATTCAGTCCCATCATTCCTCCTTCAATGTTGGCTAAGGCTGCTTAGCACGGCTGCTAAAATACTCCCACGCGCGGTTGGAAACCTCTTCAGCAGAAACCTGAGGATGAATCACGGCCAGCTCGTCCGCCGTAAAGTAGCGCGGTTTGCCGGCAGACATCGCGCGGAGCTGATAATTTGCCGCTTCTTCCATCCATAAAGTGAGCACACAAACCCGCCGCACGTCTTTGCCAGTGACGTTCACGCCGTGGCCGCGCAGCAGCATCGCTTCGTGTTGACCTAAAGTCGCCGCGACTTGATCGCCGAGCTCGCGGGTTCGAATCAACGTAATCGGGTCAAAAATCTGCACATCGTTCTTGAATACCGCGCCGGATACATGCAGCGGCCGGATGTTTTCGCCGAGCGAGCTCAGCACGACACAGCTCGGTGGATGAACATGGCAGACCGACTGCACATCGGGGCGCGCTCTGTAAATTCTGGCGTGAATCCAAAATTCGGTATTCGGGCGATCAGCGCCGGCGAGTTGATTACCTTCGACGTCGAGCTCGAGCAGATTGTCGAGGCGCACGAGTGCCGGGCTCATCCGTGGTGGAAAAATAAACCTGTCGGTCGCGGGTATACGCGCGCTTACGTGTCCGAACGCCGCCGCGATGCCTTGTTGGTGCAAAACGTGGCTGGCGGTGACGATGTCTTGCTTGATTTGGTCTATGTCCACTGGTTGTTATTTCCATACTTTAGCCCCGCGCAAATGTCCAACTCCGCAAAGCAATGTGAACGAATTGACCATATTGACTACGGAGCGTATTTCTCGATAGCTTTCGATGAGACGGCCGCGAAAAACCGAAGAGCTTCGAAGAATCCCTGAGGAGCAAGCGATCTGTGATCTCGAAGGCAAGATATTCGGCGATGGATATCCCTTGTGACCGTGGATAGTTTTTCAGAATGAAAGATCTGATCGCGTCTTTGATCATATTCTGTGCTTGCGCATGGGGCACGAACATTTGCGCAGCCCAACCGAAGCCGAGCTGGCAATCGGAATGGGAGAAAACCGTCCGGGCCGCCAAGAAAGAGGCAAAGCTTTCGCTCTATCTTTACGGGGGCGAAGGCGAACTCAGCGCAGTCGCCCAACTCTTTGAGAAAAAATATCCCGAGATACACGTCACAACGGTAACCGGCCGTGGCAGCCAGCTTGCGCCGAGGATCATGGCCGAGCGCCGGGCGGGAAACTTTCTCGTCGATGTTTACATCGGTGGTTCGACCACGCCGTATGAAGTGCTTTATCGGGCGAAAATATTGGACCCGTTTCGCGATGTACTGATTCTCCCCGAGATATTAGACGAGTCCAAATGGTGGCAGGGCCGGCACCACTACATGGACCCGGAAAACAAATACATATTCATCTTTCTCGGCAACGTTAGCCAGTATCTTTCGTACCACACAAAATCGGTCGACAGCGGCCAATTGCATTCTTACTGGGAACTTCTGCGGCCGAACTGGAAAGGAAAAATTCTGTCGCGCGATCCGAAGATTTCCGGGAGCCAGCGGATTGGTTTGAGAATGTTCTATTACACGCCTGAGCTCGGAGCCGAGTTTATTCGCCGGCTTTATGGCGAGATGGATGTCACTTTGAGCCAGGACATACGCCAGGCGACGGACTGGCTGGCCAGCGGAAAGTTCGCGATCTGCTTTTTCTGTTCCGAAATTCTAAAGGCGAAGAATCAGGGTCTAGCCGTGGACGAATTGCCCACCGCCCGGTGGAAAGAAAGTCGCGCGATCTCATCGGGCAATATGGGCTCGGTGGCTTTGCCAAGCCAGCCGCCGAATCCGAATGCCGCGCGTTTGTTCGTCAACTGGCTCCTTTCGCGCGAAGGGCAAACAGCCTTTCAACGCGCTGCCAATACGTCCACCAATTCGGAAGAGTCAATGAGGGTCGATATTTCCAAGGAGATGGTTCGTGCCGATATCCGACGCATCGATGGCGTGAAGTATCTGTTGGCTGAGAGACCGGAGTTCATGAACATGGTACCCATCTACGATCTTGTGAGTAAGGCTCTAGCGCAAGGCAAGGACGGTAAATGAGGGGAGCAGGTTGCTCACCACAGTGGTTGATGACGTCGGCGGTACTGTACACAGGAAGGAGCTTGCATGCGCCGCGGCTTTAAGATTTTCGATTCAGACACGCACCTCAATCCCATGGTCGAAACGTTGGAGCCCTACTTCGATCCCGCCATGCGCCAGCGGATGCCTGCCTGCCACCCGTCTGTTCCATGCGTTGACACCTCTTTGAAAATCGTATTTGCACTGATCGCTGCAGAAGCGCCGCTGAGTCCTTCGCCACCGGCCATGGTTCAACGGTTCGATCTCGGCATTGCAGAACGGGTTTAGCAAGCGCTGAAAATGGTCACTGCTAGTCGTAACGACTAAATTAGCGACGTGCTCTGTATGGCCCATTAGCTCAAATACGCCTTGCCGTTCACTGCAACAGTTTGGCAGAGTCAGAGAAAAACAGAAAAGTCACCATCGCCGAAAAAGAGAACGCACGAAGCATTCTCATTTTCGGTGATACGCAGCGGTTCGTGTAATATTTTTCAGCTTGGACGAAAAGAGGTGAGGACTATAATCCAAAAAGCTTGAGCGAGAAGATATGCAAACAGTGCCTTACGAGAAAAGATGAGTTTTTTCATTTGGCTCCTTACGATGCAGTTGCTCAGGTCTAAGACCGCCCGATCCTAATCGGCATCGGTTATAATGAAAGCCGCAAGAGCAACGATTCCAAAAACGAAGAACCCAGCGAATAGGGCAACGGCGCAAATTAACATCGTGCTCATCGGGACCTCCACTACCACGGCAGAGCATTGCGTATGCCGTATTGTGCACGGAGCTTTGGAGCAGTTGGTTCAGCGCGGGGGAGTTAACGCTAGGTTGTGGACAAGGTGATGGTGCCCTGCGGAATATTGCGGGCTGATTAAACCAGGTTGAAATGTCGGATGCTTCGGCTTTTTTGGGATAGAAATTTTGCCGAGCAAAAATTGGTATCCTTTCATCTAAGGCTCGGCGGCCACGACGAATCACCGAACTTGCCAAGCTACTCAGTGCTCATCCAGCAAATGGCTCCTGGAAATAACTTCGCCGATGATTTGTATACGTCTACGGTCACGCACCTTGAGCGGTGCCAACTCGAGCGCAAGCTCGTCCAGCGGCAGAGTTAGCGTTCTGTTCGTTTCCGACTTGAGCCAGTTTCTGAGCTGTGTCAGGGCCGAGAGCTCATCGAGCAGAGGTCTGCGCTTCGGGTCATCTCGGTTCAGCGGTCCGATTTCCCTTGCTATCTCGTCCATAGCATTGCTTATTACCTCGAGTGTGGCGGCTACGGAGTTCATATCGGACATGCCTCTCCACTTGCAGGTCAATTTCAAACGCTGTCCAACACCGGATCGCTTTGTGTTGAATTTACGGGCCCCGCTGAAGCCGAGCCTCACCGAGAGGCTGCTATTAGTTTGGCGACTTCGCTTCTGAAAATACGCCACTGACTGCCCACCTTGAGAGCCGGCAATTTTTCGTGGTGAATCATGTATAAAACTCTGGGGGTCGGCACATTCAGCAATTTAGCGGCCTCGCTTGGGGTCAGCAGCGTCGGATCAGGTCGAATCGGTTTTGTAGCCACCTCGCCCCTTCAAAAGCTTAGAAACGCGGAATCTAAGGCGTAGAGCAGACTTATAGCGAACCTGGCTGAATAAAAGAAAAATAGAAAAGTAACCATCGCTAAAAAGATTTTGAAGAACCGTCCTGGTGATCCGTACCTACCGATTGAAAATCGTCGTGAGAATATACTCAAACCAATCAGACCAATTCCGGACAGCAGCCAAACTGTCGGCGTAGGTACGCCAAATAAAATATTTCCCATACGCGAAAAATGGCACCGGGGAGAAAAGGACTGGTTAAAGGTGTTGTAACGACGATGCGGAATACTTCACCCCGGCTGGTAATCGCATTGAGCACGTGATGTGCCGCTATTCTTGAGAGAGCTTTAGAGAAACTTTTTCAATCCGGGGGAGTAGACGCGAGGGCGATTTGACCTGAAAAATACTCAGAACGGATGAATAAGGTAAAAATCGACACCTGATAAGACCCCTTGTCATTGTCTGATACAAGCAGATTCGAATCGGGCGCGGATCCAGGGAGGAGACGTATGAATGAACAATACCGCGGCTTCAATCTTTACGGCGGCTCCGAGCCAATCAGGGAACGCTGCTCGGCCGGGGTTACTCAATGGAAACCAACGGGATGCATCGCTCACAAGCACCGCAATGGAGTGATAACAGAACTCACTCAGTTTCAGTTTCCCATGACCTTCGATGATGATGCGGTCGCCAAATGCTTTGGACTGGAGACTGCCAGGCTTCTGCTGGACGCGAGCTTCCGCGATTTTCAGATAGCCCGCTATGAAAGCGAGAAGCGGCTGATTAAGCAAAGGCGGGGCGGGCCGAGCACCGTAAATTTCAAGTGAAAAACTGCAGGACAACCCACAGAATCAGCGCGACCATACCCATTACAAATGCCGAAATTAAGTGACGACGATCCTCTGCGTTCATTGGACAAAACTTAATGCCTGACGCAAAGGAGACATAAATAGGGTTCGGATAAACCGCCAACCAGATCGCAAATGGTTCGAATGGCAAACCAAAATGTCTTCTTACTAGTTTGTTTAGTCGCTCGCAAAATTCCCGACCGTCGAGGCCGAGATTGTTTCGATAAATTCAGTCTCCCGCTTTACGAACACGCGATATGCATTTGACAGCCGATCATAAGGATTTATTGATCTTACGTGGAGAATCGGCTGCTTAAACTCAACCACGATCTGACCATTGTTTGAACCGTCTTCAAGAACGGATTTACCGGCTGATTTATCGAAACCGCTAACGCGAGAATCACCCACATTTTCAGCTGAATTTAGTGCCGGATCTGGAGCTAAAAAGAAATAATCGTTGACAAAAGGAGTGTTAAAAAATCGTTTGACGTGCAACGTGCTCACTGTCTGATGGTCAGTGAATGTCACCGTGATCAACGCTCGCGTATTGGTATGTACAGTCGTAACAGTAATCGGAAAAAGTCCACTCCATCCGTTACGCGGTGATTGCGATACCCCAAACGCACTATCTGACAGGTTATAACCCCAGGTGAATTTTTCAGTGGTGTGTTCTTTCCCAAAAAGAGATTCAATCTCTTCTTTGGTCGTTAGCCCCAGCTTAATCTTAGAGACCTTCTGTTGCACATCCTCTTCCGATACAGACCGAACGGCGGTGCATCCGTTTGCGACCAGTAGAGCGATTACCAAACAGTAATGAAATCGAAATACGGAGTGAATTATCGGTCGGCAGCAGCCGAGAATAGTACGCACGGTGCCCCGTCAACGAGCACGTATTATGCCGGTGAGCCCTATGAGCGGTTTGAGGCTATGGATTCAATTTCGGAGAGCTATTTCGGACGACATTTCTGCCCGGCGCTTCTGTGGTGAGTAGAGTAAGGCTCTAACGTCGCTTTCTTTCTTTGCTCACACTTTAAGCCTTACGGCGTTTCCGTGCTTTTTCTCGCATGCTCCCGGGACTATTCGAATCTCCAGTCGGCGACACATATCCTATCCGGGGAATTTTCCCCGGCTGCTGCGCCTCGGCACGCGGGCAGGACAAGATCAAAGCGTAGACAATAAACGGCAAGAATTTTCGACTAGCTGTCATAGCCAATTATCGAATAACCCTATCCGCCCGCGCCAGCACAGCGGGTGGAATTGTTAGGCCGATTTGTTTGGCGGTTTTGAGATTGATCACTAGCTCGAATTTTGTTGGTTGCTCCACAGGCAGATCGGCGGGCTTCGCGCCTTTGAGAATCTTGTCGACGTAAATAGCGGCGCGCCTAAACAAGTCACTCTGAGAAGCACCATAGGACATTAGCCCACCCGCCTCGACGTATTCTTTTGAAACAAATACGGACGTTAGCTGAGCCTCAATCGCTTCGTTTGCGATCTCTTTTCGGTAGGATGCGTTGATTGGGTTTGGGAGGACAAGCAGACCATCAGCGTGCTGGTTACTTATTTTCGAAAAGGCGTTGGGCAGGTCGCCAGGATTTCGCAGTGGCAGCATAAACAGTTGGAAATTTAACTTGTGGGCCGTCTCGTCCAGTTCCGCCATAAGCTGGGGATGAAAAGGAAGATCAGGATTGGCCAGTACAGCCACGCGGGTGAGCTTTGGGACCGTTTCTTTGAGCAATTCCAACCGCTTCAGCGTTAGCTCGGCAAAAGCGTTGTCAGCCCGGTGATATTTCCTCCCGGGCGCGCGAGGCTTTGGACAAAGCCGCTTCCTACAGGATCACCTGCTACCGCAAAAACGACAGGGATTGTATTGGTAACTCGCTTCGCAGCTTCGACGCCAGTCGTATCGGGGGCAAAAATTAGATCAACTTTGAGTGCGGCCAGTTCTGTTGCGAGCTCTTGAATGCGGCGGGCCGTTCCGCGTGCCCACTGGTATTCTATCCGCACATTGTAGCCTTCTTTATAACCGAGATCGGCTAGCCCGTGGACAAACGTCTCAACAAGCGCATCCGGAGGTGATCCTGGTCTTAGAACGCCGATAACCGAGATTTTCTTCCCTTGTTGCGCTTGAACGTCTGGGCTATTAGCAACAAGCGCGGCGATGACAGCTAACGTAGAAATGCTCTTGGCCACTACTATGAGACGCCTATCGACCTTCACCTGATTACCCGATCCGCCCGCGCCAACACGTTCGGTGGAATCGTGAGCCTAATCTGATTGGCGGTTTTCAGGTTGATAACCAACTCGAATTTAGTTGGCTGTTCGAGGGGTAAATCCGCAGGCTTTGCGCCCTTCAGTATCTTATCGACGTATATCGCGGCGCGTCGGAATAAGTCCGACACGTTCGCCGCGTACGATACGAGACCGCCGGCATTGGCATATTCGCTATTTGGATATATCGCGGGAAGTTTTTTCCCAGCGGCAAATTGGACAATGCCAGTTCGTCGATTGACGAGCATTGGACTAGGTAGGACTACAAGGGCATCAACGTGCTTCGGGGTTTTCTCTAACAGAGCCTTATCCACAGCATCTGAATCACCGAGTTCAATCAGTTGGAGATTAATTCCAAGCGCACGGGCCACCCCGTTGGTTTCTTTGAGGCTATCGACCCCGCCCTCGCGATTTTTAAGTACCGCGACAGTAGTGGTATGTGGGACTACTTCTTTGAGGATCTCCAGTCGTTTCCCGCTCAATGCCTCTGGAAGACTCGTTAGTCCTGTGACATTTCCGCCCGGATGCGCGAGGCTTGCAATCAGCCCAGCCCGAACCGGGTCACCGCCAGCCGCCATGACAATAGGAATAGCCGTGGATGCATTTTTTGCGGCGAGAACCCCTGCTGGGGTAGCGGTTACGATTATGTTCACTCCGAGATGTACCAGCTCAGCTACGAGCTTCGGATAACGTTCGTTCTTTCCATCCGCACCCCGATACTCGACGATGACGTTCTTTCCATCGACGTATCCGAGTTCACGAAGTCCCAATAGGAATGCGTCAAAACGAAAATCGTACTGGGGGGAGTCCCCTGGCGAGACGAATCCCACTCGCGGGATCTTTTTTGGTTGCTGGGCTATGGCGAGTGGGGTGTGAACGAGGAGAGTTGCCGTGAGCAGCCAAAGGAAATGCTTTGGATTCATGGCCGCACG
>Ga0070670_100001654_pt1 | contig 18060 bp, 14 predicted proteins | sample KBSS63metaG_FD_64665 | JGI IMG/M metagenome (GOLD analysis project Ga0070670, IMG submission 64665) | Switchgrass rhizosphere microbial communities from Kellogg Biological Station, Michigan, USA - KBS S6-3 metaG | ecosystem: Host-associated > Plants > Roots > Rhizosphere > Soil ... | reverse complement strand
CGACAGCCTCACCTACCAGCCTTGGCCTAAGGAGCTGATGCAGTCGGCTTATTATGTCGAAGGCTCGGCGGACGGGGATCCGAAGGCATTGCTGGGCACTGTGGTCCGCAACCCGATCACCGCTGGCCAGCCGGTTACCCGCGGCTCGCTCGTCGGCCCGAAGGATCGCGGCTTCCTCGCCGCGGCGCTCGGTCCGGGCATGCGCGCCATCACGGTGCCGGTGAATGCATCGACCGGCGTGGCCGGCTTCGTCTTTCCGGGCGATCGCATCGACCTCGTGCTCACCCAGCAGGTCCAGGGCGGCGGCGACGGCCCGGCGCTCAAGGTGTCGGAGACAATCGTCCGCAATGTTCGTGTGCTCGCGACCGACCAGCGCGTCACGCAGACTGACGACGAGGGTAAGACGGAGGTGAAGATTGCCACCAATGTCACGCTCGAGGTCACTCCGCGTATCGCCGAGAAGGTGGCGGTCTCGCAGAGCATGGGTACCTTGTCCCTCTCCCTGCGCTCGATCGCTGATAATACGGCCGAGCTGGAGCGGGCCATTGCGTCCGGCGACGTCAAGGTCCCGGTCAATGCGAACCCGGCCCAGGAGCGTCAACTTCTGCTCGCGGTCGCCAACCGTCCGATGGACACCAATACGACCTTTACGACTGGCGGAGACGTGTCTCGCTTTCAGCGTCGTTCGGTTCCGGCCCGCGCTCCTTCGAGTGGCGGATCGTCCGACCCGCTCACGGCCTTCGCCAACGCCCTGACGGGCAAGAGTGCGCCGAGCGCATCGCAAGCAGGACCGGTTACTGGCCCGGTCGTGCGTGTCGCGCGCGGTAATGATGTCACCGTCGTTCCGGTGGGAGCTCACTAAAATGAAAACTCGCACGATCAACCGCCGGGCGCGTCTCGGCACTGCGGTTGCGGCGGTGGCCCTCGGCCTCACCGCGATCGCCGGAGCCCCGGCCCAGGCACAGCCGAAGGCCTATTCGTCCGGCTCTTATCGCCCGACTACGCAGGTGAACCTGTCCGTCGGCGAGGGTCAGATGATGAACCTGCCGCGCGCTGTCGCCAGCGTCTGGACCTCAAATCCGAAGATCGCTGACGTCTACGTCAACGGTTCGCGTCAGATCAACGTGTTCGGCAAGGACGCGGGCGAAGCCACGGTCATCGCGACTGCGGCGGACGGATCGGTCGTCTACGGAGCCAAGGTTCGCGTCAATACGAACATCAGCTCGGTCAACGACATCCTTCGCGAAGCCATGCCGGATTCGAACATCCGCGTGACGACCGTCGGTCAGGTTGCGGTGCTTAACGGCACTGTCGCTTCTCCCGAGGACGCCACGCAGGCCGAGCTTCTCGTCAAGGCGATGCTCAATGCGGGCATCAAGGAAGGCGATCCGCTCAATATCCTGCCGGTGAACCGCCTCAAGACGGCGACTCCGCTGCAGGTGAACCTCAAGGTGAAGATCGCCGAGGTGAACCGCTCGCTGCTCAAGCAGATCGGCGTCAACCTGCTCACGCAGACCGCCGGCGGCTTCCAGATCGGCATCGCGCAGGGCGAAGGCATCCACCTGCCACCGGTTACCTGCACGACCGATTGCGCCGGCCCGAAAGTTATCCGCAATCCGCTCGGCTCGACGATCTCGGGCGTCGGCAAGCTCTTCGGCATGGACATCATGTCGTCGATCGATCTTGCTGAAGTCGACGGTTTCGTGACCACGCTCGCAGAGCCGAACCTGACCGCCTTGTCGGGTGAAACCGCCAGCTTCCTGGCCGGCGGCGAATTCCCGATCCCGGTTTCGCAGGAACTCGGGGTGATCACGGTCGAGTACAAGCAATATGGCGTAGGCCTGGCCTTCACGCCGATCGTGTTGAGCGACGGCCGCATCTCGATGCGTGTCCGCCCGGAGGTCAGCGAGCTGTCGAGCGAAGGTTCGATCAAGCTCAACAACTTCGACGTTCCAGCGCTGGTTACGCGCCGTGCGGAAACAACGGTCGAACTCGGCTCTGGCCAGAGCTTCATGATCGCCGGCCTCCTGCGCAACACGACCACCAACAACGTCGACAAGGCGCCCTTCCTGGGTGACCTGCCGATCCTGGGTGCGCTGTTCCGCTCAACGAGCTTCAAGCGTCAGGAGACGGAGCTGGTGATCATCGTCACGCCATACCTTGTGCGGCCGGTTTCGGGTCAGCTCGCCACGCCAGTCGACGGCTATCGTGCACCCGACGATGCCCAGCGCGTCTTCATGGGCCAAAGCTTCAAGGGCGTCAGCTCGCCGAGCGTGCCGCTTCCGCCGCCGGCTAACCAGTATCCAGCGCCTGCGGTTAGCGCGCCTGTCACGGGCACGGCCGCGTCTCAGACGGTCACCGCCCCCGCCGCGACAGCGGCGGCTGCCCCAGGGTTCAAGCTGTGACCCGCGGTCTCTTCAGGAAGGAAGCCACGATGCGTTCCAAGCTCATTGTCATCGCCCTGGGATCCGTCCTTGCGGGCTGCGGTGCGGGACTTCCGGACCGTCCACGGGCGGGCCTGAACCCGGTCAACGTGCCAGTCCTTTCGACCACGGACTTCGTGTTCGATGCGGCCGCCCCCGGAGGATCTTTGGCCGGTGGTGAGGCTCAGCGCCTCGACGGTTGGCTTCAGGGCCTCGGTCTCGGCTATGGCGATGCTGTCTACGTCGACGGCGGCTATGCCGACAGCGCCCGGGCTCAGGTTGCTCAGGTCGTCGGCCGCTATGGCGTGATGGTTCAGCCGGGGGCCCCGGTGACCGCCGGTGCCGCGTCTCCCGGAAGCGTCCGGGTGGTCGTGAGCCGCCGGACAGCTGGTGTACCCGGCTGCCCGAACTGGACCGGGGTATCCAGCCCGAACTTCGAGAACGAGACGTTGTCCAACTTCGGTTGCGGCGTGAATAGCAATCTCGCCGCAATGGTCGCCAATCCGACCGACCTGGTTCACGGACGCGCCGGAGACGCCGCCGTCGATGCTTCGACGGGTGCGAAAGCGATCATCATGTATCGCAACTGGCCGCTCACGGCGATCCAGGAAGGTCAGCAGCGTCGTCCTCTCAAGGAAGACGAAATCAAGACTAAGGGGATCAAGTGATGAACGCACCGTTCCAGGCTCGCGCCGGGCTGCGCGATCCCTTCACCGCCTTCGTTTGCGACGACGCAACGGCCGACATGCTGCGGCCGGTGGCGGTCGAGCATGGCTGGTCGCCGGAGAAGGTCAACAAGGGCGGATTGCGAAATGCCGTCCAGTCCCTGTCGGTCTCGGCAAGCCCGAACATCCTGTTCGTGGACCTGTCGGAATCCGCCGATCCGTTGAACGATATCAACGGGCTTGCGGAAGTCTGCGAGCCGGGGACGATCGTGATCGCTTCTGGGACCGTCAACGACGTGCGCCTCTATCGCGACCTCGTTGCAAGCGGTATTCACGATTACCTGCTCAAGCCGTTCACAATCGACCAGCTGCGCGACACTTTCGCGCATGCGCAGATGATCTTGTCCGGGCCGCGCGGCGAAGCCCAGGCGGACAAGCCGCATGTCATGGCGGCGGTCATCGGTGTTCGCGGCGGCGTCGGTGCCTCGACCATGGCGACATCCCTCGCCTGGCTACTGGGCGAGAAGGCGCACCGTTCGACGGCGCTGCTCGACCTTGACGTTCACTTCGGCACTGGCGCGTTGGCGCTGGATCTGGAGCCCGGCCGCGGTCTGACGGACGCGATTGAAAACCCTAGCCGTATCGACGGCTTGTTCATTGAGCGCGCCATGGTGCGTGCCAACGAGCGACTGTCAGTGCTTTCGGCCGAGGCCCCGATCCATCAGCCGCTGGTGACCGACGGGACCGCTTTCTTCCAGCTTCAGGAAGAAATGCGGAACGCCTTCGAGTCCACCGTTCTGGACCTCCCGCGGCACATGCTGATCCAGTACCCGCACCTCGTTCACGATGCGCATGTCGCGATCGTGATCGCCGAGCTGACGCTGGCTGCGACGCGCGACACGATCCGGGTTCTCGCCTGGCTCAAGTCCAACGCGCCGCAAACCAAGGTGATCGTGGTCGCCAACGGCGTCCCGTCCGGCGGAGCTCTGGAGATCAGCCGCAAGGACTTCGAGCAGTCGATCGAGCGGCAAGTCGACATTGTCTTCCCGTACGATGCGAAGCTCGCAGCCCAGGCTGCCAAGCTCGGCAAGCCGATGGCAGAAGTCGCCGGGGGCAAGATGGCGGCGCCGTTCAATACCTTGTCGAGCATGGTCCTGAGCCATGCGAGCGAGGAAGGCGCCGGCGGCGAAAGCGGCGCGGCGGCGAGCGCGAAATCGCTGGTCGATAACCTGAAGTCGATGCTGTCGAAGCCCAAGGCTCAGGCGGCGTAAAGACGATCCCCTGCCCGGCATCCACGTCGGGCAGCGAGAGTGAGAGGCGAGGCACGCATGATTCTGTGGCTCATCATTGCCGGCGGTGTCGCAGCGCTCGCGCTGGCGTTGTTCGCGGTACGCGGACCGTCCGCGTCGAAGGCGATCAAGCGCCGCATCGAAATGGTCAAGGAACGGCACGGCGACGTCATCACCGGAAATGCGCAGGCGCAGATCCGCAAGTTGATGGCGGAACGTGCCAGCCGCATCGAAGGCTATGCCTCTACCCTGATCCCGAAGCCGGCCTTGCTGCGCAAGCGCCTGGAGATGACGGGCAAGAACATCACGCTCGGCAAATATTCAATGGTCTGCCTTGGCGTGATCGCATTCGTGGCCGCGGCCCTATTCTTCCGCGGGGCACCTATCCTGCTTTCGACGCTGCTCGGCCTGTTCGTCGGTATCGGCGGACCGCATTTCATCGTGGGCAAGCTGATCAAGCGCCGCCTCAACAAGTTCAATTCGAACTTCCCCGATGCGATCGAACTGATGGTGCGCGGCCTGCGCTCGGGTCTTCCGATCACTGAAACGCTGGGCATTGTCGCCGGTGAAATCGGTGGTCCAGTCGGCGTCGAGTTCCGGATGGTGTCCGACAAAATGAAGATCGGACGTACGATGGAAGCCGCGCTGCAGGACACTGCGGACCGTATCGGCACGCCCGAGTTCCAGTTCTTCGTAATCACGCTGGCGATTCAGCGCGAGACCGGCGGTAATTTGGCCGAGACTTTGTCGAACCTCGCCGACGTGCTTCGCAAGCGCGCGCAGATGAAGTTGAAGATCCGCGCAATGAGCTCGGAATCCAAGGCTTCGGCCTACATCGTCGGGTCGCTGCCGTTCGTGGTGTTCACGCTCGTTTGGTTCATCAATCCTGGGTACATGAGCGGCTTCTTCGTCGATCAGCGCCTGATGGTCGCCGGTATCGGCGGCCTCATCTGGATGAGCATCGGCGCATTCATCATGGCCAAGATGGTCAACTTCGAGATTTAAGGGGGAAGACGTGCAAGTAACGCCTCCAGCGGGCCCATCCCTCCTCGGTTTCGACGTGATCTGGATCGCGACGGTCTTGAGCGCCGTCGCAACCTTCGCGGTGCTTCTCGCAATCTATGCGGCGACTACCGTGCGCGACCCCATGGCGCGCCGCGTCAAGGCGCTCAACGAACGGCGCGAGCAGCTCAAGGCAGGCATCGTCGCCTCGACCAACAAGCGCAAGAAACTGACCAACAAGAACCAGGCTGCGGACAACGTCCGTCAGCTCCTGATGCAGTTCAAGATGCTTCAGGACGATCAGTTGAAGAAGACCCAGACGAAGCTGATGCAGGCCGGTATCCGTACCAAGGACCTCGCCTTCTTCATCATCTTCGCGCGCTTCGTGCTGCCGGTCGTGCTCGGCATCACTGCGGTGCTGCTCCTCTATGTCTTTGATTTCTTCCCGGAATGGTCCGCGCTGCGCCGCTACATGACCCTCGCGGGCACGGTTGTCGGTGCGTACAAGGCACCGGATCTCTGGCTGAAGAACAAGATCACGAAACGCAGCCATGCCATCCGCAAGGGCCTGCCGGACGCACTCGACCTGCTGGTCATTTGCGCCGAGGCCGGCCTTACGGTCGATGCCGCTTTCAATCGCGTCGCCAAGGAATTGGGCAAGGCCTATCCCGAGCTCGGCGACGAGTTCGGCCTGACCGCGATCGAGCTGGGCTTCCTCAACGAGCGTCGCCAGGCGTTCGAGAACCTCGCGACACGCGTGGATTTGGAAGCCGTGCGCGGCGTCGTCACCACCATGATCCAGACTGAGAAGTACGGTACGCCGCTCGCCTCGGCGCTGCGCGTGCTGTCGGCCGAGTTCCGCCATCAGCGAATGATGCGCGCGGAGGAGAAGGCGGCCCGCCTTCCAGCGATCATGACCGTGCCGCTGATCCTTTTCATTCTGCCGACGCTTTTCGTGGTCATCCTGGGCCCGGCGTCCTGCTCGATCCACGACAGCTTCCTCAACGGCTGATCGTTTCGCTTGACCGGCGGTGGAACGCGGCCCGCGCCCCGTGCGTAGTGGCCGCAAATCCACTTTTGTTGGGGATGCGAAATGGGCTTCACGGCAGATCCGAACCAGCTGGTAATTGCCGGCCTTGTTTTCCTGCTCGGCATGCTGATCGGGATCTTCCTGACGGCCGGCGGGCGCCGCAAATGGAAGACACGCTACGATTCTGAGCTTCAGCGTCGCCGCGACCTTGAGAAAGCGCACGAGGAGCGCGAGAAGCATTGGGCCAACCAGGAAAAGGATTGGCGGGAGCGCGACAGTCTCCGGGCCGCCGCGATCAAGGATCCGCGCGAACCCGGCGACGGCGAGACCCGCTCGCTTTAGCCCTCGATTTTCGAGAAATCGGCGACCTTATTCACGGCGTCGCGGAAGCGCGTCAGCAGGTTGAGCCGGCGTTCCCGCTTGGCCTTGTCCGGGTCGTTCACGGTCACATGGTCGAAGAAATCGTCGATTGGCTTCCTCAAGGATGCCAGAGCAGCCATTGCGCTCGTGAAATCCTCCGCTTCGATCGCTGCTGAGGCATTGGGCTGGGCTGTGTGGAGCGCCGCAACAAGCGCCTGTTCCTGCGCTTCCAAGTCCGAGCCGGCAGCGACCTTCGTCGCCTCCCACTTCTCTTTCTTCAGAATGTTCGCCGCGCGTTTGTAAGGGGTGAGCAGGTCCGCTCCATCCTTAGTCTCGACGAACTCCTGCAGCGCTTTCACGCGAGCGAGTAGGCGGATGAGATCATCCTCGCTCCCAAGCGAAAAGACGGCGTCGATCAGGTCGTGCCTGACCCCTGCCTCGCGCTGCTGTACCTTCAGGCGGTCGGCAAAAAAATCGAGTATCTCCGGCGCGGTACGGTCAAGCCTGTGAGCAGCATCGCTGTCCTTCAACTGCCCGGCCACGTTGGCTAGACCGCCTCTCACTGCCTGGGTCAGCGAAAGCCTCAAGCCGTTCCTGACGATGATTTCAATCGACGCAATTGCGGCGCGACGAAGCGCGAAGGGATCCTTAGATCCAGTTGGCTTTTGATCGATCGCGAAGAATGCGCAAATTGTGTCGAGCTTGTCCGCGAGCGCTACGGCGACCGAGGTGGGCTCCGATGGCATTCCATAATGATCGCGTATGGCGTCGGCGACGACATTTGGCTCGCCCTGAGCGCGTCCGAAGTAGCCGCCGATCACGCCCTGCAGCTCAGGGAATTCGCCGACCATGCCAGTGACGAGGTCGGCCTTCGCGAGCCGCGCCGCGCGCTCGACCTGATCGGGCTTTGCGCCCTTGACGACGCCCTCCTCGACTAACCAACGCGCGAGTTTGGCCACACGCTCGACTTTGTCGGCGACCGTGCCAAGCCTCTCGTGGAACACGATGCCGCTAAGCTTCTGCGCCTGCTCCTCGAGCGGGATCTTCAAATCCTGCTCCCAGAAGAAGCGAGCGTCAGCCAGGCGTGCGGCGAGGACTCGCCGGTTGCCGTCGACGATCGCTGCCCCGCCGTCATTCGCGTCGATATTGGCGACGCAGACGAATGCGGGAGCGAGCATGCCCGCTTCGTCAGTGCAGGCGAAATACTTCTGGTTCGTCCGCATGGTGAGGACGATCACTTCGCGCGGCACGTCGAGATAATCGGCGTCGAAGCGGCCGAGCAGCGGGACCGGCCATTCGGTCAGGCCCGCATTTTCGACCACGAGGCCTTCGTCTGGAAGCAAGTTCAGACCCGCTTCCTGCGCTGCCGCCACGGCGCCTTCGCGGACGATCTTCTCGCGCTCGCTCTGGTCGACGATCACATGGCAGGCACGAAGCTTCTCGATATAGTCGGAGGCGCCGCCGATGGTGATCGGCCCTGGATGATGAAAGCGATGGCCGACGGTCGTCGCTCCGCTCTGAAGTCCGTCGATTTCTACGGGGACGATTTCGTCACCGAGGATGGTGACGATGCCCTGCAGCGGCCGTACCCAGCGCTGCGAACCCGATCCCCAGCGCATCGACTTCGGCCAGGGAAAATTGGCGACGATCTGTTGGACTGCCTCCGCGAGCACGTCGGCTGCCGAGCGTCCCGGCCGATCGATGATCGCAAACAGAACGCCGTCACGGTCTTCGAGCTGGTCTCGTTTCAGGCCCGTCTTGCGAAAAAATCCCTCCAGCGCCTGGGGCGGTGCGGATGACCGCGGACCCTTGATCTCCTCGCGCGCCGCTTCGGTTTGCTCCGATACGTCGCGGGAAATCAGCACGAGCCGCCGCGGCGTCGAATGAACATCGATAGCGCCGCTCGCCAATCCCGCCGAGGTCATTCGCTCGGCAAACATGCGTGCGAGATCGTTGCGTGCCGACGCCTGCATCCGGGCAGGAATCTCCTCCGACAGCAGTTCCAGCAGGAAGTCCGCCATCAGGCGCCCTGCCCCCGCTCCAGCCACTCGGCGCACGCGGCCTTCGCGAGGTCGCGGACGCGGCCAATATAGGCCTGGCGCTCGGCGACGGAGATCACGCCGCGCGCTTGCAAAGTATTAAACACGTGGCTGGCTTTGATCGCCTGCTCGTAGGCCGGGATTGGCAGCTTGTTGGCGAGGCAATTCTCGCACTCCGCGGCGGCCTTCCGGAAGGCGTCGAACAATGTCTCCGGATTAGCGACCTCGAAGTTGTAGGCGGACATCTCGCGCTCATTCTCGAGGAAGACGTCGCCGTAGCTAACGCCAGAATCGTTGAACCTGAGCGCAAAGACATTGTCGACGCCCTGGATGTACATGGCCAGCCGCTCGAGCCCATAGGTCAGCTCGCCGGTCACCGGCTTGCATTCGAACCCGCCGACCTGCTGGAAATAGGTGAACTGGGTCACCTCCATCCCGTCGCACCAGACTTCCCAGCCGAGGCCCCAGGCGCCGAGCGTCGGGCTCTCCCAATCGTCCTCGACGAAACGGATGTCATGCTTCAGCGGATCGATGCCGATGGCGGACAGGCTGCCGAGATAAAGGTCCTGCAGGTCCGCCGGGCTCGGCTTCAGCACGACCTGATACTGGTAGTAATGCCCCAGCCGGTTGGGGTTCTCGCCATAGCGGCCGTCCGTTGGTCTGCGGCAAGGCTGCACATAAGCGGCGCGCCACGCATCGGGTCCAAGCGCGCGCAGCACCGTCGCCGGGTGGAACGTCCCTGCCCCCATTTCCATGTCGTAGGGCTGCAGGATCACGCACCCCTGCTCGCCCCAATAGCGATGCAAGGTTAGGATCAGATCCTGGAAACTCAGGCTCAAAGCGGGTGCCCCGTGGTGGATATGCGCGATTTCGCGGCTTTGGCTGATGCACGCTGCAGGGGCAAGCACCCCTTCTTCATCGAACGGCAAGCTTGAACCCTTAAGCCGCGGTACCGAAATCAGGAGTCGATGGTGAAGTATTTCAAAAGCGTCTTCGCATCGCTGACGGCGATGCTCGCCCTTGGCAGTTCGCCCGTAGCCGCGGCGGGGACGGCTCATCCGGCCCTCTGGGCGGTCTCGGACGCCGACACGACGGTTTACCTGTTCGGGACGATCCACCTGCTGCCGGAAAATTACCCATGGCGTACCACGAAGTTCGATCGGGCGGTTTCAGGCTCGCAGCAGCTCATGGTCGAAACGATCGTCGACCAGAACAATCCCCACGAAATGATGCAGGCCCTGTCCAGCCTCGCCTTCTCGCCAAACCTCCCGCCGATTGCTGAGCGCGTGCCGCCGGAAAAACGCGCTGCTTTGGAAGCAGCAATCAAGAAAAGCGGCATTCCGAGACAGAGTTTTGAGTCGATGGAAACCTGGGCAGCGGCTTTCATGCTGCTCGGCAACCAATTCAAGGACATGGGCCTGAAAGTCGGCGAAGGCGTCGAAATCGTCCTTCGCAACGCATTCACGACGCAGGGCAAGCAGGTCGGCCAGCTTGAGAGCAATCGCGAACAATTGGGCTTTTTCGATACCCTGCCGGAGCCCGCTCAACGGGCGTTGCTCGAGGGGGCCATCGAGGAGCCCCAGAACATGAGCAGGGAATTTGAAGCGATGCTCTCTTCCTGGGCCCGCGGCGACGTGGACGCCATCGCCCAAACCTTCAACCGCGACCTTGCCGTCTCCCCCGAGCTTAAGGATGCGCTGCTGAAGCGCCGGAACGCCAACTGGAGCCGCTGGGTCGAACAACGGATGGCAGCCCCCGGATCGGTCATGGTGGCGGTCGGCGCAGGTCATCTGGCCGGGCACGATTCGGTCGTCGAAATGCTCAAGAAGAGCGGGTACCGCGTCCGTCGCGTTCAATAATCGACACACTCGGCGGACAAATCTTCCGCTCGTCGTTTAAATTTCACAATTCGCGGAATTCGCTAGACTTTTCTTAACAAGTTAGTGACCATCCTGCTTGGGTATCGGGCTGGGGGGTTCGATGCGCGTCGGGAGTACAGCGGGGGTTTCTGGCCACGGATGGGCATTTTTAGGCCCGTCAGATTGGTGGAAACACGGACTCCTTTCGCACGTCGCTACGCCTAGAGCCGAATAGCCCCAGGGAGGGTGAGCTATGGTCGGACTTCTCGTCGCTGCTGCTGCGCTAGGCGCTGCAACGCCTGCGACGATCGAGGCGCCGCTCCCGAACGCCGATCCCGCGATCTTCGTTGTCCGAGATCCGGACACGACTGTCTACATCTTCGGCACCTTCCACGCACTCGACGGCAAATCCGAGTGGTTCAACGGCCAAGTCCGGACGGCCTTCGACAACAGCAGCGAACTGGTGCTCGAAACGCTCGTGCCCGAAGCTCCGAAGCCATTCGCGCCTCCGCCGCCGCGCTTGGGAATGACCGTGGCGCCGTCGGCGTCCTTCCTCGCCACCACACGCATGGCTATCGACGCCGGGCGTTCGCAGGGTCTTAAGGTCAATTATGGTGCGGACATGATCCTGCGCGAAGTGGCCGAAGCCAGCGGAAAACAGGTCGACGGTCTCGAGACTCTCGAATCCCAGCTCAACATGTTCACCAAGATGCCGGCACCGTCCTCGGCGCCACGGCCGCGGGCGGGGGACCCGGTCGGAGAGAGCCCGGTCGAGAGCCTGTCACGCTCGATGGTCGAGATGCAGGATGCGTGGAATCGCGGGGACCAGGCCGTGTTCGTCCGAATGCTGGACCAGCTCCGTCAGGCATCGCCCGACACCTATCGCATGCTCTTTGCTGAGCGTAACTCGCGTTGGGCGGACTGGATTGCGGGCCGCATGCAGACTCCTGGGACTGTATTCGTTGCCGTCGGCGCGGGTCACCTGGCCGGCAGGGACAGCCTCCTCGTCCGCCTTGCCCAGCTCGGCATCGAATCCTCCCGGGTCAACTAGCCCAACACCTTGCTTTTCGGATGCTCGTGCCCTAGGGCGCGCGCTCCTGGCCATGGTCATCCCTGGAGGCGTGGCGGGATTATTTAGCAATCGGAGAATAGCGAAATGAGCGAACAGCTGACGCTGCCCGCCGAAGCGCGCGACCGGGCTGGCAAGGGAGCCTCCCGTGCACTGCGCCGCGATGGACGGGTGCCCGCCGTGGTCTACGGCGAGAAGAAGGATCCTCTCTCGATCCATGTCGAAGAGAAGCTCCTGACGAAAATGCTTCACACCGGCCACTTCATGAACTCGGTGGTCATGATCGATTTCAAGGGCAAGGCGCACCGCACGTTGCCCAAGGCTGTCGACTTTCACCCGGTCACGAGCCGTCCGATCCACGTCGATTTCCTGCGCATTGGCGAACATACGAAGGTGACCGTCGCGGTCCCGATGAAGTTCGACAACGAGGAAGAATCGCCGGGCCTCAAGCGCGGCGGCGTGCTGAACGTCGTCGTCCACGAGCTCGAGATCGTGTGCGACGCGGCTCACATCCCGAACGAGATCCACATCCCGCTCGATGGGCTGGAGATCGGCGATTCGATCCACATTAGCCAGGTCAAGCTGCCTGAAGGCGTTACCCCGTCCAATCAGGACGAAGACTTCACCGTCGCCACGATCGTCGCTCCGTCGGCGATGAAGGCCGAAGAGGAAGAGGCCGCGCCCGCCGGCGAGGTCCCGACCGTCGAAGGCGAAGAAGGCGAAGGCGGCGAAGCCGAAGCCGAGGGCGGCGAGAGCGAAGAATAGTCGCTTTCGACCGTTGGAATCAGGAACCGCTCACCCGAAAGGGTGGGCGGTTTCTTTTTGGGCAACGCTCACGCTAGGGATTGGCCATGCAATTATGGGTCGGCCTCGGCAATCCCGGCGAAAAGTATGCGATGCACCGTCACAATGTGGGGTTCATGGCAGCCGACGTGATCCATCACGCGCACCAGTTCGGACCTTGGCAGAAGAAATTCCGGAGCCTGGTCGCGGAAGGGCGCGTCGGCCGGCACCGCGTCCTATTGCTCAAACCCCAAACCTTCATGAACGATAGCGGCGACGCCGTTCAGCAGGCTCTGCGTTTCTATAAGCTGGACGAGGAAGCGCTGACCGCTTTTCACGATGAGCTCGATCTCGCACCGTTCAAGGTCAAGGTGAAGGTCGGCGGCGGTACCGCCGGACATAACGGGCTGCGCTCGATCGACGCTCATCTCGGCCCCGATTTTCGACGCGTCCGCATCGGGATCGGCCATCCGGGGCCCGGGCAGAAGCATCTGGTCACGCCCCACGTCCTGGGCAATTACGCCAAGGCGGAGATGGAGGCTTTGTCCGACATGCTGGCGGCCATTGCGAGCGAGGCGGAATGGCTCGCCGAGGGCGACGATGCTCGCTTCATGAGCGAAATCGCGCTCAGGTTGCAGCAGGACTAGTCGGATCCCCGCGGTCCTCGAGCCTCCTCCGGGATCATGTCTTCGGTGACACCCGTGCGCCTCATTGAGTCGGCGACCATGCGCTTGAATCGAGGATGATTGCGCAATGGGTCCATGTCGGGGTCGGCAAGCATCGTCAGCATTAGGCTTCGGCTCTGGCGCGACATCAACGGCTCAAGCATGTCCAACGCGCCTTCAATGTCCCCCGCCGTCACCGCGAGAACACACGCAAAATTGTAGGGCATGTTAATGTTATCAGGGTCAACGACCATCGCGCGCTGAATCCGCTCCTTGGCTTTATTCACGTCGCCAAGAATTATCAGTGCCGCCGCGCTCACGCCCAGCGCAGACGCGTTGAGACGATCCTGTGCCAGGACACGTTCACTCCGTTCCAACATCCGCTGGGCGACTTCAGGCATGCGATCGTTCAATCCCAATGCCGTGCAGCAGGTGGTCAACATCATGCACGAATGAAAATCATTCTCGTCGAGCGACGCAGCAAGTTCATAGTGATGCATTGCCTCTTCGACACGCCGATGCTGCATCAAGAGTCTCGCCGCTTCACGATTTGCTTCCCAGCTGTTCGGCTCGAGTTCCAGCGCGCGGCGAATCTTGGCCTCGGCGCGGTCGAAATCACCGTGTTCCGCAATGTGTCGAGCCTGGACGCTGTAAGCCGCGGCAAGATTCGGATTGAGCTTGAGCGCTTGCTCGGCCGCGGCAAGTCCGTCATCGACGTCCCGTCCGTGGTGGTAGCGCAGGTTCGCCTGAGCGATGGCACTGAGCGCCCATGCTTCGGCGTAATTGGGATCAAGGGCGATAGCTCCCTGCGCGGTACGAAGCACGATCTCATCGCGTCTCACATCCCCGTAATTGCCCGAAACCCAGAGCTGACGCGCCATCAGATAGAGATTGTAGGCATCCGCATTTGTCGTGCCCCGGTACTCAATTGCCTTCTTCTCTTCGGGAAGCAGCTTCACCTTGAGCGCGTCGACGATGGCCTTCGAAATCTCATCCTGGATCGCGAAGATATCGGTTAGGTCGCGGTCGTAGCGTTCGGCCCAGACATGATCGCCCGTTGCCCCATCGATCAGCTGGGCCGTGATGCGGACGCGCTCGCCGGCCTTGCGAACGCTTCCTTCAAGCACGTGGCTTACGCCGAGCTTTCGGGCGATCTCGCCGATATCGCTAGCCTGTCCCTTGAAGGTGAAGGCCGTGTTCCGAGCCGTCACCGCCAGGGCGGAAACCTTTGAGAGATCGGTGGTAATGTCCTCGCTGATGCCGTCGCTGAAATATTCCTGCTCGGCATCGCCACTCATGTTGGCAAACGGTAGCACGCAGATCGATCGGTCGCGGTGCCCAGCCACAGCGTCGGATTTGGACGAATTGCCGGGTCCGGCAAGCGTCCGGACGCTTTGAAGAACCTTGCGCCATCCAGGAGATCCGTTCGTCCCGTCCCACTCCTTGAGGCTTGCGCACTGAATTTGGTTGAACGGCATCGGCGGGACGGTGCCATCGAACGTCGTCTGAATCAGCGTGCCCGCGCCGCGCGCAGTGTCGGCTTCTGCCCTCACCCATTGAGATTTCGCGGCCTCTGCCGACCAAAGGACGACGACCGCCTTGGCCGACTTGAGCCGTTCTTCGATGACTTCTGAATATGCCCGATGCGCGGGAAGTTCATCGTCCCGCCAAACCCGATAGCCCTCCGATCGCAGCGCATCGGCCACGCGAGCGGCATGCGGCTCGTCCGGCCGCGCGTAGGAGACGAAAACGTCCGACATCCTGCCCCAAAAGGTGAGATATCAGGACTCTAGCGTCGAGTCATCGCGCAGCCGCTAAAGCACCTCGTCCATTCCGATTGGCATCCCAGGCGGTATTTTCGGCAAGCGCTTGGGATCGGCAATCGCCTTGTCGAGCGCCTCGCGGTCGCGAAGCAGGGCGGCGAGCCCCCTGCTCCAGTCGGTTGCTGCGGCATCGCGGCCCTTCAGCCTGTCTAGGCTGGCCGCTAGCCTCTCGATCCGACCGGACAATTGCATCGCGATGGATGGAGATAGCGATGAATCGCGCTGCACCCGGGCAAGCGCCAATACGGTTGTAGTCGCTATCCTTCGGCCGACATCCTGACTGTACCCGGAAAGGGTCCGGTCGATCAGCAGATCGAATAGCCGTGCTGTATCCGGCACGTTCGGATCGGTCGAATGCTGGATCTCCAGGCGATTAAGGCGCTGGGGATCAAGCAACGCCTGCAAGGTCTGAACCGCACCGACTTCAGTGGCTTCCAGCGGATCGAAGATCGGCCCGCCCGCTGTCGGGATGATTTCGATCTCGGTCTGCCGGTCGTCATTCCCTCCGAACCCGGCCGACAGCAGCGGCTGGAGGTGCGGAGGGACCGTCAGCTCCTCCGGCCTCAGCGTATCGAGCAGCGCATAGAGGGCCGCCCACTGCGCCGATGCTGTAACCGGACGTGCTTCAAGGTTCTCGCCGGCGAGGCTGTAGGGGAAATCGATACCACCCAGCGACTTGGCGGCTGCCTCGACCTGATATCGGTCCAGCAGCCAGATCGGAACGAACGCGCGCCGAAGCCCCGCGAGCGACTCTCCGGAAGGAATCGCACCGCGTCCGAAACGCTGAAGCGCGGCTCTGCGCACGTCCATGATCCGCTTCAGCTCTGCGATCGGATCCGCCGCATCGTCCCATAAGGCCCCGGCGGGGTTGCCGGAGCTGACTGGCCGCGAATCCTGATCTGCGACGAAGCGAAGGCCCGCTGCGCGCGCTTCCGACAAAATGGGAGCAGCCTCGGCATCGGTCCGAGCGCCGTAGAGCCATTTGATGACCCACTTGTCCCAAGGGCCGACGCCAACGCCGTAAGCATCCCGTAGTGACGGTGCCCCATCGTTCAGAGTCACCCGGGGCGCCGGATAATCCATGACCGAGTAGCGGCCCTGACTGCTCGCAGCCATGTTGTGCTGCAGTCCAATCGCATGCCCGACCTCATGCGCACCGAGTTGCCGGATGCGCGCGAGCATCGCGGTAATAGGATCGTCCGGGCTGCCTGTCCCGGTCAGTCCCGCTCCAACCAAAGCCTGGAAGATGAGCATGTCTTGCCGCGCCCTGAGAGAGCCGAGGAGAACGGAGCCCTTGATGATCTCGCCTGTTCGCGGGTCTGAGATTGGCGAGCCGTAGGACCAGCCACGTGTCGCGCGATTGACCCAATTCACCACATTGTAGCGAACATCGAGCGGATCGGCGCCTTCGGGCAGGATCTCCGCGCGGAAGGCATCGATGAAGCCGGCGGCCTCGAACGCCTGGTTCCACCAGTTGACCCCTTCGCGCAGTGCCGTGCGCATGGGCTCCGGCGCCCCGCGATCGATGTAGAAGATGATCGGCTTTTTCACCGGTGAGCGCGCGGCGGTCGGGTCCGTCTTCTCCAGCCGGAATCGGCTTGCGACGTCGCGAACGACGCTGGCTCCAAGCGGGGCCGAGAAATCCAGCTGCTGCCGTCCGATTGAGTAGCCGAACGGGTCAGTCCGCGGCACATATCCCGTCGCGGGAAGACGGATCAGCGAATGTCGAAGCACAAGGCTGATGCTATCGCTGTCAGGGATGATGTTGCCGACTTCACCGGTCGGTTCGTCCGAGCGAAACGTCAGCCGTGCGGCGAATTCCGCATTGTCCGGAAAGACCTTCACGAAGTTCGGATCGGCCGCACTCAGCTCCGGCGTGAGCTTATATGTTCCCCCTCCACCCTGCTTGATCGCCTTGGCGAGGTTGCCGTCATCGCGTGCAAGGAATCCGGCCAGATCGACTGTGAACGACCCGTCCGGCTTCGTGTCTGCGACGTCGCCCATCCAGATCGTGGAGGTCGCGAAGGATTCCCGGACTGCTCTCTGCTCATCCGCATTGCCGGTGCTGGCGACGAACTTCGGATTTTCGATCTCCGCCGCCACCTTCTTGCCGATGCGCCGAAAGACCAGCAGCCGGGAATCCGAAGGCCTTGCACGATCGAGCCCTATAGGCGCCGATCCCAACCCCGTTTCCAGCTGCGTCAGATAGATGAAACGGCCGGAGACACCTTCCGCATCGGGCTTGGGCAAGGTCGCGATGATCTTGCCAGTGACAACGTCGGGCTTGACCTGGATCAGAGCGGTTTGTTCGACAGTCTTCGTCGCTGCCGCAATTGCGGGTACGCCACACAGCGGACTTGCCCCGGCCAGAGCGAGCGCCACCGTTCGTGCAATGCCACGTTTGATCATTCCTGAAATCTCCCCGGGACGCTGGCACGCTAGTTAGACGCCAGCGCCCTGTCCACGGCCTTGCGTCGAAACCGCAAGGCCCGCAAAGCGCGCGCCATGACGATACGCAACCTGTTCGTGACCAAGGTCTACGAGGCCGACATGAGCAGCGATATTTCCCTGGCCTCGCTTGCTCACTCCATCCGCACCTTGGCGCAGGACGATCATGCCGGGCGGCGATGGAGCAAGGAGTGCGGCTACACCGGCTATACTAGCTACGCGTCCCTGAATGACCTGACAAAGCGCGACCCGGCGTTCTCCGACCTGGCTCGTTTGGTGAAACCCCACGTCGCTAAATTCGCTAAGGAGTGCGCCTTCTCTCTTCCACGTCCGCTGCGGCTGGATAGCGTGTGGGTCAACCAGCTTCCGCCGAAGGGCCATCATCGCGCCCACATCCACCCGCACAGCACCATCTCGGGGACGCTTTACGTTGAAATTCCAAAGGGTTCGGGCTCCATCTGCTTCGAGGATCCGCGGCTCGCTTCCATGATGGCGGCCCCCTCCCGGGAAAATGGCGCACCCGAAGAGCTGCGAACGGTCGTCAGCATCGAGCCGCACGCTGGTCTGTTGTTGCTCTGGGAAAGCTGGCTTCGGCATGAGGTTTT